>Ga0187776_10000635_pt1 | contig 16987 bp, 13 predicted proteins | sample 0216_BV02_MP12_2_FD_132426 | JGI IMG/M metagenome (GOLD analysis project Ga0187776, IMG submission 132426) | Tropical peat soil microbial communities from peatlands in Department of Meta, Colombia - 0216_BV02_MP12_20_MG | ecosystem: Environmental > Terrestrial > Soil > Wetlands > Peat | place...
ATGGCCTCCGGGAGGTCGGCAAACAGGCGCGCCATCTCCTGCGGCGTCTTTAGATACCGCTCGGAGTTGCGCGCCAGCAGGCGCCCGGCCGTCTCCAGCGTGCGGTGATGGCGGATGGCGGTGAAGGCGTCGAGGATCTCGCGCTGTTGTGCTCGCGCATAGCGCACGCCATTGGTGGCGAGCAGGGGCAGGCGGAGTACTCGCGCGATCTCGATCGCCGCCTGGTTACGCGCTTCTTCCTCACGTAGGAAATGGCGCTGCAGTTCGACGTAAACGTTGTCACGGCCAAAGATTGAAACCAGGCGCTCGACCGTGCGGTGCGCTTCCTCGATCCCGCCCTCGGCCAGCGCGGCGGCGAGTTGGCCGTCGTCGCCTCCAGTCAGGCAGATGAGCCCGGCGGCATATTCTCGCAGGTCGTCTTCGCGGGCGGCGATGATCTCCGGCGGCGCGTCCTTGGGGCCGCGCATCTTCATGCGCGTGATCAGCCGGCACAGGTTCTGATAGCCGGCGCGGGATTCGACCAGCAAAGGAAGTTTCTCGTTTCTTGTTTCTCGTTTTTCGGCAGAAACTCGGTTTTTACGAGAAACGGGAAACGAGGAACAAGAAACTTCTGCTCCGATGTGCGCCTTCGCCCCCGCTTTCTTTGCCGCCAGATGAAAGCGCGGAGCGCCGTAAACGCCGTCGCGGTCGAGCAGCGCCATCGCTGGCATTTTCGCCGCGGCACACCTATCCACAAGTTCCTCGGGCACGGAAGCGCCTTCCAGGAAGCTGAAGGCGGAAGCGGTGTGGAGCTCGACGTACATGGTTAAATTCTTCACCGCGGATTAACGCGGATTGTGTCAGTCATAGGTTCCGTTCACGAACCACGCGCCGCTCTCCAGCTCGCGATAAATCTGATAGAGCACGATGCCTTGGTTGCTCGGCACAGCGATGTCCCACTCATCCCTTGTCCAGTTTGATCCGTGAGCATCCGTGTCGGTCCGTGGCGTTTTTTCTTTCCACCAATCCCCGGAACTCCGCCAGGGGCCGGAGACAGACGCCACCTCGCCGCGGATCTCACCGGCGGCAATGCGCACCGGCTCTCCTTCGCGCATCTCCACCGTGGCTGCCAGGGGCGGACGAAAACGCCGCAGGGCTGTCACTGGCCAGCCTAAGTTTCGGTTCGTATCAGGGCACGGCTTTAGCCGTACCGTACGGGCGGTTATCCTAAGAGGGGGCTTTAGCCCCTGTGGCTGCGCCGGCGCGAATTGTTTCATCTGGAACGCATCTGGACGATGCGTATCCAGTACCTCTACTGCCCCGATCTTCTGCTCGCCCACGATTCCCGCCAGCCGTGCCAGCGTGAGTTCCAGCCGGTCCGGAGCCGGCGTCGCGGGCAGAAACAATCCTCCCTGGCCCGGCCGCGGTTTGATCGGCTCGGCCGCCAGTGTCACCTTCGTCACTGGTGCCGCCGGCGGATGCGCCCGCAAATCCAGTTGCAGCAGCTTGAGGAAGAGCCGCGCGTCGAGCATGGGCAGGGGAAGGCGTAGACAATAACGTTGCTCGTTTCTAGTTTCTCGTTTCTCGATAGAGGCACGGTTTTCTCGAGAAACAAGAAACGAGGAACGAGCAACTTCTTCACCAACGTCCGCCGAGTCAAGTCCTACGATCAGCCTCAGTTCATTTGTCGCCAGCGCCCGCGCGCCCAGCCGCACGCAGAGCTGCTCCAGCAAGCGTCCCAGGATGAATGCCAGCGGCTCCAGCAGCGGCACCGGATACTCCAACTCTATCGTTTCTTCGAACGCGAGCGGCGGCTCCGCCGGGACCAGCGGGCGCTCGAGGGCGCCGCGCGACAGCCTCTGCAGCCGCAGGCCTTCCTGTCCCAGGCGCTCGACGATAGCGACCTCGGGCAGTGCCGCCAGGGCGCGGAGATTGCGCACGCCCCAGCGGTCGAGCGTCTCCAGAATTTCCGGCGCGACCTGCAGCACGTCTGCGGAAAGTGCTCCCAGGCGTTCCGCCTGTTGTCCAGGCGGGATTACGGTGACGCCGGCAAACCCTCGCGCAGCGAGCATCGCCGCATCAGGATTGGCGGCCACCGCGACATTCGCCTCCAAGCCAAGTTCGAACGCGCGCTGCTTCAAATCCTGTGCCAGCTTGGCCGGTGGACCAAACAAACGCTCGAGACCCGCGATATCGAGCAGCACCGTGTCGGCGGCGGTATCTTCCACGCGCGGCGAGAAGGCCTGCGCGCAATCGAGGAGCGCGGCATGAGCGGCCACCTCCTGCGCTGGGAAGCGCTGGCGCAATTCCACCGGATACGCCGTGGCCTGCAGCTTAGTCATGCCCAGCTCGATGCCAGCTTCGGCCGCGGCCTCGTTTACGGCCGCCACCGTTACCACCGGAGGCGTACCCTCTAGCACTGCCACTGCTTTCCCGCGCAGCACCGGCTCCAGGCGCACTGCTGCTGCCACCAGGAAATCGGGAACGTAGATGGCGGCGCAAGGCATAGCACTCAACAATCAGCCAACCCAGGTGGCTTGCGATTCGAACGAAGTTGAGGCTGAACGAACCGGTTTGCGTTGCAAAATTCGTAAGTTCAAAACTTCGACTTCCAATTGCATTCCATGCAGCAGCCGCGTATGCGATGGCATTGTCGCTGCGGCTTTTGCTGAGTGCTGAATATTGAGTGCTAACTGCTTGGTTCTCAGCACCAACGACGTACAGCTTTTTGCCGAAGCCTCCTGTTCGACGACAACCAACGCGGTGGCCGTGTTCTCCACCGCGCGGCGGAAGCGGAACCACGAGGTCAGCGGCACGCGACGCGCGATCGCAGCGGGAATATCACCCAAATCCATGGCCACCAGCCCGAACCCACCGGCCTGCAGCAGCAGGTCGACAGCGCGGACCGCCTGCTCGACGGAAGCGAGCTTCTCATTTCTGGTTTCTCGTTTCTCGGCAGAAATGCGTTTCTTTCGAGAAACGAGAAACGAGGAACTGGAAACCTTCCGCCCGCACCTGACCCACAGCACTCGCTTCAGGTCCACACCGGCAGCGGCGGCGGAGTGGGGATCGAAGGCGTCGTTCGCATCCACCAACGCGCAGACCTCCTCGCGCCCCGTTGCCTGTGCCAGGAGCGCGAGCAGCAGGCTGGTCCGCCCCGACGAGGCCGGCCCGAAGATTTGGGTTAGTCCGCCGCGTGGTACGCCTCCGGTGAGTTCATCCACCTGCAGGATGCCGGTGGGGATGGTCTCGGGCTGCGGGGGCGCTCCCAAGCGCGATGCCGGGATCACTCCCGCGATTTCGGCCAGGGTCTGCCGGTCGCGGGCGGGGGCGGGAAAGACTCGCAGCACGGACGCCATCGGAGATACCTCGCTAGCTGGGATCGGAACTGGGCGCGAGCGCGACTACCGGGGGGTAGTTTCGCTTTTTTTTCGCTACCAAAGATTAAGATTTTGAACCTCTGGCGGCGGGTTGTCAAGCCCCTGGTCGCGGCCTAGAAGCGCGCTGGATGGGATGCCGCGCGCGTTTGTTATAATCCGGAACGTCCCACCAGTGGCGCTATCGTCTAGGGGTTAGGACGGAAGATTCTCAATCTTCAAACCCGGGTTCGATTCCCGGTAGCGCTACCAATTACCTCTTGCTATCTCTTGCTACCGATTGCACTTCCACGGGCTGTCCCTCTTCGGGAAAAAACCGTGATATCCCGTAGTGGGGCACAGTAGCGGTCAGTATGGGGCACAATTTGGGGCACATTGCTCCGCCGTGCACCCGTGACACCCAAAAACGGCGCGACGCGGCTGTGAGGTGAGAAGTCGCGGAGCAGGTACTGAGATCGGCGGAGGCAATAGCGCACGAACGCTACGGCAAATTTTCGGTCTGTTCCAGCTTTGTTCCCGTCTGCCGTATATACAACAGGTCGCACGTGGCAAGCCAAAACCGTTCCAGTTCCAGCCGTGGCCCTCTGCGAAACTGTCCAGTGGGGCGCACACACACTGAGGATTTGCACTGCTCCCCGTGCTACCTGCATGGTTAGTGTAAAGGGGGATTTTGCAACAACTATCCGTTTTATTTGCCGGTTCCAAGCTACAGGAGCTGCGGAACTCGGCGTGAACCCTTTACAAAATTTTACACCTCCGTTCCTTGACACCGGTTGTGAACTGCTCCTAGACTCTCGCCCGCACTGGGGGTGGGTCTACTACCGCCTCTTCGCAGCCCGCCTCCGCTCTCAAGAGGAAAGCCACTTCTCGACCACGCTGCTCTACCTCCCTCGCAGCGTAAAAGGAGGAAATATGTTCAGTGCAAAATCGCTTGCCATAGTCAGGGCATTCGCGATCGTAGCTGGAGGCTTGTTGGCCCTGTTCCTCAGCACGTCTATCGCGTTAGCCCAAAATACGGTGCCCAAGGCCATTTGTGGTCCTGCGGATCATGCGGAAAGCGGATTACAAGGCCAGACGACGCCGCAAGAACGTCTCAGCGGCGATTCCGAACGCCCCTACAACTGCAATCTGGAACTCGTGGGGCAGTACCGAGGTGAGGGAGCATATTCGCAGGATGGACCGACGTATGACGGTATCTGCGCCTACTATGCAACGGACAATGTTACGGCTCTGCAGCAGCACCTCGGCGTCACGGTGATCGATGCCTCCGACCCCCAGCATCCACAGCCGACCGCGTATTTGGACAACACTCCCGCGGCGCTATCCCCACACGAAACCCTGAGGCACCATCATGGGCGCAATCTCCTTGCGGTTGCCCAATTCAACGGGTCGAATTTTGCGGTTTATGACACTTCTGCCGGCTGCCGCAATCCGGTCCTGAAGGCCAGCATCCAGCTGCCCGGCAGTTCGGGCCACATGGGCAACTTCACTCCGGACGGCCTGACGTATTACGTCGGACAGAGCAATCGAGGCATCGGCGGCTTTGTGTACATTGTGGACCTCACCGATCCGTCCAGTCCGCAGGAACTCCCCCGCTGGCAATTCCTGGGAGATGGCAGGCCCCATGGCATATGGTTCAACGCGGACGGGACGCTGCTGTACGCGGGGCAACCCGGCCTATTCGGCAACACTGGCTCGTCGATCGGTCCAGACGGACTGGTGATCGACGACGTCAGTGACTATCAGTTCCGTCTCCCCAATCCACAGATCCGGATTGTCAGCAAGCTCTTCTGGGACGACCAAGGGCAAGTGGAGGAGATGCACCCCTTCAGCATGCACGGGCGTCAGTACGTCGTCAGCTCGGACGAGTCCGGGGGCGCGGGCGGTGTTGGGGGTCTCCCAGCCGCATGTGCCCGGGGAGCGTCCCCGTTCGGTTATCCGAACATCATCGACGTCACCGACCCGGGGAATCCCTTTATCGTCGTCAAACTGAAGCTCCAAGTGAGCGACAACTCCAGTTGCCCGGTGCTCCTCAATGATCCGCCCGACGTCGGCGCCGGAATCCCTGCCTACAACGAGGAAAGGTGCGTTCCAAACCGTTATAACAATCCGACAATGCTGGCTTGCGGGTTTCAAAACGCAGGCTTGCGAGTTTTCGACATTCGCGATCTAGAGCATCCCAGAGAGATTGCATACTACAAGCCAGGGGCTCCGCGCACGACTTTCCTTCCCGGGTCAGGCAGCTGGGGACCGAAGGTCGATCTGACCGTCGATCGGTTAGCTGGTTACGCACGCTTCTACACGCGCGTTCCCGGCAACGGCAAAGCCAATGGCGTTGGGAACGGGATTGGCCAAGGGAACGGCAACGGCACGCAGCTGGAGATCTGGACCGTCAGTGATGGCAATGGTTTTCAGATCCTGCGCTTCACGGACAATTTCAAAGCGCAACACAAGGATCTATTCCAGGACTCGGGCGAGTAAATAAATCGTTAGGCAGCAAGCAAGCCGGGCAAGCGAGGTGTGAGATCTTCATATCCGATTTGCCCGGCTGCGTTACCGCAGTCGAAAAGGCAATTTCGAAAAGCCCGTTTAAGGCTACCGGCGACAAGCTGGGAGAGCGTGACCAAGGGCATGTTAGGAGTGTTCAGAACCCAAGTCAACGACGGGAGGGGTATATGTGTATGTGATGCGCACATGTACACACCCCGTTCGTGCGGATGTTAGGTCGCGACCTGCGTCAACTCAACTGATTGCAGGGGTAGGATGTGGCGACGGGAAAAACGGCTCCACTGCCCCATTTTGTGTGCAACTCGTGCTGCGGCGTGTGTGCGGGGTGCGGGCGGGCACGGGCCGGGCGTTCCGGGTCAGTTAGTGATATGGCGATTTTTCAACAATTACACCGCGCCCGCTGTCACCCCTAAGCCGGCTTGTTCGCTCAGTGACGGAGAACCGACCCGGAGGGTCTTGTCAAATGCTGCAGCAGCAGTGTGCAGCCGCTACCAAATAAGAACGCGAGCACTACTGAGGCCAAACTAAAGTATTGACCGAGCAACTCACGCCCCGCCACTGCATCTGATTTCATCCCCCACACGAAGCCCCAACTCCCGACCCAAAGACCCATCTGAGGAAAGAAGGGCTTTAGAAGCGCCGCCACGAGGAATGCGAGTGCCGCACCGTATCCAATCACTCCGACAAAAAACACCAGCATACCTTTAGCGCCAGTCGATGCTGCCCGAGCAGCAGCACGCAACAAAACCCATGGCGCATAGCTTCGACTTGCACGTTGCTGGCGCGCGGCGGCCACGAACTGAGATGCCAGGGCAGCCGGGTCACCCAGAGCACTGAAGGCCTGCTCAGCTGGATGGGATACGCCTTGCCCTCTCAATTCCTCGATCCGGTCGCTCAAGTGGCTGTTGATCTCAGCCAAAATATCCTGCTTTTCAGCTTCCTCGATCCCTGTTAGGCCGTTGGATACACGTTTCACGTACTCTTGAATGGAGCCTTTTTCGACAGTAGCTAGCGTTGCGGTCATTTCCATCACTCCTTCGCTCCGTCTCGTACACGGGCCAGCAGACCGGAGATGCTGTGCGTAAACGAATTCCATGTTTCTGCCATGCGGAGCGCTCGCTGGCGTCCGGCAGACGTGAGCCAGTAGTACTTGCGGGGATGCCCTGCCTCCGCTTCGACCCATGTGCTCTTGAGCAGTCCTTCCTGCTTCAGGCGCATCAGGATGGGATACAGGGTTCCCTCTCCCAATTCCAAACCGGACGCCTCCTGCAAGCGGCGTAACATCTCCAGACCATAGAGGCGCTCCCCCCACAAAACCGCGAGGACGGCAAGATCAAGGGAGCCCTTGCGCAGTTGTGCTTCCCAGCGTCCGTCTCGGTCGTCAGCATTTGTTGGCATTGGCCGGATGCATTGTTATGCAAGGTATGTTGCAATGTCAAGAACTTTGTGCACTACACGTTTTGCAGGATCCCCGGCTCTTGCCGGATAGTTGGCGTGAACAGGCTTTATCACTAACTGCGAATCTGCACTGCTCCCAGTGCAACTGGGGGCGCACCCCGGATCGTTAGTGAGAAGGAGATTTCGCAGCACTAACACTATCGGGGCGCTATGCTGGCTCACGGCTGTGCGCCCGCCCGCACGGCCTCCCACTTCCCATCCATCCCTTCCGTGCGGAACACGCCTGCCAATTTTCCTTCCCTAAACTCACCCGCAATCGCAATGGCCTCGTGTCCCTCGAAAACGTAGATCCCACTCAGCTTGTTGTGCGACCATGCGCCGCCATTGAGCGCGCCTTGGCCGGTGTGCTTCGTTTCCACACTGCCGCCGAGCTTGTTGCCGTGTGCCTGAAACGTCATCTGTCCTGAAACCGTCTGTCCCAAGATCGTGAACGTCACGGTCCACTTGCCATCAATCGAATCCGTCGTCGCGTGCTGGGCCCGCACGAAGATCGCGGTGTAGCACAGCCCCACGCACGCAGTTGCAATCTGCAAAACAACCTTGTTACGCCTCAATGAAATCCCCTCGCGTTGACGTCACCGCGTATGTAGAATCCTTCGCTTCGCGGTGCTTCGTCAACGCAAATGAACCGCCGCTGGCGCGTTCGCGTACATAATGGAGCCGAATGTCTGGAAAAAAGGCCGAGCTTCGGTTACTGCCGACCGAAAGGAAACTCGACGCGCGCGCCAGCCGCACGCGTGCGCGCCTGGCAACCTCCCTGCGCGTGCTGATGCAGCAGAAGCCGCTCAGCAAGATCAGTGTGCAGGACGTGCTCAACCACGCGCACGTCAGCCGCTCCGCCTTTTACGCCCACTATAGCGACAAAGTTGACCTTCTGCTCACCGACATGGACGAGTTCCTCGAATCGGTCGCCACGCATCTATCGCGTGCGGGCGACCCGTCTGACCGCGTAGCCGTCGTCGCGGAATTCTTCACGCACGCCGCCCACGCCGAGCATATCCGTACAGCCCTGGCGCGCTCCGGCCACCTCGGCGACTTCTACGACCTCGCTCGCCAGCACCTCGCTCGCGGCATCGAGCAGCGCCTGAAAGAGCTCACCCGCTCGCACTGCCTGCCGCCCATGGAGCGCTCCGCCCTGGCGCAAGGAATGGCGGGCGCGCTCATCGCGCAACTGGATTGGTGGCTCTCGAAGCGCAAACCCGTTCCGGCCGAAGAAATGGACCGCCGCTTTCACCAACTCGTCTGGTCCAGCATTCCTCCAGGGGGTCAAAGCAACAGGCGAGGAGAGCGTCACTTGTTGTAAACAGGCTTTATCACTAACTGAGAATTTGCACCGCCTTCGGTGCAATGCTTGCGGCCAAACCGGAACTCTAGTCGGCCGCGCTGCGTAATCAACCTACAGCTGCCGCACCATGAACACCTTGTCCTCAGCCGGGAGGTAGCCATGCGCGTGCTGTCCGTCTTCGCCCAGTGTTTCCTGACCTGCGCTTTGTTGATGGCTCAGGGGCAGCCAACTCCTGATGGGTCGATCCAGGCCAGGAACAAAGCCGTGGCCATGCGCGTATTTGATGAGATTTTCAACCAGGGAAAGTTTCAAGTGGCGGACGAAATCTACGCGCCGGATTTCCAAAACCACGGACTCCACCGAACCGTTGACCTGAAGACCGACCAGGATTACGTCCACGCTGAAAAGAAGGCATTTCCAGACCTCCGGATGAGCGTCCAGGAAATGGTCGCAGAAGGGGACAAGGTGGCCGTGCTATGGACATTTCAAGGAACCCATACCGGCTCCGGTTATGAAGGTCTTCCTCCCACCGGAACAAGGGTGGAGGTTCGCGGCATCACCATTTGGCGGATAGTGGACGGGCGGATCGTGGAGGAGTGGTCCAGCTTCAGTGAAACGGGGGCCTACATCCGAATGTTTGCCCATCTGAAGTGGTGGTTGGTGTTTGCAGGGTTGCTCGTCCTGGCCATCGTGATCGCTGTCGAACGTCTTCTTTGGAGGATGGTCAGGAAAATGTTCGCCTATCGGCGGTGATTTCTGCGCGACCAAAGAAAATTGGCGGGTAACGGATCGATGCAATTCCCGCCAGGATCTATGCACTTCGATAGTTGGCGATAGTTGGCGATAACAGGTAAGGGCGGTCGGCCCACGATACCCCTTGGGGTCACATTCCCGAATGGCCCGACCCAGGTGAGACGCCGAAATCACCCGACGTGGGTAGACTCACGCTGGCGAATGCCGCGAGCAGCACGACCCCAAGCCCGACCGCAAGACCAAACAGTACTTTCGAACCGCTCGTCGGCTGTTGACTCGGAGGAGAATCGGGCGCTCGCTTTTTCAGACGGGCAATAAGAATAGCTTGCTGTGCCGCATAGGCAGGGTCGTGCACTGGCTTGGGCCCACTTATCCCTCCCGACCGCGCAGCCTGCGCCTGCATTCTCCGCCTTGCGTTGCGCTGCTCGCGATGTTCGCGTTCCCACTGACGTTCACGAGCCGGATCTTTTGTAAGGCATCGGTACGCTCCTGTTTGTCAGATTTCATCCGAGGGTCTTGGACTTCACGGGTTCGCCACGCGTGATTAACCGGACGGTGTTGCGGTCAACTCCGGTTTTCGCGCGCTTACGCTGGGCGCATCCGGGAAGGCTACCGCCCGCATCCACGGCATTGGCAGGCGCTGGCGCGGCTTGTAGGAGTTCACACCGCTCAGCCAAATGGTGATGGTCAATCATCCCATCAGAGTTAAAATCTCAGCAGCACAGGTGAAGCAGTCTCGTTGTTGGAGGCATTTGATTGTTTATGCCTCGCATTGCCGCGATTTTGTCCCGGCTTGGCGTTATCGTCATCTTGGCCACTGCTCCAGGCCTTGGCCAGACTCCTCCCTCCGTTGAGGCGGAAATCCCTCTCCAACTGAAGGCAGTCGATCCAGATGTCCGCGCGTTAATCACCGCCGCGAACGAGGCGACAAAGAAGGGTGACACCGCCACTGCCATTCAACGCCTGCAAGATGCAATTTCTGAGTGTCAGAAGCGGCGACTGACGAATGATTTGGCGATATCGGAGGGAGCACTGGCAGCAGGCTACATAGCAGCCGGAGATCTGTCGCAGGCTCGCACGACTATTGAAAACGCACTGCAACATGCGGCTGACACACCGAATTTGGTGCTCCAAGCTATGCTCCTGTCAGCAAGAGCGATATGGCAAGGAATGTCTCGTGATTTGGCCGGTAATCTTCGAATCCTAGACCAAGCGCTAACTCTCGCGGAGCAGAGCAAAACTCTATACGTGCAATCGCATGTACTTGGCGAACGTGCGCGAATTCAGCTGCAGCTTGGAAAGCTTAACGACGCAAGAAAAACGCTCGAACAGGCCCTCGATATCGATGAGTTGAACCACTATTCAGCCGAGGCCCAGCACCGGACCTACCTGGCTCTACTACTTGTCTCCGAAGATAAAGTTAAGAATCATGAGGCAGCTGTAGAGAACCTGCAGAAATCAATAGAAATAGCTACCAAGTTTGACCTTCGACTCGCCGCGATACAGGCGACCTCCGTGCTTGCACGTTTGCGCATTGACGAGGGCAAACCAGCAGAGGGAGTAGAGTTATTAGAAAAACTTCGAGGAGCATTAGGACTCAGCAACGCCAATCTCGATTTAGGCCAAGCTGCTCCTTTTGAAAAGTTATTCTTTTTGGAGATTTTGGCACTAGCATATGAAGCTGTCAACAATCCTCCGGCTGCCTTTCGCACATGGAAGGAGCTATACGATGCCGTCTCGATAAAAGACGCTCCCTTCGTCGTGGCCGAAGCGGGTGAAAAACTTGCTGATTATTGCTCAAAGAATGATCGGCTTACAGAAGCTGCGGCGCACTATTCAGCGGCTGCTCAAGCATGGGGTGCAGTAGGAAATTCAGCAGGCGTTGTCACAAATCTAAGTGCGGCGGCTGCGATCTTAGTCAGGCTGAAGAAGGCGGAAGAGGCCTTTGCGATGTACGACCAAGTCAGGTCGCTCGCGCATAAATCTGCGCTAGACATTGGCCTCCCTGGAAAGCAACTGGAGTTTGCCACTTTACTTCAGATGTCCCAAGCGCGAGCATCTCTCGGGGATGAAACCGCTAGAGAGTCATTGTTACGCGAGGCGCAGCGTATGCTTACTCCAGATGACATCCAGTCGCTTGCCGAGAAATCAGTTGTACTGAAAAGCGAGTTGGCAATTGCTATCACGCTGTCAGTAATGGCGGATCGCCACGGGAACCATATAGAAACATTGGAGCAATTATTTCGCGCCTATTCCTATGCGACGACTCTTCAAGATAAAGACGCAGTAACTACAGTGGCGGCTGCAATTCGCGAAGCTGTGACTAACTCCTCATGGCTTTCGTCGCTTGAAGCCCTCCAGTCAGAGAAGATTTTAGAAGCTTGGAGAGTTTCGCGAATCGTTGCGGCATACGCCAGCATTGTTCCCGACGCCAATCTCTCAGCAAGAGCAATAACTGGGTGCGTTCAGATTCCGCACCTCATCCTTAGCCAAACTGGGGGAGCAGTTCAACTTGAGGGCAGCTTGCAGAGTCTTGGAGACCAGTTCGAGTACTTAGATCTGGCAGCACACGACGCGCTGGCCCGATATTTCCTCTATTCTCAGCCTGATCCAGCACGGGCCCTACAACACGCGAAACGCGGCCTGCAGCTCGTCCGAGATCCGAAAGCAGGCAAGGAGACTGTTGCGAACTTCACCTGCCATGTTGCGCTAGCACAACTACGCACCAATGAGCCGGAGGCTGCACTGAAGTCTGCACAGGAATGCGCCGCTATTGCGCAAGGTACGAGTGCAGACGCTTACGCTTACTCCCAATTCACGAGCGCTTTGGTTGGGCTGGCAGCACACGACTTTTCAGCGGCTGATGCGACCAAATACATTATCCAGAGATTTGGCGACTCTCCATATCATCACGAGCAGCTGGCGGAGCTCTATGCTGCCAACCACAAACCCGACCTAGCAATATCCGAACTCAATACCGCACTGAAGCTGGTGGATGTGAAAGATGTCGTGCTGACAGCACGAATACACCTGCGAATCGCAGAATTGATCGATCGGCGATCCTCGACGGCCAGGGGAATCGAGAAAGATGGCCATTTTGCATCTGCACTTTCGCTCTATCGGAGCGCCCACGATCTTTCCGGAGAAGCGATGGCGCTCTTAGACATGGGATTCGATGCATTGGCCAGTGAAGATCCAAGTCGCGCCTTGACGCTGTTTCAGAATGGCCGTGACGCAGCCAAGGCTTCAAGGGACTTGAACCTTTTGGGAAACGCGGAATTTGGCTGGGCATCTGCAGAGGATGCAGCTGGGCATCTAAACGAGGCCGACGTGCACTTTCGCCTAGCGACAGGGGCATACGAAAGCGCTCAGAACTATGAGCGACTCTGCGCGAGTTTAATACGACGCAGTTTCACAATGAGCAAGCTGTATCGCTACTCCGAGACTACGGAGGCTTTGCTCTTAGCGCGACATGCTGCTGATTTAGCCAAATCGACACGCTTGGCATGGCAAGCCGACGTTTTCCTGGGATTGAGTTACGAGCAGCAGGGGCTGTACACGAAAGCAATAGAGTCCTTCAGAAGTGCGCAGCAACTGGCCCAAACGAGCGGCGATCACTCTCAGCTGTTTGCAAGTGCGCAATCTCTGGCGGAAGTGCTTGCAACGATTGGCGCATGGGACCAAGCTCGTGACGAGTACGAGATTGCGATCCGGGAGGCAATATCCGCTCACGACGATGATGCCCTTCGTCGTGCCTACATTGGGTTAATCGCTGTCTATTCAGCCCGTGAGTCAGAGATAAGAGACTTCGATAAGGCTCTAGCGTTGTACGACAAAGCATCCCACTTAAGACTCGAGACGACAGATGCTTCAACGATGCAAGCGAGCTTGGCCGAGATGTACTTGCAGCAGGGGCGCTACAGGGAACTTCTGGCCGTGGCGGACCAGACATACGGTGCCTGCACAGAGTCAAAGAACGTTAGCTGCCAAATACATGCGTTACTGACTCGCGCGGAAGCCCAGACGCTTATGCAGGACTTCCCTGCAGCGAGGGGCAGTCTAGCCAAGGCGGAGACGCTCGGAGCCAGTCGCATGGATTTTTATACTCGCGGACGATTCGCTTACCGACGTGCGGCTCTGGAGCGGGCGACTGGCCACTATCGCGAAGCGATTCCTCTTTACGAGTCGGTCGTAGAGCAGATCCTGGAAATCAGTCAGCAATCGCCCACGGCAATTGAGAATTACTCGTTCATAGTGGACGAGCTGATCGAGACTTACTACTCAGCTTCGGGACTGCCGGACGGTGCTAAATTCGATGTTCGGTCTTTTTCATATGCAGAAGCTACTCGGGCACGACGATTGACTGCGGGGTGGGGACAAGTTTTCGTCAGTGCCGCTCGGCAACGCCTACCCGCCACAACTCAGGAGACCGAAGCCCAAACGGAGTCTGCCATTGCTCGCCTTGAGTGCCCTTGGCGCGACTTGCGGCTTCCGCGGCTTCCTTGGCTTGATGGAGCTGTTCTTCCGCCTGCTTGCGTTCTGTGATGTCGGTCACCATGGCGAACGCAGCAGTCTTGCGGCCGTTATCGTCCAGGAGCGGGTTGGCATGAAAGATGCACGGGACCAGCGACCCATCCGGCCGGCTTAGAAAAATCTCATAAACTCCACCTTCGCCGCGCGCACGCCGCTGCATCTGGTCGCGGAAAATAGCAGCGTTTCCCTCGTTGACGAACTCGAAGATACTCTTGCCGAGAATTTCCTCGCGGCACCTTCCCAAGGTGGCGCACATGGCGTCATTGACAGCGGTAGTGACGGCGTTGTTATCGATCATCCAGAAGCCTTCACCTGTGGTCTCGACGATGCGGCGCAACTTTTGCTCGCTGTCGCGCAGCGCCTGCTCGGCTCGTTTCAACTCGGTCAAATCATGGAGTATTTCGATGGCACCGATATATTCGCCGTGCAAACCGGTCAAAGCGCGCGCCCGTCCCTGCAGATGCTTGTCCCTGCCGGCCACACGCAGAGGCGCCTCGCCAATCAGTACCTGGCCGAACCGTTTTAGGCCCAGGTAGTCTCGCTCCAGCTCTTCCTGCGGTGTCCTGACCAAGTCGATGAGAATGGGCCTTTTCTTTCCGTAGAAAGGAATAGAGTACTCATAATCGCCTTTGCCAAGCATCTCTTCGGCCTTAACACCCGTCAGGGACTCGGTCGCCCTGTTCCAGGCGACAACCACACCATTGCCGTCAATCACAAATGCGGCGTCGGGCATAAGATCGATCAGTGAGGCTAACCGTCTCTCGGATTCCCGCAGCGCCCCTTCCGCCTGTATGCGATGTGTGATGTCCTCCATAATTCCGTCCACGTATTTGGGCTCGCCGCGAGCATTGCGAATGAGCCTGGCCGTGAAGGTCCCCCAGATCGGTGCTCCATCCCGCTTCTTGAGCCGCAGTTCCATTCTTTCCACCTGTCCGTCGCTGACGAGGCGCTGGGAAAATTTTCGGAGGTCTTGGATGTCCATGTAGACATCCGAGAGTTTCAGCTTCAAGAAGTCCTGGACGGAGTCGTAACCCAGTAGCTTGGCGACCGCCTCATTGGCGGCGACGAACCGGCCATTCTCTCCGGGTGTGCGGCGGTAAATGCCGACCGGCAGTTCGGCAATCAAGGAGCGAATCTCTTCCTCGCGCTCACGCAAAGCGACAATGGCGCGTTCCTGTTTTTTGATCTTTTCGTGCGCTTTGCTGAGTCGAGACTCTAACCTCTTTAGCTCCGGGTTCGCCTGCACTCGTATCTTCGGTTTGCTTCGCATGTGTTTCGTCCGCTCGTCGACAGGATGGGCTTGGGGTTATACACTCATGGCCGAGGCCTGTCCCGGTTTACGCCGATGCTTGAAGGTGTATGTACTCAGGCTCGCCTAAAGCTACAGCAACCGCTTGCTGAAATACGGCTTCGCTGGGTTTGATACCCGTCCAGGCCTCGAAAATCTGCATCGCCAGCTGGACCAGCATCTCGACGCCATCAACGATAAGGCAGCCTTTGTGGCGCGCAATTTGTAGGAATGGCGTTAGCCGCGGGTTCGTGATCACATCGACGACCGTAGTTCTATCGGGAATACTGCACCAGTCGACTAAAACGGCTTCGAGGTCGGGCGCACAACCCAGATGGGTAGCATTCATAAGAATCTCGGTGCCCTCCGGGATAACTACTTCGCCAGACCACGGCAGCCATTCCGCAGGTACGCCGGATACCCGTGTGATCAGATCGGCCACTTCGACCCCCTGGGACTCGCGCCGGGTAATAATCGTCATGTGCGCGGCCCCTGCCCAAGCCAACTCGACAGCCATGGCCCGTCCGGCCCCTCCAGCGCCGAGCATGGTCACCCGCTTACCTACGATCGGCGTCACCTTCCGTATGGCCTTCACCACACCTTTGCCATCGTTGTTGTGTCCGATCAGGCGTCCGTCCTTTATCGTCATCCAGTTCACAGCGCCGATGGCGCGCACATCCGCGTCGGCCTCGTCAAGGTAGGGTATGGCGGCGACCTTGTAGGGAACGGTAATGCACGCCCCCGCAAAACCGAGAGCTCGGACACCCGCAAGCGCGGCCCCGAGTTCCTTTTCCGAAGCAACGTCGCATTTCCAGAACTGCCAATTCAGCCCGTGGTGTGAATAGACCGCATCGAACATGCGGTCGATCGGGTTCTCTGCGACAGGATGCCCGAGCATCCCGGTCATTCGCTTTTGGAGTGGAATGGACTTGTTCGCCATGATTCAATCTCCTTTACTAGCCGCCCCGATCTGCTCCTCGATCCGGTACTGAAACGCCCAGCTTGGGTGGGCACTCCGCGCATCGGAGCGGACTTACTCCCGCACTGCGTAAACGCTAGTGCTGGCAGACTTTTTCGGCAGTGACCGTGGTCACTCGGCAGAGTAACGGCGAAAGCGTTGTGAAATCGTCTTACCGCAAGTGTGGCAATTGCACCGGGCGCATTGTCAATTCCAAACGAGTGCTAACGCCTTCCAAGGCGCAATGCCAACGGCCCAGCCCACTGTACCAGCGTAGCTCTTACCCCTGGTTCCATGCTCCCTTGGGGTGCAACTAGATGGGGCTGAGGCCGGCGTGGAGCGAGTTGTCGCGGGCGGTTGAGAACGCCAACTTGCTGGTCTGGCGCAGCAAATCCATCTGTTGTAGCCAACCCTTGATGTGGTTCCAACTGGCTCGGGTTTGGGCTACCAACTCCCACCTGTTATCACCTGTCTTTTGCGATACTTGCTGGCATCGGCTTTTGGGCCTCAGAACACGCGGTGATGCGTGGTGGGGCACAGTAGAGGCACAGAGGGGGCACAATTTGGGGCACAGCATGCCGCGAGTTGTCCGTAGCCGCGCCGCGTCACTGGCGGGGGCACCCTTCCCGCCTTATGGCACACTCCGCCCAAGCCCAACCATGACGCATTTTTTATGCATTCCCATGGGTCCGGAGGGCGGAGCTGAGGCTAGTTAGTGAGAACGCCTGTTTACGACAGTTAGGGGCGGGACGCGCGTCTGCGGGAGCTAGCCAACGAGTAGCGGCGGACCGACTAGCTTCATCCCGTGCCGCTCAAACCGGCTCGGGTCGTTCACTTTGGCATCTGGC
>Ga0187776_10000636_pt1 | contig 16982 bp, 7 predicted proteins | sample 0216_BV02_MP12_2_FD_132426 | JGI IMG/M metagenome (GOLD analysis project Ga0187776, IMG submission 132426) | Tropical peat soil microbial communities from peatlands in Department of Meta, Colombia - 0216_BV02_MP12_20_MG | ecosystem: Environmental > Terrestrial > Soil > Wetlands > Peat | place...
GGCGATGATGAAGAAAAACATGCTGAGGACCGACAGCAGCCCCATGGTGAACTGATAGCCGAGCGCGTCATTGCCTCTGCCGAAGAATTTGACCATGGGGATGGCGAGGCTCGCGATGATGAAGCCGGCGCTGTTGGCAGCGATCTGGCGATACGAAGAGATGCTGGTGCGCTCATCGGGGTCCTCGGTCATGACCGCCGTCAGCGAAGCGTACGGCACGTTGTTGACTGTGTAGATCACGCGCAGAAGGATGTACGTGGTCCAAGCGTAGATGATCTTGGCGCCCAGGCTGAGGTGAGGAGTGGTGAAAGTCAGGACACTGATGACGCAAAATGGCACGGATGTCCAGAGCAACCATGGCCGGAATTTGCCCCACCTTGTAGTGGTACGATCCGCGATCATGCCCATCACGGGATTGAAACACGCGACGCCCAACCCTACGACAAGGAAGAGGGTCCCTGCCTGGGCTGCGGTCAGGCCGAAGGTGTGGGTATAGAAGTCCAGTTGCAGGGCCAGCATGGCCTGGAAAATGAAATTTGCAGCCATATCGCCAAGGCTGTACCCCACCTTTTCTTTTACAGAGAGTCTTGCAGCAGCTTCCGTCATGTGAAACCTCGTCACTTAAGCGTTCAATTCTTGACCTGTAGAATCACTTTCTGTAAATCAGAGTCGCGGGAGGAATTGCCGACCAGGATGGCGAACTCACCGGGCTCGACGACGTACTTCATGTTGATGTCGTAGAACGCTAGAGACTCCGGCATGACGTCCAATGCAACGGTTTGCGTTTCGCCCGGGCGCAAGGAGACCTTCTTAAACCCCTTCAGTTCCTTGATGGGACGCGTCACCGAACTGACCAAGTCACGGATGTACATCTGGACGACTTCCGTTCCTTCCCGCCTGCCAGTGTTGGTGACCTCGGCCAGGACGCGTGTGGATTCGTTGCGGCGAATGCTCTTCTTCGTCAGACGAACGTTTTGGATGGCAAACGAGGTGTAACTTAGTCCATAACCGAACGCGTAGAGCGGAGAAACATCATCGAACAAATAGCCCCGGCGGGCCGAAGGCTTGTAATTGTAGAAAACCGGCAGATGGCCAGCCGAGCGCGGGAAGCTGATAGGCAATTTGCCGCCAGGACTGCAATCCCCAAAGAGGACGTCTGCCACCGCGTGGCCGGTTTCCTGCCCGAGGTACCAGCACTCAAAGATCGCTGGAACATTCTGGCTCACGTAATTGATCGAGAGTGGCCGGCCGTTAAACAGCAAACCGACAACAGGTTTGCCCAGCGCAACCATATTCTTGACGAGCTCTTCCTGCCGCCCAATCAGGTCTAGACTCGTCCGATCGCCCATGTGATTCAATCCCCAGGCCTCACGCGAAGTCTGCTCATTTCCTCCAATGGCCAGAACGATTACGTCCGCGAGTTTGGCGACTTCGACCGCTTCCGCGATCTGCCTGCGGTCTTCGTCAGGATTGCTGGGGACAACTTCGTCCTGGTTCCAGTTTCCACCGATGGTAATTTTGCAACCTTCGCTGTAGACCACTTTGCCGCGGCTGCCGAACTTGGCTTTTATGCCATCCAGGACAGAAACGTCATGCTTGGGCACGCCGCTGTAACCACCGAGCAGGCTGCGATGTGCATTCGGACCGATGACCGCAATTGTCTTGATGCGGTTCAAGTCGAGGGGTACAACATCGCCTTCGTTCCGAAGCAGAGTAATCGATTCTCGAGCCGCGCGGAGAGCGAGTTCCCGATTGGCCGGCGAGCCCACCACGCGGTCCGCTTCGTCTGGATTGACGTAGGGATCGTCAAATAGCCCCATTTCGAATTTCCAGAAAAGCATGGGGGCAACGAGTTCGTCCAGTTGGGATTCTTTCAAAATGCGGTTGCGCACGAGCTCGACGAGATGCAAATAACAATCCGGATCGGGCAACTCGATGTTGACGCCGGCGTGAACGGCCAAGGCGCAGGATTCTTTTTTGTCTCTGGCCACAAAGTGACCGTGGGTATCGGGGCGATGACCAAGTTCCCAAATCGCAAAGTAATCGGAGACGATATAGCCTCGGAAACCCCACTCCTTGCGCAGAACGTCGCGCAGAAGCCACGAATTGGCGTGGGAGGGAACGCCATCCAGTTCGTTGTAGGAAGCCATAACGCTGATGGCGCCCCCTTTTTTCAGGGCCTCTTTAAAGGTGTAAAGAAAGGTTTCCCGGAGAACGCGCAGCGAGACATTCGCCGGAGCACAGTTCATGCCGGATTCCGGCTGGCCATGCCCGGCAAGATGTTTGAGGGTGGCAATCATGCGCTTCTTGTCGCGGAATTTGCCATCACCTTGAAACCCGCGTACTGCCGCGACGCCCATGCGCGAGACCAAGTAGGGGTCTTCGCCGTAAGTCTCTTCGACGCGGCCCCAACGCGGCTCCCGCGCCACGTCCACGACGGGTGTAAGTGCCTGATGTGCCCCGCGCAAGCGCGCTTCTTCGGCGGTCGCGGTAAAGAGGGATTCGACTAATTCCGGGTCAAAGGTCCCGCCCAGTGCGATGGGCTGCGGAAAACTGGTCCCCCCGGGGGCCGCGTGCCCGTGTAGACACTCTTCGTGAAACAGAACGGGAATGCCGAGGCGGCTGTTCTCGATGAAAAACTTCTGAATGGCATTCGTGAGCTCCGCCATGCCACGTGCGTCCTTGCCTTTTCCGGCATCGCTGGGACGCCCTACTTGGCCCAGTCCGTGTCCTTTTTTGAACGCCGTTTGAGCTTTCTGCAGGTCGAAATTTCCGTCCGCATCCACCAGCGTCTGGGCTTTCTGCACCCAGATGCAGAGCATCTGCGCTGCTTTCTCCTCAAGAGTCATTCGAGACAGAAGGTCTTTGACGCGCTTTGCAGAGGGGAGGTGGGGATTTCTGTAAGGCAGCATCGCCCCTTTCTTGTCTGCACTCTCCCTGACAGAAACTCGCATGGTCTTTTTCATGGGCACTACTCCTCCTCGCAAACTGGTAGAACAAAATCCATTCCGTGCTTTGGCGGTGAAGGCTGCCTACAAGGTCTGACCGGCCAGCCACACGCTGCTATGTGCGGCGGCGGCCAGTCCTTTCCCCAGCCGCAAAAACACTCCGCTCTCCGCGGCAAAGACAAGCACAGTATGGATCTCTGAGACGGGATTGCAGCTGGGAGGCATGGAAAAACGGACACTACTATATCACTGGTCACGCGGTTTGGAATGTGACGAACGGACATTTCTGGCGAAGAATATCGATTTACCTTACCAGGAGGGCCGGATGCATAGGACACCGAAGCGGACGGGAGTCTGCCCGGCGTCTAACCTCCTGGCAGTTGCCTGATGTGGCTGGTGCCATTTCTGAGCGTCGGGGGCGAATGGTTTCTGGTGTGGCAATTCAAGAGGTGAAACAGGCACGAAGCCGCATTGCGGACCTTTACCGCCGCGGGAATCGTCCTTCTTTGCTAGTGTAACCTGATGTTGACGAGGAGGCTTGGCCGATCTCACAGACCAAAGATCAAGACCCGGCCATCGTACGTCGCAAGAAAAATCTTTCCATCGGCCACCACGGGTGGGCAGAACTTGTCGTAGGTATAGCGCGGGTCTCCGTGCCCTGGACTGCCGGGATTGGTGCTCTGCCAGAGGAGCTTCATGCGGGCGTTGCCGTTGGGATTGTTGCCGTTGAAGGCGATGGCGTCGTAGGCGCGCAGCACACCCTCGACAATTTGCTGATTGGCGTTGCCCTCGTTTTGCGGGCCGCTGTCGTCACGACGATGTTCGCTCCAAGTCCCTTTCACCGGCACTGATCCCCAAACAATACCATCTTTACCTTCGTTGGCACTGACAGTGATCATTCCCCCCGGCATGGAGTTAAAAATCCCGGAAAAAGCAGAGGCAGTTTCCTGACTTTCGCCGAGGAACGTGATTTGTCCGTCGGCCTTTAGCGACCAGGAACGCAGTGGCGCATTCTCACCCCAGACAAAGAGCATGGGACCGTTGGCATCACTGGTCCACGCTACGGGCGAGCCGTGCAGGTGATGCGTTTTCCCGTCCGGAAACCCATTCACATTGACCAAAGGATTGATGGCGAAAGTTCCCGGAAAATAGGTGAAAAAGACAGCATTAAGAAGCGGCTTGTTGTCCGCAAGAGCAGGCTTATTTTGATCGACGGCCTTCTTGCCCAGATGAGATCGATCGAAAATATAAAGCACGCCATCCTTGCCAGACCCAACTAGCAAATTCGTGTTCTCTGGAAGTACAGGGCCAGCGGAGCCAAGGTCCTGGTCGGTGAAGTCGTAGCCGTTCGCGGCGGTTTTCGGGCGTTGGTCATCGCGGAAGGGAGTGAACCAGTCCGCAAGCGTCAGCGTAGAGCCCGCATGGCGAAGACGGACAAAAGACTCCGCGAAATCCGTAGTGCCATTCCAGCCGCCGTTGCTGGTCATAGCGAAAACGTTGCCCTGGTCGTCAGAAGCTGGCCCCTGACCCGCTTGCCAGATGCCGCCAGCCAGGGTTTTAGGTGTGGAGGTCCAGGACGCGACTTGGGTAAAGCTGTCGACATCGAACGCGATGATCCAACCATGGTCGCCTTTGGTAGACTCCCCGGTCATGCCGCAAGCCATAAACAAAGTCTTCTTAACATGGGGTCCGGGAGGTTGTCGCAAGGGGCTCAGAAGGAGCGCTGATCGCTGTTTCTGTTTTGGGGAGCTGAAGTGAGCGTTTGGCGCGGCACTGGCCTGAACCGCAAGTGGAGCGTGAATCGGCGTTCCCGTTGTGATGTCCAGGGCATTGAGCTTGTGCTTGGCCTTTGCGCGAGTGCCGTCCGGACTCGTCCAGTTCAGGACGTACATGGTCTTTGTATCGAGATCGATCACCGGGGTACTCAAAATACCCCAGTGAATGTTGATCCCCCACAGGTCGATCTCAGTCTCATTGAGACCGAACATGGTTTTTCCGGTCACATTGGGAGCAACCGCCGCCCCGAGATTCGCTTTCCAGAGTTTCGCGCCGGTATTTGCATCGAAGGCATAGACGTTGTTGTCCATCGTCCCGACGAACACGACATCGTGAGTGGCGCCCGAAATCTGCAACCGCGGGACATACAGAGGTTGGGCCTCAATGCGCGGATCATCACCCGGATCGAGTGCCAGCTCGTGCAGCAGTTTCAGGCCTCCCACGTTCGCAGGTGTCAGTGTTTTTTCCGCGGTGTTGGCGCCGGTGCGCCGGTTGTTGTAGGAACGCGTGAGCACTTGTGCCGAAATGCGCTCTGATGCGAAGGGAGACAGAAGCACGACGGCCCCTAGGACTTTTAGGAGTACTGTGGGGACAAAGGATCTGCTAGAGATCATGGGCAAGCTCCTCATGGTCGGTGAAACTGGTTGTCCGGATTCCAGACAGGAAGCAAGCACCCACCTCCCCAAATGAGAGGCGGGTGCTTGAGATACGGCTAAGCTTGGCGGGCCTGCCGCAGAAGATCCGCCATTTTGAATTCGCCGGAGTCGGAAAGGAATTCCTTGAGCGGAGTGAACTTGGGATGTTGCCGAACGTAGGAATGGCTGTCTTCGTACAGCAATCCGACAAAGACCTCCCCGACGATTCGCCCGCCAACCGGGCCCAAATGCAAAGGAGTGTCATTCTTGACGAATTGCTGCTGAGCCTCGGACAGAATGTAGAACCAAAGCGGGGCGTTGCCGGCAAATTTCGCAGAGATATCGGTGATCGGCTTATTGTCCGGCGTATCGCCCTCCGTGGCCTTTCCGACCTTCAGATTTTTGTCTGGAATGACCGGCACGCCCATAGCCTTCGCGACGGACTGCCCTGAGGGCAGCCCCATGCGCCAGCCACGCAGTAGGTTGCGCTCAGCCAAAACCGAAGGATTCACTGCGACCGAAGCTGGCAGCGATCCCAGCGGATTCACAAGCGAAGAATCCACCTTATAGGCCGGCTGAACTCGTTTAGGGCCAAGCGCAGGGGGGTTACCGGTCTTGAAGAAAAGATTCCAGTCTATGGCCCAGTTGGTGGGGAATCTGCGGAATCCCACGAGGCTCTCGCCCGTGTTGCTGAAGATCATCAGGCGATCGATCGTCTGATTCAAACGATAGATCGGGCGCACCATGGAATGTCCGAAGCGATACACGGCCGCAGAAAACTCGACCGGCATGTATGCGGACTTCTTCGGGTTGTAAAAATGCAGCTTGGGGTGGCTGGAAAAATCGATGCCTCCGCCTTTTGCGGCACCAAAGATGTTGCGCATGGTATCCGTGCCAATGATGGTGGGAAGGAAATCGTGGAGGACAACCCACTGGTAGTGCCAGCGTACTTGCCGCTGTGCTTCCGCAAAGTCCGAGGTGCCTAAGACGTCGACCATGCGATTGTGAAAGCGCAGCATCGAAGCCTGCAACTGACTGACGATCACATTTTCGTCGTTCCGTGGATCGCCGATCAGCGCCCGGGCAGGTTCCCCGGCCTCCGGCGTGTTGCGGGGCACTCCACGAGCCTTGGGATCGTCGGGATTGCCGGTCAAAGCGTCACCAAGTAGCATGTGTAGGGCATCGCTGCGATAGAGATAGGGCTGGTCATCCGGCCCACGCCCATAGACATTGTCCAAATCGAAGCGAGGCGTACGGAAGTCGGTCAGAGCGTTGGGATCATCCTGGCGCTGCAAGCTGCTGGCGGGGTCAAAGGTGAGGTCGTGGTCGATAAACTGCCCAAGGTATGTGTAGCCGGCGCTGATTCCTGTGTTCTCCTCGTCGTCCACCTCCGTCTCCGGGGTTTGCGTGGCTTCGAACTCGGCCGTCATTGCTGCGGCCAGAGCGTGCAAGATGTCGGCGTCAAAATCCGCCGCGGGCAAGGTACGAAACATCCGCCCGAAACGGCCCTCGAATTGATCTGACCGGCCGTGGGATTCCAGGCCGCGTAACTCACCGTGACGACCGATCGGCTTGCGGGGAACGGTTGCCAATCCAGTTGCCTGTTGCATAGACATCCACCTTTCTAGAGAAATGCACTCTGGGAGATCGTTCTGGTCCAAAGGGCGGTATATGAGTCGGAACGCTGTGTCTTCTACTCTCGGACACGGGCGCACGGGAATTCAGGCAGAACTAATCGCAATGGTGACCCGGGACCGTGCGGCTTCATCCGAACCTGCGACATGGTCAAGAAGCGATCGCGACCAACTCCGCTTTCGATGGGCGACAGCAGATACAGCGAGGAAGGGAGATTCTGGGCCGCTTACTTGGGGGCCACACATCGAAAGTGGCAGGTAAGCTAGTGGAACGTATCGCCGGTGTCAACAGAAAAGTCAAGCCAAGCACGAAAAAGTTTGAGGAAGAGCCTTCCAGAGTAAGAAAATTCAAAAACCGGTCCAAGGGGCGGGAACGACGACGGTAAAAAAATGCCGTGCAACGATTTGCCCTGATTATTCACTACATAAATGCAATAGCCGTGCTACAACCCCGTGTCGTAGCAGACGTTATGTGTGTGCCTCAAGCTAGCCGATGAAAAAAGAGGGGACAATTGGTGTGGCGACCTTCCTCGCCCTGGCGGCTGTGGTCGGGTTTTCTCTACAGTCTGGTCCAAAGTCCGTGGGGGCAGGGCAGACAGAGCAAAGCGCTGCAGTGAGAAAAACAAAGCCTGCTCTAGAAAAGGACGGCGGCGGGCCGGGTTGCAGCAACCTGACGGAAGCACTGGAAGATTTTCTTGATATCAAGAACCTGGTTCCGCCCGGCCCCTGCTATCCAAGCGGCAAATCCCCTGGGGAACAACCTCCAGGTTTGATGGACAGAACCTCCCAGCTGAAATTCGTCATCGCCATCCTGCCGGACCCGGTGCACACACACTTGTCGACTACGTTTGATCAATTCGCGGTGGCCATCCAGGAAGGTGCGCAAGACGAGAAATACGACTTCGATGATTCTTGGTTTCCGTGGGATCAGGTGGAGACGCCATACGTTTTGCGGGAAGACGAGAAGGCCTCGAACCGGGAGAAGGACCTCAAGGAGAGCCAGCCGGGAATCATCCTGTTTCGAAGGTCCCTTGACTGCGACAAGGAAAAAAAGGGCGCCTGCAAAGAGACTGGGCTGGCGCCGACGAAAAAGGGCGAAGCAGCACTGTCGCAGAGTTATCGCAGAGGGTTGGTCGTTTTTGTAGTTGGAGAGGATGCTACCCATGGAATTCACAGAGATCAGTTCCGAAACGCACTGGCATGGATCAATAACTTGCGTTCGGGACCTGAAGCGGACACGAAGGCCAAAAGGCTGGCCATTCTCGGCCCTACGTTTTCCGGTTCGTTGGCTTCCATTTCTCGAATTCTCTTGGAGCCGGGAATTGCGAAGCAGTTGGATTTGGATCAAGGGGGGAACAAACAAAGACTCGCTATTTACAGCGGCAGTGTGAGCAGCAAACCGGCAGCCGATGCTTTTCAGAACACGTTCGCTTCTCAAGTCACATTTCACAGCTTTGTGCAGGATGACGACGAGATTCTCCGGCAGTTTTGCCGCTACATGGTAAGGGAACAAAGCGGATTTGACTCCAGGAGAATGGCGATCATTTCCGAGGATGAAACTGCCTACGGAAGTTCAGGTATGGGGGGAGATGCCGATGTAGACAAAAGCGACAAACCCGCCAAAGACGACAACAAAGGTTGCCCCGGCAATGCCCTGAAGCTTTACTATCCTCGCGATATTTCCGCGTTACGCGGCGCTTATCAAACGCAATCCTTGTTCGATGTAGGTACATCCCAGCAGCAGACAGACACGCAGCGAAGGAGTCTTCCAACAGACCTGGCCGATCCCACCGGCAAGGTGCACGATTCGATACGCAGTTATGGCGGAAACCAGACGCCCTTGGCTCAGGAGGCGTTTTTACTGGAGATCGTCGCCGCTTTGCGCGAACTTCACGCCCGATACATTCTGCTGCGCAGCAGCAATACTCTGGACCAGTTGTTCCTGACCAACTTTCTTCGTAGAAGCTATACCGACGGACGAATCGTCATCTTCGGCTCAGATCTGATGTTCATCCGCGAGCGCGGCGCAACCGGGCTCGGGGGCAGCATGACCCTTAGCACATACCCTCCTTTTCCCCTCGGGCGAGACTGGACTGAGCATCAATCACTTCCCGCAGCCGACCGGGTATTCAGTTCTGACACTTCCGAGGGCACCTATGTCGCCTTGCGACTACTGCTGAGTGATACGCGGCTGAGTGACGGAAGTCCAGACCAGCCCCAGTGTCAAGTAATGGAAGAAAAGGACAAAAGCCGCCAAAACGCTGTTGTGTTTCTCCCGTCAGTTTCCTGTGCAGCGCTATCGCAGCCCATTCCTGATTATTCCCCTCCATTTTGGACCCTGTCCGATCAATGTGGGGAAAGCATGATCGCGAACGTCGGCGAACAGTGTCCCTATCCGGGACCACCGACATGGTTGTCCGTCATCGGCGTCAACAGGTTTTGGCCCATGGCGTCCCTAACCGGAAGCAAGGCCCATCCACGAGATCTGCTCAGTGGCGAACGCAGCAAACAAAGAGAGAAAGACCCTGGCGGACGGCCGGAGATGCCGCTGGGGATGAAAGTGTTTCTGCTGATTTTATTGGGTTTTTCCGTGTTTCACGCTTGGTGCTGCCGGTCCGGATCCTTCACAGCCAAGCCTGCCTTCCGAGCCCACTTTGCCAGCATAGGAGACCAGCGTCACACGCTCCTAATTTTCAGTGGAAGTTGCTGTGTCGCGTTTCTGGCAATCGTCACAGGTTGGGGCTGCGGCGTGTTTCATCTCCCCGCTCCGGGATTGAGCTATCCGTGGTTTGCCCTTGCTTGCGTGATTATCGTTTGCCTGGCGGCGTGGGGAGCCATCCTGGCAAACAGTTATACGACTCGAAGACTATCGCAGGACCTGCCTCCGCGAGCCCAGGGTATGCGAAGAATGACTGGAGAGGAGTTCACATCCTGGAACTATTGGGCGACTACACTCTTCATTTCTGCGATTATTCTATTCTGCCTCGCGTTCATCCGTCCGATTGAATGCGTGCTTCTGCCGGACAATCGCGTGTTGACCTATTGGCGTTCCATGCATCTGGTGAGCGGCGTATCTCCCCTCGTGCCCATCTTCGCCATATTCGCGGGACTCTACCTGTCGTTTTGGTACGCGTTGCACGGATTGGCCCTGTTTGGCCCGGATCGCCCCTGTCTTCCGCCAAGGGAGCGGCTGACAGTCAAACTCGTTCCCGGCAAGCAGAAAGACTTCCTCCGTATGTTCAGTCAGGAAAATGCTGCAGCGCAGATTGACGAACATGCTCTGCCTGTTAACCGGACCTTTGCGCTGGTTGGCTCGGTGCTCTTTGGGCTGTTCCTGGCCATAGCCTTCGGCATAGCGAAAGGGATCCCTGTGCGCAGTCTGGGTGCGCAAAATTACGCAATCATCTTCCTCCTGTTGTTGGACCTTTGCTGCACTCTCTCGATTGTGCAAGCCTGGCGGTTGTACCAGATATGGGGAGAACTCCGGCGCCTTCTCACGTATCTCGATCGCCTGCCACTGCGCCGGACTCTCGCGGCGCTTCGCGGTTTTTCCTGGGGGAGTGTCTGGAAGATGAGCGGAAATGTGTTGGACGTCCGCTACAAAGTAATTTCCGGGCAATTGGAATGCATGAATCATACGATCGCGAGCCTGCAGGAATTCCTCAAGCGATCGTCCGATCGGGGAGCACGGAACTCTCTTGCTGCCCTCCTGCGCATGCGCCGGACCGGGATGAAATTTGCGGATTGGTATTCGATCAACTACGACAAGACATGCGCAGGAGATTTGACAAAGTTTCAGGAATTTCAACAAAGCATTGCGTTCGCTAGCGGCACCCTGTTCACCCAATTGCTCCTGCCGGCTTGGCGGCAGGAGGAAGCGTCTTTGCTGCTCGCATCCTCGGATCAGAAGGAGGAGCCAACTATCCACCTGCCACCCCAGGCCAAGGACGAACATATTCGCAACGCGGAGGAATTTGTGTGCCTGAATTACATGGGCTTCGTGCAGAATATTCTGGGCCGCCTACGAACCATGGCCGTAACCATCGTGATGCTTTTCCTTGCCTCCACCGTTGCGATGTCTACCTATCCCTTTGACCCGCGGCAGGCTCTGAGCGCAGTCCTGATCGCTCTATTTGTCATTGTGGGCGCTGTGGTTGTGAAGGTGTATGCGGACATGCATCGCGATTCCACGTTGAGTCATGTCACCAACACCAAGCCCGGAGAGTTGGGCCCGGAATTCTGGTTCAAGGTGGTCGGATTTGGTTTTGCTCCTCTTGTAGGACTTCTTGCCAGGGTGTTCCCGGGGATAACGGATTTTGTTTTCTCCTGGCTACAGCCCGGGATCTCATCCCTGAAATAGGTTTCGGGCTGCCACCGCCTGTTCATAGCAGTGCAATACCCCCTAATTTCTTTACGGCACGGCGCCGGGCACGAAACGTTTCACTCCTTTCACGCACTACTTCTTCAAGATGTCCGGGGACTCCCGAGCGCGACGCTGGGGTTCGTCGGCAATCACCCGCCACCCTCGCTTGGAATATCGCCCCGCATGACCCTGGAGGTGTCTGTGTTTGGATTCCAAGTCCTTGAGGTGATGATTGGCCCGCTTTTGATTTACTTCTCGCTGAGCGTCGCGTGCTCAGGAATCAAAGAGCTCATTGCCAGCCTCTTTGCGCTGCGTTCCAGGACCCTTCGTCTTGCAATTCATAACATGCTTCAGGACCGGTCCGGCCCCCGCCAGCGCTTCGCATTGACAACCGAAATGTGATATTCCGCTAAGGGATCAAGCCATTTTCTCTCATCCGTTTTCAGTGGAGGTGCCAGATGGATTTTGACGTAATCGTAATTGGCAGTGGTTTCGGGGGAGCTATTACTTCCTGCCGTCTTGCTGAAAAGGGAAAGAAGGTATTGGTGCTGGAGCGCGGCAAGAAATGGGACCGCACCACCTACCCGCGGGCTCCGGAAGACGAATGGATTTGGAGCCACGTGAAGCCGGAGCAATACCACGGTTGGACGGATTTGCGCCGATTCAAAGGCATGGCGGTCATTGCTGGCGCCGGCGTGGGCGGTGGATCCCTGATTTACGCGAACGTTTCCGCGGTTCCGCCGGAATCCGTGTTTGCGTCCGGCTGGCCTTCGGAAATTACATTCGCAGAGCTGCGGCCATACTACGCGACTGTGGCCGATGTTCTGGACATCCACGCAGTCCCGGAGAGTCAGCGGAGTCCACGCGTTCAGTTGATGAAGGAGGCGGCGGACAAGCTTGGGCAGAGCCAGCGTTTTCGGCCGTCGGAGCTCGCCGTTTCCTTTGACAACAGTCTGGTCTATGACTTCAATACCGAACCCGACCTCAAGAACAGCAAGCGCTTCGTCAACAAGCACGGAGTCGAACAGGGGACCTGCGCCCATTTGGGAGAGTGCGACATCGGCTGCCGGGCAGACGCCAAAAACACACTGGATAAGAACTACCTGCATATTGCCGAAAAAAACGGCGCCGAGATACGCCCTTTGCACCTGGTCACCAAAATTGAACCCATTGCCGGCGGCTATCGCGTTTATCACAGCGAATTCAAGAATGGCGGGTCGACCCCAGGAAGGACTACTGCCGAGCGCGTGATCTTGGCCGCGGGCTCAATGGGATCGACGGAACTTTTGCTGCAATGCCGGGACGTTTACCACACTCTGCCAAATTTGAGTGCTTCCCTGGGAAAACGCTGGAGCAGCAACGGCGACTTCCTCACACCCGCGATGTATTTGAACCGGACCCTTTGGCCCGATCGTGGCACCACGATCGGCGCGGTCATCGATTACCTCGATGCCAGCGACAACGGAAAGACATACTGGATTCAGGACGGCGGTATTCCCAACGTGATGAACAAATATTTCCAGGCTGTGTTTAACCGCGTCAGCAAACAACCCGGCGAAAGCCATCTTCTGGAAGGGTTCAACATGAAGTCCCTTCTTCAACACCTGACGCTGCTGACAGCCAATTTCGATTTCTTTAAACACATCATGCCGTGGTTCGCTCAAGGGGTTGATGCGGGTGATGGGGAATTGTCTCTCACCAACGGTGCTTTGGATTTGAAATGGGATATCACGCGCTCTCTGGGAATGTTTGAAACCATCGAAAAGCGACACTCCGCACTGGCCGAGGCGACCGGCGGCCACCCGTTTCCCTTGCCGACTTGGGCGCTTTCCCATGAACTCATTACGCCCCACCCGCTCGGAGGGTGCAACATGGGCCCGACGCCAACAGAGGGCGTCGTGAATCACCTGGGCGAAGTGTTTGGATACAAAAACCTCTATGTCGCTGACGGGGCGGTTATCCCAACAGCGCTGGGGGTAAACCCCTCACGGACAATCAGCGCTCTTGCCGAACGAATCGCCGACCGCATGCAACTCTAGCGGAGAAGAGAACAATTTACACGATCTAGTACGAGAGAGATCTGGTCAGAATTTCTCGAAGAACGGAGTAAGTCGCTGGACGAAAACGCCTTACGCAGATTTGTTGTAATGGTGCTCCAACTGCTTTCGCCGAGTTTGTGACTTCTTTTGGGCCCCTTCTGGTTTAGGATCTGCGGTCGGCCTTTGCACGAACCGCCTTCAGCCCAGCTCCGTGTGTGTTGGTCAGGGGAGCACTAGGGGTGTGCAGAAAGGGATTCTCCGTCCGATGCAAGCTGAGCCTACCTTGACGGAAAGTGAAGCACTGCGCCTGGCCCAGCAGGGCGACGCAGGCGCTTTCGAGTGCCTTTACCATCTGCATAGCCAGCGGGTTTATGCCCTTTGTCTGCGCATGGTCAAGGACCCGGCTCAAGCAGAGGATTTGACCCAGGATACGTTTGTGGCCGTGTTCCGCGGAATCCGTGATTTTCGCGGTCAATCGGCGTTCACAACATGGTTGCACCGGGTTACGCGCAATACCGTACTGATGTGTTTTCGAAAAAAAAGACTGAAAGAAACTTCCCTCGAAGATATTGCTGATCGCCAAGAGGAAGATGGAAGTGCTCGCAAAGAGTGGGGCTCGCCTGATCAGCGCCTGGAAGGCACCGCCGATCGTCTGCTCCTCCAGAGCGCGGTGGCAAAGTTGTCGAGTGGAGTCCGGAAAGCCTTGGTGCTGCACGATGTTCACGGCTACGAGCACAGAGAGATTGCCGCGCTCCTGGGTTGGGCCACGGGAACTTCAAAGTCTCAGGTGCACAAGGCTCGCCTCCGTGTCCGTGAGACGCTGAAGAAAGCTCTTCCTGGGAAGGGGCGGGAACGAAGGCGAGCAACCCGGGGTCCCGTCGACGAATCTGTTGCGCCACCAGAGCGAAATCATCAAGCAATCGGGCCTGATCCCAAAAAGAACCTACCCCAGGCCGACGCCGGCCAGCTGATCGGTAGCGCCGCCAGGCGCGCCGCGGCGTGATTCAGACCTGGACACCACAAGTCGCTGGAGATGGCTGCCAAGGACTGGGCATGGAGGCTCCCTGACCGCTCTCGTTGGTGATTGACAACAAAACAAAAAGAAAGTAAAAGAAAGGAATCGAAAGTAGAGGAAAGCCGGGCAAAATCCCCTTCTTTGACTTACTCTCCGGCGCCTCACGGAGGGGTGTGGGATGCAGTCATCAACACACAGGATTCGGTTACGGGGTTTCGTTTTCTTTCTGGGCCTCCTTCTTATTTCCGCGCTCGTAGCGACACTCGTTGCGGGTCAGTCTACATATACAGCGCAGCTGAGCGGCGTAGTAATGGACTCGAGCGGCGCCGTTATTCCTGGAGCGAAAGTCACCCTCACCGATGAGGCTACTGGTGTCGGGACGACCTATCCGACCGATGCTCGGGGGATCTACGTGTTCACGGGTGTCCGTCCCGCGACCTACAGGATCCGCGTCGAAGCACCGAACATGGCTTCCCAGGAGCGCAAGGGCGTGACCTTGGCGGTGAGTCAGGAGGCTACCCTGGACTTCACTCTGTCACCCGGCACGGTCGCCGAAACCATAACCGTGACGGAGCAAGCTCCGTTGTTGGATACGGGCAATGCATCGCTCGGCACCGACGTCACCAACGAATACGTCCGCGACATCCCGCTGATCAACCGGAGCATGTTCGGCCTCGTATTCCTTGCCGGCGGTGTCTCGGAAGCGGCCGGCAACGGCACTCAAGACTCCTATCCCTCCGGCACGAATTTCGTCTCGAACGGTCAGCGCAATGCCACAGCAGAGGTGAGACTCGATGGGGCCTTGACCAGCGCCCCTGAACAAGGCGAAGGCGCGACCACCAACGTCTACTACCAGCCTTCGGTCGAAATTGTCCAGGAATTCAAAGTCGAGAACAACAGCTTCACCGCCGAATACGGCAACAACGGCGGCACGGTCGTCAATATGGTCCTAAAGGAAGGTGGTAACCAGTTTCATGGCAGCGGCTGGTGGTTCGGCCAGAGAGCGGCTATGGATGCCAATGATTTTTTCAATAGCGCCGCGGGCATTGCCAGGCCGGACCATGCGCGTGATCAGTACGGCTTCTCGCTGGGCGGACCGATTCGCAAGGAAAAGACCTTCTTCTTCGTCGACTTCGAGAGGCTCCGCCAAGATGATCCAGTCAACATATCCGGTACTGTCCCCACCGATCTGCAGCGCCTCGGAGATTTCTCGCAAACCTTCAATGATGACGGCTCCCTGCAACAAATCTACAATCCCCGCGCGTGTACGCCCCAGCCAGATGGTCCGTGCCAGCGTCAATCGATTGTCGGCAACGATCTGACCTCACTTACGCCGGATCCGATCGGGCTGGCAATCCTGAACTCGTACCCCAAACCAATTCCAGGACTGGGCGATCCTTTGACCGGATTGAATAACTACCGCTCTTCGACTCTATACAAGCAAACTCAGTATCAGTTCGACATCAAGATCGATCATCACTTTAACGACCGGCAAAAGATTTCAGGACGTTATAGCTTTCTCCACAATGATTCAACTACGCCTTACGTCGTGGGCAGCGGCACGTTCAATGACGGTCTGACTTCGTTTACCGACGTGAACAATCTGGGTCTTGAATATGACAACATGCTGCGCCCCACCATGGTATGGACCACGCGTTTTGCGCTTGATCGCGTGAATGCGCCTGTAAAACCGCTTCTACCTTCGCTTTCGACCGTGAATTTTCCGAGCATTCTCAGCGAGGCGAACGGGATTGACCGCATGCCGGCGGTTCAAGTCGACAACGGCAATGGAACAAACAACTGGTTGAACCTCGATACGCAATGCTGTGTGAACACGAATTTTGCGCACACGCTATACAGCTACTCAACTTCTCTTTCCTGGGTGAAAGGACGTCACACCTTGAAGGGCGGATTTGAACAACGCCAGTTCTTCAACAACTTCTGGCAACCTGACTATCCCACTGGTTTCTTCAATTTCACACAGAGCACAACCAATGAATTTGCCGGCGGCACTGACACGACGCAGGGGAATCCTTTTGCCAGCCTGTACCTTGGTTACGGAGACAGCGGCAGCTTCATCAACATCAAGCCGTCCGTAGCCGACAAGTCCTGGGAAACAGCCTTCTACATTCAGGATGACATGAAACTCAGTTCTCGCCTGACCATTAACCTGGGGCTGCGCTACGAGTGGAGCGATCCGTATACCGTGCGTCATGACCTCACGCAGTTCAGCGACTTCACCGGCGATACGGGAATATCTGTCGTACTTCCGCTAAGCAATGGACAACCCGTCGACTTGCAGGGCACCACACTCTTCCCGGGGAACAAGGGCATAGGACGAAGCGTGCCGGTCGACCGCAATAATATTGCTCCGAGACTGGGATTTGCCTACTCCGTGAATAACAGCACCGTTTTTCGCGGTGGTGCAGGGGTTTATTACGGACTGAATCCTGCGACTAATTTTCAGTACGCGGGCACCGCTTATAACGGAAGCGTTCCGATCATTTTTACCCTGGATGAGGGTGTGACGCAGAACGCCACAATGTCGAATCCTTTTCCAAACGGCCTGCCC
>Ga0187776_10000637_pt1 | contig 16979 bp, 15 predicted proteins | sample 0216_BV02_MP12_2_FD_132426 | JGI IMG/M metagenome (GOLD analysis project Ga0187776, IMG submission 132426) | Tropical peat soil microbial communities from peatlands in Department of Meta, Colombia - 0216_BV02_MP12_20_MG | ecosystem: Environmental > Terrestrial > Soil > Wetlands > Peat | place...
GCGACGCCGATCGAGGCGATGGCGACGAAGATCAAGTAGGCGCCGACCTCCTCTCCGGTCGAGATTCCGGCCTGGCCGATCGCGGCTGCGCCGGCGACGGCAAGCAGGAGGTTCTTCGGGTTGAGCGCGGAGAGGACGACGCCGGCTCCGCCCGCCTTGACCGGCGTGAAGGCGTCGAGCGCGCCCATCCACTTCGGTACCGGCGGCTCTTCGTCACCGTGAGGTCGGCCTCGCCATTGCTTCGCTGCGACGCCGATCAGCAGCAGGCCGAGGATCAGGAAGAGAACGTCGACCCAGGTCGCGGGGCCGCTGTCGGTGCTCGCGTTCGTCGGGCCCGCGATTGCAAGCACGATCGCCCCGACGACCGCGAGCCCGATCCACCAGCCGACGATGAAGGCCGGACCGTTCGCACGCCCGCGTCGGGTGACGAGCATCAGCACGACCGCGACGATCGGCAGTGGGCTGATCGCCACGCCGACCGCTGAAGGCAGGAAGTCTCCAATTGCCTGGCCCAAGCGCCGATCCCCCCGAGCATCCGTTGGTATAACCGGCAAGAAGTATTTCACTGTTGAGCGCTGCTACCGGGAGGTGTGACCCGTGACTACGCCGTTCAAGGGGACAATCAAGCTCGATCTGCAGGATTCGGTCGAGGACTGGGACGCGTTGCTTGCGGAGAAGGCGCCGGAGGGGTCGCCGAATGTCCTGTTCGTGTTGTTCGACGACACGGGGTGTGCGGCGTGGTCGCCGTATGGCGGGCGGATCGAGATGCCGACGCTGCAACGGCTCGCTGACAACGGGGTCACCTATAGCCAGTGGCACACGACGGCCTTGTGCGCGCCTACCCGGTCGACGCTGCTGACGGGCCACAATCACCACGAGAACGGCTTCGGGACTCTGTCGGAAACGGCGCTCGGATTCCCTGGGTACAGCTCGCACATCCCGGCTGAGTGCGCGCCGATGGCGACGGTCCTCCGCGACACGGGCTACAGCACCATTTGGATCGGGAAGAACCACAACGTGCCCGTCGACGAGCAGACCGCAGGCGCGTCGAAGAAGAACTGGCCGCTCGGGATGGGCTTCGACCGCTACTACGGGTTCCTGAACGGCGAGACGAACGAGTGGTATCCCGACCTGGTCGAGGACAACCGCTACATCGAGCAGCCCTACGCGCCCGAGGACGGGTACCACCTCTCGAAGGATCTGGCCGACAAGGCGATCGCGTCGATCCAGGACGTGAAGCAGTCGGAGCCGACGAAGCCCTGGTACCTGTGGTTCTGTCCCGGCGCGAACCATGCGCCGCATCAGGCGCCCAAGGAGTACATCGACAAGTACAAGGGCAAGTTCGACGACGGCTACGAGGCGTACCGGGAGTGGGTGCTGCCGCGGATGATCGAGCGCGGGGTCCTGCCGGAGGGCACGGAGCTGACGCCGCTGAACCCGATGCCCGAGGGGACGTTCGCTCCCGGCGACACGGTGCGGCCGTGGGATGAGCTGTCGGACGACGAGAAAGCTCTGTTCAGCCGCATGGCCGAGTGTTACGCAGGCCTGTCGGAGTACACGGACGCCCAGGTCGGCCGGATCATCGAGTACCTGGAGCAGTCCGGGCAGCTCGAGAACACGCTGATCATCTACGCGGCCGACAACGGCGCCTCCGCCGAGGGCGGCCCGAGCGGGTCGGTGAACGAGAACAAGTTCTTCAACTCCTATCCCGACCTGATCGAGGACAACCTCCCGTTCCTCGACAAGCTCGGCTCACCGGATACCTACAACCACTACCCGGTCGGCTGGGCGGCTGCGTTCTCCACTCCGTTCCGGATGTACAAGCGCTACTGCTACCAGGGCGGCGTCTGCGATCCGCTCGTGATCAGCTGGCCGGCAGGCATCAAAGCTCGCGGCGAGGTACGCAACCAGTACCACCACTCGACCGACATCGTCCCGACGATCCTCGACTGTTGTGGTGTCGAGATGCCGAAGATCGTCAGCGGGGCCGAACAGGCACCGCTCCCCGGCCTCTCGATGCGGTACACGTTCGACGCTGACGGGCCGACGCAGAAGCAGACGCAGTACTACGAGATGCTCGGCAGCCGGGGGATCTGGCACGACGGATGGAAGGCCGTTACCGAGCACGGGCCACTGAGCGGGATCGGGTTCGACAAGGATGTCTGGCAGCTCTTCCACACCGACGCGGACCGCTCGGAAGCGCACGACATCGCCGAGCAGCACCCCGAGAAGCTTGAGGAACTGAAGGCGCTCTGGCTCACGGAGGCGGAGAAGTACAACGTCCTGCCGCTGAACAGCTACGCGATGACCGGAGAAGGGGTGGTCGAGTTCTTCAAGCGCCAGTACCACGTCGCAACGCCGAAGACCGGCCGCTACACCTATTACCCCGGTACCTCCGAAGTGCCGGAGCACTCAGCTGCAGACACGCACCGTCCGTTCAAGATCCTCGCCGAGGTCGAACTCGACAGTGCCGCGGCGCATGGAGTGATCTTTGCGCAAGGTTCACGCTTCGGCGGCCAGTCGATGTTCGCTAAGGACGGCAAGCTCCACTACGTCTACAACTTCCTCGGCATGGAAGAGCAGACGTTCACGACTGACCTGCCCGAGCCTGGCACGCACATCTTCGGCGTGGAGTTCACCATCGAGGGCCACGACGAACATGGCCAGCCAACCGGCACGACCAAGCTCTACGTCGATGAAGAGGTCGCCGACGAAGGACCGATGAAGATCATGCTCATCCAGTACGGCCTCTGCGGAGAAGGTCTTTGCATCGGCTACGACGGGGGTGACGCTGTCAGCAGCGCGTACAAGCCACGGTTCGAGTTCACGGGCGGCAAGATCGTCCAGGTCGTCTTCGACGTCGCCGAGGAGGAGTACCTCCAAGCCGAACAACGGATCGCAGCCCTGGTAGCACGCGACTAGAGCGTTGCCGGCCACGGCATCGTGGCGATAATCGCTCCCGCCAGGGCTAGCCGCTGTCGGGAGGCTGTCGTCAGAATCGTTCAACCGTTCCGATCTCGAACTGCCTGAGGTGACCGTCGACCGTCACGCGTGGGCCGCGCCGCCGGCGTCCGGTATTCGGCGGTTCGTGCCGGCAGTCGGCTGGCTGCCGCGCTATGACCGCGGCTTCCTGCGGTTCGACGTCGTTGCCGGCGCGACGATCTGGGGACTGCTCGTGCCCGAGGTGATCGCCTACGCCGGGCTGGCGGGCGTTCCGCCCCAGGCAGGTCTGTACACGCTCCTCGTGATGCCGGCGGCCTACGCCTTGCTGGGGACGAGCCGGCACGTCGTCGCGGCCGGGACCTCGGCGGCGGCGGTTCTGCTCGCCTCCACGGTCGTCGCGTTGCATCCGGCGGGCTCGAGCGGCTACCTGACCGACGCCGCAGCGCTGGTGTTTGCCACGGGTCTCTTGTTCGTACTCGCGGGGCTGTGCCGGCTCGGGTTCATCGTGCAGTTCCTGTCCAAGCCGGTGATCGACGGCTTCGTCTTCGGCCTCGCCGTGTTCGTCACCGTCAAGCAGTTGCCGAAGCTGTTCGGGGTCGAGGGAGGCCTAGGCGACACGATCCGGCAGCTCGGTCACCTGGTCCGGCACCTCGGCGACACGCACGGGATCACGCTCGTGATCGGCGCCGCCGCGCTCGTGATCCTGTTCAGCGGCGAGCGCTGGTTCCCGCGGATCCCCGGCGGATTGCTCGTCCTCGTGCTCGGGATTGCCGTGAGCGCCGGATTCGACCTCTCGAGTCACGGTGTCGACGTCGTCGGCAAGGTCCCGAGCGGCCTTCCCTCGGTCAGCGTCCCCCGGCCGCCTCGAGCCGACATCCTGCCCCTTGTCGCAGGTGCTCTCGGGATGCTGCTGGTCATCTTCAGCGAGTCGCTCGGCGCCGCCCAGAACTTCGCGACCAAGTACGGCTACTCGATCGACGCGAACCAGGAGCTTGTCGCCCTCGGCGTCGCCAACACGGCCTCAGGGCTGGTCGGCGGTCTCCCCGGTGGAGGGAGCCTCTCGCAATCGGCGGTGAACGAAGGAGCCGGCGCTCGCTCGGAGGTATCGCCGCTGGTCGCGACCGTGCTCGCGATCGTGACCGTCCTCTTCCTGACCCCGCTGTTCAAGGACCTCCCGGAGGCGGTGCTCGCGGCACTGATCATCCATGCCGTCTCGCACCTCTGGAAGGTGGCGGAGTTTAGGCGCTATCGCCGCGAACGGCCACTCGAGTTCTGGGTCGGCCTCGGCACGGGAGTCGGTGTGGTCACGCTCGATGTGCTGCCCGGGCTCGTGATCGGCGTGATCTCGATGATCTTGCTCGTCGTCTACCGCGCCAGCAGGCCGCACGTCTCCATCCTCGGCCGCGTCACCGGCGTGCCCGACGCATACGGCGACATCGACCGCCACCCCGACTACCAAACAGTTCCCGAGCTCCTTGTCCTCCGGCTCGAAGCGCCGCTCTTCTACGCCAACGCCGCGCCCGTCTGTGAGGCGATCAAGAGCCTCGCCGGGTCGGCTGAGCCCAAGCCGCGTGCCGTGATCCTCGATTTCGGTCCCAACTCCGAACTGGACATCACGAGCTCCGACGACCTCGGCGAACTCGCCCGCACGTTGCGCTCGGCCGGGATCGACCTCGCCCTCGCCGAAGTACGCCAGCCGGTGATCGCGAGCGCACACCGCACCGGCCTGCTCACGACCCTCGGCGAAGACCACATCTATCTGACGATCGACCAAGCGGTGCGCGCGCTCGGCTCCGGCTGAGAGCCGCAGGGCTCGGCAGAAAGGGGCCGATCTTCGTCCGCGTCCGCCAGGTTCGATTACCACCGCCATGCGCGAACGCGATCTAGGAAAGAGGCTGGAAAGACGAGACCGTCGCAGCGGCTCTCAGCACCGCTCAGCGAACGGACAAGCTGCTTGATCTAGGCGCTTGCCGCTAGCTGGGTGCCATAGCCGGCGTGTCGACAAGCTGGGGGTCACTGGTTCGAGCCCAGTATCGCCCACCTCAGAAAAGCCCCGCGAAACCGCATAACTAGCTTGGAAGGCGCGGACGGGTAGCCGGCGAGGATCACCCGTAGCCCCGGCCCGCCCAGGAGACCCCCTGGCGCCCGGCCGTCAAGGGGCCGGTCCGAGGAAGGCCCTCTCGCCAAGCTTGAGTCGCGGCAGTCCAACGCGGTGTTGCGTTACGAGACGCCTGCGCTCTCTGCCTCGTTCGCGAGCCATTGCACGATCTCGATGAAGGAGGCGAAGCCTTCGGCTGAGGCAAGCAGTGGAAGGTCGAGCGACTCCTGCCCCGACGAAGCTTCCGAGATCCACCCCCGGGAAAGCGGTATATAGCGCCTATCACGCATCATGATGCTACGGTGCGGTTATGCCGAAACTGAGGACGACGGTGACGCTCGACGAGCAGGTGCTGAGGGCCGTGCGGGTGAAGGCGGCTCGTACGGGTCGGCGCGATAGTGAGGTGATCGAGCAGGCGTTGCGGCGCGATCTGGGCCTCGAGCTGATCGAACGGATCTGGGCCAAGGCGGACCTTGGGGAGGACGAGGCGTTGAGTCTCGCGGTCGAGGAGCAGCACAAGGCCCGTCGCCGCTAGTGCGGGCGCTGCTCGACGTCAATGTCCTGATCTCAGGGCTGCTCGCGCGTACGGGAGCGCCTGCACTTCTGCTCGGCAAGTGGCTCGAAGGCGAGTTCGAGCTCATCGTGACGGAACGCCTGCTCGCGGAGCTGGAGGCGACTCTCGCGCGGCCGAAACTCCGACGTCTCCTCGACGAGGCGGAGGTCAGCGGATTCCTGGAGCTGGTGCGCGGTCTCGCCGAGCGGGTCGCCGACCCGGACGCCGAGCCCGTTGTCAGCTCGAGAGACCCGAAGGACGACTATCTGATCGCGGCGGCGGCGTCCGCCCGCGCCACGTTGGTCACAGGAGACGCCCACCTACTCGAACTCGAAGGCTCGATCCCCGTGCTCTCCCCGCGCGCTTTCCTCGACCGCCTCTCATAGGACACCACCGGACGCAACTTCCGCCAGCGTTGTGGAAGGACGGCAGAGCCGCGGCGACGTACCATCCGAGCTTGGATGATGAGGGATTCGGGCTCTCCGACTAGGCGGCGTACCTGACCCCGGCCAACTTGTTGGCGGACGGCGGCGTCATGCAGAGGTGCGTCGGACTGTGAGCGGACCGCAGGGGCCGATCGAGCCGGAGTTGCGCGCGGAGCGGCCGATCGACCCGAACGTGCGGATCGGCCATGTGCACTTGCGAACTGCCGACATCGAACGGGTGCGCGACTTCTACGTCGGGATCCTCGGCTTCGACGTCGTCCACGAGGCACACGGCGTGCCGGGGTGGGGGACGACCGGCGACATCCTCTTCGTGTCGGCCGGCGGCTACCACCATCATCTCGGATTCAACACGTGGAAGTCGGCCGACGGGCCGCCGCAGCCCGACGGCGTCGCCGGGCTGCATCACGTCGCGCTCCTCTTCTCCTCGCAGGCGGAGCTCGCGGAGGCCGTTGGCCGCCTCGTTGACGCGGGCGTTCCATTGCGGCAGCTCACGGACCACGGCACGCATCTCGCCGTCTATCTGAGCGACCCGGACGGGAACGACCTCGAGCTCGCGTGGGACCGGCCGTTCGAGCATTGGCGGCGCTACGGCTCGGACGACGCGCCGCCTAACGACGGCCGACTCGAGCTCGACGAGCTGCTCGCCCATCGCCGGTGACGCTGCTCGCCCCGCCGTCGGGAGGACGGACGCGAGCAATCACACTGGCCTGGGGCAGTGTTCCGGAATGACCCCGGGCCGCCGGGCCAGCCCGGTCGGGTCCGTTCCTTCACTTGGTGGGGTCTTCCCCCTCATCCGGCCGCCTAAAAAGCCTGCCGCGGAACCAAGCCGCCCCCTCAGCCCGATCGAGCTCGGCTTCAAGCTCATCCGGGTCGTCGATCAAGGCCCTCTCCTCGGCGGCGTACTCACGGTCGAGCTGCTGTTCGCGTTTCTTCCGCTCCGTCCACCAGAGGCGGACATTTCGGAACATGGGCAAGAGGCTAATCACCCATGCGGCTGGGCGCCAGCGAGCCTTTCGGGTTCGCGAGGTTCGTTTGCTCGCCTGGGCCGGTGTTCCGCCTGATCCCTGAGTCGCGACGAACGGTCGAAGTGAGGGTGGGGCTAGTACCGGGGCGGCTTTTCGTCTGCCGTGAAATCGATCGGGCTGCCAGTCGGCGATATGCCCTTGCCGTCAGGCATGCCTCCAGTCCCGAATAGCTTGAAGCGGTTGCGCGTGAGCTTTTTCGACTCATCGAGGTTTTCGGCTTCCTCAGGAGTGGCGTACCCGCGGCTTTCGGCATAGGCGTCTTGCTTCCGTTGGCGTCGGCCCGTCCGCCAAGCCCGGACCGTGTTCAGGATCGACATACAAGAGAGTATGTCCGCCGCGGACGTGAGAACGGCGCGATCACCCGCGAGACCCTCTACTACAACCTCCCGCGCTGACCCAAACAGGAGCGATCAAACTCAGTTCCCATCCCACGATGCTCCTTGCTGCTTGCTCCTTGATCAGTGTTGCCCCTGATGCGCTTGATCGGTGTTGCCCCTGATGCGCGTCCGGTCGAGCGTCGCGGAGCCTCTCAGGGTTCCACTCATCAGTCCAACAAGAGGGAGAGAGGAGAAGGCGATGTCAAGGAGAGAGACCTCGTCGAGGGTTCGCCTAGCGGCTCTGGCCGCGACGCTCGTGACCACGGGCGCCATCGCCGCATTCGCGGTTGGAACGGCATCTGCCCAAGGGCGCACACTTGTCGGACAATTCGGGTTCGACACGGCAGCGGCGAGCGGCACGAGCTACTACCACCAGTGCGGCCCGCCGATGAACCCGGGCTTCACGATTGTTCTGACCGAGGACGGACAGCCGGTCACTTCGCTTCGGCCTGGGACCTACTGGTTGACCGTGACGGACAACTGCAAGAACCACAACTTCGAGCTGAGAAGTTGTCCAGGATCTGACTTGCCGTGTGGTCCGAACTCAGGTGGTGAGGAGCAGGAGATCACGCCGATAAACGATCCGAACACCGCAAGCGGCGCAACGGGCACCGTGACGGTGAAGATCCACCTCGTGCACGGGACATACAGGCTGTTCTGCGACGCCCCAGTACCTTCAGGAGGGACGCACGAAACGGTATTCAACATGTTCACCGATTTCGCAGTCGGCGGGATCGGCCAGGTCGGCTGACCGGCGGTTGCTGAGCCGCTGTTCCCCAGCCTCTCGTTGTTGGAGCGACGCTCGGGGCGCCGTCCTACGGCGGTCCAAGCGTCGCACGTCGTCGGCCTGACTTGGGCCAGTGTTCAGGAATGACCCCTGAGCGGAGCGCCGTTGGTCCTTCGTTGCCGGGTGGGCGTACGGTCATCTGGTGAGGATGATGGCTGGCTGGTGCGTGGTCGTCGTTCTCTTGTTCGCGGCGCCCAGGTGTGGTGGAAGCAGCGGCTCAACTCCCACCCAACAGGCCGTGCGGGCTCCTCCATGTCCTGTGCATCACGCTCCCGGGCACGGCTCGTCGTATGCAGGCAGTTGCAGTTCGCCCGACGGTGCTTGGCACCTGAGGATCCGCGAACTTTCGGGCTCACAGAGCAAGCTCTTCCTGGCCGCCACGGCCAGAGCACGAGCATCCCCGTGTGCGCCTCAAGGGCTGCTGCCTGCAAGGGATGACCTGGGCAAAGCCGCACCAGCTCTTCTTCATCGACAACTTCGGGATGACCCCTGGGGCTCTTAACGCATTGTCGTCGGCGGAGGACCACCGTCTCGGTAGGCCCTGTCCCCGGTCCGGTGCAGTTTTGCCATTTTGGCTTGGTATCCCGCTCGCTGGCGCTGCAACCACGCCCAGAGGGTGGACAGGATCGACATACCGAGAGTGTTGCCCCGCCGACGATTGAGCGCAAGGACGGAGGCCCGGGCCCAGTGTTCGGGAATGACCCCTGAGCCGCGCGGCTTTCGGTTTGTTCGATTGCGTCCTAGTCTGTCCTCGTGGCGCCGCCGGTCCGGTATGCCCGCAGCGGAGAGCTGAACATCGCCTATCAGGTTGTGGGTGATGGCCCCCTGGATCTTCTGATGATCCCGGGCTGGTTTTCCCACCTCGCGCTTGATTGGGAAGAGCCGGCGTGGGTTCGCTGGTGCGAACGGTTGGCGTCGTTCGCTCGAGTGGTTCGTTTCGACAAGCGGGGCACCGGGATGTCTGATCGGCCGATGGGTGTTCCGACGCCGGACGAGCGGATGGCGGACGCACGGGCGGTGATGGATGCGGCGGGGTTGACGTCGGCGCACGTGCTGGGGTGGAGCGAGGGCGGGCCACTCGGGATTCTTCTCACCGTTGCGCATCCCGAGCGGGTCAGGAGCCTCGTCCTCTACGGAACGCAGGCTACGTTCCGGCGACGAGACGATTACCCGTTCGGCGAGGAAGAGAGCGCCGAGCAGAGCGAGGACCGGTATGCGGAACTCGAGTCGGGCTGGGGAACGGTCGACTACGCCCTGCTCACACACCCCGATGCGGACCCGGCATTCGCCCGGCGACGCGCGCTCTACATGCAGTCGGCTGCGAGCCCTGGAGCCGCAGTCGCCCTCGCCAAGTCGAACGCGTTGATCGACACCCGCGAGCTCTTGCCTTCGATTCGGGTGCCGACCCTGGTCCTCAGCCGTCGCGAAGATCCTGTTGGTCCAGAGCCCACTGGACGCTATCTCGCGGAACGGATTCCGGGAGCCCGCTTCATCGGATTGGAGGGGGATGAGCATCAGCCCTGGCTGGGAGACGCAGAGGCGTTTTGCACGGAGATCGAACATTTCGTGACTGGTATACGGCCAGCGTTGATCGAGCCGGGCGTGGTGCGAGCAATCCTGCTCTGCGACCTTGAGGGGTCGACGAAGCTGGTGCGCAAGCTCGGTGACGAACGCTGGACCGATGTGCTCACGGCCTACGGAGACGCCGCCGCTCGAGCCGTTCACGCACACGGCGGCCGCTTGGTCGACCGTACGGGTGACGAGCTCATGGCTGCGTTCGAGGGGCCGGTCAATGCGGTCCGCGCGGCACAACGCATTCAAGCGGCGGCCGAAGAGCTCGGCGTCCGTGCCCGCGCGGGTGTTCACATCGGCGAGGTTGTCGAGCGTGCCGGCGCCTTGCGAGGCATCGCCGTACATTTCGCCGCACGCGTGATGGCGAGCGCTGCCGGCGGTGAGGTACTCGTCTCCGAGACGGTCAAGGACATCGTCGCTGGCTCCGCACTCAGCTTCCAAGACCGAGGAACGCATCAACTCAAGGGCATCGAAGAGCCCCGACGCCTTTTCGCCGTTGCAAGCGACTAGAGGAGTACCGCGAACGTCGGAGACGAGACACTCCTTGGGCCAGTGTTCCGGAGTGACCCCCGGAACGTCGCGGGGCATGTGATTCGTCCGGGCGTTGGTCATTTGTTGGTGGTCGAGCGTACGGTTGTGCATTGAATGATCGTGTGTGACTCGTCTTTGAGGGCTGCTGCCGCGGTGTGTGTGTGCGCCGCCGCTCTGCTCGTTGCCGGCTGCGGAGGCGGCGGCAAAGGCGGTGGGAAGGCCCTCGGCGGCAGCAACAACACGTCCGTGTGTGGGTACACGAAGCGCTTCGGCAGGGGTCGCGTCTACGTGGAGATTGCCGTCAGCCCGGTGTCATTGAAGTCGACGGCGTGCCGTGCGTTCAATGCCAGCTTCGGGGGTCGGAGCTTCGGCGGACGTGCGCCGGTCTTGCCGGCCGGGACGGGCCGCCCGCACTGCGATTTCAACAAGATCGGGTCGTCGTACAGGATCGAGGTCGGCGTGTTCGCCTCACCCCACACGGGAACGGGACGCGCGTTCTGCCGCTCGTTCCACCCCGGCCACGGCTTCAAGCGCGTCTCGCTGGGTTGAGGCGACACGGCGTCTACACGCTCGGCTGGGCCAGCGTTCGGGAATGACCCCCCGGGCCAGAATGCTTCTTTAGCTCGTCTGCTGGTTCTGAACGGGGAAGGCAGTCTCTCGAGGAGGGGTGGGGAATCCGCCGTCGATGCCCGCGCTCATGGTCGGCATCAGCTTCTCGTCGCGGAAACGCTCCCAGCTCTCCTGAGACTCGTGGATCGCAATGATCGTCCAGCCGTCGGCTGAAGGGCCGGCCGCGTGAAAGATTTGCCCCTCCGGGAGGCTGCCATCGCTCGGATGCACCGCTGCGATCGAGGCCTCGTACTGCTCCTTCGTCCCGCCCGGAAACTGATGCACGACGCCGTACGCCATCGAACGCTCCTTTCGCGTTTGGTCAACTGATCCGCGGAGCGACTATCTCACGCGAACCACGGCCAAGCGAGAGCGATTCGCCTCGCCCAGTGTTCCGGAATGACAACCGAAGGGCTACCGTGACTGTGGACATCGCCCGTTGTCGGCTCAAGCAATGTTGGGCCGAGCCTAAGCCGCGCTTCACAAGCCCAACCAAAACTCCAAGCACTAGGGCACTCGACTGGGCCAGTGTTCCGGAATGACCCCTGAGCTGCTTGGTTGGGAGGCCCGTCGCACTTCGATCCGTCGTTGCGGGAAGCCCTCTAGGCTGAGAGCCTGTCCCTGTGCGCAGCCGGGTTCATCCGTTCAGGCTCATAGCCCGATCCGTAGCGGTTGGTGGGCTCGTCTTCGTGCTGACTGCTGCGACTGCTCCGTCGCGTGCGCGGTCAGCGTCGGCGGCGGGCGAGCCATACGTCCCTGTCGTGATTACCGCGTTGGGCCCTTCGCCGACCATGGTGAGGCTGTACCCGATCAGTGACGTGTTGATCTTCGTCAACCTGGACTCGGTCGCCCACACGGTCGTTTTCGCGGACGGCCGCTGCTCGATCACCGTTCAGCCGAACGACCAGTCCACTCACGACGGGGAGTGTCACGACAGTGCCGGACGCGGCTGGTGGCCGGTTTCCGTGGGCAGATACGCCTACACCGTGGACGGCAAGTTTCCAGGCACGGTCGATGTCGTGCCCTTTTACCGGTCGGTGAGCCTGACGGCGCGAACGCACACCATCCGACTCGGAAGCGAGCTGACGCTGCACGGGCGACTCACATTCAAGGACCCGAGCGGCGGGCCAATGCTCTGTAGTAACGGGCAACGCCACCCAGTCCGCGTTCTCGCCCGTCACGACCGCAGCCAGACCTTCAAACGCATCGCCATGATCCCGGTACCGGGACCAAAGGTGAACCTGTTCGGCCACTGCACCAACGGCTACGCCTGGCAACTCAAGGTCCGCCCCGGGGAACGCACGACCTACATCGCCCACGTCACGGGTGACCTCCAATACTGGGAGCAAGCCGAGAGCAGGCCGTTCACCGTCCTGATTCGACACTAAGAAAGGCCCGACGCTGGCATGGGCTAGCGTCCTTTCACCTGGCGGCCCCAACTCATAGCGGCTCGAGCAGCGCTAGCAAAGCCGTGTACGCGACGTGCGGCCCTCCGTGCTGTCCCCCACACAGAGAAACATTTCAGTTGCGGGGCGTTCTCCCATGGCCGAAAGCTCGCGATTGCGGGTCTCTTTCGCCACATTGCGAGCGGTCGGCGGTTGTCCATGATGGCTGAGATTCATCCGCGGGCCCGGGCACTCTCGTTCGTGCGGTCGAGTGCGTCGAGAGCTTGCATGTCGGCGTCGGTGAGTTCGAAGTCGAATAGGGCGGCGTTCGAGCGGATCCGGTCCTCGTGACTGGATTTGGGGATGACCAGGGCTTGGTGTTGGAGCGCCCAACGGAGTACGACTTGCGCTGGTGTGCGCGCGAGCCGCATGGCAACCGCGGCGATCGTCGGGTGGTCTAGGCCTTGTCCGCGTGCGAGTGGGCTGTATGCCTCGAACACGATTCCGTGTGCGAGGCAGTACTCGAGAAGCCCGCGTCGGTAGTGGAAGGGGCTGAACTGCACCTGGTTGACCGCGGGTGTGCGCGAGTCAGATCCGACGAGCTTCGCCAGCCGTTCCCGACCGAAGTTGCTCACCCCAATCGCTCGCGCCCGTCCGCGGTCCTGCCGCGACTCGAGTTGCCGCCATATGCGCGCGTTCGCGAGCGGGAGCGGCCAGTGGATCAGATAGAGATCCACGTGGTCGAGACCCAGACGCGTGAGGCTCTTCTCGAGTTCCCGCGCGGCGCTCCGCGGTCCGGGCATCAGCTTCGTCGTGACGAACACCTCCTGCCTGGGCAGGCCGGAGCGCCTGAGAGCTGCGCCGACGCTCCGCTCGTTGCGGTACATCGAGGCAGTGTCGATGTGGCGGTAGCCAGCCTCGAGTGCCCAGCCGACCGCCTGCTCGGTTTCGCGGCCGGCGGCCATCTGCCATACGCCGAGGCCGAGCACCGGCATCATGGCTCCACCTGCGAGTTCGCGGGTCGGCTGGACGATCGACGATTCGATAGTTGTGCTTCCGTCGCGGGGCCGAAGGTCGCCTACGGCCACCTTAACCCGGGCCTAACGACGGCGTGCCACCATGTTCCCGCTCGTGCTCTGAGGCGGTAAGGCCGATGAGGTATGAGCAGCCAGGAAATCTCATCGCCCGCCTAACCACTTTCTGTCTTCGTCACCGCCTGCTCGTCGTCGCGACGTGGCTGGCTGTCGTAGTGCTCGGCGTCGCCGGAACGCTGCGGCTGATGCCGCTCCTCGCGAGCGGATTCACGCTCCCGGGCACCGACTCGACACGCGTGGAGCAGATCCTCACGACGCGCTACGGCGACAGCGCGAACTCCCAGATCGTCCTCATCGCAGAAGGCGGCCACGCCCGCACGAGGGCCAACGCGGCGGCTCATATCGCGGCGCGCACGCTGCCCGGAGGGCGGGTTACGGACGTCGAACGGCTCCCCTCCGGCGACGCCGCCGCCTTCGTGCAAACCGCTCTCTCCGACAGCCGTCAGGCGAATGCGATCGGGCCGCTGCGCAGGCTGGTCGGACCACGGATCCTCGTCACCGGCGACGCCGCGCTCAAGGCTGACATCAACCCGGTTCTCGCGCATGCTCTGAAAGTCGGCGAGCTGTATCTCGCCGTTCCGGTCGCGCTCCTGATTCTGCTGCTCGTCTTCGCGAGCGGATCGGCGCTCCTGCCGTTCCTGGTCGCGGCCGCGACGATTCCGACCTCTCTCGGGCTCGCCTGGATCGTCGCGCACTACCTGCAGCTCACGAACTACCTGCTGAACATGGCTTCGATGATCGGGCTCGCGATCGCGATCGACTACTCGCTGCTCGTGGTGCACCGGTACCGCGACGAGCGGCGGCGCGGTCGCGGCCACGACGAGGCGATCCTCGAGACGATGACGCATGCCGGGCGCACGATTCTCTTCAGCGGTCTCGCGGTCTCGCTCGGACTCGCGCTGATGCTGCTGCTCCCGGTCCCGTTCCTCAGAGGCTTCGGCCTCGGCGGCCTCCTCGTGCCGGCGGTGAGCGTGGTCTGCGCGCTGACACTGCTGCCGGTGCTGCTCTCGCTCGTCGGCGAGCGGCTCGAGCGCATCCGCCTCGTGCCGCATCGCCTGATGGAGCGGCGCCACCACGGCGAGCTGCGTCTCTGGCACTGGCACGCCGGCTGGGTGATGCGCCGGGCGAAGGTCGTCGCGCCGCTGATCACCGCGCTTCTGACGCTCGCCGCGATGCCGCTGCTCGGCATGCAGCTCGGCCCGGGGTCGCCCAACGGCCTGCCGAAGTCGATGCCGGCGATGCAGGGGCTGGCTCTCCTCCAGCACGGCAGCCCATCCAACGCGCTCGACCCGACCACGGTCGTGGCCGACGCGGGCAAGGCCCAGCAGCGCGCCGCGACCGCGGCCGCGATGGCACGGCTCACCAAGCTGCTCCGCCGTGACCCCGAGGTCGTCACCGTCGAGCCCGTGGTGGCCGACCCGACCGGACGCTACCTGGAGGTGAACGTCGTCACGCGCCACGATCCATACGGAGCGCAGGCGCAGGCGTTCGCAGGCCGGCTGCGCCAGAGAATCATCCCGGCCGCGCGCTTTGCCTCGGGCGTGCACGTGCTTGCCGGGGGCGGCGCCGCCTACGCAGCGGACTTCATCTCGCGGACGCTCGGGTCGTTCCCATACCTGATCCTTGGCGTGCTCGCGCTCACCTACCTGCTTCTCGTGCGCGCGTTCCGGTCGCTGCTGCTGCCGCTGAAGGCGATCGTGCTCAACCTGTTCACCGTCTCCGCGGCGACCGGGCTGATGATCGCGGTGTTCCAGTGGGGCTGGGGGAGCCGGTTCGGCCTCGTCCGGGTGCCGGAGATCGAGGGCTGGATCCCCGTCTTCATGTTCACGCTCCTCTTCGGGCTCTCGATGGACTACGAGGTGTTTCTCGTCACCAGCATGCGAGAGGCGTGGGACAGGACGAAGTCGAACACGGGCGCAGTCGCCCATGGGCTGGCGAACACGGGCCGGATCGTCACCGCTGCCGGGCTCATCATGGCCGCCGCGTTCAGCGGCCTGATCATCGGCGCAATCCCGACGATGCAACAGCTCGGGTTCGGGCTCGCCGTAGCAATCATCATCGACATCACTCTCGTCCGCGGTCTGCTCCTGCCGTCGACGATGGCGCTTGTCGGCCGCTGGAACTGGTACCTGCCGGAGTGGACCGCGCGAGCGCTGCTCATGCGGCAGCCGACCCCATAGGTCGCAACTGGGTTTTATCGCTGCGGACACGCCGTGGCTCTCGGGCGTCCCTGGGTGTCAGGCCTGAGATGATTGGTGGGTGAGCATGATCGGAAGCGACTTTGGGTAGTGAGGGGGCGGTCATGAACGAGCCACACGAGGCGCGGTCGAGGTCGTTCATCGCGGCGCTCCAGGTGTCGCTCGACGGGTACGTGGCGGGGCCTGAGGGGGAGCTCGACTGGGTCGATTCCTGGGCCGACTCCCTCGCGCTTGTTGGGCCGGTAGATGCCTTCGTTCTGGGCCGTGGGATGTTCGAGAACGGTTACGAGGCCTATTGGGATGCAGCGCTTGCCGACCCGGAGACCGCCTCGGAGATGTTCGGCAGGGAGCCGTACCCTCGCGAAGTGGACTACGCGCAGCTCGCTCACGCGACGCCGCACATCGTCGTCTCCAAGACCATGAATCAGGCGGCGTGGCCGAACGTGCGGATCGCGCGCGACGTCGGCGAGGTCGGCGCCCTCAAAGACCAGCCCGGCCAGTCGGTCTATGTCGTCGGCGGCCCCGGACTCGTAGCAACCCTCATGAACGCGGGTGTAATCGACGAGCTTCGACTAATCGTGCACCCGCTCATCCTGGGAGGCGGGACACCGCTGTTCGGCGGGATCGAGCAGCGTCGCGCACTCGAACTCGTCGCCGCGAAACCCGGAGACGGCCGCGTCAACCTGTCCTATCGCGTCCAAGCCGGGTAGGCAGCCGGCAGCGTCAGCGTCGCGAGCTGGGGGTCGGACGGAGCCGTGGTGGTGGCGGGATCGATAAGGGCCTCGAACGAGCCCCAACGAACCACCCAAGTCGATGGAACCCGCTCGTCTGCGTACTAGGCGTCCACGGGGTTAGGAGAGAGGGTGTTGGAAACGGGCGACCGGAAGTGAACACCTGCCCGAGCGCCGTTAACGATGCCAGACGGCGGCTCTGCGCCACCGCCCGCTACTTCAGCTGTCGCGGAACGACGAAGGACACTATCCGGGCGCCGCCGGGTTCGAGGTCCGCCCAGCGTTCGATGTCCGCCTCCAGGGTCGCTAGCGCGCCGGTAGGCACCTTCGCCTCGGCGCGCTCGCGCAACTCGCTGGGCGCAGCGAGCAGCAGCAGGAGGTCGCCGAGACCGGGGTTGTGTCCGACGAGCATCGCCTCCTCGGCCTCGTTCGGCAATGCGTGGACGCGTTCGAGCAGGGTGTCGGCGCTCGCCGCGTATAGGGCGACCTCGATCCATACCTCGGGTTCGCCGAGGGCGGGAAGGACGCCTCGCAGTGTTTCGCGCGCCCGTACCGCGCTCGAGGAGACGACGAGCTGCGGGCGGACGTCGTGCTTTCGAGCCCAGCTCGCGATTCGTTTCGTCGCGCGCC
>Ga0187776_10000638_pt1 | contig 16977 bp, 14 predicted proteins | sample 0216_BV02_MP12_2_FD_132426 | JGI IMG/M metagenome (GOLD analysis project Ga0187776, IMG submission 132426) | Tropical peat soil microbial communities from peatlands in Department of Meta, Colombia - 0216_BV02_MP12_20_MG | ecosystem: Environmental > Terrestrial > Soil > Wetlands > Peat | place...
CTCTTACCTCCTTTCTTGTAATTTCGGCAATTTCCTTATTTCTATTGTATATTGTCATTCCCACAAGTGAAGCGAGTCGGGAATCCTTCTGTAAAATCACGGAGAGATTCCGGACAAGCCGGAATGACGAATAAACTGTGCTTATACAGGCATTGTCAAAGAGTATCTATAGCTCCGCCTTTTCTTCCGTCCTTTTGTCCTCATCTGCGCTAAGCTCGACAATCCTTCTTGCGTATTCATCTTTGAGCTTTTGCAAATACTCCGTATCAATTTTCCCTTTCCAGGTCACAATTTCGGTAAACCTTTTTGGAATCGAAACCGACTTCGGATCAAACCCTGTAGCAAACCTCGTCTTCCAGCGGAGTTTCTGAATATGACGCGAGACATCGGACATTTTGCCCGCAAGATCAGTATATCCGACAGAATTCAGGCATTTGCCGAGCAGTTCGTCGTTATATACCCCGCGGGCGAAAAGACATGCCAGCATTGAGGTAAGAAAAACACGCCCCTGCTCATCTTTTACGAGAAAATCAGCGGCCTTTCCGGCATCCTTTTCGTCTGTTTTCTGATCATAAGAATATCCGGCTGAGTCAAGGTGAGAATGTCTGAACCCGAGCGCCTGTGAAGTGAAGAACACTTCTCCTGTGGCATAGCCGGCCATTTCCTGTCCGAGGACACATGCAAAATCTTTTCCGTTATACCTCTCGGCGGCAACCATCGTCCCTTTGCTCAGGGTCTGATAGAATTCGTTCGTTCCCAGGGCAAGGTGTTTCATCGCTTCTTTGTATCCTTCGGCATCTCCGAATTTCAAAGGAACGATTGTTTCCTTCTCAGAAATGGTTCCCTTTTCCAGCGCCTCTGTTGCCCAGGCAAGAGCTACGCCTCCCGACATGACGTCGAGTCCCATCCTTTCAACTACATCTATGATGTCAAGCACCTTGAAACAATCAAGCACCCCGAGCATAGAGCCTGTAGCAAAAATGGGTTCATGATCGTACGACACCTGACGGTAGAGATATCTGTTTTCCTTGGCAAATCGCTCACGGACAAAACCTATATGTATGCAGCCAACCGGACATCCGGAACATGCGTTGTTCCGCAGCAATGCCACCTCTGCAAACTTCTCACCCGATATACCGGCTATATTGGGATCGGATGTCTGCTGCAAGTTCCTCACGGGAAGAGCCTTGATCTTGTTCAGCGGAATCACATTTATGGGCGTACCGAGATCATGGTATTTGCTCATCATGTCGGTATCCGTCAGTTGTTTATAGACTTCTTCAAAAAGTTTTGCGTAATCCTTGCTTTCGGGAAGAAGAAATGCTGCATCACCCTGTATTGCAATGCCCTTGATATTCTTTATGCCCATGACCGCGCCGCCACCGAGCCTGCCGAAATGGCGGTAAGTGTCTGCATTTATGCCTGCTATCGGAGAGCAGCGCTCGCCGGCGGGGCCTATGCGGAGAATGCTCCTGTGTCCCGAGCCTGCAAACATATGCCGAAGATATTTCCCGGTGGTAAAGACATCCATTCCCCACAGATAGTGGACTTCCTTTATTTCTATGTGACGCGACCCCAGAGATATGCATACCGGTTTTCTCGCCTTCCCGGTTATTACAACTCCATCAAGATCTGCAAACCGAAGAGCGAGTGCCGAGCGGCCGCCTGCATGGCTTTCCGCAAACTGGTTATGGTAAGGAGACTTGAAGGCGCAAACTGTCTTGCTCATCAGTGGAAAATATCCGGTCAGCGGGCCTATTGTAAAAATGAGAGGCTGCTCAGGATCATCCCACGGTTTGTCCAAATGTCCGTATTTATTGAACAGAAGAGTCGCAAGCCCGCTCCCGCCGGCGACCTCGTTCCGTCCCGCAACTTCAACAATGGTGCTCTGACCCGAAGACAGGTTAATCGTAAGGACTCTGAAATAATCGCGGATCATGACTGCACCTCCTCCCCTTTTTCAACTGCCGCGCTCTCTGTCACAACTTCCTTCATCTCGAGGCAATCATGAGGACAGTATGGAACACACCGGCCGCAATGGATGCAGACGAACGGCTCCACTGTGGGATCAAGATAAATGGCATCGACGGGACAGGCTTTCGCACATTCGCCGCAGCGGATGCAGAGTTTCTTTCTTACGATAACGCCTCCTCCCTTTCTCTGGGAATAGGCGCCCGTCGGGCAGGCCTGAGCGCATGGTGCCGGGTTGCATGCGAGACAGGTCTTTGCCTCAAAGCCGGTTGAAAGTCCACCCGATGTTCGTATTCGTATGCCCGCCGTATCCCAGGAAAGCCTTTTGTGTACAAGGCGTGCACAGGCCAGGGAGCAGGAGTGACAGCCTATGCAGCGTTCCATCCTCGGGGCAGTCAGAATTTTCATGGTGACATCTCCTTTTTAAAAAGCTCCGGAATCCATAATATAAACATGAGGTATGCTAATCCCGGTTTTTCGCAAACTCAATTGTTCTATCTTTTCCGCATGACCGGTTTGTCAGAACGCTCACCTTGCTATTTCGCTTTTGACTGTTCGGCCACGACTGCCGCAGCCTTTTTTACGGACTCCTCATCACCCAGGTAGTATCTCCGGATCGGTTTCATGTCGTCCTCAAGTTCATATACTAAAGGTATGCCGGTAGGGATATTCAAGTCCGCAATATCCTTGTCAGAGATCCGTTCGGCATACTTGATGAGGCCCCGCAGAGTATTTCCATGGGCCACGAGCAGCACCCTTTTCCCTGATCGGATGGCAGGACCTATGTTCTCCTGCGCGTACGGAAGGAAACGCGCTATGGTGTCCTTGAGACACTCCGTGGACGGGAGATCCCCGGGATTGAATCCGGCATATTTGGAATCATGGCAGGGGTGGCGAGGGTCGTCCGGCTTCAGTGCAGGAGGAGGCACATCATAGCTTCGGCGCCAGAGCTTTACCTGCTCTTCACCGAGTTCTTTCGTCGCTTCACTCTTGTTGAGCCCCTGTAGCGCACCATAGTGCCGCTCATTGAGACGCCAGCTGCCAATAACCGGTAACCACATCAGGTCAAGCTCTTCCAGGACAATCCAGAGCGTCTTGATAGCCCGCTTGAGAACCGACGTGTAAGCTATATCGAAGGTATACCCGCCCTCACGGAGAAGGCGTCCCGCTTCTCTCGCTTCCTCAAGCCCTTTATCCGACAGCGGGACATCGGTCCAGCCGGTGAAACGGTTCTCTTTGTTCCAGACACTCTCTCCGTGTCTGAGCAGGACAACTTTTCTCATATATTCATCCGTCGTTCTGTGTCAACAAAAGTTGGATCAAATTCACGTCTTCAAGTTGTCATTGCCCGACTTGATCGGGCAATCCGGAAGACAAAATGGATTCTCCGGTCGAGCCGGAGAATGACAAAAAAGAGTTTATTTCAGGTAAATTCACTGACGTCTTTTTTTCACTTCACACTCCTGCTGCTGATAATGTGGCACTGACTATCGCAACCGCCTCTTCCTGTATCTTTTTCAGGTGCTGTTCGCCCAAAAAACTCTCTGCGTAGATTTTGTAAATATCCTCCGTGCCCGACGGCCGTGCCGCAAACCATCCGTTTTGAGCGATAACCTTCAGTCCTCCTATTTCAGCGTTATTCCCGGGAGCACGAGTCAGCTTTGCGGTAATTTTCTCCCCTGCAAGTTCGTGTACGGTCACCAGGTCCGGAGAAAGTTTTTTCAACACGGCCTTCTGTGCAGGAGTCGCCGGAGCATCAATCCGTACGTATGACGGCCTCCCGAAACGTCCTTCAAGTTCGCCGTAAAGCTCGGCAGGGTCTTTGCCTGTCCGGGCGGTCATTTCACACGCGAGAAGGTCCATTATGATGCCGTCCTTGTCCGTCGTCCAGACTGTGCCGTTCTTTCTGAGAAATGAGGCGCCGGCGCTTTCCTCGCCGCCGAACCCGTAAGAGCCGTCAATAAGTCCGTCAACGAACCATTTGAAACCGACCGGAACCTCAACAACCTTTCTTCCGATTGCTGCGCCGACCCGGTCAATCATGGATGTAGATACAAGGGTCTTGCCGACTGCAGCATTCCCGCTCCAGCCGGGCCTGTTCTGAAAAAGATACCAGATGGCGGCAGACAGGTAATGGTTGGGGTTCATCAAGCCCGCAGTCTTTGTCACTATGCCGTGACGGTCCGCATCGGTATCATTTCCGAAGGCGATGTCAAACCTGTCCTTCAACTTAATCAGGCTTGCCATGGCATATGGCGATGAACAGTCCATTCTTATCTTCCCGTCCTTGTCAACAGTCATGAAGGAGAAGGTCGGATCAATCACGTCATTGACGACTTCCAGTTTCAGACGGTATTTCTCGGCGATCGGCTTCCAAAAATCAACAGATGACCCGCCGAGCGGGTCAACGCCTATTCTGAGACCGGCTCTCGCAATGACTTCCATATCGATGATGCTTCCGAGATCTACGACATAAGGTGATATGTAATCATGTTCTTTGATAAATTCAGTCTTCTTCGCCTTCTCATAGAGGATCCTTTTGACACCTTTGAGTCCTTTTGAAAGCAGCTCATTGGCTCTCCCCTCGATCACCTTTGTGGTTGCTTCGTCCGCGGGACCTCCATGAGGAGGATTGTATTTAAACCCGCCGTCCTCCGGGGGATTATGGGAGGGTGTAATGACCACGCCGTCAGAACGTCCCGTCTTGCCGCGCACACGTTTGTTGTAAGTGAGAATGGCATGGGAGACTACCGGTGTCGGCGTATAACGATGTCCCTTCTGGACAAGAACATTTATTTTGTTTGCGGCAAAAACCTCGACCGCGCTCACAAAGGCAGGTTCGGACAATGCATGTGTATCCATCCCGAGGAATAAGGGGCCTTTGATCTTATTCGCTTTCCTGTATTCGCAGATAGCCTGGCTGACAGCAAGAATATGATCTTCATTAAAACTGTTCTTAAGAGATGAGCCTCTGTGGCCGGAAGTTCCAAAGGCAACCCGCTGGGTTGCCTGAGAGACATCAGGCTTATGCGCGTAATAGGCCGCCACGAGACGGGGGATGTTCTCGAGCATTGAGCGGGGTGCCGGTTTCCCGGCAAGTTCATACAGCTTCATGGTCATTATTCCTCAATAACAAAAATGTTGATGTGTCGACTGATATCCTTCTATCCGTCATGCCTGGAGGTCTTAATCGGGCATCCGCTCTCCATTCCAAAATGGATTCTCGCCTCGGCGAGTCGCTGAGGTGACCCGCCTACGCGGGAATGACAGCCATATGACACCTGCCAGTGATATTTCAAAAAATTATCTTTTTCAGCTCCCAAAGGCTTTTCTTCCGGCAAACTTTGCTGAACCGCCCAGTTCCTCTTCTATGCGCAGAAGCTGATTATATTTAGCTATCCTGTCCGTCCGGCTTACCGAACCTGTCTTGATCTGGCCTGAGCCGGTGGCGACCACAAGATCAGCAATAAAGGTATCTTCCGTCTCGCCTGAACGGTGTGATACTACCGAGGTATATCCTGCCGAAGCAGCCATGTGCATAGCTTCGAGCGTTTCCGTCAGAGTGCCGATCTGATTCACCTTTATGAGAATAGAGTTTGCAACGCCTTCTCTTATACCTCTCGCGAGGCGTTCCGTATTTGTTACAAAGATGTCGTCTCCAACGAGCTGTATTTTCTTTCCCAGCACTTCCGTCATCAACCTCCAGCCTTTCCAGTCATCTTCAGCCATGCCGTCCTCAATAGAGACAATCGGATATTGCTTCACCCAGTTAGCCCAGAAACCGACCATCTGCTCGGCGTTCCTTTCACTCTTGTCAGATTTTTTGAAAACATACTTCTTCTTGCCTTTGTCATAAAATTCGCTCGCGGCGGGGTCAAGGGCTAACCCGACGTCCTTGCCTGCGACATAGCCGGCCTGCGTGATTGCTTCCAGGATGACCTCTATCGCCTCCTCGTTAGATTTCAGATTAGGGGCGAAACCGCCTTCATCGCCGACTGATGTTGAATAACCCTTCTTTTTCAAAACACTTTTCAGGTTATGAAATATCTCGGAACCCATGCGGAGCGCCTCGGAGAAATTCGGCGCCCCGTACGGCACTATCATGAATTCCTGAGGGTCTACGGAATTGTCAGCATGTGCACCCCCGTTTAGGATATTCATCATCGGCACCGGCAGAACCGAGGCCGATACCCCGCCAAGGTAGCGGTAAAGAGGCATAAAGTTCGATGCCGCGGCAGCCCGTGAAACAGCCATGGATACCGCGAGGATCGCGTTTGCACCCAGTTTCCCCTTGTTCTTCGTGCCGTCAAGGAGAATCATTTTTCTGTCGATCTCCTCCTGATTGAAAGCATCCATACCGCATACGGCTGCGGCCAGATTCTTATTAATGTTTCGTACGGCCTTAAGGGTACCCTTCCCCAGATACCGCGCTTTTTCACCATCCCTCAACTCGACCGCTTCATGTTCCCCGGTAGATGCGCCGGATGGGACAGCCGCTCTGCCCGTACTTCCGTCTTCAAGCAGAACGTCAGCTTCAACAGTCGGGTTCCCCCTGGAATCGAGGATTTCTCTTCCGGTAACTTTGACTATCCTGGCCATGGTATTCTCCTTCATTAAGGACTTCAAGATTATTGCTTAGAAACACTCCTATAGAATTTTATCACTCTATTCAAAGTGTGTCCATTGAACTTTAGTCCAATTGCAAAATATGCCGTATCTGATAAAATTTATGAACAATAAGCAATAAGTCCAAGAGATTCTGATTTTTCGAAAAAGAGACTCCAAAGATGAAGACTTTTCAGGCTACCGAATTCAGGGGATTCGAATACTTAGTAAAGGGAGCCCCGGCGGAAGATATGGTGGTAATCGTGCCGCGCATCCATGTATCGCCTGTGCTACTCATTAATATCTTTTGATTACTTCTCGTAGCTGAGAATAAGAAAGGAGAGGACATGAAGAAGATCTATTTGTTGATGTTTGTTTTCTTCGGTGTGAGCATCATGGCTGGAGCAGTTTCATATGCGGAGGATTATCCGTGCAAGAAGGACATCGCCACGTTCTGTAAGGATATTCAGCCGGGCGAGGGAAGAATTTTGAGATGTCTGACATTACATGAAAAGCGTTTAACCCCTCCCTGTAAAAAAAATCTTGCTCAGGCAAAGAAAGCGGTCGAGGAAGTACAGAATGCCTGTGCTGATGATTACGCAATTTTTTGCAGCAGTGTGCTGCCCGGACAGGGAAAAATACCGGCATGCCTGGAGAAAAGCAGCAGGATTCTTACACCGAAGTGTAAGGCGCATCTGAAGGAACTGAACCAAAAGGCCCGCGAGATGCGGGAACAAATGCAAAAGAAATAGATTAAGAATTATAATTCGTTCACAGAAGCGAGCTGACGAAATTGCAGTGAACCGTTCTATACAAGAATGCGGGAGGAGCAATGAGGCAAAAGAAGAGCGAGCAGGCAGACAAGAACGCCAGTCAACAGAATTTTAATATACGAACCGGCTTGAGCGCCGAAGAGATAAAGCAGGCAATTCTCGACAACCTTCAGTTTGTGCAGGCAAGGGTATCCGAGGTTGCCACACCTAATGACTGGTATATGGCAGTTGCATGCACGGTCCGGGACCGGATGCTTTACAACTGGTCAAAGAGTATTAAACAACTGCACAGAAAAGATATAAGGGCAGTTTGTTACCTCTCGGCGGAATTCCTCCTCGGACCTCATCTTGCCAATAATATCATCAACCTCGGCATTTACAAAGAAGTCTCACAGGCTGTTTCCGAACTCGGGCTCGACCTGGTGCAACTCATTGCGCAGGAGGAGGAGCCCGGTCTCGGAAATGGCGGTCTCGGAAGACTGGCGGCCTGTTATATGGACTCACTGGCTACGCTTTCCGTACCGGCCCTCGGATATGGAATCAGGTATGAATTCGGAATTTTTGATCAGTCGATACGTGACGGATGGCAGATCGAAACTACAGACAAATGGCTCCAGAAAGGCAATCCGTGGGAAATCGTCCGTCCGGAGTTCGCATTTTATGTCAATTTCGGCGGACGGACGGAACAATATACAGACGGAAAAGGAAAGCTTAGGGTGAAGTGGATGCCTGCCCGTGTAATAAAGGGGGTGGCATACGACACTCCCATATCCGGATACGGGGGAACGAACGTCAACATGCTCCGCCTATGGAAATCAGAGGCGGTGGAATCCTTTGATTTCGAATCATTCAATATCGGAGATTACTACGCCGCAGTAAATGAGAAAGTCATATCAGAAACGATAAGCAAAGTCCTTTATCCCAATGATGAACCCGAGGTCGGAAAGCGTCTGCGTCTCGCCCAGCAGTATTTCTTTGTTTCGTGCTCTCTCCAGGATATGATACGCCTGCACCTGCTGCGAGGGATAGGAATCAAGGCATTTCATAAGACTTTTGTTGCACAACTAAATGACACCCACCCTTCTATCGCAGTTGCTGAACTAATGCGTCTCCTTGTAGACGAACACGGACTCGAATGGGACGAAGCCTGGGAGATTACGCGCAATACATTCGCTTATACAAATCATACGCTTCTGCCGGAGGCCCTTGAGAAATGGCCTCTTCCGCTTTTCTCATCCCTCCTGCCCCGACTTCTCGAGATAATCTATGAGATAAACCGTCGCTTCCTCGAAGACGTCAGGAAACATTATCCGGGAGACGAAGATCGCGTAGCGCGCCTGTCGATCATCGACGAGGGGGGCGACAAGAATGTCCGCATGGCAAACCTTGCGAGTATCGGCAGTTTTGCGATCAACGGCGTTGCGGCATTGCATTCAGATCTTCTCAAGAAGACCGTCCTCCGTGATTTCTATGAGATAACCCCCGACAAATTCCATAACGTGACCAACGGCGTTACGCCGCGGCGGTGGATCGTCCTCAGCAATCCCGGCCTCTCGGATCTTATCTCAAAAAGTATCGGAAATACCTGGCCGAGCAAACTTGAAACTGAGCTAAAAAAGCTTGAGCCGTTCGCGGACGATGCCGGATTTCAGAAGAAATGGCAGAAAATTAAGAAGGACAACAAGAGCAAGCTTGCTTCAGTCATTAAAGAAAGAACAGGCATTGTCGTTGATCCGGAATCGCTCTTCGATATCCAGGTAAAACGTTTTCATGAATATAAGAGACAGCATCTCAATATCCTGCATGTGATTACACTCTATAACCGGATGAAGAAGAGCCCGAAAGCGGATATAACACCCCGGACCGTAATCTTCGGGGGCAAAGCGGCTCCCGGATATTTCATGGCGAAGCTCATTATTAAACTTATCAATTCTGTAGCTGAAGTAGTCAATAGCGACCCTGACGTCCGGAACAGGATTAAAGTCGTCTTCTTCCCCGATTTCAACGTCACAAACGGCCAGATCATCTATCCAGCTGCCGACCTGTCTGAACAGATATCGACTGCGGGCAAGGAAGCATCGGGAACAGGGAACATGAAGTTTTCCATGAACGGCGCTCTGACTATCGGCACCCTTGACGGTGCGAATGTAGAAATACGCGAGGAGGTCGGCAAAGAGAACTTCTTTCTCTTCGGGCTTACAACAGGAGAAGTATACGATTTAAGGGCACGCGGCTATAATCCCGGAAGTTATTATGAATCCAATCCGAATCTCAAGGAGACTATCGACCAGATCTCTTCAGGTGTCTTCTCGCACGGGGACAGAGAACTTTTCAGACCGCTGGTCAGTTCGCTGCTGAACAGAGATGAATATATGCTTTTGGCAGATTATCAGACCTATGCGGATTGCCAGGACATCGTGAGCAAAGCTTTCAGGGACAAGAGCGGATGGACGCGCATGTCTATCCTCAATGTCGCACGCATGGGCAAGTTCTCGTCTGATCGCTCCATACGCGATTACTGCGATAAAATATGGAGAATAAAACCGCTGAGTAAGAAATAACGCCAGATGATCTCAGGGACATTTCGTACATGCAGCGACGGATTTGACAGGAACAGGGGGAGCAGTTTCCGCCTCGGCGCTACGGTCTGCCCGGGAGGCGTAAACTTCAGCGTCTTTTCAAAGAACGCCACGTCAGTGGAACTTCTTTTTTTTGACCGGGCGGATGATCCCACCCCTGTCCAAACAATACGCCTTGATCCCAAAAAGAATAAAACCTATCACTACTGGCATGTCTATGTTCCTGACAGCAGGGCAGGTCAGATCTACGGTTATCGTGTGCACGGACCTTTTGAACCCGAGCACGGAATGCGTTTTGACCCGCAAAAAATACTCCTTGACCCGTATGGCAAGGCCGTTGTTGTTCCGGAAAAGTATGACAGATTTCTGACCAGCGAACCGGGCGACAACACTCCTTATGCAATGAAGAGCGTTGTTGCAGATATGAGTTCCTATGAGTGGGAGGGAGATGCACCCCTCAAGCTGCCGTTTGCACGGGCTGTCATTTACGAAATGCATGTGCGGGGATTCACCGCGCATCCGGGATCCGGGGTCTCTCCTGAAAAGCGTGGCACGTATGCGGGATTGATCGAAAAGATCCCCTATCTCAAGGACCTCGGCGTCACTGCGGTTGAACTTCTTCCGGTCTATCAGTACGACGAACAGGATGCCCCGGCGGGTTTCAAGAATTACTGGGGATATGCTCCGGTCTCATTCTTCGCGCCGCACACCGCTTATAGTTCAGAGAAGAATCCGCTCGGCGCCCTCGATGAGTTCCGCGACATGGTAAAAGCACTCCACCGGGCAGGAATAGAGGTCATACTCGATGTAGTTTATAACCACACCGCCGAGGGCAACCATTTGGGGCCGACCCTGTGCTTCCGCGGCTTCCAGAACGACGCATATTACATACTTGAAGAGAATAAGGCGCTCTACTCCAATTATACCGGTTGTGGTAACACCCTGAATGCCGACAATCCTTTTGTGCGCCGCATGATCACCGACAGCCTCCACTTCTGGGTGGGGGAGATGCATGTGGACGGCTTCCGCTTTGACCTTGCATCGATTCTCTCCCGCGATGAATATGGCCGTCCCCTTGAGAATCCGCCGGTCCTGTGGGACATCGAAACCGATCCGCCTCTAGCCGGCATCAAGCTTATCGCCGAGGCATGGGACGCCGCAGGCCTTTATCAGGTCGGCACTTTCATCGGTGACAGCTGGAAAGAATGGAACGGAAGGTTCCGCGACGATGTGAGGAGCTTCCTGAAAGGTGAGCGGGGGACCTTAAAGCATTTTGCCTCGCGGCTGCTCGGAAGTCCTGATATTTACGGTTATGAGGATAGGGAGCCTGAACAAAGCATCAATTTCATCACTTGCCACGACGGGTTTACCCTCAACGACCTCGTCTCTTATGACAGCAAGCACAATGAGGCGAATGGTGAAGGCAACCGGGATGGCTCGGATAACAATATAAGCTGGAACTGCGGGGTCGAAGGAACAACGGATGATCCTCAAATAGAAAAACTCCGTAACCGGCAGGTGAAAAACTTCTTTGCCGTTACACTCCTCGCTGCGGGGGCTCCAATGCTTCTCATGGGGGATGAGGTGAGGAGAACCCAAAAAGGGAACAACAATGCCTACTGCCAGGATAACGATTTGAGCTGGTTCGACTGGAGTCTTCTGGGCGAACATGCTGATGTGCACCGCTTTGTCAGATGCATGATACAAGGCCGTCTGAGGCGTGACGTCTCGCTTGAGGAGCCGGGACTTACCCTGAACCAGCTTCTTCAGCATGCGCGGATTCAGTGGCACGGAGTAAAACTAAATGAGCCTGACTGGAGCGACGAATCCCGCAGCGTCGCGCTGACCGTCCGGAGCCTGAAAGGCAGGTTTGTAATTCATGCCATGATCAACGCTTACTGGGAACCGCTGGATTTTCAGCTGCCGCCTGTGCCTGAACAATTCGGTGACAGGTGGCACCGATGGATCGATACCTGGGAGGAATCTCCAGATGATATTTACGACCTGGATGAGACGCCGTTGCTCGACGAATACAAGTCGTATCTTGTGCACCCGCGGTCGATAGTGGCGATTATCGCAGCAATGCAGAAAAAAAGATGAATTTGCTGTTCAGTCACATATGCTAACCAGTAACTGAAAGGAGAGAATCATGCCGGTCGCAAGTTATGAGATGTACTGCAAAATGCTTGACAGGGCGCGTGAAGGGCACTTCGCCTATCCGGCGATTAACGTCACATCACTGACAACGGCCAACGCCGTATTGAAAGGACTCGCCGAGAGCAAAAGCGACGGGATCATTCAGGTATCAACAGGGGGCGCAGCTTTTGCATCCGGGTCCGCCGTGAAGGATATGGCACTCGGCGCAATTTCGATTGCCAAACATGTACACCTCGTTGCCGAGCGTTATCCTATTTATGTTGCTCTTCACACCGATCACTGTCAGGCTGACAAGCTTGATAAATTGGTCATACCCTTGGTGGAAGAAACGGAAAAGAGAAGGGCTGCAGGAAAGCAGAATCTCTTTAACAGCCACATGTTTGACGGCAGCGCCCTGCCCCTTAAAGACAATCTCGATATTGCAGCGAAATTGCTTGAAAGGTTTCAGAAGAATGATCTCATCCTCGAGATAGAGGCTGGCGTCGTGGGTGGAGAGGAGGACGGCGTTGTCGGCAAGGCCTCCGACAAGCTTTACACAACTCCGGAGGATACGCTGGAAGTTGCTGGCCGCCTGAATGCCGTAAAAGGTGCGCGCTATCTGCTCGCTGCCACATTCGGCAATGTCCATGGTGTCTACAAGCCGGGGCATGTGAAACTGAAACCGAAGGTGCTTAAGGAATGTCAGGATGCGGTGGTGAAGAAGTATGGCAAATCGGCCCGATTCTACCTTGTCTTTCACGGAGGTTCCGGATCCAGCGTCGAAGAAATCCACGAGGCGATCGACTATGGTGTCGTAAAGATGAACATAGACACTGACATGCAATATGCCTTTACCCGTCCCATAGCAGATCATATGTTCAGGAACTATGATGGCGTGTTGAAGGTGGACAGCGAGGTCGGTGACAAGAAAAAATATGACCCGCGCTCCTACCTCACCCTGGCGGAGACAGCTATGGCCGAACGTGTGAAACTTGCGGCGACAGAACTCAAAAGTGCCGGCACAACGATGTACAAAGTGTAGGGGCGTATTGCAATACGCCCCTACAATCCGGAATAGCGAGGAAAAAGTATGACAAAGGAACTCGATTTTTCAGTTATAAATCTGGGACAATGCACAATACCATCACCCATGTCCGGTGTTCGCTTCGTTAAAGACGATGATCATATTATTTACCACACTGATATGAAAGAAATCAGGAAATACATTGCGCTCGGCAAGGAGCCTCCGCATTTCGAAGAAGCCGGTCCGAGGGAGACAATTTTTTTTGACCCTGCGGGTCTCGCCTGCGGCATCGTGACCTGCGGCGGACTGTGCCCGGGACTGAACAACGTAATCCGCGCCATCGTCATGAGTCTTCACCACCATTACGGCGTGAAGAAGATCTACGGTTTCCCGTACGGATATGAAGGACTTGCGCCCGCTTTCGGTCATAAGCCTATCGGGCTCACGCCCAAAGTTGTGGTCGATATCGATGAAATGGGCGGGACGATACTCGGCTCCTCACGTGGCAATCAGGATATCTCCGGGATGGTAGATACGCTTGAAAAGATGGGTATAAGCATACTGTTTACGATCGGAGGCGACGGAACCCAGCGCGGAGCATTGGCTATCAACAAGGAAGCAACGCGGCGCGGGCTCAAGCTCAGTGTCATCGGAATTCCAAAAACTATCGATAATGACGTTTCTTACATCCAGAAGACATTCGGATTTGAAACCGCGGTTTCGGAGGCCAAGAGAGTCACTTACGCCGCACATAGTGAAGCTGAGGGGGCGCGCAACGGCATCGGGCTGGTGAAGCTTATGGGGCGCGATTCGGGTTTCATCGCGGCATATACAACAGTAGTCGACGGTCAGGTAAACTTCTGCCTCGTGCCCGAAGTTCCTTTTACACTTGACGGCTTTCTTAAAGCACTGAAAACAAGACTTGAGAAAAGAAAACATGCAGTAATTGTTGTTGCCGAAGGAGCGGGGCAGGACCTTATGGAGACAAGTGGAGAGCGGGATGCATCAGGCAACATACGTTACGGCGATATAGGCATCTTTCTGAGAGACGCGATCAAAGATCATTTCAAAAAGACCGGCATGGAGATTAACCTGAAATATATCGACCCGAGCTACACAATCAGAAGTGTACCGGCCAATGCTCATGATTCAGCCCTTTGTATTCTCTTCGGGCACAATGCTGTTCATGCCGGTATGACCGGTAAAACCGGAATTATCATAGGTTTCTGGAACCAGCGGTTCACCCATGTACCGATATCGCTTGCAGTATCCGAGCGCAAAAAGATCGATCCCGAAGGATGGGTCTGGAGTACTGTGCTCTCTTCGACAGGTCAACCGAGACACATGAAATGAACAAACGCTGGTTTGACGCAAAGAGAGAGCTTCATGTTTGAAGAAGGTGACAAGCACATTGAGCGTCTGGTCAGTGCAATCGTTCTCCTCATTCTCATTGTAGGTTGTTTTTTTGTCCTCAAACCCTTTATGTCCGCTTTGCTATGGGCGGTAATCCTCTCTTTTTCAACATGGCCTTTATATAAATGGTGGACACACATACTCAACGGAAGAAAGACTCTTGCAGCGACTGTTATGACACTACTACTTGCCGGGGTATTTATAATACCACTTCTGGTGATAGGTCTAAGTTTCACAGACGAAGCAACGAACTTTATCGCAAGGGTGCGCCACGCATTCGAAACAGGATTACCACCTTTGCCTGAATGGGCGGCGAGACTGCCGTTCATAGGGGGTGATCTCAGTCAGCGCTGGAAGGAATGGACGGTCAATAAAACACAATTTCAGGAGTTTATAGACCCCTACCTGAAGAAGATCAGGGCTTATATTATTGCGGGCGCGCCGGTAGTAGCGCAAGCCCTGCTCCAGATACTGTTGAGCATAATCGTCTGTTTTTTCTTCTACCGTGACGGAGAGGAAACGGCGCAGAGTCTCGAAAGTTTCCTGAAAAGAATTGCGGGAGAGCGTGCCGAACAGCTCATAAAAGTTGCAGCAGACACCACAAAGAGCGTTGTGTACGGCATCATAGGGACAGCTGCCGTACAGGGTTTGCTTCAGACAGTCGGTTTTTTGATAGCGGGTGTTCCTGGTGCACTTCTGTTCGGCTTCATCACCTTTTTTCTGTCCCTTATTCCTATGGGCCCTCCGCTTGTCTGGATTCCGGCAATGATCTGGCTATTCTACAAGGGCTTGGTTGGCTGGGGAATTTTCATGGGGATATGGGGCATGTTTGTGGTTAGCGGAGTAGACAATATAGTTAAGCCTTATCTAATCAGCCGGGGAGGAAACCTCCCATTCATCCTTATTCTTCTGGGCGTACTCGGTGGAGTAATTGCCTTCGGGTTTATCGGTGTTTTCCTCGGGCCTACGCTTCTTGCGCTCGGCTATTCCCTGCTCTCGGAATGGACCTCAAAAAAAGACACCGCTCAGCCTGAAGAGACTTCGGCATGAATTCATTCGTTATATTGGACTAAAGTTGAATATACAGGAAGTGAATACGCTGATACCATATTTCAGTGAGATCTGCTTTTCTCCACGGGGATCGGCAAAAAGCAGAACTCTGCAAACGAAGCTTTAGGGAGGTAAATTAAATATATGTCAAAACCGGTCATCGACATAGAATTATGTATAGGATGTGGAGCATGTCCCGAACTCTGTCCTCAGGTATTTGAAATGAGAGATGATGAAAAGGCTCACGTTATAGGCCCGGACAAATGCGGTACCTGCGACTGTCAGGCAGCCGTCGATGCCTGCCCCGTGCAGGCAATAACCCTGCAGTAACGAGAGTCGCGGAAGCGTGGAAGGAGAATAGTTATGGTTCTGCCCCTTAATAAGACAAAGATTGTCTGCACGATCGGTCCTGCTTCAGAAGCTCCTGAGGTGATGTACCGGCTTATTGAGGCTGGGATGAATATCGCCCGCCTGAATTTTTCTCACGGAGACTTCAGTTCCCACAAGGTGGTTATAGATAACCTTCGGGCTGCGTCGCTTAAAACCGGAAGGCGTGTCGCTATCATGGCAGACCTGTCCGGACCCAAGATGCGCATCGGGAAACTGGCTACCGAACCGATTGAACTGAAACCGGATGATACATTCACGCTTACTACCGACGACATAACAGGCGACAATACACGCGTCTCAGTCTCGTTTGCGGGACTTCCAAAGGCTGTGAAGACTGGAAATACACTGTATCTGAACGATGGATATATCGAACTGGAAGTCAAAAGAGTTCATGGAAATGATGTAACATGCCTTGTAAAAGTCGGCGGAGAACTCCGATCACGAAAGGGATTGAACCTGCCCGGCATTGATCTGGGAATCAGGGCTTTTACCGCGCGCGACCGTGAGTGTCTGAAGTTTGCGCTGGAAAACGGTGTTGATGCTGTGAGCCAGTCTTTCGTCGAGAATGCGGCGGATATCCATGAAGTCAGAGAGGCAGCACGTGACCTCGGATGTCAACCCTTCATCATCGCAAAGATCGAGAGAGCGAATGCGCTCGCCAATATTGATGAAATTCTTGAGGCTGCCGACGGCATCATGATAGCCCGCGGCGACCTCGGGGTCGAAGTTCCCATAGAGAGGATTGCGGTTGTCCAGAAAGACCTTATGAGGCGCGCCAATATGCGGGCAAAACCGGTTATCACGGCTACGCAGATGCTTGAGTCCATGACCACAAACAAGCGTCCTACCAGGGCAGAGGCAACGGATGTCTCAAATGCCATCATCAGCGGCACCGACTGTGTCATGCTTTCGGGTGAGTCGGCTATGGGGAACTATCCGGTTGAATCAGTGATGATGCTGGTAAAAATTGCGGCTGCGGTGGAACCCGAGCGCCACCAGATTCCGGTCAAAGAGATGTTCCAGGGAATAGACCTCA
>Ga0187776_10000640_pt1 | contig 16963 bp, 15 predicted proteins | sample 0216_BV02_MP12_2_FD_132426 | JGI IMG/M metagenome (GOLD analysis project Ga0187776, IMG submission 132426) | Tropical peat soil microbial communities from peatlands in Department of Meta, Colombia - 0216_BV02_MP12_20_MG | ecosystem: Environmental > Terrestrial > Soil > Wetlands > Peat | place...
ACCGAGACCCTGACCCGCCTGCCCGCCGGGGCGCCGGTCGCCGCTTCCGACCAGGCGCCGATCCTGCAGGGGATCGACTCGGTGCTGCTCGTCCTCTTTCTCGCCTGGCTGACCTGGCAGGTCCTCCGGCTGCGGGCGTCAGGCCGCTAGCGCTCTCGGCCGCCTTCTCGAGCAGCCAGGCGCGGAACGCCGCGACCGCGGGACGCTCCGCGATCAGGTCGGAGCACACGAGATAGTAGGCCGAGCCGGGATTCACCTCGATCCCGAAGGGCTCGACCAACCGGCCCGAGGCGAGGTCGGCGTCGACCATGGGACGCAGAGCGAGCGCGACGCCGAGCTTCTGCGACGCCGCCTCGATCGACAGCATGTTGGTCGAGAAGCGCGGGCCGCGGCTGCCGTCGACCCTGTCGGCCACACCCGCCGCCTCGAGCCATTTCTGCCAGGCGTTGCCGTGCGCGACGAGGTCGAGCGCGTCGTCGTGGAGCAGGACGTGGCCCGCAAGGTCCGCGGGCTCGCGCAAGGGGGGCTGGAGGTCGGGGCTCGCGACCAGCGTCATCGACACGCTGAAAAGCCGGTCCGCGCGCGACCCGGGGTAGTCGCCCGCGCCGAGGTGGATCTCGACGCCCGAGGTCTCGCCGCGCAGGTCGAGGCTGCCCATGATCTGCGCGGAGTCGAGCGCGCCCGCGTCGACCATCCTGCTCGAGGCGACCACGCGCACCTCGATGTCGGGCGCGCGCCGCGAGAACTCGGCAAGGCGCGGCATCAGCCAGCGCGCGGTGAACACGGGCGGCGCGGTGATGACGAGCTCGGTCTCGGCGCTGCGCTCGTGGATGGTCTCGACCGCCGCGGCGAGCGCGTCGAACCCCTCGCGCAGCCGCGGCAGGCTCGCTCTTGCCGCCTCGGTGAGCTGCACGCCGCGCCCCGCGCGGCGGAAGAGCTCCACGCCGAGCTGCTCCTCGAGGCTCTTGATCTGGTGGCTGACCGCGGCCTGGGTGATATGCAGCTCGGCCGCGGCTTCCTTGAACGACAGATGGCGCGCTGCGGATTCGAAGACGCGAAGCGCGTTGAGCGGCGGAAGGCGGTAGATCACTTTTGCCGTGAGTTTTTCTTATCGCTGACGTGAGAATACATCGTTTGTCCCCGCGCTCTCCAGCCCATATTCTATGACGCATGAAAAACCGTTCTTATCACTATCCCACGATGGACGAGCTGCACGCCCTGGAACTGGCCGCTCACCGCGCACGCTCCCGTGAAATCAAGCGGCTGATCCGCACCGGCTCGGCCGGGGTGAAAGGCCTGATCGAACGCCTCACCCACGCCGCGCACGGCGGAGGAAAGGTTGGACATGCGTAAGCACAGGGAATTCGTCACGCCGTTCTGGAACCGGGCGTCGAAGTCGCTTCCGGCTTCGGTGCGCCAGCGCTACGCGCCGCAGCTGAAGTCGGCGGAGCGCCTGGAGCTCGCCCTGGACCGGGCCATCGAGTTTTTCACGCGCCGTCACGCGCATTGATCAAGCGGTACCCCGGGGCGCTTCTCCTCCTCCTTGGCGCCCCGGGGATTTTTCACGGTCAACGCCCCCGGATGTGCGTACGTCACAGGCCACCAGTGGCGCATGACGGGGATAAGCAAGGACCTGAAGCCTAGAGTGGTCTCCATGGGAAGGCGATTGTCGCCGACCGAAATGGACAAGGGAGACCGATCATGATCAAGCGCATCAAGCTCTACCCGACGATGGACGAAATGGCCGCGCTCGACGCAGCCGCCCGCCGCAACCGCTCCCGCATCATGAAGGCGATCGTGCTGAGGGGCGTCCGCGCCCTGAAGTGGAAACTCGCGCACTTCTTCGCGGTTTCGGCTCCGCGCCGCGTCAGCCACGCGTAACGCCGACCTCGCGGCGCACGGCCCAGCCGTGCGTCCGCGGGGATTCGGGAGGGAGGGGGTCATGACCAACCGCATCGTGCTGTACCGCTACCCGACGCCCGAGGAAGTCCTCGCGCTCACCACCGCGGCCTGCCGCAAGTGCGCGCGCCTCACGAAGGTGGTGTTCGTCAAGGGCGGCCACGGCAAGTGGCGCTTCGCGCACGTCGTCGAGCGTCGCGCCCGCCGCCGCGCCTAAAGAATCCGTTCCCCGAACTTCTTCAGCGCCCGCTCGGAGAGGTTGAGGCCGAGTCCCGGCGCTTCTTTCAGCGTCAGCACGCCGTTCGCGATCCGCGGCGGGTCCTCGAAAAGCTCCGCCTGGAGCGGGTCGCGCTCCGGGTCGGTGAAGGACTCGACGATCACGCCCGCGGGGCTCCCCGCAACGATGTGGGCGTGGATGAAGCAGTCGTGGTGGGGCGCGACCTGCACGTGGTTGAACTCGGCGAGCGCCGCCAGTTTCCGGCCTTCGGTAAATCCGCCCATCATGGTGCAGTCGAACTGCAGGATCTGGATCGCTTGCTCCTCCAGGAGCGCCCGGCAGCCGTAGCTCGTCAGCTCGCTCTCCCCTGCCGACAGTGGAATGGCTGTCTTCTGCGCGAGGAGCTTCAAGAGCCTGTGGTCGTCGTGCCAGCGCACCGGCTCCTCCAGCCACCGGGGCTTCAAAGGCTCCAGGAGCCTCGCCGCCTCGATCGCGGTGGGCAGATCCCAGCCGCGGTTCACGTCGACCATCAGGTCGGCCTCCTCTCCGATCACCTCGCGCACCAGCTCCAGGCGCTTCATGTCCTCCTTCAATGGCAGCCCGCCTGCCTTCGCCTTGAAGCCCCGGTGCCCCTGCCCCTTCAGCATCTGCATCTCGTCGCGCAGCTCGGACAGCGTCTTCCCGTCGCGGTAGTAGGCGCAGGTCACGTAGCACGGCACCTCGCCGCGGAAGCCGCCGAAGAGCCGCCACAGCGGCAGCCCCGCCTTCTTTCCGATGATGTCCCAGAGCGCGATGTCCACGGCCGCGGAGATCCGCACGATCGCCTCACGCGTCCACTTCTTCTCGAACGCGAGCCGCTGCCAGGTCAGCGCGAAGAGCTTCTGATACAGCGCCTCCGGCGCCAGCGCGTCCGCGCCGACGACGAGATCGCCGATCCCCGTCTTCACCGCGTGGATCGCCGCCTCGATCGGCGTGTACGACGTCGCGATCCCGATCCCGTGGATGCCGCCGTCGGTCTGCACCCGCACCAGGATCTCGTTCGCCTTGGGGACCACGAAATGCGACACCCAGTGCGGGCGATCCGTGTCCGGCGCGCGAAGGATGTGGACCTGGAGGGAGGTGATATTCACGAGTGCGGGAGTCTAGCCGAATGCAAACTCTGTCGCCGAACGGCGACGGAGTTTCCGTGTCGAATACGAGCGCTCAACGCCCGTCAACCATCGCCGCCTATCCGCGTCAAAGTACAATCCGCGCCATGTTCCGCCGCCGCATTTTTGGAGAGATCGAGCCGCCGCGCTCCAGGCGCTGGCGCTATTTCCGCTACGCCTGTCTCGCGCTCGCGCTGCTCGCGGTGAGCTTCACGGCGTATCTCGATTTCCGCGTCCGCAGCGAGTTCGAAGGCCGCCGCTTCGCGCTGCCCGCCCGCCTTTACGCGCGGCCGCTCGAGCTGCACGCCGGGCTTCGCGTTTCGCAGGCCGACGTGCTCGACGAGCTGCGCGAGAACAACTACCGCGAGGGCCGCGTCGAGGGGGATTCGGGCTGGTATGTGCGCGACGGCGACCGTCTGCTGATTTCGGTGCGTCCCTTCCGCTTCTGGGACGGGCCGCAGAAAACCCTGCTGTTGCGGGTCGATTTCGACGCGAACGGCGTGTCCAGGGTGCAGGACGGGCAGGGACTCGACCTGCCGCTCGCGCGCCTGGAGCCCCTGACGATCGGCGGGATCTATCCCGGCAACAACCAGGACCGGGTGCTGGTGCGGCTGTCGGAGGTGCCCAAGCCGCTCGTGCAGGCGCTCATCTCGACCGAGGACCGCAATTTCTACTCGCACCACGGCTACGACCTGCGCGGCATCGCGCGCGCCGCCTGGAGCTTCGTGCGCGGCCACGGCCTCCAGGGCGGGAGCACGCTTACGCAGCAGCTCGTCAAGAACTTCTTCCTCACCCCCGAGCGCACGATCCAGCGCAAGGCCACCGAGCTCGTCATGGCGATCCTGCTCGAGCTCCACTACGGCAAGGACGAGATTCTCGAGACCTACCTGAACGAGATCTACCTCGGCCAGGACCGCGACCGCGCGATCCACGGCGTGGGCCTGGGATCCCTGTACTACTTCGGCAAGACGGTCGACCGGCTGACGCTCCCCGAAGCCGCGCTCCTCGTGGCGCTGGTGAAAGGCCCCGGCGTCTACGACCCCTACCGCCATCCCGACCGGGCGCTGGAGCGCCGCAACCTCGTCCTGCGCGAGATGAGGAACACCAACGCGATCACACCCGAGGAGTACATGCTCACGCGATCGACGAGCCTCGGCGTCAACGCCAAATCGGGCCGCGGCACTTCGCCCCACCCCGCCTTCGTCGACCTCGTATACAGGCACCTGCGGCGCGACTACGACGAGGCCGACCTGCGCTCGGAGGGCCTGCGGATATTCACGACCCTCGACCCGCGCGCGCAGAACCGCGCCGAGACCGTCCTCGAGCGGCGCCTCGCGCAGTATGACCGGGAAAAGCGCTTCGGCGAGCGTGGCATCGAAGGCGCGGTCGTCATCACGGACAGCCAGACGGGCGAGGTCGAGGCGCTCGTCGGCGGAGCCGACCCGCGCTTCCGCGGCTTCAACCGCGCCCTCGACGCCGCTCGGCCGGTCGGCTCGCTCCTGAAGCCCGCGATCTACCTCACGGCGCTTTCCGACCCCGCGCACTACACCCTCGTCACTCCGCTCGACGACGGCCCCTTCGTATGGAAGAGCCGCGGCGCGCCCGACTGGGAGCCGATGAACTTCGACCGCCAGTTCCACGGCAGCGTGCCCCTGCGCACCGCGTTCGCGCAGTCGCTCAACGTCGCAACCGCGCGCCTGGGGACCGACATCGGCATCGCGCGCGTGCTGGGGACGCTCGAGCGCCTCGGGATCCAGCGCGAGATGCCGCCGTACGCCGCGACGCTCCTCGGCGCGCTGGACCTCTCGCCGCTCGAGGTCGCGCAGATGTACCAGACTATCGCGAGCGGCGGCTTCCGCGCGCCGCTCCGCGCGATCCGCGAGGTCACCACGGCGGACGGCAGGCCGCTCAAGCGCTACCCGCTCGCGGTCGAGCAGGCGTTCGCGCCCGAGCCCGTCTACCTCATCACCGCCGCCATGCAGGGCGTAGTGCGCGAAGGCACCGGGCAGGGCCTCAAGGCTTGGCTGCCGCCCGAAATCGCCGCCGCCGGAAAGACCGGGACGACCGACGAGCAGCGCGACGCCTGGTTCGCCGGCTTCACCGGCGACCGGCTCGCCGTCGTGTGGATCGGCTACGACGACAACCGCGCGGCGCAGCTCACCGGCGCCGCAGCAGCGCTGCCCGTGTGGGGCGAGATCGTGAGGTCGCTCTCGCCCGAGCCGCTCGCGCTGCCCAAGCCCGAAGGGATCGAGAACGTGCGCATCGACCCGGCGAGCGGCCTGCGCGCCGACGCCGGCTGCGACGGGTCGCTCGAGCTGCCCTTCGCGAACGGCTCGGCGCCCGTCGACCGCGCCCCGTGCTCGACTGCGGTGGGCATCGCCGTCGAGAACGTCAAGCAGACCACGAAGAGCTGGTGGCAGCGCCTGTGGGGTCGATGAAATAAAATGCGGGGATGGCCCGCCGTTGCGCTGCAGTCCTCGCAGTCTTTCTCTCAGCCTGCGCCAGCTCCCCGAAGTTCGCGACCGTTCCCCCGCCGCCCGGCTCGCCCTTCCCGCAGCCCAGCTACACCGAGAGCCCGGCGATCGCAAGCCTCATGAGGGACGCCCGCGCCGCGTCCGAGTCGGGGCAGCCGGCGAACGCCGCCGCGCTGCTCGAGCGAGGCCTGCGGATCGAGCCGCGCAACCCGCGGCTGTGGCAGGAGCTCTCGCGCGTGAGACTCGACCAGAAGGATTACGCGCAGGCCGAGAGCTGCGCGCAGCGCTCCAGCTCCTGGGCAGGCGGCGACAACGCGCTGCGCTTCGAGAACTGGCAGCTCATCGCCAGGTCGCGCGAGGCGCGCGGCGACGCGCAGGGCGCCCGGGCCGCGCTCGACGCGGCCGACCGGCTGAAATAGGAGGAACCGATGCGATCCGCTCTTCTCGCCGCCGCGGTCCTGGCGGCTTCCGCCCAGGCGCAGAACTATCCGTCGCGCCCGGTGAAGCTCGTCGTCCCCTTCCCCGCCGGCAGCGCCACCGACCAGGTCGCGCGGCTCACCGGCGCCGAGCTGCAGACCGCGCTCGGGGCCCCTTTCATCGTCGAGAACAAGGCGGGCGCTCAAGGGAGCATCGCCGCGGCGGAGGTCGCGAAGGCTGCGCCCGACGGGTACACGCTGCTCGTCACGACCAACACGCCGCAGGCAGCCAACGTGAGCTTGTTCAAGAAACTATCCTACGACCCGGTGAAGGACTTCGCGCCTATCGCGCGCATCGCCACCACCTCGTTCATGCTGATGGCGAAGCCCGACTACCCGCCGAAGACGCTGAAAGAATTCCTCGCGTACTCGCGGACGAAGAGCCAGTCGGCAGGCTACGGCTCGTCCGGCTCGCAGGTGTCGCTCGCGCTTCTCAAATCGATGGGCAAGCTCGACGTGCTCGAGGTCCCGTACAAGGGCATCCCGCAGGCGATCACCGACACGCTCGGCGGCACGATCGCCTTCACCTTCGTCGACCTCGGCAACGCACTCGCGCAGGCGAAAGGCGGAAAGCTGCGCGGCCTAGCGGTGACCTCGGCGAAGCGCACGCCGCTCGCGCCCGGCCTCCCGGCGCTATCCGAGGAGCTGCCTGGCTACGAGCTGATCGCCTGGTTCGCGCTGATGGCGCCCGCGCACACCCCGCCCGAGGTCGTGCGCAGGCTGCACGCGGCCACCGCGGCCGCGCTCGCCAGGCCCGAAGTGAAGGAGAAGTTCGGCGCGATCGGCACCGACGTCGCGCCGCTCGACCCGGCGCAGCTCGGCCGGTTCATCCAGGCCGAGATCGCGCACTGGGCGAGGCTGGTGAAGCTCGCCGGCATCCAGCCGGAGTAGGCCAGGACGCCGGCGGCCCCGGCTACTTGAAGCGGTACAGCAGGCTCGCGGAAATCAGGTCGACGTCCGACTTGCCGGTGTCGTCGTTGCCGATGCTCTTGAACCGCTGCCATTCGACGCGCAAGCCCGCGACGCTGTTGAAGTCATATTTGGCGCCGACGCCGAAGTCGACGCCGGTCCCGCTCGGCTTCTCGCTGGCGGTCGTGGTCGGGTTCGGGATGCCGCCACCGAGCGTCACGCTCGCCGTGGAGTCCAGCGTCCAGTGGAAGGCGCCGACACGGGCGAGCAAGCCGAACTGCTCGTTGATCGGCAGCGTGCCGACTGCGTCGAGGCCGAAGCCGCTCGCCTTGTCGCTCCCGTCGGCGGTCGCGGGGTTCAGCGCCACCGTGCCGCTCGCCGAAATCTTGAATTTCCCGAGATCGACGTAGCTGCCCTCCACCCCCAGGTACGGGTTGAACTGGTAGCCCGCGAACACCTTCAAGCCCGTACCGGTGTCGTTCGAGCTGCAGGAAAAGCCGGGATCGAGGACTCCGTTCAAGTCCGAACAACTAGCCGCGTTCGTCGCCTTTGACTGGCCGGCGCCCGCGCCGATGTACCACCCCTGGGACTGCGCGTAAACCGCACCGCAGGGTAACGATAGCAGCGCGGCGACCGGAAGTATTTTTCTGATCGACATGGCGCCTCCCTAGTTGTCGTCGTCGGACGCGGTGATGCGGATCGCCGTGAACGACCGGAAGCAGATCCGCTGATTTAGGCCCGGGCCCGATGGGCTTGTGAGGGTCTCGACGCCCGGGTCGAAGCTGCCGAACACGATCGACTTGCGGTCGGAGGACAGGTGGCCGACGAAAGGCGGAACGCCCGAGCTGCTGTTCTGCAGCCCGGCGAAGGTGCCCGCGACGAAGGTATTCAGCGACGTTCCTTGGACCACCGTCAACGTGCGGTCCGCCGCTACGCTGTAAGTGATGGGGATCACCGTGTCAAGCGCCTGGACGGTGCCGGGCTGGAGCCCCTGAACGGCGCCGGGCTGCGTCACGGTGCGCCCCTGCAGCGTCCCGGTACCGTCGCCGTTGAACGTCACGACCCCTGTCGTGCCGAACGACGATTCCGAGGTCCCGCCGAGCGGCACAAAACTCGGGGAGAAGCCCGCCGGCGAGGACGTGCAGACGGCCGTTCCTGTGAACGCGTAGTCGCCCCTCAGCTGCTTGGTGCGGTCCTGCGCGCTCGCGGGCAAGGCCGCAAGCAGCAGCATCGCCGCCGAGGCGGCTGCGAGTGTCCTGATGATTTGCATGAAGGTCTCCTTCTTCGAGATGAGTTGATACCCGGCTGATCGCGCCGGGGCCGTGTTTCGATTGCGAGCCGATGTTCCCTTCCGCGCGCGGGACGCGCATCACCCGAACGGGTGAGCCGCGCCGCGGGCCTCACCCGTTCGGGTTAGCCGGGCGCGATCCGTAAGCGATCCGTAATCCATACGTAACCGATACGAAACCGGCGCTGCACGAGGCTGTCGCTGCGGCGCGCTCGTGCGCCACAAGGAGATCCGATGAAATTGGGGTACGCGCTGGTCTTCCCCGCCTTTGCGACGCTCGGCGGCTGCTCGATGGACCGGTTCGTCGCGAACAGAGTCGGCGACGCGCTCGCGCAGGAAGGAAGCGCGTTCGCGAGCGACGACGATCCGGAGCTCATCCAGGCGGCGGCTCCCTTCAGCCTGAAGCTCATGGAGAGCGTGCTGGCGAAGAGCCCTGAGCACGGCGGCCTGCTGCTCGCGGCCGCCCGGGGCTTCACGCAGTACGCCTACGCCTTCGTCCAGCAGGACGCCGACGAGGCCGAGGCGCGCGACGCGGCGGCGGCGCTTGCGATGCGGCTGCGGGCGCGCCGTCTGTACGCCCGCGGCCGCGACTACGGTCTGCGGGCCCTCGAGGCCGCGCACCCGGGCTTCCGCGCGCGCCTTGAGGCCGATCCGCCGGCCGCGGTCTCGGGCCTCGCGCGCGACGACGCCGAGCGCCTGTACTGGACGGTGGTGCCGTGGGCCGCCCTGATCTCGCTATCCAAGGATTCGGCGAGCGCGATCGCCGGCCTTCGCCCGCTCGACTTCATGGTCGCCCGGCTGCAGCAGCTTGACCCGGACATGGACCACGGAGCGCTGCACACCTTCCTCATCGGCTACGAGATGGGCCGCCCCGGCGCGCGCAACCGCGAGGAGATTGCGCGCATCCACTTCGAGGCGGCCCTGCGGCTCTCCGGCCGGCAGAGCGCCGGTCCCTTTGTCGCCTACGCCGAGAACGTGTGCGTCGCGACCCGGAGCCGGCGCGAGTTCGTGGCGGCGCTGGAGCGCGCGGCAGCCATTGATCCGGAGGCACACCCGGAATGGCGGCTGGAGAACGCGGTCATGCAGCGCCGCGCGCACTGGCTGCTGGGACAAGTCGACGAGCTCTTTCTCGAGTGAAGGATGGAGGACGCCATGAAACGCATCGCCGCACTGACGCTTGTCGCCGCCCTCGCCCTGACGCCAGCGGCTTTCGCTCAGCCGCCGCGGATCAGGCTCGGGACGCTCGCTCCGCGCGGCACCGTCTACCACCAGGTGCTCCTCGAGATGGGCGAGGCCTGGCGGCGGGTGGAAGGCGAAGGCGCGGCCTTCACGGTCTTTCCCGACGGATCGCAGGGAAGCGAGGCGGACATGGTGCGGCGCATGCGCATCGGCCAGCTCAACGCCGTGCTCGTCTCGGTCATCGGCCTGACCGAGATCGACGCGAGCGCGGGCGTGCTGCAGAAGATGCCCCTCATGTTCCGCTCATGGGACGACGTGGACGCGGTGGGGCGGCGCGTGCGCCCGCTGATCGAGAAGCGCTTCCTCGACAAGGGGTTCGTCGTGCTGTTCTGGGTCGAGGCCGGCTGGGTGCGCTTCTTCTCGAGCGAGGCGGCGCTCAGCCCCACCGACTTCAAGCGCCTGAAGATATTCGCCTGGGGCGGGGACCCGGAGCAGATCGCCCTGATGAAGGCCATGGGCTACCAGCCCGTGATGCTCGAGACCGCCGACATCCTGCCCAGCCTGCAGACGGGCCTCATCAACGCGGTTCCCGTCACGGCCCAGTGGGCGCTCGCGACCCAGGTCGACGCCATCGCACCGCACATGCTCGACATCCACTGGGTGCCCATCGTCGGCGCCGCCGTCATCACGCGCGCAGCTTGGGAGGGCCTGAGCGCCGCCGGCAGGGAAGCGCTGCGCGACTCCGCGGCGCGCGCCGGCGCGCGTCTGCGGGCGCTGCGCGAGTCCGCCGACCTCGAAGCCGTGGAGGCCATGCGCAAGCGCGGCCTGCACGTCCATGCGCTCACGCCCGAGCTGGACGCGGAATGGCAGGCGCTCGCCGAGTCGGTATATCCGAGGATCCGCGGCGCGATGGTCCCCGCAGACATGTTCGACGCGGCCCGCAGCGCGCTCGCAGCAGAGCGGAGCGCGGCGCGGGGGCCGCAATGAGCGCCGTGCCGGCGGCCTTCGCTCTGACCCCGGGCGCGCCCGGCCGGCTGCGGCGCGCGCTCGCCCGGGCGGAGAACGCGCTGCTGGTCGCGGTGCTCGCCGCGATCGTCCTCCTGCCCCTTGCCGAGGCAATCCTGCGCAAGCTGCTCGGCATCGGCATCGCCGGAAGCGCCGCCCTGGTCCAACACCTCACGCTAGTCGCGAGCATGGCCGGCGCCGCGGTGGCCGCGCGCGAGGACAAGCTCCTGCCCCTTTTCAGCCTGTCCTCCCTTCTCGGTCCTCCTGCGCGCGCCGCGGCACGCTTCGCGAGCCGGACGTTCGCCGCGGCCGTCTGCGCCCTGCTGTGCGCCGCAGGCATCGATTTCGTCGCGGCGGAGCGCGGCGCGGGCGGCGTCATCGCTTACGGCATCCCGGTGTGGGCCGCGCAATGCGTCCTGCCGGCCGGCTTCCTGCTGATCGCGCTGCGCCTCGCCTGGAACGCGGGCCGGAGCACCTATGCGCGCGGAACCGCGATCTGCCTTGCGGTGCTGCCGCTTGCGAGCGCGCCGCTCTGGATCCAGCACCCCGGCTGGTGGCCGGCTCCGGCGCTCGCGCTGCTCGCCGCATGCGCGCTCGCCGGCGCGCCCGTGTTCGCGGTCATTGCGGGGGCCGCGCTCTTCCTGTTCGCGCAGCGCGGGGCGCCGATTGCCGCGCTCTCGCTCGATCACTACCGCCTGGTCGTCAACCCGACGCTGCCGGCGATTCCCCTGTTCGCGCTCGCCGGGTACCTGTTCGCCGAGAGCGCGGCGCCGCGACGCCTGATCGAGGTATTCGATGCCCTGTTCGGCCGGCTGCGCGGCGGAGCCGCCATCGTCACGGTGCTCGCCTGCACCTTCTTCACCAGCTTCACCGGCGCCTCGGGAGTGACCATCCTGGCGCTCGGAGGCCTGGTGATGCCGCTGCTGCTCTCCTCGGGCTACGCCTCGAGGCCCGCGCTCGGGCTGGTCACCGCGGCGGGCCTGCCCGGCACCCTGCTGATGCCCTCGCTGCCGCTCATCCTCTACGCGATCGTGGCGGGCGTAACGATCCGCGACATGTTCGTCGGCGGACTGCTTCCCGCGCTGCTCATGGTCGGCATCGTGAGCGCCTGGGGCGTGTCGCTGCGCCCGCGGCGGCGCGAGGAGCCGCGTCCGTTCGACGGGGCGAAGGCGCGCGCCGCGCTCGCCAACGCGAAGTGGGAGCTGGGCCTGCCGCTCGCGCCCGTCGCCGCTCTGATCTCAGGGCTCGCCACGCCCGTCGAGGCGGCGGCGCTCACCGCGCTCCTCGCCTTCGCCGTGACGTCGCTCCTGCACCGCGACCTTGGGATCGTGCGCGACGTGCCCCGGGTGATGACCGAGTGCGGGCTCATCGTCGGCGGGATGCTCCTCATACTCGGCGTGGTCCTCGGCCTGACCGACTATCTGGTCGACGCCCAGGTCCCGGACCGCCTGATCGCATGGGTGAGCGACACCGTCGGCAGCCGGGTCGCGTTCCTCCTCGCGCTCAACGCTTTCCTGCTGCTCGCGGGCTGCGTCATGGAGATCTATCCCGCGATCCTGGTCCTTGCGCCCCTGGTCACGCAGATCGGCGCTGGATTCGGCGTGCACCCGGTGCACCTCGGCGCGATCTTCCTCGCCAACATGGAGCTCGGCTACCTCACGCCGCTCGTCGGGCTGAACCTGTTCTTCGCCTCGTACCGCTTCGGAAAGCCGATCACCGAGATCTTCCGCGCGGTCCTGCCGCTGTTTCTCGCGCTCGGTGCCGGGGTGCTGATCGTGACCTACGTGCCCTGGCTGAGCACCGCACTGCTGGGATTCTTTCGCTGAAGGGAGGCATGCCATGAGCCTGACCGACTACATGATCGACCTGATCCTGAGCGTGATCCTGATCGTGGGCGTCTACCAGTTCTACTTCTGGTGCCAGCGCAACCACGTCGCCGCGCCGCGCGAGCTGAAGCTGGGGATCGACGAGTGGATTCCCTACCGTCCGGGCTGGGTGTGGATCTACAGCTTCATCTACTACCCGCTCATCCTCTACCTCAACTTCATCGTCCAGTCGCCCCGGCACTTCACGCACATGGCGATGAGCTACATGCTGCTGCTGTGCCTGCAGATGGGATTCTTCCTCCTGTTTCCGGTCACGACCCCGGAGCACTGGCGCGCGTACAACCTCGGACGGACGCTGTCCGAACGGTTCCTCGCGGTGGTGCAGCGCTTCGACGCGCGCTCCAACAGCTTTCCCAGCATGCACGTATCGGTCGCGGTGCTGACCGCCTGCCACCTGCAGCCCCACCTGGGCACGCTCGCCATGGCGTTCCCGGCGCTGATCGCGCTCTCCTGCGTGTTCACCAAGCAGCATTACCTCATCGACCTGCCCGCCGGAGCGCTGCTCGGCTGGCTCACCTTCCGAGGCTACGAGATCCTCAGCTGAGCTCCACCCCCGCGAGCAGCGCGGCCAGATCGACCTGACGTCCGAGCCCGGTCTTCCCGAGCACCGCCTTCAGCTGGCTGCGGACGGTCTCGCGCGACAGGCCGAACATTTCGGCGATGGTCTCGACGGTGCGGCCTTCGCCGATCTCGCGCGCGACGCGGGCCTCGGCCGGAGTCAGGTCGAACAGCCCCTGAAGCAGCTCCGCGGCCGGTGCGGCGGGCGGCGTGATCCGCGTGACGACGAGGATGCTGGACGCGCCGAAGACGTCCTGCCCGCCGGCACGCAGCGCAATGAGGCGGAGGATCATCGGCGGCCGGTCTGCGCCGGCGCGCATCGGTACGGAGCGAACCGCGCCCGCCCGGCTCGCCATGCTCAGCTCAAGGAGCGCCGCCGCGAACAGCGTGTCGGTGGAGCGATCCGTGAACACGAGACGCTCGCCCCCGTCGCAGGTGACGCCGCGCATCAGCTCCTCGAACAGCCGGTTGGCGGCCAGCGGCCGCCCGCGCGAACCGAGCACCGCGGCAGGAAAGCCGATCAGGCCGAGCGCCTCGGCAGCGGCGCGCAGCCCACGTCCATCCCACTCCAGATCGTATGCAGGTGCAGCCACCGGGTAAGGCCTCCCCACGGATCGATCGAGCTACGGGGAAATCCTCGCGCGCCGGGCGTTTCTTATCGCATACGGATCGGTTACAGATGGCTTACAAGTGCGGGAACGCCCTATGGGCGCCCCGAAACCTCGGCGTAGACCGCGCGGGTCTCGGCGGAGGGCTCGGCCCCCAGCGACGCCTGGAGCATCTTCTGGCAGCGCTGGAAGGTCTCGGCGGCCTCGGCCCGCCGCCCGAGCTGCGCATAGCATTGCATGAGATGCCGGTAGAGGGTCTCGGCGATGTTGTCGACCTCGAGCGCCCGCTCGAGCAGCTCGACCGCCTTCTCCGGCTGCGAGGCCTGCCAGTAGCGGCACGCCTCCCCGGCGGCGCGAAGGAAGCGGTGCCGCAGCCGCTCGCGCGCGGGCAGGCACCAGGGCTCGTCGGGCTCGTTCCCGAGAAACGCGCCCCGGTAGAGCCCGTTCAGCTGGAAGAGGAGCTTGTCGAGCGCTTCCGAGTCGATGGCCTCGTGCGGCTGGCGCAGGATCTGCTCGATGCGCCCGATGACCTGCTCGAGCGCCCAGGTATCGGTCCAGACGTAGCGCCCGTCGAGCGACAGCTTGCCCTCGGAGAGCTGCAGCGCGCGGTCCTCGCCGAGGAGCTTTCTCAGGCGGTGCAGCGTGGTGGTGAACGAGCGATGCGCGGAATCGCCGTCGATGCGCGGCCACAGCGCCTCGGTGATCCGATCCTCGCTCACCTCGCGGCCGCCGTGCGCGATGAGTACCTTGAGCAGCTCGAGCGGGCGCCGCTGCGCCTTGCCCGCGAACGTCAGCGGCTCGCCGCCGCGCATCAGCCTGAACTGCCCGAAGGTGTGGACCCGGAACGGCCAGGGCCAGTCGGCCACCGCCAGGCGCGAGGCGTCGAGCGAGAGCTTGCGGGTGCGGATCAGGGTGGCGACGTACTCGGGCTCGATGCCCGCTTCAAGGGCGTAGCTGCACAGGCGCGCGAGCATCTCGGGGCGCCACAGCAGGAAGCTCAGGTAGTTGCGCGGCTTGCCGATCGCGAGCGCGAGCCTGAGCGCGCGCAGCCCCCAGCTGGACCGGCGGCCGCTCTCGAGCGCGACGTAGGCATACCCCATCAGCCCGGTGAACTCGAGTAGGTGGTTGGGAATGCGCCGCGCAATCTCGTGCACGCGCTTGAAGTGCGCGAGCACGTTGCGCTTTTCCCCCGCCTCGTACAGTACGTGGGCCGCCGCCATGTTGCATATCGCCTCGAAGTACGGGGTGCCGACCTCGATCGCCGCCGTCAGCGCGAGCTTCTGCTGCTGCGAGGCGAGCACGATGTCGTGCTTGAACAACGCGACCCAGGTCGCGAGCAGGTGGTGGAAGCAGGCGTCGAAGCGCTCGCGCCGCCCCGGGAGCGAGTCCGATTCCGCGAGGAGCTTCTCCGCGGTCTCGATGTCGCCGCTCGCCAGCGCGCCGCCCGCACCGTACGCCAGCAGCTGGTGGCTGAGCACGCGCACGCCGCTCGCGCGCTCGATCTCCAAGCCCTCCTTGACCGACGCCAGGCAGGACTCGGTCTGCGCGGTGAGCATGAAGTAGGTGGCCTCGGTCACCTTGAGCATCGTCAGCACGAACGGCGATACCTCGTGCTCCGCCGCCACCGCGCGCATCCCCTGGATCACCTGCCAGGCTTTGGGAAAGTGGCCGGCCCAGGCGATGGCGAGCGCCACGCGCTGCTCGACCGCGACGCGCAGATTCGGATCGGTCTGGGTGAGCGACGCCGCGTAGGCGCGGCCGACCCAGGACTCGAGATCGGGATGGTACGGCTGGCGCACGATCATCGACGCTGCCAGGCTGCTCGCGACGCGCACCTCGACGGGCACGGGCAGCGGCTCGGAGCGGTTGCGCAGCAGCCCGTCGGCCTCGGCGATCCAGCGGTCGAGCAGCGAGAAATCATCGAACTCGAACAGGATCGCGTCCATGGCGCCGGCGCAGGCGAGCGACAGTCCCTTGATGTCGGGCTCGAGCTGCGCCTTGAACAGCTCGTAGGCGCGCTCGTACAGCAGCCGGCTTTCTCGCGGAGAGATCGAGATGCGGCTGCCGGCGAGCCAGTACAGCGTCCAGGGATTCTGCTGCTGGACGTCCTTGGGCAGCATGTTGACCCACTGGGCGAGCGTCTCGCCCATGCCGCGGTCGAGCATCGCGCTCGCGTTGTTCTGCACGATCCGCACGATGCCGGGCCAGTCGCCGAGCTCGCGCAGCAGCGCCACGGCGTCCGCGAGCTGGCCCTCGCCCAGCAGGAGCTCGGCCGAGAGCTGCTTCAGGCGCGAGCGCCGCTCCTTGTCGAAGGCCTCGTTCGCGCGCGCGAGCAGGAACTCGCGCATCAGCGGATGGTATTGATAGACCAGCTGCGGCCGCGCCTGCTTCTGGGTAACGAAGTAGTTGTTGCGGTACAGCTCCGCGAGCAGCGTCCCCGCGTCCTTGTTCCCGGTCAGCCGCTCGACCATCGCCGAGGTCATCTGCGGCAGGTAGGCGGTGGCGAGCAGCAGCTCGCGCGTGCTCGCGTCCGTCTTCTGGAGGATCTCGCCGGCGAGATAGTCGAAGACGAGCTCGGGCGTGGACAGGTCGGCCGGAGCGGCGAGCGCGTCGACCGCCGGCGCCTGCTCGAGCATGAGGATGAGGCCGGCGGCCCAGCCCTGCGTCTTCTCGTAGAGCTCGACCAACGCTTCCTGCGACATCTCGCGGCCGCGCCGCGCGACGATCGCGTTGGTCTCCGCCTGCGTCAGCCGCAGGTCGCGCCACCCGACAACGTCCATCGCGCGGTTGGCGCGCAGCCGCGCCATCGCCGCCGGCGGATCGCTGCGGCTGATCAGCATCACCGCTCCGCCGGGAGGCACCTCGGCGAGGGCGGTGCGCATCACCTCGTGGAACCCCGACTGCGCGGACACCTCGTGATATCCGTCGAACACGATGACGAACGAGGGCCCCAGCTGCTGGTAGAGAGTCTGGAAATAGCGGCGCGTGAAAGTAAGCAGGCCAGCGTGGTACTCGGGCGTCAACTGCGGCAGGCGCGCACCCGCCTGCGTGCCGCGCTCGCTCATCGCGATCCCAAGATAGTAGAAGAACGAGGCGACGTCGCCGTCGCCCTCGTCCAGCTGGTACCAGAGCGAGGGCGGCTTGCGGTGGTCGAGGAAGTTCGCCGCGAGCGTGGTCTTGCCGCAGCCCGGCGGCCCGGTCAGCCAGATGATCGAGCTGCCGAGCGCGCTGTCCAGCCGCTCGAACAGGCGCTCGCGCGCGATGACACCGGCAAGACTCGGCCGGGTCGTCTTCGCGAGCGAAACCGGATGGATGG
>Ga0187776_10000641_pt1 | contig 16950 bp, 16 predicted proteins | sample 0216_BV02_MP12_2_FD_132426 | JGI IMG/M metagenome (GOLD analysis project Ga0187776, IMG submission 132426) | Tropical peat soil microbial communities from peatlands in Department of Meta, Colombia - 0216_BV02_MP12_20_MG | ecosystem: Environmental > Terrestrial > Soil > Wetlands > Peat | place...
AGATCTCGACATAGTAGGTCGTGGCGCCGGTGCGCTGCGCGACGCCCGGAATCGAGGTCCCCTGCGCGACGAACCCGGCACGCGTCGCCGCCTCGACCAGCCATTCCGCGAGCACGCCGCCTCCCTGGCCGCCGAGCGCAGCGATCAGGATCGAGAGCGGCCGAACCGGGCTCTCGCCGTTCATGACGCGCGCAGGGTACGGATCAACGCGCCGCGCAGCCCCGCGGCGAACCGGTCGCGCCCGTTGGGGTTCTGGATCACCTCGGCGCGGTAGAACGACGGGCAGAGCGCCGCGGCGTGCGCATTCTCGCCGCACAATCCGCACCCGACGCAGCCGTCGAGCACCGTGGCGACGGGATCGATCCTCAGCGGGTCCGTGGCGGGCCGGACCGAAAGCGTCGGACAGCCGGAGAGCCGGATGCACGAGTGGTCGCCCGAGCAGGCGTCCTCGTCGACGCCGTACTTCACGCGCACGAAGCGCTTTCCGCGCTCGAGCATCCCGGCAAGCCACGGCTTCACGCGCCGCTGCCGCTCGAGCTGGCATTCGCCTTCGGCGACGATCACCTTGAGGCCCGCGAAGTCGGTCGTGAGCGCTTCCTCGAGCGTCGCGCGCATCGCGTCGACGCGATAGCTGTCGACGTTGCGCAGCCACCGCACGCCCATGGCCTCCAACGTCGTCTCGATCGTCCGGTTGCGGTCGACCAGGCTTTCGGTCTTGTCGGCCGCTTCGTCCTTGAGCGCCGGGCTCGGCGTCGAGAGGATCTCCTGCGTGCCGGTCGCCGAGGTGTAGCCGTTCTTGAGGATGAGCAGCACGGCGTCGTCGCCGTTGAACAGCGCCGACTGCACGCCGGTGATGAGACCGTTGTGCCAGAAGCCGCCGTCGCCCATGACCGCGAGCACGCGCCGGCGCATCATCGGCGAGACGCCCGCGCGCGAGGCGAGGCTCATGCCGTAGCCCAGGATCGAGTGGCCCATCGAAAAGGGCTCGAAGGTCGCGAACGAATGACAACCGATGTCAGCGGCGATGTGCACGTCGCCGACGCGGGCTTGCGCGAGCTTCAGCGCGGCGAAGACCGGCCGCTCCGGACAGCCGATGCAGAAATTGGGCGGCCGCGGCGGCAGGGCCCATTCGAGCGCGCGAGCGACCGCTGCGCGACGCTCGACGATATCGGCGAGCCAGCGTCGGCCTGCCTCCAGCTCGACCTCGGGCGCCGTCCAAGCGAGGAAATCGGCGATGCCGCGCGCGATCACTTCCACGGTGTACTCGCCGGCGCGAGGGAGGAACCCCTTGCCGTGGATCGGCGTGTCGACTTCGAATCGTCGCAGCGTCGCCAGGATCTCCTGCTCGATGAACTCGGGCTGGCCCTCTTCGAGCACCAGCACGGCGCGCTTGCCGCGGCAGAAATCGCGGATCTCCTCAGGCACGAGCGGATGCGTGACGTTGAGCACGAAAAGCCCGAGCTCGCTCTCGCCGAACGCGTCGGCGAGCCCGAGCCGCTGGAGCGCGCCGAGCGTGGAGTTGTAGAGACCGCCCTGCAGAATGAGGCCGAGATCGCTCCGCCGGCCGGGGAAGACTTCGTTCAACCGGTGCTCGGCGATGAAGCGCCGGGCCGCCGGGATGCGCTCCTCGCTCTTGAGCTTCTCGTGACGGAAGGTCACCGGCGGGTGCGCGAGGCGCCCGTAGTCGAAGCGCGCCGGGTCCTCCATGAGGTGCCGCGCCGAGATGGCCGGCGCGACGTTGTCTTCGGCGGCGAAGCTTCCGCGCAAGTGACAGGCGCGGATCCTCAGCTGCAGCATGGCGGGCATCGAGGAGGCTTCCGAGAGCGCGAAGCCCTGCTCCACCATGCGCACCATGCGCGCGAGGTCCGGGCGCGGGTCGAGCAGGAGGAGCGAGGACTTGAGCGCGTAGGCGTACGTGCGCTCCTGGATCACGCTCGCGCCCTCGCCGTAGTCCTCGCCGACGACGATCAGCGCGCCGCCGGTGACGCCGGGGGACGCGAGATTCGAAAGCGCGTCGGCGGCCACGTTGGTCCCGACGATCGACTTCCAAGTGACGGCGCCGCGCAGCGGATAGTGGATCGACGCGCCCAGCATCGCCGCCGCGGAGGCCTCGTTCGAGCAGGCCTCGACGTGCACGCCCAGCTCGGCGAGGTAATCCCGCGATTGCACGAGCACGTCGAGGAGGTGCGACACCGGCGCGCCCTGATAGCCGCCGACGTAGGCGACTCCGGATTGCAGCAGCGCCTTGGTGATGGCGAGGATGCCTTCCCCATGGAACGGCTCGCCCCGACCGCGGCGCAGCATCCGCGCTTCCCGGCTGAACGAGACTTCCAGAGTTCCTCCGTGGCTCGCTACCGTGGCGCCAATCTAGGCGCCGGCGTAGTATCTGTCCATGCCATAACCGTTATAAGCCTTATTCACGCAATGAATACAATTCGGCCCGGCCTCGAGCTGCTGCACACGCTCCACGCGGTGCACGCGACGCGCAACGTGAGCCGCGCCGCCGAGCGGCTCGGCGTCTCGCAGCCGACGGTAAGCCACGCGCTGCGCCGGCTGCGTCTGATATACGCCGATCCGCTGTTCGTGCGGGCGCAGGGCGGCATGGTCCCGACGGCGCGCGCCGACCGACTCGCGAAGGCCGTCGAGCACGCTCTCGAGCTGCTGGACGCGGCGACGGCGGAAGCCGAACGCTACGATCCAGCCGGCTCGCAGCGCACGTTTCGCCTGCACATGACCGATATCGGCGAGACGGTGTTCCTTCCGCGCCTGATGGGCGCGCTCGCGAGCCGCGCACCCGGCATCCGGCTCGACGTCGACCAGCTCGACGACCGCGACGTCCAGCAGGCGCTCGAGAGCGGGCGAATCGACCTCGCCGTCGGCTATTTTCCGGCGCTCGCCGACGTCGTCGAGAAGCGGTTCCTGCTGCACGAGAAGTACGTCGTCGTGATGCGCTCCGGCCATCCGCTCGGGCGTCGGCGGCCGAGTCGCGCCCTTCTCAGGCGGCTCGATTACGTGCTGGTGCGCTCGCATCCGACGACCGCGCGCGCGCTCCAGGATCTCGGCTTGCAGGACAGGATCCGACTCGCGATCCCGCACTTCATGGTGCTGCCGCGCATCCTGGCCGAGACCGAGCTCGCGGTCATCATGCCCGAGCGGCTGTCGCACGCCTTCGCGCGCATGGGCAGGTACACCGTCTGGACGGCCAACGTCGGCCTGCCGGCGTTCGACGTGTCCGTGCACTGGTATGGGCGGTTGGCGGGCGATCCCGGCAACCGCTGGCTGCGCGAGCTGATCGCTTCGCTGTTCAGCGAAGAGGCGACGCGAAGCTAGCGTCCCGAGACGCTCGCGTCGCCCGCGAGCGCGCTATTCCTTCGCTCGCTTGTCCACCACGCGCTTCGCCTTGCCGATGGAACGCTCGACCCCGCCCGCCTGCACGACGCGCACCTCGGCCGTCACGCCGATCGAGCTCTTGATCCTCTGCGCCAGCTGCGCGCCGGCGGCCTCGCCCGCAGCGGCGCCGATGCCCGTGGCGCGCTCCACCAGCACGGTGAGCTCGTCCAGGTTGCGCGGCCGCGTGACTTCGAGCTGATAGTGCGGAGCCAGCACCGCGAGCTTGAGGATCATCTCCTCGATCTGTGTTGGGAACACATTGACCCCGCGGATGATCAGCATGTCGTCGGAGCGGCCGGTGATCTTCTCGATGCGGCGCATCGAGCGAGCGGTGGGAGGCAGCAGGCGCGTGAGGTCGCGGGTGCGGTAGCGGATGACGGGCAGCGCCTCCTTGGTGAGCGAGGTGAACACGAGCTCGCCCTTCTCGCCGTCGGGAAGCACCTTCCCCGTCTCCGGGTGGACGATCTCGGGATAGAAGTGGTCCTCCCACACCGTAAGCCCGTCCTTGGTCTCGATGCACTCCTGCGCGACCCCGGGGCCGATCACCTCGGAGAGACCGTAGATGTCGATCGCGTCGATGTCGAGCTTCGACTCGATCGCTTCGCGCATGGTCGGTGTCCACGGCTCGGCGCCGAAGATGCCGATGGAGAGCGAGCACTTGCGCGGATCGTAGTGCTGCCGCTCCATCTCTTCGGCGATCGCCAGCATGTACGAGGGCGTCACCATGATGATGTCCGGCTTGAAGTCGGCAATCAGCTGGACCTGCCGCTCGGTCATCCCCCCCGACATCGGGATCACGGTGCAGCCCAGCTTCTCCGCACCGTAGTGGGCGCCGAGGCCGCCGGTGAAGAGCCCGTAGCCGTAGGCGACGTGCACGATGTCGCCCGGGCGCCCGCCCGCGGCGCGGATGGAGCGGGCCATCACCGTCGCCCAGACGTCGATGTCGTTGCGCGTGTAGCCGACGACCGTGGGCTTGCCCGTGGTGCCCGACGACGCGTGGATGCGCAGCACCTGGTCGCGCGGCACGGCGAACATCCCGAAGGGGTAGTTGTCGCGCAGCTCATTCTTGGTGGTGAACGGCAGCCGCGCGAGATCGTCGAGCGAAGTGAGGTCGTTGGGATGGAATCCGGCGGCGTCGAACACCGACCGGTAGTGCGGAACGTGATCGTACGCGTGGCGCAGCGTCCATTGCAGGCGCCTGAGTTGTGTCGCTTGCAGCTCGTCGCGGCTCGCGGTCTCGATGGGCTCGAGATCCCCGGGCGCGGGCTTCCTCGCCGGCATGCCCCCTCCTTAGTCTTCGATGACGTGACCTTTTATGCGATACGACTTGCCGCGAAAGAACGCGACCGGCTCGCCTCGCTGGTTCTTCACTTCGATGTCGTAGACGCCTGTGCGCCCGCTCGCGCTGCGCTCCCGCGCGAAGGCGGTGAGTACGTCGCCTTCTCGCGCCGGCGCGACGAAGTCGATCGCGCACCCCGACGCCACGGTATTGAGATTGTAGCTGTTGCAGGCGAAGGCGAAGGCGCTGTCGGCGAGGCTGAAGATGAAGCCGCCGTGACAGATGGCGTGACCGTTGAGCATGTCGGCGCGCACGGTCATGGTGAGCTCGGCGTGGCCGGGGCCGATGCCGGAGATCCGCATGCCCATGGCCTGGGAGGCCGCGTCGCGGGCGTACATCGCCGCGGCGACACGCTCGGCCAGGGACTGTGCCTCGGCGGGCGCCGCCGGAGGGTGGTGCTCGCCCATTACCGCCCGGTGAACCGCGGTGGGCGCTTCTCGGTGAACGCCGCGACGCCCTCCCGATAGTCCGCCCCGTAGCCCAGCGTCCGCTGCAAATCGCGCTCGAGGTCGAGCTGCGCCTCCAGGCCGTGGCCGGCGGAGGCGTAGATCGCCCGTTTGGCTGCTGCCAGCCCCGCCGTCGGCGCGACGGCAAGCGCCGCCGTGAGCTTCTCGACCGCCGGCACGAGCTCGGCGTCCTCGACGCACTGCCAGATAAGTCCCCACTGTGCCGCCTGCTCCGCCGAGAGCTTGTCGCCGAGGAGCGCGAGCCCCATCGCGCGCGCCGTGCCGACGAGGCGCGGAAGGAAGTAGGTGCCGCCGGAGTCGGGGATGAGACCGATCCTGCTGAACGCCTGGATGAAGCTCGCCGATCTCGCGGCGATGACGAGATCGCAGGCGAGCGCGATGTTGGCGCCGGCGCCCGCCGCTACGCCGTTGACGGCGCATACCACCGGCAGCGGCAGCGAGCGGAGCGCCAGAATGAGCGGCTTGTAGTTGCGCTCGATCGAGGCGCCGAGGTCGACGGCCTCGGCGCCGGGCGCGACCGCGCGATCGGCCAGATCCTGTCCGGCGCAGAAGCCGCGTCCCGCTCCGGTGAGGAGCAGCACCCGCGACGACGGCTCGCCACGCACGCACGCGAGCGCGTCGCGCACCTCGGCGTGCATGGCGTCGTTGAAACTGTTGAGCCGGTCGGGCCGGTTGAGCGTGATGCGGGCGACGCCGGCTTCGCTCGAGAAGAGGATGTGCTCGTAGGTCATCGTAGGTCGCAATTCATTACGACAGCGTCGCGCCGGTCGGGATGAATCCCGGCCTACACGTGCATCCGATGCTGCACGACGCGAAACCGGTTCGCCACGAACGCCGCGTCGGTGAGCGACGCGTTGGCCGCCGGGTTGGCGCCGGTGCCGTGATAGTCCGAGAACGCCGCCGACTGGTTGACGAAGACGCCGCCCGTGAGGTTGATCGACAGCGCCACCCCCGCGTCCTCCGCGACTTCGACCGCGCGGTCGACGACCTCCGGATTCTTCGAATACACCGACAGCGTGAGCGCGCCGTGATCCCGGACCGCGCGCCGCGCGATGTCGAGGCTCTGCGCGGTATCTCGGGTGGCGATCAGGAACGCGATCGGACCGAACCACTCCTTGAGATACTTGCCCTCGTCCTTGGCGTCGAGCTTCACGATCAGCGGCGTGCGGATGCGCGCGTCCTTGAACTGCGGGTGGGCGACCGCCTGGCTGTCCACGACGATGGGCCCCAGCGAACGCGCCGCATCGATGCGCTGCGCCACGCCGTCGTTGACCACCGCGCCGAGAATCTCCACTGCGCGCGCGGGATCGCCGACGAGCTTCCGGACCGACTCGCCCACGGCCTGCGCCACCTCGTCGAAGGAAACATGGCCGGCCGCCGTGTCGACGCCGCCGCGGGGCACGTAGATGTTCTGCGGCGCGGTGCACATCTGGCCGGTGTAGAGGGCGAGCGAGAAGGCGACATTGCGCGCCACTGCGTTGATGTCCTCGGCGGAATCGATGACGATCTGATTGACGCCCGCCTTCTCGGTGTAGACCTGCGCCTGGCGGGCGTTCTGCTCCAGCCATTCGCCGTTGGCGCTGCTGCCGGTGAAATCGATGAGCTTCACCTCCCGGCGAAGCGCGAGCCTCTGCGCGACGTCGTCGCCCGCCTCGTGCGCGACCAGCGTCACCACGTTGGGATCGAAGCCCGCTTCCGTCAGGACGTCGCGGGCGATCTGCACGCTGATCGCCAGCGGAAGGATCGCGTTCGGATGGGGCTTGACCACGACCGCGTTGCCGGTCGAAAGGCTCGCGAACAGGCCGGGGTAGCCGTTCCAGGTCGGGAAGGTGTTGCAGCCGATGACGAGCCCGACTCCGCGCGGCACGACACGGTAGTGCTTTTCCATCCTGAGCGGCTCGCTCTTGCCCTGCGGCTTCTCCCAGTACGCCTTGGCCGGCACGCGCCGCATCTCGTCCCACGCGTAGGCCACGGCTTCGAGCCCGCGGTCCTGCGCATGCGGGCCCGCGGCCTGGAACGCCATCACGAACGCCTGGCCGGTCGTATGCATCACCGCATTCGCGATCTCGAAGCTGCGCTTGTTGATGCGCGCGAGAATCTCGAGGCAGACACCGACCCAGGCCTCCGGTCCGGCTCCGCGCCAGCCCGTTTCCGCCTTCGCAATCGCCTCGAACAGTCCGTCGAGATCGACCTTGGGATAGGTGACGCCCAGCGCGAAGCCGTACGGCGAGCGCTCCGCGCCGACCGTGTCCTTGGCGGCGGGCAGGCTGATCGGAAACGGCTTGTCGAGCAACGCCTCGAATGCGGCCTTGCCCGCCTCGGCCGCGCCCTCGCCGTACACCTTCGGGCTCGGTGATTCCGGAAACGCGCTCCAGTAGCCGCGCTTGGCGATCGCGTCCAGCGCCTGCTCCAGCAGGGCCTTGTGGCGTTCGAAGAAGGGATGGGACATTCGGAACTCCTGGTTTCCGTCATTCCGCAGAAGCGGGGACCTGTAGGGCCGGATCGTCCGGCCACCTCGCGCGAATGAAATTCGCGCCTACAGTCCGCTTGCGCGGACGACGTTGCGATATCGTGAGCGATAGTCTACCCGAGGCGACTACGCCGTCTGGTCGAAATCCACCACGACCCTGTCGGTGACCGGATAGCTCTGGCAGCACAGGATGAAGCCCCGCGCCAGCTCGTAGTCCTCCAGCGCGAAGTTGACGTCCATGTCCACCTCGCCTTCGACGAGCTTGGCACGGCAGGTCGAGCACACGCCGCCCTTGCACGAGTACGGCAGCTCGATGCCCTGGCGCAGCGCGGCGTCGATCACATTCTCCTTGGCCTTCTCGACGATGAACTGCCGCGCCGCGCCGTCGATGATCGCGGTGACCGCGCATTCGCCGCTGCCGGCCGCCGGCGCCGCCGTAGTCCGGTGCTCGTGCTTCGGGATGCTGGCCGCGAACAGCTCGATCTTGATCTTCGACTTGGGAAAGCCGCGCTCCTGCAGGGACATCGAGACCGCCTGCATCATTCCGTCCGGCCCGCAGACGAATGCGGTATCGACGTCCTCGAGCTCGACCCAGTGCCCCAGCAGCGCATCGGTCTTCTGCTTGTCGATGCGGCCGTTCAGCAGTGCGATGTCCTGCGGCTCGCGGCTCATCACGTAGACGATGTTGAGCCGCGCCAGGAACCGATCCTTCAGGTCCGAGAGCTCTTCCTTGAAGATCACGGTGGCCGAGGAGCGGTTGCCGTAGAACAGCGTGAACCGGCTGCGCGGCTCGGTCACGAGCGTCGTCTTGACGATCGACAGCAACGGCGTGATGCCGCTGCCGGCGGCGAAGCCGAGATAGTGCTTGCGGTTCGCCGGGTGGAGCGGCACGTTGAAGTGGCCCATCGGCGGCATGACCTCGACGGTCTGGCCCGCTTCGAGCCGCTCGTTCACCCACGTCGAGAACGCGCCCCCGGGAGCCTTCTTCACCGCGATCCGCAGGCAGTCGTCCTGGACCGCGGAGCAGATCGAATAGGAGCGGCGCAGGTCCTCGCCGCCGACGTCGGCGCGCAGCGTCAGGTGCTGCCCCTGCACGTAGCGAAACGCCTCCTTCAGCGTCGGCGGGACGTCGAACGTGATTGCCACCGCATCGCGCGTCTCGCGCGCGACTCGGGCGATGGTGAGCGGATAGAACCGGCTCAAAGCGGCTTGAAGTAGTCGAAGGGCTCGAGGCAGGCGTCGCAGACGTACTGCGCCTTGCACGGCGTGGAGCCGAAGCGCGAGACCTCGCGCGTCCGCGGCGAGCCGCAGCGCGGGCACGGCACGTCGCCGGGCGAGGGCCGCCCCCGCAGCGCCGAGGTGTCGATGCGCGCCACCGGCTCGGCACGTCCGGACGGCGGCGCGATGCCGTAGCGAGCAAGTCGCGCGCGCGCCTCCGGCGCGATCCAGTCGGTCGTCCAGGGCGGCGAAAGCCGGATCTCCAGGCGATGCCGCGCGAATCCCGCTGCCGCGAGCGCCCGCCCGACGTCGGCGACGATCATCTCCGTCGCCGGGCAGCCCGAATAGGTCGGCGTCAGGGTGACGACCAATTGATCGCTGCGCCATTCGACACCGCGCACGATGCCGAGATCGACCACCGACACCACCGGGATCTCCGGATCGGGCACCCGCGAGAGAGTGCGCCACACCGCGGCGTCGCGCTCCTCGACCCGGGCATCGGCCCTCACCACTGCGCTCCAGGATAGGCGCGCTGCAGCCACTGCATCGTCGCCAGCATGTGACCGAGGTACTCGGTGTGAATGCCGCGCCGGCCGCCGCGCTGCACGGCGGAGGTCTTCGGGACGGCGAGCGTCGCCTCGCTCAGCACCGCCTCCACCGTCCCGCGCCAGGGCGCGGCGAGCGCGGCGAGATCGCAACCGATTCCCTCCGCGGCGAGCGACCGGTCGATCGCGTCGGGCTCGAACATCTCGCCCGTGTACATCCACACGTCGTCGATCGCCGATTGCATCCTGGCGTGGCTCTCGTCGGTGCCGTCGCCCAGCCGGATCACCCAGTCGGCGCTGCGCTCGACATGGTAGGCGGCCTCCTTGCGCGCCTTGCCGGCGATCTCGGCGATGCGCTCGTCCCGCGAGAGGGCGAGGCCGCCGAGCAGCAGAACGTGCCACACGTCGAACAGGAATTGGCGCGCCATCGTGTCGGCGTAGCTGCCGTTGGGCTGCTCCACCAGCAGCAGGTTGCGGAAGTCGCCGCCGGCGCGCAGAAAGGCGAGTTCGTCCTCGGTTCGCCCGCGGCCCGCGAATCGCGCCTCGACTTCGCCGGCGTACGCGAGCCACAGCCGCGCCTGGCCCAGGAGATCGAGCCCGATGTTGGTGAGCGCGATGTCCTCCTCGAGCACCGGCCCGTGGCCGACCCATTCGCCCAGGCGCTGCGCCAGCACGAGATCGCTGTCGGCGATCCGGAGCAGGTATTCGAAGAGGCGTCGATCGGCTTCGTTCACAGGTGCTTCACCCCTTCCGGCATGGGGAAGAAGGTCGGGTGCCGGTAGACCTTGCTCGCCGCCGGGTCGAACAGCGGCGTCTTGTCCCCCGGAGACGTGGCGGTGATGTCCTCCGACTTCACCACCCAGATGCTCACCCCCTCGTTGCGCCGGGTGTAGACGTCGCGGGCGTTTTTGATCGCCATCTCGGCGTCCGGCGCGTGGAGGCTCCCCACGTGCTTGTGGGCGAGCCCGTGCTGGCTGCGAATGAAGATTTCCCACAGCGGCCATTCACGATTCATCGGAGGCTCCGTGATGGTTCGAAATGCGTGCGAACGAATTCGCACCTACACGTTCTGCGTCATCGTGCGAATGGATTCGCACCTACGCGGCCTGCTTCGCCCGCGCCGCGCGCTTTTCCGCATGCGCCAGGGCCGCCTCGCGGACCCACGCGCCGTCCTCCCACGCTTTGACGCGCGTGCGGAGCCGGTCGCGATTGCACGGACCGTTGCCCTTGAGCACCTCGTCGAACTCCTGCCAGTCGATCGGCCCGAAGTCGTAGTGGCCGCGCTCGTCGTTCCATTTCAGCGCCGCATCCGGCACCTTCAAGCCCAGGAAATCGGCCTGCGGCACCGTCTGGTCGACGAAGCGCTGGCGCAGCTCGTCGTTGGACAGGATCTTGATGCGCCAGGCCGCCGACTGCGCGCTGTGCACGCTCGCGGCGTCCGGCGGGCCGAACATCATGAGCGATGGCCACCACCAGCGGTCGAGCGCATCCTGCGCCATGGCCTTCTGCTCCGCCGTCCCGGCGCAGAGCTTCATCATGATGTCGAAGCCCTGGCGCTGGTGGAAGCTCTCCTCCTTGCACACCCGGATCATCGCCCGGGCGTAGGGCCCAAACGAGCAGCGGCACAGCGGGATCTGGTTCATGATCGCCGCGCCGTCGACCAGCCAGCCGATCGCTCCGATGTCCGCCCAAGTGAGCGTCGGGTAGTTGAAGATGCTCGAATACTTGGCCTTGCCAGCGTGCAGCTCCTCGACCAGCTGATCGCGCGACACGCCCAGCGTCTCGGCAGCCGCGTAGAGATAGAGTCCGTGGCCCGCCTCGTCCTGCACCTTGGCGAGCAGCGCGACCTTGCGGCGCAGCGACGGCGCGCGGGTGATCCAGTTGCCCTCGGGCAGCATGCCGACGATCTCCGAGTGCGCGTGCTGCGAGATCTGGCGGATCAGCGTCCGTCGGTAGCCTTCGGGCATCCACTCCTTGGGCTCGACCTTCACGTCGGCGTCGATCCGCCGCTGGAACGCCTGCTCCTCGGGCGTCATCTCCTCGAGCGAGCGGACCCGTTTCTGCCCGGTGTCGACCATCTGCGCGTACATACCATCACCTCCGGCCCTGGCAGGACCGCAGCGAAAACGATACACTTTTGCAATGATGCGCGCAATTTTCGTATCACGTTGATGGCAGGCGCCGGACTGCCGAGCCGCTCACCCGCGAGGGCAGCCATCGCGCGCTGGATCCGACGCGAGCTCGAGCGGGAGCCTCCGCGAGCCAAGTCGCTCGTGGTCACGGTCTGGGGCGACGCCATCGCGCCTCACGGCGGCGCAGTGTGGCTCGGCAGCCTGATCCGACTCCTGGCGCCGTTCGGCCTGAACGAGCGCCTCGTGCGCACGAGCGTCTATCGCCTGACGCAACTGGGTTGGCTCGAGGCGCGACAGGATGGGCGGCGCAGTCTCTATCGCCTGACCGCGGCGGGCACGCAGCGCTTCGAGCACGCCTACCGCCGCATCTATGCCGCACCTGCGGATGGCTGGGACGGGACCTGGGAAGTCGTGCTCGCGCCGGCGGCGCGGCTCTCGGCATCGCAGCGGCGGGAGCTCAGGCAACAGCTGCGATGGGAAGGCTTTGGCGCGATCGCTCCGGGGGTGCTCGTGCGTCCGTCCCACCACGCGGGAACGGACCTTACCCGGATCCTCACGGTGCTCGGGGTCGAGCGCGAGGTCGTCATGATCGAAGGACGCGGCGCGACTGGGCGCGGCGCGGAAGCGCTGCGTGCCTGCGCGCGCGCATCGTGGGATCTCGCGAGGGTCGCGGCCGAATACCGGGCCTTCCTGCGGCGCTTCGGCGCCATCGCGCGGCAAGCTCTTGCGATCCGCGCGCTCGATCGACAGCACGCGTTCCTCGTACGCACGCTGTTGATCCACGCCTTCCGGCGCGTGACGCTGCACGATCCTCAGCTACCCGCGGAATTGTCGCCGCCGCGATGGCCCGCGCCGCAGGCCTATGCGCTCTGCCGCGACTTGTATCGGGTCACCCAGGGCGCCGCCGAAGCGCATCTCGCGGCGACGCTCGAAACGGAGAACGAGTCCTTGCGCCGCGCGGCTCCGTATTTCTACCGGCGCTTCGGCGGGCTCTGAAGTCCGCCCGAGCGGGTCGCCGAGCGGGGAGCCTCTTGATGCTCGGTTCGGCGTCGGATTCCTTTACATCGAGCTGACGTCTCGCCGGCTAACATCTTGTTTTTGGGAGCGTACGTGGCGCGGCACGCACCTTGCTTCGCATTGTTCACGACAGCTTGTAGTCGAGACAACGGATGAAAGCCATGTCGCCACTATCCAAATGCTCGTTGGGGAAACGCTCGCTCGGATCGATCGTCGCATTCTTTGCGCTGACGCTGGCCCCGGGCTTCTGCTGGAGCACGCCCTTCTTCTTCAGCACCGGAGATCCCGACGGAAAGATGGCCACCGCGTCTCGGCCCGGCCTCGGCACGTTTGAGATCGAGTCGGCCGACGACTTCATCCTGACCAGCAATACAGCCATCACGAGCGCGACCTTTACCGGCCTGATCGTTCCGAATCCGGGCGCGACGCCGACGATCACCAATGTGGTGGTCGAGATCTACCGGGTGTTCCCGAAGGACTCGGACGTGGGCAGGACGTCGGGTTCGCCCCCCTTCTCGACGCCGCAAGTGCCGGCGCGGGTCAATTCCCCGTCCGATGTCGAGTTCGACGGCCGGGACGCGAGTATGCCCGGGGAGCTGACATTCGCTACGACCGATCTGGGCTCGTTCAGCGCGTCCAACTCGGTTCAGCCGGGCGGTATTCATCCTCTCCCAACCGGCCCGACAACCGGGGGCGACGGCTCGGTCACCGGGGAGGAGGTCGAGTTCACGGTCACGTTCACGATCCCGTTCTCTCTCCCGGCCGACCACTACTTCTTCGTTCCCCAAGTCGAGGTTTCGGCAGGCGACTTCCTGTGGCTGTCGGCGCCGAAGCCCATCGTGCCGCCCGGGACTCCTGTTCCCGCCGGTTTCACTGACCTCCAGAGCTGGACCCGCGATCAGTTTCTCGATCCCGACTGGTTGCGCGTAGGGACCGACATCGTCGGGGGCACCCCGGCCCCGACCTTCAATGCGGTTTTCTCGCTCACCGGCACCGCGCCGGAGCCTGGCTCGCTCGCGCTGGCGGGCGTGGCCCTGCTGGCTGGCTGGTGGTATCGCCGCAAGCGCAGTCGCTGAAATGCAACTCGACGGCGCCGGCGGGTGCGGGGCGCCACCGAGCGGAGGCTCGCCTCGACTCAGCGGCGCGCCGGCAGAATCCTGCCCCGCACCTCACCGAAGCCGACGCGGTAGCCCGCACCCGCGCACCACCCGGTCATCACCACTTCGTCGCCGTCCTCGAGGAACGAACGCGTCGCGCCCCCGGGGACGGTGATCGGCCTCTGGCCGTTCCAGGCGAGCTCGAGCAGGCTGCCTCGCGCCTCCGGCGCCGGTCCGCTGATCGTGCCCGACGCCATCAGGTCCCCGACGTTCGTGTTGCACCCCGATACGGTGTGGTGCGCCAATTGCTGCGCCATGCTCCAGTAGAGGTGCCGGGCGTTGGTGCGACAGATCGTGGTCGGCGCTCCGTCGGCCGGCGCCAGTGCCACCTCGAGATGAATGTCGAGCGCGTGCGCCCCGCTTTGCGCGAGATAGGGCAGCGGCTCGGGATCCTGCGCGGGGCCGGCGACGCGAAACGGCTCCAGCGCATCGAGCGTGACCACCCACGGCGAGATCGAGGTCGCGAAGCTCTTGCTGTTGAACGGTCCCAGCGGCACGTACTCCCACTGCTGGATGTCGCGCGCGCTCCAGTCGTTGAGGAGCACCAGCCCGAAGATGTGCGATTCGGCCTCGGCGACGGAAATCGGCTCGCCCAGGGCGCTGCCCTGGCCGACGACGAACGCCATCTCCAGCTCGAAATCGAGCTTGCGCGACGGCCCGAAGAGCGGTCGCTCGGCATCGGCCGGCTTCGTCTGACCCATCGGGCGGCGAATCGGCGTCCCGCTCACCACCACCGAGCTGGCGCGGCCGTTGTACGCCACCGGCAGATGCAGCCAGTTCGGCAGCAGGGCATACTTGGGATCGCGCAACATCGCGCCGACGTTGCTCGCGTGCTCCTTCGAGGAATAGAAGTCGGTGTAGCCACCGACCTCGATCGGCAAGGCGAGCTCGGCGACCTTCATAGGCACGAGCGCACGCTCGCGCAGTTGCGCGTTGTCGCGAAGCGTCGGCTCGTCGCTCGAGAGCAGCGCGGCGATCCGCTCGCGCGTCTCGCGCCACGCGGTGCGACCCGATGCGATGAATGCGTTGAGCGACGCACGGTCGAAGAGGCGCTCGCGGCCGAGGAAGAGCGGCCCCGCCTCCTCCAGCGCCGCCAGATCGAGAACGAACTCGCCGATCGCGACGCCGGCGCGCCAGCGTGGCTCCCCGGGCGTGCGGAAGATGCCGTAGGGCAGGTTCTGCAGGGGAAACGGGGAATGGCGCGCGACGTCGACGAACGAGCGCGCCGCTGGATCGATCGCCGGCATCGAGACCAAGGCCGCGGGCTCGCTCCGGCCTAGGGCTGGCCCGTGAAACGCTTGGCGAGCCCGGACCAGCAGTCGCGATAGTCCGCCTGCAGCAGCGGCGACTGCAGCGCGAAGCGCGTGGGCCGGATCACGTAGCGGCTCTCGAACATGAAGGCGAGCGTGCCTTCGAGCTTCTCGGGGGAGAGCGTCGCGTTCACCGCCCGCTCGAACGTGGCGGCATCGGGCCCGTGTCCCGACATGCAGTTGTGCAGGCTCGCGCCGCCCGGAGCGAAGCCCTCGGCCTTGGCGTCGTAGACGCCGCGCACGAGGCCCATGAACTCGCTCATCACGTTGCGGTGGAACCACGGCGGACGGAAGCTGTGCTCGGCGACCATCCAGCGCGGCGGAAAGATCACGAAGTCGACGTTGGCGGTGCCGGCCGTCTCGGAGGGCGAAGTGAGCACGGTGAAGATCGACGGATCGGCGTGATCGAAGCTCACCGTGTTCATGGCGTTGAACCGGGCGAGATCGTACGTGTACGGCGCGAGGTTGCCGTGCCAGGCCACGACGTCGAGCGGGGAATGGTCGATCGGCGCCGACCACAGGCGCCCGCTGAACTTGGCGACGAGCTCGAAGTCTCCCTCGCGGTCCTCGAAGGCGGCGACGGGAGCCCGGAAGTCGCGCGGGTTGGCGAGACCGTTGGCGCCGATCGGCCCGAGCTCGGGCAGGCGCAGCATGGCTCCGTAGTTCTCGCACACGTACCCGCGCGCGGTCGCATCCGACAGCGCCACCGCGAAGCGCACGCCGCGCGGAACGACCGCGATCTCTCCGGGGCGGACGTCGAGCGATCCCAGCTCGGTCGCGATGCGCAGCGCCCCCTGCTGCGGCACGATCAGCAGCTCGCCGTCCGCGTCGTAGAAAAAGCGCCCCTGCATCGAGCGGTTGCAGGCGTAGAGATGAATGCCGATCCCGGCCTGCAATGAAGCGTCGCCGTTGCCGGCGAACGTGACCAGGCCTTCGACGAAGTCGGCCGGGCCCGACGGCATTGGCAGCGGATCCCAGCGCAGTTGATCGGGTGGGGTAGGGACTTCGTCGAACGGCGCGCTGCGCAAGAGCCCCGACTCGCGAGGACGGAATGCGCCGTGCTTGACCGCAGGCTGCACGCGGTACAGCCACGAGCGCCGGTTGGCGTGGCGCGGCGCCGTGAACGCGGTGCCCGAAAGCTGCTCGGCGTAGAGACCGTACGGAACTTGCTGCGGCGAATTCTGGCCCTGCGGCAGCGCGCCCGCCAATGCCTCGGTCGCCCATTCGCTCGCGAACCCCGACTGGTAGTCGAGCGCGCCGGCGCGGCCGGCCGCAGTGTCCTTCGCCGAGGGTCGGCGCTCAGCGGCGTCCATCAGCGCTGGATGTCCGCCCGGCGAAGGCCGGGGAAGCGGCCGAATTGCGAGCCATCGAGGGCATCGGCGAGCCCCGGGTGCCTTTGCGAAACCGGATCGCGGCCGGTGTCGGAATGACGGCGTGTCCAGAGGGTCTCGTCGTCATCGTCCTCGTCTTCATCCTCGAAGTCGCCTTCGTCGTCGTCCGGATCGATGTTGCCTCCGCTCGAGCCGCGATCGTCGTCTTCGTCGTCGTCTTCGTCGTCGTCCGGCACCGGGTCCGGCTTGTTGCAGCGCAGGGCTTCGATCTCCGGCGCAATGCGGGCCCCCGAGGCGATGGCCGGGATATCGAATACCGGATCGAGCGTCTTCATCGATGTGGCGCGTCGGCCGTCGGGCGTCCGCGGCTCCTGATTATCATCCCACAGAAGCCGGTGCACGGTCGCTTCCCGCCGCGGCGGCGTACGGGCGAACCACGGACGGCAGTCCTCAGCGGCGCCGCTTCTCGGCAAGCGCGGTGAGCCTCCGGCGCAGCTCCGGCGAGGCGAGCGAGGCTTCGTACGCGGCGCGCGACGCCGCCTCGTCGGTCTCGCCGGCGGCGATCGCGTCGATC
>Ga0187776_10000642_pt1 | contig 16936 bp, 16 predicted proteins | sample 0216_BV02_MP12_2_FD_132426 | JGI IMG/M metagenome (GOLD analysis project Ga0187776, IMG submission 132426) | Tropical peat soil microbial communities from peatlands in Department of Meta, Colombia - 0216_BV02_MP12_20_MG | ecosystem: Environmental > Terrestrial > Soil > Wetlands > Peat | place...
AGTAAATCGTAAATGGTAAATAGGGAAAATTTCCCTGGCGGAAAATTTCATAGGCGGAAGGCGACTTGAACGCCTGACCTTCCCGGTGTAAGCGGGATGCTCTGCCAACTGAGCTATCCGCCCGATTATAACTGGGGGCCCGTGCGGCAAATTCGAGAAAGGTCCTCCGATGCCCCCAGACCCCGCGCCTCTCGTGGCACAGCCACGAACCGGCTTTCAACTTGTATATAACCGTCTGCGGCCGCGCGACCCACCTCCAGTAATCATAATGTCGGAAGTCCCCGGAGGGGACATCTGGAGCTTTTTGAGCGGGCCGAGCATAATGGGGACAGATTTCAAATCTGTCCCCGCCTTGCACGGTTGCAAAAAAACGACGAGCCGCGTAAAATACTAACAACTTTGGGCCGATTTGTCAACCCAAATGATCGCCCGTTTTTCGTCGGAAACACGAATTTTCCGAGAAAGGTTGAAATGGTTCGCGTCCGGTTTTTCGATTTAATCGTCTTCGCCGTACTGTCGGGTTTGTGCCTCGCCGCGTGCAACGCCAAGCCGCCGGCCCCGTCATCCGTTCAGGAAAAACCCGCTCCGGCTCCGGGTGCCGTCCCCCCGAAAGAAGAGTCCTGGGCGAATTTCACGACCGGCGCGAACGTGAAAGCGATGGCCCTGGAAGGAGATCATCTCTGGATGGGATTGCCCAACGGGATTATTCGATACGATACGGGCACCATCGACAGCCACGAAGTCTTCACGCCCGCCTCCACGGAGGGCGGTCTTTTGAGCAAAGGGGTCTATACGCTGAAAGTGGATCGACAAGGCCTCAAGTGGATCGGGACATACGGCGGCGGGCTGACCCTGTTCGACGGGAAGACCTGGAAGACCTACACCGTCGCGGACGGCCTCGGGGATCAATGGATCTACGACATCGTGTTCGACGGGGGCCAGGCCTGGATCGCCACCTGGAAGGGCGTCAGCGTCTTTGATGGAAAACAATTCAAGAATTATACCGAGAAGGACGGCCTGATCGACAAATGGGTTTACTCCATCGCGCTCGACCAGGACCATGTGTTCTGGTTCGGCACCGAGTCGGGCGTGAACCGATTCGACGGAAAAATCTGGTCCGGTTACACGCATAAAGACGGCCTTGGAGCCGACGTCGAACCGAAGCCCCCGGCCGATTCGGGTCAACCCGCGCCTTCCGAGCCGGTCGTCTCCGCGCTCCCCTCCTCCGAGTCGGCCGACTACGGCTCGACCGGTTCGCCCTCCATGCACCACCACATGGGTGCCGGCAAGAAAAATGTCGGGTCCAATCCGAACTTCGTCATCGCGGCCGCGGTGGGACGCGACAATGCCAAATGGTTCGGAACCTGGGGAGCCGGCCTCTCGCGATTCGACGGAAAGACCTGGACGACCTTCACGAAAAAAGACGGCCTGGGCGGCAACTTCATCCATGTCCTGGCCGTGGACTCCGACGGATTCATCTGGGCCGGGACCAACGGCGGCGCGAGCTGGTACGACGGACAACGGTGGCGGAACTTCTCTTCGGACGACGGCCTGGTGGACAACAACGTCTTCTCGATCGTCTTCGACGAGAAAGGCAACCGATGGTTCGGGACCTGGCAGGGTCTGAGCCGGTATCGGGGCAAACTGCCGTCGTGACGGAAAACAAACCGCAACGCCGTTTCCCGCGACACCCTTCCCTCCCCAACGTCAGTCTATCGCGCGCGCTTTCCAAGCTGGGATTCGCATCGCGCAAACAGGCGCGGGAGATGATCCGGTCCGGCCGCGTCACGGTCAACGGCCGGACCCTCACGAACCCGGAGGTGCGCGTCCATCCCGAACGCGAAACGATCGCCGTGGACGGGCAAACCGTCACCCGCGGACGGCGCCTATATATAATGATGCACAAACCGGCCGGAACCGTCACGACCCGTTCGGATGAGCACGATCGATCCACCGTATACGATCTGCTCAAGGATCAAGACCGATGGCTTTTCCCAGTCGGCCGGCTCGATCGGGACAGTCGGGGGCTGCTTCTTTTCACCAATGACACGCAATGGGCCAACGCCCTGATGGACCCGGCTTCGAAAGTCACGAAGGTTTATGAACTTCGGCTCGACCGCGAGATGACAGATCGGGATATGGACTGTTTCCGGGCCGGCCTGACGCTCGACGGCGGCGAACGGACGCTCCCGGCCAAGATCCGGCGGGTAAACCGCGCGGACGGTCCCTGGGTCGAGGCCGCGATTACGGAGGGCAGGAACCGTCAGTTGCGGCGGATGATGGCCTCGCTCGGATACGACGTGAAGTCCCTTATCCGGACCCGGATCGGAACGGTTTCGCTCGAGGGACTGAAAGAAGGATCGGTTCGTCCACTGACCGATCGTGAAGTCCTTTCGCTAAAACTCACATGAACGCCCGTTCATGTCACCTTATCTATATCCACTTTTCCCCCTCGTGACGTAATCGACAGGGACACCGCGGGTTGCCGATTAGCCCATTCTGATCTATACTAATGTTGAGAAACGATCCGGACCTCGGGAGATACTTCAATACGCGGAGATTTCCGAATGTACGGAATCACCCGATGCCCCAAATGCGGTTATACTCAGAAAACCTCGCCGGCCTGCGGCTCCTGCGGCCAAGCCCTGAATTATTCGAACCCCTTCGGTTCGCCCTGCCGGCCCGAATCAAAACCCGCACCTACCCGTCCGGCGGTCGCACCCGCCTCCGGGCAGGTAAAAGCCCCGGTCCCTGAAAAAACGCCTGCATCGGACACAACCCCGTCCGGCGAGCTTGCCTTCCATGGATCGGGAGGTTCGCTCTTCGGTATCCATATCGTCAATATATTTTTGACCCTGCTGACACTGGGCGTCTATTACTTCTGGGGCAAAGCGAAGGTACGAAACTATCTTTTCGGCCAGACCGAGTTCGCCGGCGACCGATTCGCCTACCACGGAACGGGACGGGAGCTGTTCACCGGTTTTCTGAAAGCCGCGGTTATCTTCGGCACGATCTCGGCGGTCTTCAAAGCGGCGCCGTTTCTCCCGGGGGGAATCGGCGTAAAAATTGCGGCGATGCTCCTGGCCTATGCGCTTCTTCTCACGTTCATTCCCATGGCCATGATCGGCACTCGCCGGTATCGTCTCAGCCGGTCGTCGTGGCGGGGCATCCGGTTCTCGTTCCGCGGAAAGACGAACGCGTTTATCAAGCTGTTCCTCCGCGGAACACTCCTGAGCCTATTTACATTCGGCATATACTATCCCTTCTTCCTCACACGACAGTACGCCTTTATGACGGACGGCGCTTATTTCGGCAACCGCAAATTCGCGTTTGACGGAGAGGGGAAGGGAATCTTCGGCGTCTACATGAAGGCCCTGGGGCTCTGGATGATCTGGGGCATCCTTGTGGGCATCGCCATGCCCGTGGCCACGAACTTTGTCAGAGATTTCGCCATTGATTGGTTCGGATCGAAAAAAATGGCCGTGGCCGTCCTCATCGGCTCTTTGATCATCGCGACCGCCCTGGTCGCCGTTTATCTTCAAAGTTTCCTGAGCGCCAGGCGGCAAAGCTACTTATGGAATCACACCACGATTGATACGGCCCGTTTTCAAAGCACGATCAGTTTTCATCCCCTTTTCCTGCTGACCCTCACCAACTTTTTCCTCCTCATCGTCACGCTGGGGTTCGGCTGGCCCTGGGCCGCCGCCCGGAAGGCCCGGTTTTACATGTCCAACATCCGGCTGGAGGGCGCGATCGATCTTCAGGCCGTCCAGCAGGAGGCGCAGGCCGCTTCCCCCACCGGCGACGCGCTGGGAGGCCTGCTCGATGTGGACGTCGGGTTCGGCCCGGCCTGAGGCATGCGTCCCCGATGAAGTCGGCCTGGAACGCCCACTATTTGGACGGAAAAACGGCGGCACGCCGACCGGCCACGGTCGAATTGACCCCGACCGGCCTGGAAATCAAAACGGAAGACGGCGGGACCTTCCGGTGGGCCTTTCGCGAGATCCGCCAGACCCAGGGATCCTATCAAGGAGAACCGGTCCGGCTCGAGCGCGGCCGGGAAATCCCCGAGGCGGTCGTGATAGCCGACGCGGACTTTCTGACGGAGCTTCACCGGCGGGTTCCCGACCTGGGGATGCGTTTTCACAATCCGGCCCGTCGAAGGCTTCGGCTTCATCTGACGATTCTGGCGGCCGTCCTGGCCGTGGGCCTTTCGGCCGCCGTATACCTTTGGGGCATTCCCGCCTTCGCCTCGATCCTCACGCCGTTCGTCCCCGTCGCCTGGGAGGAGCGGTTGGGGAACTCGGTGGCCGAGGGGTTCGCGCCTCCGGATAAACGGTGCGGCGATCCGGACCGTCTCAAGCCGATCCGGCAAATCGTGACGACCCTGACGGCTCCGCTCTCCTGGCAACCCTACCCGCTGCGCGTGATCGTCGTAAACGAACCCGTCCTGAACGCCTTCGCCCTTCCGGGCGGAACGATCGTGCTCTATCGGCGCCTCCTCGAGAAGACCGACGCCCCGGAGGAGCTGGCCGGCGTCCTGGCGCACGAGCTCCAGCATGTCCTGAAACGCCACACCACGCGGGCGATGCTTCAGCAGGCCTCCTCGGCCGTTCTGATCGCGGCCGTCACGGGGGACGCGAGCGGCGCAATGGCCTACGGACTGAACAGCGCCCGGCTCGTCGGAGAATTGCGGTACAGCCGGCAAAATGAAGAGGAGGCGGACGTCGAAGGGATGAAGATGATCCTCGAGGCCGGAATCGACCCGGCCGGAATGATTCGGTTCTACGAGCGGCTGAAAAAGGAAGGGCCGGACCTGCCGGAGGCCCTGGGCTTCCTCTCGACCCATCCGGCCACGGGAGACCGGATCGAGAAATTACGGGCGATCGCGCGGGAATCCGGACGCCGGCCGGTGAAACTCCTCCCGCAACTGGACTGGAAGGAATTCAGAAATTTCTGTAAGTCGTCCTAGTCCTTTCCGGAGACACCCGACGGCTCCAGCGCCGGAAGCCATGCGCCACCCAGTTTGAACATGATCGCAACCCCGTAGCTAAGATTGGACGGCCATTCGAGGCCAACGTCGTTGCGGACCTGGCCGTTGTAGTAGAGCAGGAACAGGTCGGCCCCGACCGATGCCACCGTCTTGTAAGGTCCGAGACCGTAGGTCTTTCCAAAGGTCCCTCCCCCTTCAATTCCGACGCCCCCGGAATGGAATACCGCCCCCGGGTAAAGGGAATTCGTCGTGGTCGCTCGGGTCGGGACGATGAGATCGCCATAGAAATTTCTCAAGGTTTTGTCCTGGGAGCTGAAATAAACCCCTTGCAGCCCGACCGCAAATCCGACGCTCCGGATCTTTTCGATCGATTTGGAAATCGGGATGGATGACGGACTGAAATTCGTTCGAGTCTGTCTCGCATTCGCGTACCAATATCCCAGATAAGGCTCAAGCCCGTTTGGAAGGACCCATCCCGCGCCCGTTACGGAATGAAGATACTCGTAGCTCAGGTCATTTTTCTGGACGGTATCGCCGTGGCTGGTCCATTGCTCCCTTCCGTAAAAGCTGCCCGGAACCCAGTTCACGCGGGCCAGCAGACCCAGCTCGTTCCATCGGACCGTTGCATCCGCGGAGAAGGCGAAGTGGGCCGTGAAGGCCGACCCGTTGAGCGGCTCGGATTCCACAAACTCAAAGTAGTCCGTAAGCCCCAAACCCGCGCCGAGATTCAAATAGGTGATGTCGGTCGACCGAGAAGCCCGTTCCGGTTCCTCCGCCGATGCGGTGCGGGGATCGAGAACCCATAAGAAGGCCAGTACGATCATGCAACCCACGATGCTATTCGGCATGGCGTCCGATCATATCGAAACGTGCGACCGCCTGTCAATTTGACTTTGCGGCGTTTGTCCGGAATGATCCATCTTTCCACTTTACATCCGCGGCCTTCTTATGGTATTCATACCATCCATGCGCCTACACCTTCGATCGACCGCGATCTTTTTTTTAATCATCGCCACGGTCATTGGAATCTCCGGACGATCCCCGGTGCGGGCCCAGAGCCCGGAGACAAAAAGTTTCAGTCCGCCCGGGAAAGAGGTCCCCAGCCTCGGAAACAATCACATCAAAACCCCCGGCGATCCGCACATCCCCTACAACAGCATTCCGCCCACGTCCGGTCCCCACCTTCCCTACATCGCCAATTGGGGCGTCTCGAAAACACCGATCGCCGACGAGCTCCAGGTGCACAACCTGGAGGACGGCGGCGTGATGATTCAGTACAACTGCCAAAACTGCGACGTCCTGGTGGCCCAGCTTGAAAAATTCTCGGTCAAATACAACAAGGTGATCGTCGCGCCGTATCCCAAGATGAAGACGCCCATCGCGCTGACGGCCTGGGGCCGGATCGACACGATGGACCAGCCGGACGAGGACCGCATCGAGCGGTTCATCAAGGCCTATATGGGCATCGATCATCACGTAAGAGAATAGGTGGGTGAAGGCGTATCCATTGATCCTGGCCTCCCTGAGCGGCGTCCTGTGCTTCCTGAGCTTTCCGCGTTATGATCTTGAAGCGCTCGCCTGGATCGCGCTCGTTCCCCTCTTCCTCGCGCTCGAAAATCAGACGGTCCGGAAATCCTTCGGACTGGGCTGGCTAACGGGCACGATCTATTTCCTCGGAACGGTCCATTGGGTCACGAACACGATGATCCATTACGGAAAGCTCCCGGCCGTCGTGAGCTATCCGATCATGCTGCTGTTCGTCGTCTATCTCGGGTTGTACGTCGCCGCCTTCGCCGCGCTGTTTGTTTTTCTGAAACGGAGGACGACCTTCCCGGCCACGCTGACCGCTCCGGTGCTCTGGGTTTCCCTGGAGCTTCTCCGGACCTATGCGCTAACCGGCTTTCCGTGGGCGGCGCTGGGTTATTCGCAATACCTCGCGCTTCCGGCGATCCAGATCGCCGATACCACGGGGGTCTACGGCGTCTCCTTCCTGATCGTCCTCGTCAACGTCGCCGTCGCGGAAGGGATCCTGGCGCTGCGCGCACGACGATTCCGCTCGGCCTCTTGGACCCCCCTCGCGACGGCCTTCGTCGCGGTCGCGCTGGTCCTGGGTTACGGGGCCTGGCGACTGTCGCAGGACCGGCTCTCCCAACCGCCCACCCTCCGCGTGGGCGTGGTCCAGGCCAATATCCCCCAGGACAAGAAATGGGACGCCCAATTCCGCCAGGAGACGATCGACCGGTACGAACGGCTTTCCGACGATCTCTCGTCCCAATCCGTCCAGCTCCTCCTCTGGCCTGAAGCGGCCATGCCGTTTTTCTTCGAGGAGGACGCGGCCTTTCGCCAACAAGTGGTCGCAACGGTCCGGGGCGACCGCATCCCGCTGCTTTTCGGCAGCCCGGCCGTGACGACGGTCGGAAATCAACTCCGGCTGTTCAACAGCGCCTATTTTCTTTCGGCCGACGGCCGGGTGCTGGGGCGGTACGACAAGATGCACCTCGTCCCGTTCGGAGAGTACGTTCCCCTGGCGGGCCTCCTGTTCTTCGTCAACAAGATGGCGGAGGGCATCGGCGATTTTCTCCCGGGGGGGGACTACACCGTGATGACCCTGCCGTTGGGAGACGATACGAAGCCGCGACCGCAAGAAAGTCCTCCCCCCAAGATCGCCACGGTGATCTGTTTCGAGGTGATCTTCCCGGATCTCGTCCGGGGCTTCGTCAAGCAGGGCGCCCAGCTGATGACCACGATCACGAACGACGCCTGGTTCGGCGATTCGTCCGCGCCGTACCAGCACTTCTCGATGGTCGTCTTCCGGGCCGTCGAGAACCGCGTCCCCTTCGCGCGCGCGGCCAACACCGGCGTCTCCGGCTTCATCGACCGGACCGGCCGGATTCAGGAGACCAGCCCGATCTTCGTCGAGGCGGCGCTTGCCGACGCCCTCCGGCTTCGGACGCAGACGACGTTCTACACGCGGCACGGTGACATATTCGCCTATGGGTGTGGTATAATGGCCCTGTTTATGATTTATACGGCCATACGAACCCGGCCCCAAAGAGAGGAGTTTTCCTATGCTTGAAGAAGAAAAATCCCAATTGAACCTGCTCGAGACCCGATTGACCGAACTTCGGGGGCATCTTTGACTTCCCGGACATCCACAACCGGCTTCGGGAGATCGAGTCCCGGATGGCCGCGCCCGATTTCTGGAACGACGCATCGGCCGCGCGTCACCTCGTCCAGGAGAAGACCCGCCTCGAAAAGACGCTGAAGAAGTGGGACGAACTGGAGCGGGCGCGGGAGGACCTCTCGGTGCTGCTCCAACTCGCCGAGGAACAGTCCGACGCTTCGATCCATTCCGAGATCCAGCAGTCGCTTAATTCCCTCCGGGAAGCGATCCGTCACCGGGAAATCGAGATGCTCCTGTCCGGCGAAAAGGATCCGAACAACGCCATCGTCACGATTCATCCCGGCGCGGGGGGGACCGAGTCCCAGGACTGGGCCCAGATGCTCTTCCGGATGTACACCCGGTGGGCCGAGCGCAGCGGCTTTCAGACCGAGCTGATCGATCTGCAGCCCGGCGAAGAGGCCGGGATCAAGAGCGCCTCCTTCTCGGTCATCGGCGATTATGCCTACGGCCAGCTCAAGGCCGAGGCCGGCGTGCACCGCCTGGTCCGGATCTCGCCGTTCGACGCCAACAAGCGCCGCCATACCTCGTTCGCCTCCGTCTTCGTCTATCCCGAGATCGAGGACGACGCCGAGATCGAGCTGGACGAGCAGGAGATCAAGATGGAGGCGTTCCGGTCCAGCGGCCCGGGCGGCCAGAACGTGAACAAGGTCTCCTCGGCCGTCCGGCTCACGCATATCCCCACCGGCATCGTGGTCGCCTGCCAGACCGAGCGGTCGCAGCATAAAAACCGTTCGATGGCGATGAAGCTGCTGCGCGCGAAGCTGTACGAGCTGGAGCAGGAGAAGAAGAAAAAGGAGATGAGCGCGATCGTGGGCGAGAAGAAGGAGATCGCCTGGGGCAGCCAGATCCGCTCGTACGTCTTCCAGCCCTATCAGATGGTCAAGGATCACCGGACGAACACCGAGGTCGGAAACGTCTCGGCCGTGATGGACGGCGATATCGACGTCTTCATCAACGCCTACCTGGTCCAGTCCATGAAGGCAGCGAAGACAACGGGGTAATGTCTCGTAGGGGCAGGCCCCTGTGCCTGCCCTGGGCGGCCACGGGGGGACCGCCCCTACAAACATACAATGAATTTTCGCATGGCCTGAAGGATTTTCATGGAAGATCAAAACGATCAATTTTTGCAGCGGCTAAAAAAAACGGACGAGCTCAAGGCCTCCGGCATCGACCCGTACGGCCGCCGGTTCGATGCGCCCGACTCGGCCAATGCCTTGTCGGAAAAATACGCCGCCGCTTCCAAAGAGACGCTGGAGACCGAGCCGGTCTCCTGCCGGCTGGCCGGACGGATCGTCGCGCTGCGGCGGTTCGGCAAGGCGGCCTTCGCCCATCTTCAAGACGCGACGGGACGCATCCAGGTCTATTTTAAAAAAGAGGCGTTGGACGATGCGGCCGTCGCGGTCTTCGAGCAGTTGGACCTCGGCGACATTCTGGGCGTTTCCGGCCGGCTGTTCCGGACGAAGACGGGGGAGTTGACCGTCCAGGTCGAAACCCTCTCGCTGCTGGCCAAGTCGCTCCGTCCCCTGCCCGAGAAATGGCACGGCCTGACGGACGTCGAGATCCGGTACCGCCAGCGTTATCTCGACCTGATCAGCAATCCCGACGTCCGCAAGGTCTTCATCCAGCGCAGCCGGATCATCGCGGCCGTCCGTGAGTTCCTGAACGAACGGGGCTTCCTCGAGGTCGAGACGCCGATGATGCAGCCGATCCCCGGCGGCGCGGCGGCGCGGCCGTTCATCACGCACCACAACACGCTGGGGATCGATCTCTACCTGCGAATCGCCCCCGAGCTGTACCTCAAGCGCCTGATCGTGGGGGGGCTGGAGCGGGTCTACGAGATCAACCGGAACTTCCGAAACGAGGGGATCTCGACCGTACACAATCCCGAATTCACGATGCTCGAATTCTATCAGGCCTACGCCGATTATCAGGACCTGATGGCGATGACGGAGGCGATGTTCGCCTTCGTGGCGGGGCGGGTGCTGGGCGGGTTGACGTTTCCGTATCAGGATCACACGATCGACCTGACGCCGCCGTGGAAGCGGATCCCGTTTCGGGAGGCGATCCGGTCGGCCCTTCCCGACCGGACCGTCCTGGCGGACCGCCGGAAACTTTCGGCCTTCCTCGAGCAGGAAAAAATCTCCGTGAAAGGGAACGAGCCGATGGGAAAGCTTCAACAGGCGCTGTTCGAGGCCCGGGTGGAACCGTCGCTGATCCAGCCGACCTTTATCACCGACTACCCGACCGAGATCTCGCCGCTGGCCAAACGGAAGGAGTCCGATCCCGAACTGACCGACCGCTTCGAACTCTTCATCACCGGACTGGAGCTCGCCAACGCCTTCTCGGAGCTGAACGACCCGCTGGATCAGCGCCGGCGGTTCGAGGACCAGGTGAAGAGCCGCGCGGCCGGCGACCTGGAGGCGCATCAGATGGACGAGGACTACCTGCGCGCGCTGGAACACGCGATGCCCCCGACCGCCGGAGAGGGCGTGGGGATCGACCGGCTCGTGATGCTCCTGACCAATCAGACCTCGATCCGGGACGTGATCTTCTTCCCGCAGCTCCGGCCGACCGGCCCGCCGGGCCGACAGGAGAAACCATGATCGCGCCCTACGAATTTTTCATCGGCCTGCGCTACCTCAAGGGCAAGCGGCGGCACCGGTCGATCTCGCTCAACACCTTCATCTCGATCGGCGGGGTGACGCTGGGGGTGGCCGCGCTGATCGCGACGCTGGCCGTCATGACCGGGTTCAAGGAGGACCTCCGGGACAAGATCCTCGGAACAAATTCGCACATCGTGATCTCCGACCGCACGCGCGACACGATGAAGGACTACCGCGTCGTGCTGGACAAGGTCAAAAAGATCCCGCACGTCCTCGCGGCCACGCCGTTCATCTACAACCAGGTCCTGCTCACCACCGGAGGCAGCGTCTCCGGCGTCGTGCTGCGCGGGATCGATCCGGCGCTGGAACCGACCGTCACCGACGTCCAAAAGAATCTGGTCCAGGGTGCGTTGTCGGACATCGCAAAGCCGCCGGAAAAGACCCCGGAGGGCCAGCCGGTTCCGCCCGGGATCATCGTGGGCAAGGAGCTGGCGGCGCGACTCGGGACCTTTCTGGGCGACACGATCAACGTCGTCTCGCCCACCGGAACCCCGGGGCCGTTGGGGATCATCCCGAAGATCCGGAAGTTCGAAGTGGTCGGGATCTTCGACTCCGGCATGTACGAATACGACTCGTCGCTGGCCTACATCTCGATCGGGACGGCCCAGGATTTCTTCAACCTGGACGACGCCGTGACGGGCGTCGAGGTCAAGGTGGACGACATCTTCCAGGCCGATCGGATCGCAAAGACGATCGAGGACGCGCTGGGCTTCCCCTACTGGGCCCGCGACTGGATGCGGCTCAATAAAAATTTATTCTCGGCGCTTCAGCTGGAAAAAATGATGATGTTCGTCATCCTGATCCTGATCATCCTGGTGGCCTCCTTCAACATCGTCGGGACGCTCACGATGATCGTGGTCGAGAAGAGCCGCGAGATCGCGATCCTCAAGGCGATGGGCGCCACGCGGCGGGAGGTGATGCGGATCTTCATGGTGGACGGGCTGGTGATCGGGGGGATCGGGACGATCATCGGGATCCCGCTGGGCTATTTCGTCTGCTACCTCCTGCACACCTTCTACACGCTGCCCAGCGACGTCTACTACATCAGCCATCTCCCGGTCACGATCCGCGCGGTCGACGTCACCCTCGTCTCGCTCTCGGCCGTGACGATCAGCTTCATCGCGACGCTCTACCCGTCCTGGCAGGCCGCGCGCCTCAATCCTTCGGAGGCGCTGAGGTATGAATAAAGGGGGATTAGATGATTGAGCTGACACGATTCGGCTGGAGTCCGGACTGCGACCTCGGCTTTTGTTTGGGCACCCGCTTGGCAAAAGACGCGGCCCGTCAGGGTCAGTTTTCCGCAGAGCTTCTTGGGAAAATTGAGCGGCCGAGCCTTAGCCGGGTCAAACAAAAACCGCCGAAGCAGGGAGGGCGCCAGCCGAGATCGGAGTGTCAGCATGATGGGGCGCCTTTGAGGCAACTGTGATCAAAGTCACCAACCTCACAAAGACCTTTTTCATGCCCCAGCCGCTGCCGATCCTCAAAGGGATCAATCTGGAGGTTTCGAAGGGCGAGATGCTCTGCATCGTCGGGGCCTCGGGCGTCGGAAAGAGCACGCTGCTTCACCTGCTGGGCGGGCTCGACCGGCCGACCTCCGGCACGGTCGCGTTCGAGGGCGAGGACCTGTTCGCGCTCAACGACAACCAGCTCGCGGCCTTCCGAAACCGGCGGATCGGTTTCGTCTTCCAGTTCCATCATCTCCTTCCGGAATTCACGGCGCTCGAGAACACGATGATGCCGGCCCTGATCCAGGGCTGGACCTGGCCGACGGCCGCGAAGGAGGCCGGCGCGCTGTTGAACGCGGTCGGCCTCGGGGAACGGCTCCACCACCGTCCGGGAGAGCTCTCCGGCGGCGAGCAGCAGCGCGTCGCCGTCGCGCGCGCGCTGATCCTAAAACCCGGCCTCGTCCTGGCCGACGAGCCGACCGGCAACCTCGACAGCCACACCTCGGACGAGGTCTTCGCCCTGATGCGGGACCTCAACAAACAGCTCGGCCACACCTTCGTCCTCGTCACCCACAACGAAAAACTTTCGTCCCAGGCCGACCGCATCGTTCACATGATCGACGGAAAAATCGAAGAAGCGTAGATACCTCTTCCCCAGCCGCCGGCCCACGCCCTTCGCTTGACGCCTTAGATGGCCCTGTCCGGCTGTAGCCTTCCCGCTCCACTGTGATGGCCGCCAGCCCTCGCCCTGAGCAGACAAGGAGCGGCTGTTGACCGAACTGCGACCTCGGCTTTTATTTGGGCACCCGACTTGGCGAAGGACGCGGCCTGAAACATTCAGGCAAATTTTGCGCAAATCTTCTTCGCAAAATTTAGCGGCCGAGCCTTAGCCGGGTCAAATAAAAGCCGCCGGAGCAGGTAGGTTTCAGCCGCGCCTTGTCTGCTCTCGGATATCATGCGAAGGCAGGATGCCGGCGACTCTCTCCCGGCGAGGGCCGGAGGCTACGGAGCAGGAAGGAGCAAACCGGAAAGGATTTAACACACTGCATCATACCGTCGGAAGCGGGGCGACGCCCAGCATCGAGCGGACCGCCGTGCCGAGAAGACCGTTGTTCAGGACCGACTGGATGATCGGTCCGTGCCAGTCAAAATGGACCTTCCGCTCGATCAACGGCAAGACGCCCTCGATGCGGGCGAGATCGAAGAGCCGGTCCACCTGCCGGTCCGAAAGCTCCGAATAGAACTGCCGCAGCAGGAGGCCCAGCCGCAGCTCGGCCCCGAGCCTTGCCCGCCAGTGCCGGTCATACGGGGCGAGCCCGGCGCGCGAGAGGTCGCCCGCGCGAAGAGCCCCGATCGCGACCCGGGCCGCCGTCTCGGCGCAAAGCAGTCCGTAGTAGATGCCCCCTTGCGTCGTCGTCTTCACCTGGCCGGCCGCCTCTCCGACGACCATCAGGCGGTCCGCGACCGTTTCATCGAGCGTTCCCACCGGAATGGGACAGGCCTGGATCGGGATGCCGCCGTCGGTGCCCGTCTCCCGTCGCGACCGCACCTCCGGCCGATTGAGGATCCGCCGGAGATAATGGCCCGCCAGTCGGTCGGTGACGACCCCGACCCGTGCAAGGCCCCCGCCGATCGGGACCGACCAGCCGAAGCCCCGGGGGGCGAATCGCGACCCGAGATAAATCCCGGCATGATCCTGATCCCGGAACGGCACCACCGCCTGCGCGCCCTGGATGCGATGGCGGGGTCCCGCGAAACCGCATCGCCGGACCAGCCCGGATCCGAAGCCGGTCGCGAGCACGCAGAGCCGCGCGCGCAGCTCGTGCGGCTCGCCGCCGGGACGCAACTCCAGCCGCACGCCCTCCGTCCCGACGGTGATATTCCGGACCTGGCTGCCGGTCCGGAGCTCGGCCCCGGCCTCGACGGCCCGGCGGGCCAGCGCGGAATCGAATTTTTTGCGGCAGACGATCATCGCCAGCGGCGAGTCGGGTTGGTAGTCGACCGTTTTTCCGGACGGGGAATGAAAACGGAGCCGAAGGATCCGTCCGACGGTCGCTTCGTTGGGGAGGTCGAACCGTTCGTAGGCCTCCCGGCCGATCACGCCGGTGCAGATCACGCCGTCCCCCACCTCGGCATGCTCTTCGAGCAACAAAACGTCCAGACCTTCCTCGGCCAGACAACGGGCCATGGTGGAGCCGGCCGGCCCGGCCCCGACGATCACGACATCGCGCATTCTCTTCCTCCGTGATAAAAACCGTAAGGTGTCTAGTCCTTGCTCCTCAATTCCGACTCCTTAGGATCGAAGGACCCTGACACCCGCCTTTCGCGCGGCCGTGATCAGCCGACGGTCCAGGGTCGCCAGCCCCAGACCCCTGCGCTGTGCCAGTTCCAGGTAGGCCGCGTCATAGGCGGACAGGCCGTACTCCTGGGCCAGGGCATGAAAACGCCACAGGATATCGGGGATCAAATGAATGTCCGTCTGAATGGGAAGCTGTCCGTAGAGTTCAACCAGTCGCATGCGGTCGATCTCGGCCATTCTTTGTCGGCGCTGAGCTGCCGTCAATGCATTCGCCATCTCATACCACCACATCGCCGGAACCCAAAGGACGCTTTTCCGGGAAACTTCCGCAAGAAACCGATCCGCCCGCTTCGACGACTCGTCGGGAAGCGCCCAGGCCAGCGCCAGAGAACAGTCGAGCACCCAATTCATCAGTAGCGGCGACCCTCTTCGATCAACTTGCGGATTTTAACCCGACCCGGAATTCGCTTGCGGATTTGGCGAAAGGAGGCGAGGATCCGCGCAAGGTCCGGCGCCGGTTCCTCTTTCTCGGGAGGAACCAATCGCGCCACCGCCTTGCCCCGCCTCCGGATGACGAAAGACCTCCCCCGCTCCGTCTCCCGCAGCAACTCCGAAAGATGGGTCTTGGCCTCGAACGCGCTGACCGTCGCGGTTTTACCGCTCATGGGGCATCTCCTCAAGCATCCAATAAACCAGTTTAGTAAACTAGTTTGATAATGTCAATACCTCCATGAGTCAGGAGTAAGGAGTAAGGAGAGCGTATACGCCCCGTTCCTTTCCCGCCTCAGTCCTGACTCTTCACTCCTCACTTCCCCCAGGGTTTGGCCACCCCCGTAACCGTCACTATATATAATGATAGAAACCCCATTATATGGCCCGCCAGGGCGAAAGGAACCGCATGTCCCGCCCCCGGGCTTAAGATCAAACCTGGTCGTTCTTCCCTCAAAATCCGCCAGCCGCGATTAGCTCCCGCCGACTCCTCCGGCTCACAGGCCTAGATGACCCGCCTCGGCGCTTGACGAACCCATCACGCCTCTGTATAATTATATTAAAGTAATACAGTAATACTTTGCCAAGAGGGGGGGCATCATGGGAACCACCGTCAAAGTCAGGGAAAAGTACCAGGTAACGATCCCGGAGGACGTCCGGGCCAAAGTGCCTTTGCATGTCGGAGAGCGGGTCGAGATCGTCGTGCAAGAAGGCAAGATCGTCATCCGTCCGATCATCGAGATTCCCAGGGACCAGGCATGGTTTTGGACCAAAGAGTGGCAAGAGCAGATTACCCGGTCCGCGAAGGACGTTGAAAAGGGGAAAGCCAAGGTTTTCAAATCGGTGAAAGAGGCCCGGAAACACTTTGGCGATTAACCTGGTCATCCCGGAATCCGTTCTTAAAAAGATGAACGCCCTGCCCAAAGAAGTTCGGCTCAAATTCTGGGAACAGTTGGAAAGACTCACCGCCAATCCCTCTCATCCAAGTTTGAGAAACGAAAAATTAACGTGCACGGATCAATGGGCATTCAGCATCACCATGAACTACCGAGCCACCTATATCCGAGACAAGACGACCCTTGTTATTACGGCCGTCGGAACACACAAAGACGTTTTAGGGAATTAAACCGTGCCCTCTTCCTTACTTCCAACCAATTCCAATGCATTTTTCTCTAATCCCTGCCCCTTTAATCCCTACCCCTTAATCCTTACCCATTTAATCCCTAATCCCTTACACCTTCCTCCCCCTCGCCTCCCACCGGCCGCGGAACGTGATCCAGAACGAGAGCGCGATTAATTTTATATCGAGCCAAAACGATCGGGACCGGACATAGAGCAGATCGTACCGAAGCTTCTGCCGCCGCGTCGCATCCCGCGGCGCGTAGATCTGTGCAAGCCCGGTCAGCCCCGGCCGGACCCGGTGACGAAGGTGAAAATTGGCAAGGACGTCCGCGTTCATCGCGCCCGGCCCCGGGCTTCGAACCTCCGCCTCGACCGGCCTCAACGCCCGAGGCCCGACAAAACTCATATCCCCGATAAAGATGTTCCAGAGCTGCGGGAGCTCGTCCATCGCAGTGGCCCGAAGCCACCGGCCGATGCGCGTGATCCTCGGATCGTCATACGCCGCCTGGACCGGCCCGCGCCCTTCCTCGGCGTCCGGAATCATCGAGCGGAACTTCAGCGCCGAAAAATTCCGGCCGCCCTTTCCCACCCGTTCCTGACGGTAAAACACCGCCCCGCCGTCTTCCAGCTTGACCATGGCCGCGAAAAGCGCCCAGAGCGGCGCCGATCCTAAAAGACCAAGACCCGATAAGAGTAAATCAAAACTTCGTTTAACAAAATCCGGTCGATGATCGACGACAA
>Ga0187776_10000643_pt1 | contig 16933 bp, 15 predicted proteins | sample 0216_BV02_MP12_2_FD_132426 | JGI IMG/M metagenome (GOLD analysis project Ga0187776, IMG submission 132426) | Tropical peat soil microbial communities from peatlands in Department of Meta, Colombia - 0216_BV02_MP12_20_MG | ecosystem: Environmental > Terrestrial > Soil > Wetlands > Peat | place...
ATCGCGTCGGCGACGACGTCGTGAGCGGCCGACCGGGACGAGCCCGGCGCGAGCACGAGCCGGTGGGCGAGCACCGGTTGCGCAAGCGCCTGGACGTCGTCGGGGAGCGCGTGATCGCGACCCTGCATCATCGCGTGGGCCTTCGCCGCGCGGAGCAGCATCAGCCCGGCGCGTGGGCTGGCCCCGAGGTCCACGCGTGGGTCCTCGCGCGTTCGCCACAGCACCCGCACCACGTAGTCGCGCAGCGGGTCGGCAGCACGCACGCGGGTCGCCGCGTCCTGGGCGGCCAGCAGCTCGGCTCCGGTCGCCACCGCCGTCAGCGCCAACACGCGATCGCCCGCCTCGTGGTCGGCGAGCATCCCAGCCTCGTGGCGCGGGTCGGGATAGCCGAGCGAAATCCGCACCATGAAGCGGTCGACCTGGGCCTCCGGCAGCGGGTATGTCCCCTCGTACTCGATCGGGTTCTGGGTGGCGAGCACGAGGAACGGCCGCGCCAGCTCATGGGTTTGGACGTCGACGGTCACCCGGCGCTCCTGCATGCACTCGAGCAGGCCAGACTGAGTCTTCGGCGAGGCCCGGTTGATCTCGTCGACGAGCACGACGTTGGCGAACACGGGCCCCGGCCGAAACGAGAAGCGCTGCTCGCGCTGGTCGAAGACATTGGTCCCGACGACGTCGGCGGGCAGCAGATCGGAGGTGCACTGGATCCGGGCAAACGAGGAATCGATCGACCTCGCCAGCGCCCGGGCCAGCGCGGTCTTGCCGACGCCGGGATAGTCCTCGACCAGCACGTGTCCTTCGGCGAGCAGCGCGACCAGCAGCTGATCGAGCGTCTCCCTTCGCACCTGCACCGCCTCGGAGATGTTCTTCGCCACCCGCCGGATCACGGCGGCGTGAACCTCAGGCTCGTGCGGCGCTACGGGTGTCCGTTCTGGCGCTTCCATCCACCTCCTCCCGCTGTCGCCGCACCTCGTCGAGCACCGCGTCCGCGACGGCTTCCTTGGACGTCCGCGGCACCCGCCGCTCGCCGCGCGCGGTCACGATCACCACTTCGTTGGCGGCGGCCCCGAAGCCGATGTCCGGTCGCGAGATGTCGTTCACCACGACGGCGTCGAGCCCCTTGGACTCGAGCTTTCCGCGCCCGTACGCCACCGCGTCGTCTCCGTGCTCGGCCGCGAAGCCGACGATCACCTGCCCGGGACGCCGCTGCGATGCGAGCCCCCCGACGATGTCCTCGGTGTGCTCGAGCGCGATCGAGGTCGGCAGCGAGCCGTCGGCCTTCTTCAGCTTGCGCTCCTCCGGGGCGGCCGGGCGGATGTCGGCCACCGCCGCCGCCATCAGCAGGACGTCGGCGCGCGGAAACTCGGCCTCGCTCGCCGCCCGCATCTCGGCGGCTGTTCGCACCTCGATCAGCCGGACTCCAGCCGGCGCGGGCACCGCCAGGCTGGCCGCGATCAGCGTGACCTCCGCGCCGCGCGCGGCCGCGCGCGCCGCGAGCGCGACGCCCATCCGCCCCGAGGACCGGTTGCCGATGTATCGCACGCTGTCGATGGGCTCGCGCGTCCCACCGGCGGTCACGAGGACGTGCAGGCCGGCCCACTGCGCGCTCTGCCCGGAGCGCGCCGCGAGCACCGCCTCGCACGCCTCGAGGAGCTCGGCCGGCTCGGCGAGCCGACCGATCCCGTGCTCCCCGTGCGAGGCCAACTCTCCCTCGCCCGGCGGGATGATCACCACCCCGCGCGCCGCCAGGCGCTCGATGTTGGCCTGGGTCGCAGGATGGCGGTACATCCGGTCGTTCATGGCCGGCGCGACCAGCACGGGGCAGGGCGCGGCGAGCGCGGCGGTGGTGAGCAGGTTGTCGGCGAGCCCGTGCGCCAGCTTGGCCAGGGTGTTCGCGCTCGCGGGAGCGATCAGGTAGAGCTCGGCTCGCTCGACCAGCGCCAGGTGGCTGATCGGCGCGCGGTCCGAGAGCGGCTCGCCCGGGTACGTGCCGCGTGCCGAGTCGGGCTCGAACTCGCTGGTGAGGACCGGCGCGCCCGTGATCGCCTCGAAAGAGGCCCGGCCGACGAACCGCTCGCTCGCCGGGGTCTGGATCACGCGAACGGCGTGGCCGGCCTTGACGGCCAGCCGCGCAGTCTCGAGCGCCTTGTAGGCCGCGATCCCGCCGCTCACTCCGAGGAGCAACCGGGCCATGGCCTTGGTACTCCGGGCGCTCCTACCTGTACTGGTACTTCAGCCTGCCCTGAGCGACTTCCTCGAGGGCGATCGTCAGGTAGTTCTTCGAGCGCGTATCGACCATCGGCGGCGGGAACTCGTCGAACGTGCCCTCGCCGAGGTTGTGGTAGTAGGAGTTGATCTGGCGAGCGCGCTTGGCGGCGACGATCACGCTTGCGTAGTTGGAGTCGACGTGCTCGAGCAGCTTGTCGATGCGGGGTGAGATCACAGCTCGCTGTCCTTTGCCTTGGGGGGTTTTAGAAGGTTAGCGAGCCTCGAGCTCACGGCTGACGATTTGGGCGAGCTCAGCGACCGCGTGCTCGAGCCGGTCGTTGACCACCACGTGCGCGAACTCCGGCTGGGCCTCGAGCTCGCGCTCGGCCGTCCGCATCCGCTCGTCCACCTGCTCGGGCGTATCGGTGCCTCGCCCGATCAGCCGAGCGCGGAGCGCGTCGTGCGACGGCGGCGCGATGAACACGGCGACCGCGTCGGGCATCGCGGCGCGCACCTGCCGGGCTCCCTCGACCTCGATCTCGAGCGCGACCGGCCGTCCCGCCTCCAGCCGTCGCCCGACCTCGGACCGCAGCGTGCCGTAGCGGTTGCCGGAATACGTGGCGTGCTCGAGGAAGTCGCTCGCGGCGACGCGGCGTTCGAACTCCCGTGGCGAGAGGAAGTGGTAGTCGACCCCGTCGCGTTCGCCCGGCCGGGGCGGGCGCGTGGTCGCCGAGACCGACAGCTCCAGCTCAGGGACCCGCTCCAGCAGTCCCCGGATCAGCGTCCCCTTGCCGACCCCAGACGGCCCGGTGATCACGAACACCTTCGCCACCGACTGCGGCGACGCCGAGGTTCAGCGCCGCCGCATGAACGCGACGAGTTCGCGCCGCTGGCGCTCGGAGAGGCCGCCGACCGTCTTGCTCGGCGAGATCTTGCACTGCGTCAGGATCTTGTTCACCTTCACGCGCCCATACTTGGGGACCGCGAGCAGCAGGTCGAACACCTTCGCCGTCTCCAGATACTCGGGCGGTGCCAGCAGGAGCTCGTCGATTGGCTGGCGGCCGGCCTTGAGATCGCGCTTCAGCTGTGCCCGGCGACTGCGAATGTCGTTCGCGCGCTGGAGCGCTTCCATGCGCTGCACGTAGGAGCGTTCGGGCGCCACGGTCGGCTTTGAGAGCTGTTCCGTCACCGGCGACATGCGCGGCGACTATACATCTTGGGGGCGGGCGATCAAGCCAAATCGCGCGAATTTGCCTTGACCTCAAGCTGAGCTTCACCATTGTCGAGGATGGTTGCGGCAATAGGCCAAGTTTGCAGGGGGTTTCGGTCTGAACGAGGTCCGCCGGAGGTGGTCGCCAATACCGCATCCCCGCGCGGATCGACGGCTTAGTCCCCGCTCTTTGCGAGAAGCGAGTCGAGCTCTGAGGCGATCCGGACGGCCGCCACGGGGTCCCGGAAGGTTTCGGTCCCGACAGCCACCAGGTCCGCGCCCGCTCGCATCAGATCGAGCGCGTCCCGCCCTGACTGCACCCCACCCATCCCGACGACCGGGATATCGACCGAGCCGGCGACATCCCGCACCTGCGCGAGAGCGACCGGGCGAACCGCCGCCCCCGACACCCCGCCGGTGGTCCCTCCGAGCCACGGTTCACCGCTGAGGGGATCGAGCGCCATGCCCCGGAGGGTGTTGATCAGCGACACGGCGCTCGCGCCCGCCTCCTCTGCCGCCCGTGCGACCGCCGGGACGTCCCCGGCGTTGGGAGTGAGCTTGACGATCAGGGCCTTGGCGGTCAGTGGCCGGACGCGTTCGAGGAGCCTCGAGATCTCCCACGGGTCGGCGCCCATCTCAAGGCCGGTCTCGACGTTCGGACAGGAGACGTTCAACTCGATCGCCGCCACCTCCTCCGGCTCGTCGAGCGCGCTCACCAGCTCGGCCACCTGATCCCGGCTGAAGCCCATCACGTTGACGATCAGCGGGACCGGAAGCACCGCCAGCTGGGGGATGTCCTCGGCGAGGAAGCGCTCGATTCCCTTGTTGGGGAGCCCGATCGAGTTGATCAGCCCGCCGGGCAGCTCCCACAAGCGCGGCGGCGGGTTCCCGTGGCGCGGCTCGACGGTGACCGTCTTCGACACGAACGCGGCGAACGGGAAGCTCCCGATCAGCGCGTCCCCGAACACGCGCCGGGCGGCGATCGCGTCGAACGTCCCCGACCCGTTGATGATCGGGTGCTCAAGCTCGAGCCCGCAGAACGAGACGCTCACCGGTGCGCCCCCGCTGCTGCGCCGGTCTCGAGCAGGGTCGCGTCGAGCACGGGACCGTCCACGCACAGCCTGATATATCCCCCGCGCACCGGGATCGCGCACCCGAAGCAGGCCCCGAATCCGCACGCCATCCCCGACTCGAGCGCCAGCTGCGCGGGGACCGCGTGCTCGGCGCAGATCGCCCGCACCGCCTCGAGCATCGCGGGCGGACCGCAGGCGAACACCTCGAGCTCCTCGGCGGCCGCGGCGAGCTCCTCCAGCAACAGCTCGGTGACCAGCCCCTCGTGGCCCGCGCTGCCGTCGTCGGTCGCCACCCTGGGGCTCTGCAGCAGCCTCGCCCCCTCGGCGTGGGCGCCATCGCGGAACCCGAGCAGCGGCAGGGTCGCGACCGCGCCGAGCTGGTCCTGGAGGATCGCGAGCGGCGCGATCCCGACGCCGCCGCCTACCAGCATCGCCGCGCGGCCCTCCCGCGGCGGCGAGAAGCCGTTGCCGAACGGCCCCACCAGCAGCAGGCCGTCTCCCGGCCCGAGCTCGCACAAGCGGTTGGTGCCGGGGCCCACGTCCTCGACCAGGAACTGGAGCTCGAGCACGCCACTCTGATCCCGGCCGGCGCGCAGCACGCTGAACGCCCGGGGCAGGAACGGCCGCTCGCCCTGGCCGCCGCCCCACCTCGCGGCTGAGGAGAGCATGTAGAACTGGCCGGCTTTGGGGATCGGGCCTTCGCCGTCGAGGCAGCGGAGGACCACGTAGGCGCCGTGCTGCTCGCGGGCGCTGACCGGGGCGAGCCTGCGGCCGAACGGCGCGAGCGGGCGCTCGGCGCTCATGGGACGCGCGCGGCGCGGCCGTGGATCTCCTGCAGCGAGAGCACCTCGGGCCGGCCACGTCTGGCGGCGGAGATCGCGCGCGCGGCCGCCATCCCGCCGGCCATCGTCGTTATGCACGGGATCCCGTGCGCGACCGCGGCGGTGCGGATCTCGTACCCGTCGGAGCGCGCGCCGGTGCCGACCGGGGTGTTGACCACCAGGTCGACGTCGCCGCGCTCGATCCAGTCGACGACGTGAGGAGAGCCCTGCGCGATCTTGTTGATCGCCTCGGCGGGGATTCCCATCTTGCGGATCGCCGCGGCGGTGCCGTGGGTCGCGACGATGCGAAAGCCGAGCTCGTAGAGGACGGTCGCCAGGCCGGTCGCCGCGGGCTTGTCGCCGTCGGCGACCGTGATGAACGCAGTCCCGCCGCCGGGCAGCGCGGCGCCGGTGGCGGCCTGCGCCTTCGCGAACGCGGTCGGGAAGTCGCGCGCGATCCCCATCACCTCGCCGGTCGACCGCATCTCAGGTCCCAGCAACGCGTCGGCGCCGGCAAAGCGGTTGAACGGAAGCACCACCTCCTTGACGCACACGTGCCCGTTCGTGGTGTCCTCGGGCAGATCGAGATCGGCGATCCGCTCGCCCAGCAGGATCCGGCACGCGAGCTTTGCCAGCGGCACGCCGATCGCCTTCGACACGAACGGGACGGTCCGCGAAGCACGGGGGTTGGCCTCGATCACGTTGAGCCCGTCCTGGCCGTGAATGGCGAACTGCACGTTCAGCAGCCCGACCACGCCGAGCGCGCGCGCGATCCCCTCCGTCTGCTCACGGATCTGGGCGATCATCTCGTCGCCTAGGGTGTGCGGCGGAAGGACGCAGGCCGAGTCCCCCGAGTGGATTCCGGCCTCCTCCACGTGCTGCATGATCCCGGCGATCCATACGTCCTCGCCGTCGCAAAGCGTGTCGACATCGACCTCGATCGAGTCCTCGAGGAAGCGGTCGAGGTAGATCTCGGTGCCCGGCGCTGTGCCCACCCTGCTCAGGTAGTCGCGAAGCCCGTCGGTGCTGTAGACGATCTCCATCGCGCGGCCGCCGAGCACGTAGCTCGGGCGCACCAGCAGCGGGAACCCGACCTTCTCGGCGCACTCGATCGCCGCCTCGGGCGAGGAGGCGGTCGCGTACGGCGGCGCCTTGTAGCCGAGCCTGTCCAGCAGCGCGCCGAAGCGCGCGCGATCCTCAGCGAGGTCGATCGCGTCGATGCTGGTCCCGAGGATCCGCACCCCCGCTTGCTCGAGGCCCGCGGCCAGCTTCAGCGGCGTCTGGCCGCCGAACTGGACAACCACCCCTTCGGGGTCCTCGACCTCGCAGACCCCGAGCACGTCGTCGAGCGTCAGCGGCTCGAAGTAGAGGCGGTCGGAGACGTCGTAATCGGTCGAGACCGTCTCCGGGTTGCAGTTGATCATCACCGCGTCGCGGCCGGACTCGCGGACGGTTTGCACCGCGTGCACGCAGCAGTAATCGAACTCGATTCCCTGCCCGATCCGGTTGGGCCCCGAGCCGAGGATCACCACGCTCGATTGGCCGCCCCGCTCGACCTCGTGGCGCGCGCCGCGGGTCGAAGGACGCTCGCTGCTGGAGTAGTAGTACGGCGTCTTCGCCGCGAACTCCGCCGCGCACGTGTCGACGGATTTGAACGTCCGCTCGGCGGCAAAGGGAGCATCGGGGTCGGCGACCAGCTCCGAGAGCTCCCGCAGGAACCACGGGTCGATGCTGGTCCGCGCGCTGCACTCCTCGATCCCGGCGCCGCGGCGCAGCGCCTCGAGCAGCAAGTCGAACCTTTCGGCGCCGGGCTGTGCGACCAGTTCGAGCAGCTCGTCGTCGTCGCCGTCGGGGAACCTCGCCTCGGTGTCGAGCTCGCGGGAGCGCAGCGCCTTGGCGAACGCCTGCTTGAACGTCCGGCCGATCGCCATCGCCTCCCCCACCGACTTCATGTGCGTGGTCAGGTCGGCTTCGGCACCCGGGAACTTCTCGAACGCGAATCGCGGCCACTTGACCACGCAATAGTCGATCGCCGGCTCGAAGCTGGCGGGCGTCGCCCTGGTGATGTCGTTCGGGATCTCCTGGAGCGTGTACCCGACCGCGAGCCGGGCCGCGATCTTGGCGATCGGGAAGCCGGTCGCCTTGCTCGCGAGCGCGCTCGACCGCGATACGCGCGGGTTCATCTCGATCACGACGACCTCGTCGGTCGCCCGGTTGACCGCGAACTGCACGTTGGAGCCGCCTGTCTCCACTCCGACCGCGCGGATCGCCGCGATCGCCTGGTCTCGCAGGAGCTGGTACTGCTTGTCGGTGAGCGTCTGCTGGGGTGCGACGCACACGCTGTCCCCGGTGTGCACGCCCATCGGGTCGATGTTCTCGATAGAGCAGACGATCACTACGTTGTCGCAGCGGTCGCGCATCACCTCGAGCTCGAACTCGCCCCAGCCGAGCACCGACTCCTCGATCAGCACCTGGCCGATCGGAGAAGCGCTCAGGCCGCGCCAGACGACCCTCGCGAGCTCGCGCTCGCTGTGTACGACCCCGCCGCCGGTTCCCCCAAGCGTGAACGCGGGACGCACGATGAACGGAAAGCCGACTTCGGCGGCCGCCTCGGCGGCCTCCTCGAGGCTGCGAGCGATCGCGCTCCGTGGGACCCTGAGTCCGGCCCCAGTCATCGTGTGGCGGAAGCGCTGACGGTCCTCGGCGCGGTCGATCGCCTCGTAGTCGGCGCCGATCAGCTCCACGCCGAAGCGCTCGAGCGTCCCGTCCTCGTGCAGCGCCTTCGCCAGGTTGAGCGCGGTCTGGCCGCCGAGCGTCGCCAGCAGCGCGTCGGGGCGCTCACGCTCGATCACCTGCGCGACCGTGCTCGGCTGAAGCGGCTCGACATAGGTGATGGTCGCCACCTCCGGGTCGGTCATGATCGTGGCCGGGTTGGAGTTCACGAGCACGACCTCGTATCCCTCCTCGATCAGCACCCGGCACGCCTGCGTGCCCGAGTAGTCGAACTCGGCGGCCTGTCCGATCACGATCGGGCCCGAGCCGATCAGCAGGATCTTGTGGAGGTCGTCCCTACGCGGCACTAGGTGCCCCTCCGCCGCCGTTGTGGGAGAAAGGCCCCTCCACGCGGGGCTTTTCTCCCACGATCTCGCCGATGAACCGGTCGAACAGATGGAGGGCGTCGTGCGGCCCTGGTCCTGCCTCCGGGTGGTACTGGACCGTGGCGCCGGGAACGTCCTCGAGCGACAGCCCCTCGACCGTGCGGTCATACAGGTTGATGTGGGTCAGCTCGGCGGCGCCGAAGTCGGTGTCCCACCGCACCGGCTCGTCGTCGTCGATCGTCCGCGCTCCGTCGGGGCCGAGTACCGCGAATCCGTGGTTCTGGCTGGTGATCTCGACGACGCCGGTTGTCAGGTCCTTGACGGGGTGGTTTGCGCCGTGATGGCCGAACGGCAGCTTGTAGGTCTCGAGGCCGACGGCGCGGCACAGCAGCTGATGGCCGAGGCAGATTCCGTATACGGGGAGCTTGCCGACGAGCCCGCGGACCGTGGCGACGATGTAGTCGAGCGCGGCAGGGTCGCCCGGCCCGTTCGCCAGGAACACCGCGTCCGGCTCGTTGCGCAGCAGATCGTTGGCGCTCGAGGTGCACGGATGCAGCTCGACCGTCGCTCCGCGGGAGCGCAGGTTGCGGACGATCGAGAGCTTGACGCCGGTATCGATCATCGCGATTCGAGGCCCGCCCCCGCTGGAACCTCCATCCAGGATCGCTACCTCGGCGGGGGTCACACCCCGCGCGAGGTCGCGCCCGGTCATCTCGGGCTCCGCTTCGATCAGCTCGCATGCCCGGGCCTCCGAGACGCTCGCCGGGAAGACGCCGCCCCGCATCGCCCCCTGGTCACGAATGTGGCGAACCAGCGCCCGGGTGTCGACGTCGCTGATCGCCGGGACTCCGCACTCGGCCAGCCAGCCGAGCCAGCCGCGCTCGGCGCCGGGCGCGTCCGCGCGCTCGACCGCGGCGCGCATGATCGCCGCGCCCGCGTGGATCCGGTCTGACTCCATCGCCTCCGCGGACACTCCGTAGTTGCCGATCATCGGGAACGTGAACGTGATCAGCTGACCGGCGTAGCTGGGATCGGTCATCGCCTCCTGGTAGCCGGACATCGAGGTCGTGAACACGATCTCCCCGACGGCGTGACCCTCGGCACCGCACGCCATCCCGTCGAAGCGAGTGCCGTCCTCGAGCAGGACGTACGCGGTGGCTTCGCTCATCGCGCCGGCGCGGCCTCGACCAGCATCCGCTCGCGGAACGCGACCGTGCCGGCGGCCAGCGTCATCAGCACCCGGCCGTGGAGGGTACGGCCATGGAAGGCGCAGTTCTGGGAGCGGCTCGCGTAGCCGTGAGCGCCGACCTCGAAGCACGCGTCGAGATCGACCACGACGAGGTTCGCGGGCTCGTCGGGGACGATCCTCGGCGTGGGGAGGGCAAAGATCTCGGCGCCGGCGCTGAGCCGCTCGACGACGACCGCGAGGTCCAGCGCTCCGGGCAGCACGAGCTCGGTGAAAAGAGCTCCGAACGCCGTCTCGAGTCCGGTCGTGCCCATCGCCGCCTGCTCGAAGGGAACCTCCTTCTCGTGGCGGGCGTGCGGCGCGTGGTCGGTGGCGATGCAGTCGATCACCCCGGTCCGGAGCCCCGCGATCAGCGCACGGCGGTCGGTGTCGGTGCGTAGCGGCGGATTCATCTTGAAGCGGCTGTCGAGGGTGCGGACGACGTCGTCGGTGAGCGTCAGGTGGTGCGGGGTCACCTCCCCGGTTACCCGAATTCCGGCCTGTTTCGCCCGCTCCAGCGCCTCGACCGACTCCGCCGCCGAGAGGTGCTGGAAATGCACCCTGGCCTCCTCGTAGCCCGCCAGCGCCGCGTCGCGGGCGATCATCGTCGACTCGGACACCGACGGGATCCCGGTGAGGCCGAGTCGCGCCGAGACGGCGCCCTCGTGCATCACGCCTTCACGCGAGAGCGCCGGATCCTCCTCGTGCAGCGCGATCACCCCGCCGCACAGCCGCTGGTACTGAAGCGCCTTGCGCAGCATCCCCGCCGATACGACCGGTCTTCCGTCATCGGTGAATCCGAGCGCGCCCTCGTCCGCGAGCTCCGCCATCTCCGTCAGCTCCTCGCCTGCGAGTCCGCGGGTGATGGAGGCGAGGAACCCGACGGGCACGCGCGCCTCTCGGCTCGCGCGGCCGGCGAGCGATCCGAGGATCGATCCGTCATCGACCACCGGGTCGGTGTTGGGCATCGCGATCACCGCGCAGAAGCCACCCGCCGCGGCGGCGGCGGTTCCCGACTCGAGGTCCTCCTTGTACTCCTGGCCCGGCGTGCGCAAGTGCACGTGCGGGTCCACGAATCCGGGAAAGGCGTGCTTGCCGGTGGCGTCGAACACCTCGCCGTCGTCGGGCGGGGGCAGCGACCCCGTCGCCGCGAGCTCGGCGATCCGGCCGCCTCGGATCAGGATGTCGCGAGGCTCGTCGAGCTCGGCCCGTGGGTCGAGCACGTGCGCGGACCGGATCAGCAGCTCGGCGCCGGGCCGCGCGCGGCGGTGGAGCTTCTGCTCGGTCACGCGACTACCGCCAGCAGCGGCGTGCCCACCAGCAGCTCGTAGAGGACCGCCATCCGCACCGCCACTCCCGCCTTGACCTGGTCGCCGATCAGCGTCTGCGGCGAGTCGATCGCGTCCGCGGAGAGCTCGACGCCGCGGTTGACGGGCCCGGGATGCATGAGCAGCTGGCCGGGTCGCAGCCGACTGGCGTTGATCTGGTAGCGCTCGGCGTACTCGCGCAGAGACGGCACGTAGGACTCGTGCATCCGTTCGCTCTGCATCCGGAGGACGTACACGACGTCGGCCTCGTGCAGCCGCTCCAGCGACGGGGTGGCCTCGCATCCGAGCGCCTCGATCCCCCTGGGGATCAGCGTCGGCGGACCGCACACCGTCACGCGCGCGCCCATTCGCCGCAGCGCGAGGATGTTCGAGCGCGCGACGCGCGAGTGGAGCACGTCGCCGACGATCCAGATGTTCGCGTCGTCGAGCGAGCCGAGCCTGCGCCGCAGCGTGAACGCGTCGAGCAGCGCCTGTGTGGGGTGCTCGTGCTTGCCGTCGCCGGCGTTGATCACGGCCGCACTGGTCCAGCCGGCGACCAGCTGAGCGGCGCCGGCGTGCGGCGATCGGATCACGATCGCCGCCGGGTCGTACGCCGACAGCGTCTGCACGGTGTCCTTGAGCGACTCTCCCTTGTCGACGCTCGAGCCGGTCGAGCGGATGCTGACGACGTCGGCGCTCAGCCGCTTCGCGGCGAGCTCGAAGCTGGAGCTGGTGCGCGTGCTCGCCTCGTAGAAGAGGTTGACGACGGTCTTGCCGCGAAGCGCCGGCACCTTCTTGATGTCGCGGCCCGAGACCTCGGCGAATGACTCGGCGGTATCGAGGATCCGCTCGATCCCAGCCCGGTCGAGGTCGTCGATCGAGATCAGGTGCGGACCGATCCGCGAGCCCGTCACGCCGCCGCCCTTCGTGGCCCGCCAGCCGGACCAAGCGTGACCTCGTCGCGCCCGTCGGCCTCCTTGACGTGGACATTGACCCGCTCCTCGGTCGACGTCGGGATGTTCTTGCCGACGTAGTCGGGTCGGATCGGCAGCTCGCGGTGGCCGCGGTCGATCAGCACGGCGAGCTGGACCCGCGCCGGGCGGCCGTAGTCGAACACCTCGTCGATCGCCGCGCGGACGGTGCGGCCCGTGTAGAGCACGTCGTCCACGATCACGATCGTGCGACCCTCGACCGGGAAGTCCAGTTGGGTGGCGTGGACGATCGGGGCGTTCGCGCGGATCGCCAGGTCGTCGCGGTAGAACGAGATGTCGACGAAACCGAGAGGGACGCTGGTGTCGAGGAGCTCGCTGGTCAGCGCGTGCAGCCGCTGCGCGAGGAACGCGCCGCGACGGTGGATGCCGAGAACGGCGATCGCCCCATCCGGGTTCTTCTCGACGATCTCGTGGGCGATCCGCACGAGCGTGCGGCGCATGTCATCGTGGTCGAGGACGACCGTGGCGGCTTCCAAACGTGCTCCTTCCTGGCCTCACGGGACCTGGTTAAAGGAACCGACGCTGTTGAGCGTATCAGTGGGTTCGGCGGATCCAGCGGTGCGGGGATCTGGTCATCGCCCGCGGCGCCTGCGGTACAGCACGTGCGGCAGGTTGGCATGGACGATGTCCTTCTCGTACCGAAAGCCGGTCTTCTCCATCACCCGTCGCGACGCGCGGTTGCGCGGCAGCGTGAACGCGACGATCTCGTCGAGGTGCAGCGGGCCGAACGCGGTCTCGATCGACGCCTCGGCAAGCTCCCTCCCGAACCCCTGACCCCAGCGCTCGGGCACCACCGCCCACGCGACCTCGACCTCCTCACGGCCGCCGACGTAGGTCCACTGAAGGCCGCCGCGGCCGACCATCTCGCCTGTCTCCTTGTCGCGCTGGACCCACAGCCCGAAGCCGAAGCGCTCCCAGTGGCGCTCCTTCGCGGCGGTGCCGTTGATCACGTCCTGCTCGGTGGGGACCCCGATCTCCGGCCACAGACTCTCCGCCACGCGCGGGTCCTGAAGCAGCCGCAGCATGTCCGGCAGGTCGTCCATCCGCATCCGCACCAGCACTGTTCGCGGAGTCTCGACGCGCTCGATCGTGGTCGAGCTCACGTCGAGGGATCGGCTAGGACCTCGGGCTCCTGCACGGGCTCGTGTGGGCGGTCCTCCCAGCGGATCAGCTCCGGGATGCCGCGCTCGGGGAACGGGATCTCGATCGTGTCGAAGTCTCGCGGCAGCACGGTCGCGTCGAAAATCGCGCGTGCCTCGTCGCGCAGGACGCTCGGCGGGTAGCGCGTGGAGAAGTGGGTCAACGCGAGCATCGCCACGTCTGCGTCCCTCGCGATCGTCGCGGCCTGCGCCGCGGTGGAGTGTCCGGTCTCCTCGGCCCGCTCGACCTCCTCCTCGGCGAAGGTCGCCTCGTGGATCAGCAGGTCGGCGCGGTGAGCGGCGACGCGCAGCGTTTCGGCGGGCTGCGTGTCGCCCGAGATCACGAGCTTGCGCCCGGCGCGAGGCGGCCCCATCACCTGGTCCGGCGTCACCCCGCGGATCGTCTCACCGCGCTGTACGCGCCCGAACTCGGGCCCTTCGAGGAGCCCCAGCTGCGTCGCCTTCTCCGGGTCGAACACGCCGGGCCGCTCGTCCTCGTAGAGGACGTAGGCGAATGCGGTCCCGCGGTGAGAGACGGGCACGGGGGCGATCTTGTACCCCTCGCGCTCGAGCGCGTCCCCGGGCTCGAGCTCGATGAGATCGAGCTCGTACCGGACTCGGCCGGCGGCCCGGAGGCCGAGGATCACGAACTCCTTGACTCCCGGGGGCCCGTGGATGGCGAGCGGGCGGTCACGCGCTCGAAGGTCGAACGTCTTCAGCAGTCCGGGGAGCCCCAGCCAGTGGTCGGCGTGGAAGTGGGTGATGAAGATCTCGTCGAGGTCGGTGAGCCCGACGGAGCTGACCAGCTGCCGCTGCGTCCCCTCGCCGCAGTCGAACAGGATCCGGTCACCGCCGCGGCGCACTAGCAGCGCCGGCAGCCCGCGCCTGGCGGTAGGAATCGACCCGCCTGTCCCGGCGAAGAAGACGGAGAGGTCCATGGGTGGGGAGTCTGTCAGTCGGGCTCTTCGGCGGAGACACGCCCGCACCCGACCGATCACTCGGGGTGAGCATGACCGAGAACTGTTCTGGATGAGTGAGAGGCAAGGCATCGAAGGGAACGCACGTTCGCGTCCGAAATCGCTAGCCTTTGCGATCCCAGCGCCCGTAGCTCAGGGGATAGAGCGCGCGCCTCCGGAGCGCGAGGCCGCAGGTTCAAATCCTGCCGGGCGCGCCTAGTCGTGGGAGAGGAGACTCACGTGACCGACCGATCCGCCCCAGGGTGATCGCTCAGACGGTCGCCTCGCTGCCCGGCTCCGCCGCCGAGCGGTTCGCGTCGAACGTCGCCGCCCGCTACCGCTCCAGTGAGGAGTGGCGAGAGCTCAGCTACGCGGACGCCGGAAGGGCGATCGAGGAGATCGCGCTGGGTCTCGTCGAGCTCGGGATTCAGCCCGGCGATCGGGTCTGCATCCTCGCCAACACGCGGGTCGAGTGGACGCTCGCGAGCTACGGCATCTCGGCCGCCGGGGCTGTCGTCGTCCCGATCTATCCGACGAACTCCCCCAAGGAGTGCCAGTGGGTCGCGGGCAACTCCGGGGCGCGCGCCGCGATCTGCGAGGACGAGGGCCAGCGCCAGAAGATCGACCAGCTGCGCGATCAGCTTCCCGACCTGGAGCACCTGATCGGGATCGAACAGGGCGCCGGCGACCTGACGCTCGACGAGCTGCGAGAGCGCGGCGCGAACGGCGACCGCGGGGAACTTGCCGCCCGACAGGACAAGGTCGACACGCAGGATCCCTGGATCATCATCTACACCTCCGGCACGACAGGGCCGCCGAAGGGCGTCGTCCTGACGCACGCCAACGGGATGAGCGTCTGCCAGATCGTCGAGGAGCTGGAGTTCGTCAGCGCGGACGAGATCAGCTACCTCTACCTACCGCTCGCGCACATCTTCGCGCTGCTGACCCAGCTGGCCTCCTACGACGAGGGGACCGCGATCGTCTACTTCGGCGGCAACACGAAGGCGATCCTCCAGGAGCTCATCGAGACCAGCCCGACCTACATCCCCTCGGTCCCGCGGATCTTCGAGAAGCTGTATTCCGCGGCGATGAAGCTGCAGGAGAACGCCTCCGAGGAGGAGCGCCAGCAGTTCCAGCAGGCGATCAAGCTCGGGGTCGAGATTCGGCGCCGCCAGCAGCGCGGTGAGCCCGTCCCGGACGAGATGCGGGCCGCGTTCGACAAGGCCGACAAGCAGATCTTCGTCAAGGTGCGCCAGCTGTTCGGGAACAGGGTCCATCAGGCCGTGAGCGGCGCGGCGCCGATCGCGCCCGAGATCCTGGAGTTCTTCTACGCCGCCGGCGTCCCCGTGATGGAGGGTTGGGGCATGACCGAGACAACCGGCGTCGGCACCGTGGGAACGCTCGGCAACTTCAAGTTCGGCACGGTCGGTCGCGCGCTCCCCGGGGTCGAGATCCGGATCGCCGACGAGGACGGCGAGATCCTGATGCGCGGGCCCAACGTGTTCAAGGAGTACTGGCAGAACCCCGAGGCCACGGCGGACACGCTGATCGACGGCTGGCTTCACACCGGCGACCTCGGCGAGCTCGACGACGAGGGCTATCTCAAGATCACCGGCCGCAAGAAGGACATCATCATCACGGCCGGCGGAAAGAACCTGACACCGGCGAACCTCGAGAACGACCTCAAGCAGTGCCCGTTCATCTCGCAGGCGGTGATGTACGGCGACCGCAAGCCGTATCCGGTCGCGCTGGTCACCCTCGATCCGGAGGAGATCATGCCGTGGGCACAGAAGCACGGACTCCCCGAGGAGCTGGGACAGCTGGCGAACGAGGAGCAGGTCCGAGAGCTCGTGCAGACGGAGCTCGACCGGGCCAACTCCAACTACGCGCAGGTCGAACAGGTCAAGAAGTTCACGATTCTCGACCACGACCTGTCGATCGAGACGGGCGAGCTCACGCCGACCTTGAAGGTCAAGCGCAACATCGTCTACGACCGGTACGGGGACCTGTTCGAGTCGATGTATTAGTGGATCGGCGCCCGTGAACCCAATAGACGAGCGGGGCCGACCCGCGGGTCGGCCCCCACGCGGTGCAGCCAGACCGGATATACACGACGGCTGAGTGCGCGGGAACGAGGATCTGTGCCGGACGTTGATCGAGGCCGGGATCCGCGACGCCCGGATTCTGGAGGCGTTTCGGGTGCTCCCGCGCGACGAGTTCGTGCCGGAGGATCAGCGATCTCGCGCGTATCAGGATGTGCCGGTCCCGATCCCGCACGATCAGGTGACGACGCAGCCGTCGCTGACCGCGAAGATGCTCGAGGCACTCGCGCTCCGGGGCACCGAACGGGTTCTCGAGGTCGGCACCGGCCTCGGATTTCAGACCGCGCTGCTGTCGAAGCTTGCAGGCGAGGTGTGGAGCGTGGAGCGGTGGCCGGATCTGGCAGCAAGCGCGCAGGCAAGTCTCGGCCGATGCGGCGTCGACAACGTCCGACTGGCGGTAGGGGATGGGACGAGAGGGCTGCCGCGCGCGGCGCCTTTCGATGCGATCGTGGTGTCGGCGGCGTTTGTGCGGGTTCCTTGCCCGCTGGCCGACCAGCTTGCTTGCGACGGTCGGCTGGTGCAGCCCGTCGGACCGGGAGGACGCGAGGAAGTCGTGCTGTACGTGAAAGAGGCGAGCGTCCTACGTCGCGTCGCGCTCGTAACCAGGGCGCATTTCGTACGACTTGTGGGAGAGCACGCATTCGCGCAGGAGTGAGATGACGGCTACGGTCGCGCTGGCCGGCGACACGATGCTGGGGCGCGGGGTGGCGCAACTGCTGGCCGCGGACCCGACGGCGCCGCTCGTTGCAGCGGAGGTGGCGGCGCACATCGCGAGCGCCGACGCGTTCGTGCTCAATCTTGA
>Ga0187776_10000644_pt1 | contig 16920 bp, 19 predicted proteins | sample 0216_BV02_MP12_2_FD_132426 | JGI IMG/M metagenome (GOLD analysis project Ga0187776, IMG submission 132426) | Tropical peat soil microbial communities from peatlands in Department of Meta, Colombia - 0216_BV02_MP12_20_MG | ecosystem: Environmental > Terrestrial > Soil > Wetlands > Peat | place...
GCCGCCTGGTTGAGAGCGGTGTGGTCGAGTACCTGAGCCAGAGCGCGCTCGTCGAAGTCGCCGCCGACGATCGGCACCGAGTGGATGGCCGCGACCGGCGGTACGCGCAGGCAGCGGAGCGGCGCGATCAGGCCGCGGCGGGCGGCGTCCTGGAGCGGCAGGTCGTCGACCGAGGCGGGGAAGACGTCGGAGACCTGCTTCGCGATCAGCTGCTCGGTGGCGGTCATTCCGATGTAGATCGGCTCGGGGAAGGATCGGATCGCGGCCGAGGTCTTCTCCCCGAGCGCCGTGTGCGCCTCGTCGCAGATCACGAGCTGGTACGCATCGCGGTCGATCGAGTCGACGTGGCGCGCGAACCAGGCGTACGTCTGGATCGTGAGCGGAGCCGGCTTCGCGCTGCCGCTGTCACGCGTGATCACGTCCGTCAGCCTGCCGCCGTAGCCCTCCGTCGTCAGGTCGCGCGTGAACTGCGAGACGAGCAGGCGCCGGTGGGTGAGGATCAGCACGCCGAGGGTGCGGGCCGCTTCGACGAACCCCGCGGCGGCGATCGTCTTGCCGGAGGCGGTCGGGTGGCGGAAGCGGTAGCGGCGGACGGCGCCCGGGTCGTCCGGCTCGGGCTCCTCGGGAAGCTCCGCGTCCTCGATCTCGACGACGAGCGTCGAGTCCTCGTCCTCGTCCTCGACCTTGAGCTGCTCGAGCTCGTCGACGCTCGCTGCGTGGCCGTTCCCGTTGCCGTTGCCGTTCGGCTCGTCGTAGCGCTGGCTCGCGGCGATGAGCTCCGTGAGCATCCCGGCGAGGGCGTCGACCTGGTGGCGGCGCAGCGCGGTGCCGGCCGCGGTGCGCGGCTCCGGCTCGGCGAGTACTCGCTCGAGGCCGAGCAGGAGGCCGAAGCGGACCTTCCACTGTGGCGAGGGAGCCTTCCGGCCGGACTCGATCTCTGCGGTCGCCTCGTCGAGCGCCCGACGGCGGGCGGTTCCCTCGGCGAGCACCTCGTTCGGATCCTCGCCCTCGCGAAGGAACGGCTCGCCCGCCCACGCTTCCGCGCGGAGTGCTGAGGCGACTCTCGGGTCTGACGCCTCCAGTGAGCTGGTCGGCTGCTGAATGGCTTCTTGCATATGCGCAGCACGCTTCAGTGCTGCCGTTCAACGAGAAGATGCGCGGCGCTCTGCTGATACCCCTGAGCGAGCGGCGCCCAAGAAGGATACCCGATTACTGCGCGAGACCGCCGAAAATGGCAAACGGGTTCCGCGGAGTCGCCTCCCAGACGACCTCGCCCCCCGCCTCGACGTCGCCGTGGATGCGCTTGGCAAGGGCGTCGGCGTCCTCGCGGCTCGCGGTGCCGACGACCAGGTAGTGGAAGCTGCGTTGTGGCTTGTAGCCCTCTGCTTCGAGCTGCTTCGCGAGCTCGTCCGCTTCTTCCCGGGACGGACACTCGACGCGCACCTCCCACGGCGCGTACCCGCGCTCGAGCTCCTCCTCCTCCCAGGTCTCGCCCGGCGGCTCGTCGTCCCAACGGTCCTCCTCGTCGATCCAGTGCTCGACCCGGCTCGTGCGCGCCTCGATGCCGTTGGCGCGCAGCTCCGCCTCGACGACCGCGTGGGCGCTGTCGGCCGCGGCGCGCGTCGGTGCGTAGACGAAGACCGTCCCGCCGTCGCGCGATACCGCGAGGCGGTGCGCCTCGAGGTCCCGCGCGAGCTCGCGCGCCTCGGAGTCGAGGTCGCCTGTGAGCCGTTCGAGGAGGCCCGATGCGTGCTCCTCCTCTTCGACCTCGATCCGGATGCGCCAGTCGTCGTTCGCCATGTCGCAGCGAGCGTAACGTGCGCTGCGTGGACTGGCGCGAGCGGTACGAGCGGGCGGCGGCGCGCTACGCGGGGGGCGAGACCCGGGAACCGGACGAGCGGCAGCTCGTGCAGCTCGCCAACGCGGCCTGGGCTGCTGGGCTCTCGCTCCTCATGGCGGGCGAACGCGACCGCGCAGCGGAGTGGCTGCGGCTCGCGGCCGCGCGCTACCGCGAGAGCTGGGTGGTGGGCTCGGATGCCTGGGGCAGGCAGATCGGGGCGATGAAGGCCCTGCTCATCGCGGACGACGACGCGAGCGAGGCGGCGCGGTGGGCGCTCGATGCAAAGGCGGCAGTCGCCGAGTCTCCAATCGGGCGGTACGCCGCGGCGCTAGCGCTCCTCATCCTCGACAACGACGAGTGGGCCGCTCGCCACGCCGCCGGTCTCCAGCGCGAGGCGAGCTTCCCGCGAGACGTCGCCGACGCGCTCGCGGCGATCGCGAGCCACGACGCCGACGTCTATGCGGAGGCGGCGGCGCGCGTACGCCGCTCGTACGAGCTGCGCGACGATTTCCTCGAGGACGTTCCCGTCCCGGACACCGCGCTCGCGCTCGACGCGCTCGCGGCCCGGCGCGGTCTCGCCTAGAGCCTCGCGGCCGCTGCCCGGTCGAGGACGGCCCGCGTCGCCCCCTCCGTGGCCCGCGCGAGGCTGCCCGGCGTGTCCCGCGACGGCTCGCCCGCGAGTGCGCGCGCGACAGCGTCGGCCTTGTCCTCGCCGGCGACGAGGAAGAGGAGCTCGCCGGTCGAGCAGAGACGCGGGAGCGTCAGCGTGATCCGGTCGACGAAGGGCTCGTGACCCGCTGCGGAGCCCACCGCATCGCGGTCCGCGATCTCGAGCGCCGGGAAGCCGGGAAAGAGGGAGGCGACGTGGCCATCCGGGCCGAGCCCGAGCAGGACAAGATCGAATACGCCGACGCCGTCGAGCTCGTTCTCGTATTCCTCCGCACCTGCGTCGGGACCCAGCTCGCCGCGCATCCGGTGGATCTCGAGTGGCTGCCGCACGAGCCGGTCGAGCAGCGCGCGCTTCGTCAGGCCGTAGTTCGATTCCTCGTTCTCCGGCGGCACGCAGCGCTCGTCTCCCCACCAGACCTCGACCCGGCTCCAGTCCGGCTCGAGATCGGCGGCGAGCTCGTAGGCGAGACGCGGCGTCGAGCCGCCGGTCAGGACGACGTGGCCGCCGGCGCGCGCCTGCTCCGCGAGCCGCTCGCCGACGAGCCGCGCCGCTTCGCTCGCGTCCGCGACGACCGTGATGTCGACCGGGCTCATCCGCCTGCGGCGAGCTCGCGCGCGCGATCCATCGCGGCCTGGATCGCGTTGAGGAACGCAGCGCGCACGCCGGCCTGCTCGAGCTCGCGGATGGCGGCGATCGTCGTGCCGCCCGGCGAGGTGACGGATTCGCGCAGCTCCACCGGGTGCATGCCCTGGTCGCGGAGCTGCTTCGCCGTTCCGAACATCGTCTGCACGACGAGCGTCGTCGAGACCTCACGCGACAGACCAAGCAGGATCCCGGCCTCGATCATCGCCTCGGCGAGGAGCGCGAAGTACGCGGGGCCCGATCCTGAGACTGCCGTGATGGCGTCCATCCACGTCTCGGGCACGCGCACGACGCGGCCGAGGTGCGACAGCAGCTCCTCTGCGAGCGCGAGCTGCTCGTCGCCGGCGCCGGCGCCGGCGCAGATCCCGGCCATTCCCTCATGCACCGTGGCGGGCGCGTTCGGCATCGCGCGCACGACCGGGACTCCCTCGGCGATCCGCTCCTCGATGTGCGCGGTCGGGATCGCGGCTGCGACCGAGACGACGGTCTGCTCGGGCGTCAGGTGCGTGCCGATCTGGGACAGGAGAACGTCGATGTCCTGCGGCTTGACCGCGACGACGACGAGGCCGGCACCGGTTACGGCGGCGGCGTTGTCTGCCGTCGCCTCGACCCCGTAGCGCTCGTGGAGCTCGGCGATCCGGTGCTCGCTCCGGTTGGTGACGACGACCTCGGAAGGGTCCCGCCAACCGGCGCTGAGCAGGCCGGAGAGGAGGGCCTCCCCGATCCGCCCGCCGCCGAGAATCGCAACCCTGCGCGTGCTCATCGCCGAAGCCTACGAGGTCCGCCGCAGGACGACGAGATCGCCCGACCCGCCGGCCAGATCGGTCGGAACGAACAGGCACCCGCTGTCGTAGTCGAGGCTGCTGATTTTCGGCAGGTTGAGGCGCAGGGGGTCTTGCTCGACCGGATCGTTGCCGGATTCGGCGGTCGCACCGACGCTCCCGGCGATCGTCGAGACGATCCCAGTATCCCGCTCGATCATCCGGACGACGTGGTTGAAGCGGTCTCCGACGTACGCGTTGCCCGACTCGTCGAGCGAGAGCGAGATCGGACCGTCGAAGCTCGCTTCGGGATCGCCGCCGAAGGTCGCGCTCCGCGCGTCACCGCCGTCTCCGGCGTAGCCCGGCGCCCCGTTCCCGGCGAAGGTACGAACGCTTCGGGAGCCCGGATCGATGACGCGGAGTGCGTAGTTTCCGCTGTCGAGGACGAACAAGCAGCCCCCAGGCCCCCGGCGCAGGTCGTAGACCCAGTTGAACCTCACGACAGCGAAGCTCACCGAGTCCCCTTGGAATCCCGCGATGCCGTCTCCGAGAGTCTCGAGCGGCCGGCCGGCCGGGTCGAAGCGCCAGATGCGGCATCCTCTGACCTCGTTCACCCAGACTGTTCCCTCGTCGTCGACGACGCAGTTCCCCATGTCGGCCAGCCCGAGCTCATGGCCGTCGACGAGCAGCTGTGCGCTCATCGCATCCGGATCGATCCGATAGAGGCGCGCGTTGCCGAAGTTCGAGACGACCAGGGTGCCGTCCGGCAGCGCGTCGACGTAGATCGGGTATTCGAGGTCGGCGGTGATGTTCGGGACTCCCTCGAACACCGGCTGAGGGGCAACCGTCCACTCCACGCGGCCGTGCGGGCTGACAAGACCGAGGTAATGGTCCTGATGCGCGATCGCGTAGTAGCTGGAGTTACGGGCGTGGAAGCCGAAGTGAGCGAGGCCCGACTTGACGAAGTCGCCTCGCTCGAAATGGACAATCCGTTCGACTGCCCAGTTCGGCACGCGGCCGATCCTATGCGGGCGTCACGAGCAGCCCTGGTTCGTCCGAGACGACGACGCAGGGAATGGCGAAGAGCGGCCGGCCCTGCCAGACCTGGCGGAAGACGACCGTCTCGCCGGGCGACCAGTCATGCGGCGCGCGCGGCCGGCAGTGGGATCAGGCCCCGGCCGAACCCGGCCAGGAGGTAGACACTCGCAAGGCCGGCCCATTCGCCGTACGGCTCGAGCAGCTCTGCCGTCTCCCAGCCCTCGACCGGCCGGCCGCGGAGCTCGCGCAGGAGCCTGATCAGTCCGAGATCGCCGACGAGCCCGTGTTCGAAACGCCCGAGCCCTTCCAGGCAGACGACGCCGGCCGACCACGGGCCGAGCCCGCGCTCGCGCTCGAGCCGGCGGACGACCGCATCCGTCGGCAGCGTGTGGAGGCGCTCGAGCTCGAGCGCGCGACAGAGCCGGACGACCGCGGCGCCGCGTCGCGCGTGCAGGCCGAGCCGGCGCAGCTCGAACGGTGCCGCCGCGCCGAGCGCGGCGGTCGTCGGCGGCTCGGAGAGCCCGTCGCCGTCTGCCGGCGAAAGCGCGCGGATCACCTTTCGTTCGAGAGTTCGTCCCGTCTTCCAGTCGACGAGCTGCCCGCAGACGGCCCGGAGGAGTGCCTGTGCAACCGTGGCCGTGCGCACGGGCCGCAGCCCGCGCAGGTGCAGCGAGGCACGCCCAAGCAGCGGGTCTTCGGCGACTCGACACAGGAACTCGGAGTGGTCGTCGTCGAGGGCCAGGACCCAGCGCAGCTTCTCCGCAGCCTCTGCCGATTCCGAGCGGATCCGCACGGTCCCGTCCGACGACTGACGGGCGCGCGCGACACCGCCGCCACAACGCGCGGTGACGATGCCCTCGCGATTCCGTCGGGTCGCGTCTCCCGCGAGCCGTGCGGACAGCACGAGTGAGTACGGACCGCGCGGGCGGACGTCCAACTCGACCATGTCCCGAGCCTACTGTCTCCTCTGGACACGCCGGAAAGAGCGTCTTGCGGAAGCTTCGTGCCCGACTTACCGTCGGCGGCCTTGTCGAGGAGCCTGACCCAGCGCGACCTTCTCCTCGCGGCCGCCCTCGTCGTGGTCGCCGTCGTGGCCGTCTCGTCGCTCCGCGCCCACGATGCGACGCACGCAATCCTCGCCGACCCGGTGCGTACGCCGGGCGTTCTCAATCCGGACGTGACGCAGTCAAACATCCGCTCGACGATCTGCCGCCGCGGCTGGACGGACACGATCCGCCCGCCGGTCGAGTACACGAACGCGCTCAAGGCGAAGCAGATGCGGCTCTACGGTGACACCGGATCGCTCTCGGACTACCAGGAGGATCACCTGATCAGCCTCGAGCTCGGCGGTAACCCGACCGACCCGCGCAACCTCTGGCCCGAGCCGTATCCGCGCGCGGCGGATGTGGACAAGATCGAGAACGAGCTCAACTCCGAGGTCTGCTCCGGGCAGTTGACGCTCGAGCAGGCGCAGCAGAAGGAAGACGACCTAAAACACAGCCAGGGCTAGTCCAGCTCGGCGAGAAGGGCGCCCACGTCGAGCGGCTTTGTGAACATCGTGAACGAGCCGTCTTCCGCGCGCGGCCATTCTTCCGGCGGGCGGTCGCGGTAGAGCTCGACGCCGTTCGAGTCGGGATCCCGGAGGTAGATCGCCTCGCTGACGCCGTGATCGCTCGCGCCGGTGAGCGGGATGCCCGCGTCGAGCACGCGCTGCACCGCGTCGGCAAGCGAGCGGCGGTCCGGATAGCGGATCGCCGTGTGGAAGAGGCCGGTGGTGCCTGGGGGAGGCGGTGGCCCACCCTTCGACTCCCACGTGTTCAGGCCAATGTGATGGTGGTAGCCGCCCGCGGAGATGAAGGCCGCTTCGTCGCCGTGACGCAACTGGACGTCGAAGCCGAGCACACCGCTGTAGAAGTCGAGCGCGCGGTCGAGATCGGCGACCTTCAGATGCACGTGGCCGATGTCCACGCGTGGGTCGATCGACTCCATCCCGCGAGATCGTACTTCTCAACGAGCGAGCCGAGCCTCGAGGCCGTCGAGGAAGAGGGCGAGCCCGTTCTCCCAGACGTCGTCCCACGAGTAGCCCTTGGCATACGGAGCGAGCTCCCTCAGGTGCTGCCCCTCCGAGTCGAGCCGCCAGATCTCTCCGGGGCTCGCGGACGGCCAGTGCAGGAGCGGGGGGTCGAGGAAGAAGACGAGCGTCTGGTAGGCGAGCCAGGCATCAGCGCCGGCGAAGCCGGCGGTGAGAAGCGCGTCCATCAGCTCCTCCGTCACCGGCACTACGCCGGTGGAGGCGCGGTAGATGAGGGCGAAGGAACGCGGGTGCTTCTCCCGCAGCGCAGCCCAGGCTCGGCAGACCGTCTCGATCCGCCTCCGCCAGTCGGCCTTCTCGTGCGGCTCGAGCTCGAGCTCGGTGAGGATTCGCGACCCGAGCGCCGCGAGCAGGTCGTCCTTGCCGCTGACGTGCGTGTAGAGGGCCATCGCCTCGACGCCGAGCAACGCCCCGAGCCTGCGCATCGTCAGCGAATCGACGCCCTCGGCGTCCACGAGCTCGAGCGCGCGCTCGACCACCTGGTCCCGGGAGAGCGTCGGCTCGCCGCGCCTCGGTCTTCCCATCCTTGACAATCCTTACACTGTAAAGATACGCTCGGACGATGAAAGGTCTTGCACTGGGCCTCTCGGCAACCGCCGCCCTCGCACTCGCCGGCACGGCCGGTCACCACCGGCCCGCGGTCGTGCAGGTCGGGGCGCAGCCCACCGGTCTCGCGGCCGGCGCCGGCTCTCTCTGGAGCGCGAATTCGGCGGGCGGAACCGTCTCGCGAATCTCGCCGACCCGCAGCAAGGTGATTGCGACGATCAAGGTAGGCAGCGGCCCCTCCTCGGTCGCCTACGGCGACGGTTCGGTCTGGGTCGGCGACTTCACGGCGAACGCGCTCTACCGGATCGACCCGGCCACGAATCAGGTGGTCACGACGATCCCCCTCCATGGTCCGTGTACAGGGATCGTCGTCGCGCAGGACGCTTCCGTCTGGGTGGCGGAGTACAGCGCCGGCACGGTCGCACGGCTCGACCCCGCCACGAACGCCGTCGTCGATCGCGTACCCGTCGGCGGAAAGGCCGAGGCCCTCGCCTTCACCGAGGGCCGGCTCTGGGTCACGAACGGCGCGGGATACGTCAGCGCCGTGGATCCGGAGACCGGAAAGGTGACGGCGAAGGTGAAGGTCGGGCGGGACGTCGACGCCGTCGCCGCGAGCTCCCGCGGGCTGTGGGTCACGACCTACAACTCGGGCATCGTCGCGAGGATCGACCCGGCGAAGGCGAAGGTCGTGGAGCGGCTCCGATTGCCCGGCAACGCATCCGGCGTGACCTTCGCGCGTCGCTCGCTCTGGGTCAGCGACGCAGGCTTCGGCCAGGTCGACCGGATCGACCCCGCTCGCGCCAGGATCGTGAAGAGGTACGCAGTCGGCCTCACGCCGCGCGACCTCGTCACCGTCGGACGCGGCCTGTGGGTCGTCGAGCAGGGCTCGAACGACGTGCGCCGCATCCCGCTGCCGTAGCTCGTCGAGCTCTCCGGCTCCGAGGAGCCGGAACGTGCGCTATACCTGCAGTGAGGGAATGAGCGGCAAGCCGGTCGAGCAGCTCTCGCAGGTGATCGTCCGCTTCGCGGGCGACTCGGGCGACGGTATGCAGCTCACCGGCTCGCAGTTCACCTCCGAGGCGGCGATCCTCGGCAACGACATCTCGACGCTCCCCGACTTCCCCGCCGAGATCCGCGCCCCCGCCGGCTCGCTGCCCGGCGTCTCGGGCTTCCAGCTCCACTTCGCCGACCACGACATCCTCACCCCCGGCGACGCGCCCAATGTCCTCGTTGCGATGAACCCGGCGGCGCTGAAGACGAACATCGCCGACCTGCCGAAGGGTGGGACGCTCATCGTCGACGCCGACGCGTTCAGCGAGCGGAACCTCAAGAAGGCCGACTACGCGCAAAGCCCGCTCGAGGACGGCTCGCTCGACGAGTACCAGGTGCACGCCGTCCCGCTGACGTCGCTCACCGTCGGCGCGCTCAAGGAGGTCGAGGGCGTGACGCCGCGCGAGGCCGAGCGCTCGAAGAACATGTTCGCGCTCGGGTTGATGTCGTGGCTGTACGGGCGCCCGATCGAGCCCACGATCGGGTTCCTCGAGTCGAAGTTCGGCGCGAAGCGGCCGGAGATCGCGGAGGCGAACGTCAAGGCGCTCCACGCCGGTTACGCGTTCGGCGAGACGACGGAGTCGTTCGCCGTCACCTACGAGGTGAAGCCGGCCAAGCTCGCGCCCGGGACGTACCGCAACATCACCGGCAACCAGGCGCTCTCGCTCGGTCTCGTCGCCGCGTCGCGGCTGTCCGGGCTGCCGCTCTTCCTCGGCGCCTACCCCATCACGCCGGCAAGCTCGATCCTCGAGGAGCTCGCGGGCTACAAGCGCTTCGGCGTCCGCACGTTCCAGGCCGAGGACGAGATCGCGGCCGCGGGTGCGGCCGTCGGCGCCGCGTTCGGCGGTGCGCTCGGCGTCACGACCTCGGCCGGCCCGGGGATCGTGCTCAAGGCCGAGACGGTCGGGCTCGCGATCATGCTCGAGCTCCCGCTCCTGATCTGCGACATCCAGCGCGCAGGCCCGTCGACCGGGATGCCGACCAAGCCGGAGCAGGGCGATCTGTTGATGGTCATGTACGGCCGGAACAGCGAGTCGCCGGTGCCGGTCGTCGCGGCCCGCTCGCCGTCCGACTGCTTCCACGCGGCGATCGAGGCGGTGCGGATCGCGCTCAAGTACCGCACACCGGTCTATCTGCTCTCGGACGCGTACCTCGCCAACGGCTCCGAGCCGTGGCTCCTGCCGGAGCTCGACACGCTGCCCGACCTGACGCCGACCTTCGCCACCGAGCCGAATGCGGGTGAGGAGTTCCTCCCGTACCTGCGCGACGAGCAGACGCTGGCTCGCCCGTGGGCGCTGCCGGGGACACCCGGGCTGGAGCACCGGATCGGCGGGCTCGAAAAGGCGGATCGCACCGGCAACATTTCCTACGACCCCGGGAACCACGATCTGATGACGCGGCTGCGCGCGCAGAAGGTCGCCGGCATCGCCGGTGACATCCCCGAACTCGAGGTCGACGACCCGGAGGGCGAGGCGAAGGTGCTCATCCTCAGCTGGGGCGGGACGTACGGCCCGGTGGCGGCCGCCACCCGGCGCGTGCGCGCCAAGGACAAGAAGGTCGCCCATGCGCATCTGCGCCACCTCAACCCGTTCCCGCGCAACACCGGCGACGTGCTGAGGCGCTACGAGAAGGTGCTCGTCCCGGAGATGAACCTCGGTCAGCTCCTCCAGCTCGTGCGGTCGCAGTTCCTCGTCGACGCGATCGGCTACAACCGCGTGCGCGGCTTCCCGCTGCGCGCGGCCGAGGTCGCGGAAGCGGCGGAGGCGCTGCTGTGAAGCTCCGCGAGTTGCTCAGGAAGTTCCGGCTGCGGCCGATGGAACCGGGAGAGGGCGAGCGGTCGATCGACAATGTCGACGCGATCGCCTCCGCCGGATCGCTGGTCACGACTCCGGATACGGGAGGCGTCGCGCCGATGGCGCCGCCGAAGTGGGTGCCGTCCCAGCAAGACGACAGGCCGAGGCATTGAGCGAGAGCGGCGGCAACGGGAACGGCAACGGCGCGCTGACGGCGAAGGACTTCCGCACCGACCAGGAGGTGCGCTGGTGCCCGGGCTGCGGCGACTACGCGATTCTCGCCGCGCTCCAGTCGTTCATGCCGGAGCTCGGGATCGCACGCGAAAACACGGTCTTCATCAGCGGGATCGGCTGTGCGGCGCGCTTCCCGTACTACATGAACACGTACGGGATGCACTCGATCCACGGCCGAGCGCCGGCGATCGCGACCGGTCTGGCGACGACGCGAGCCGACCTGTCGGTCTGGGTCGTGACCGGCGACGGCGACGCGCTCTCGATCGGCGGCAACCACCTGATCCACGCGCTGCGCCGCAACGTCAACTTCAAGATCCTCCTCTTCAACAACCGGGTCTACGGGCTGACGAAGGGGCAGTACTCGCCCACGAGCCAGCTCGGGATGGTGACGAAGTCGACGCCGATGGGCTCGATCGACTGGCCCTTCAACCCCATCTCGCTGGCGATCGGCGCCGAGGCGACGTTCGTCGCGCGCGCGATCGACACCGACAAGAAGGGGATGACCGAAACGCTGCGTGCCGCTGCCGAGCATCGCGGCAGCGCGTTCGTCGAGATCTTCCAGAACTGCCCGATCTTCAACGACGACGCCTTCGACGACGTACGGGACGACAAGGAGGGCGTGAACCGGATCGTGCTCCGCACCGGCGAGCCGATCGTCTGGGGCGCGGAGAAACAGAAGGCGCTGCGGCAGCGGTCGGACGGGTCCATCGAGGCGTGTGCCTCGGACGACGCGGGTGTTCTCGTCCACGATGCGAGCCACCAGAGCGCGGCACTTGCATTCGCGCTGTCGCGTGTCACGCAGGAAACGCACGGCGGCACCCCGGTCGGGATCTTCCGCGACGTCGAGCGCCAGGTCTACGACGACCTGATGGCCGAGCAGCTCGAGGTCGCCGAGGAGAAGCGGGGCAAGGGCGAGCTCGCCGAGCTGCTCCACTCCGGCGAGACCTGGGTAGTCAGCTAGGCGTGCTGTGGTTGTTCGGCCCGCCTGCGGGCGGCGAGGCGCGGCGTCCAGCCGAGGCCTAGGGCCGCCAGACCCGTCGCCGCCAGCCCGAGGATTCCGGAGACCGCGAAGGCGAGCTCCGTGCCGCCTCTGTCGCAGAGCCAGCCGGTGAGGATCCCGGCCAGCGCGCCCGTGCCGTTGAAGGCGTAGAAGTAGAGGCCGATGATCCGGCCACGCAGCCGGTCCGGGGCGGCCAGCTGCAGGCTCGCGTTCGAGTTCGCCGACCAGGCGGTGAAGCCCGCGCCGATCAGGAACAGCAGGGTGCCGGCCAGGAGCGCCGAGCGGACCGGGGCCAGGAGAAGCTCTCCGCCGGTGAAGAGCACCGCGCCGATGAGCAGCGCCTTCGTCGACGCGCGCCCGAGCGATGCGGCAGCCAGCGCTCCGAGCAGCGCGCCCGCGCCGAAGACCGCCGACAGAAGCCCGTACACGTAGCTGTGCCCGTGCAGCGTCACCTTCGCGAGCACCGGCAATGTGACGTTGAAGTTGAACGCGAACGTGCTGAGCACGAATGTCAGCGCGAGGATGACCATCATCCGCGGTTGCCGCCGCACCCACGCCAGTCCCTCGCGCGTCCCAGCGAGGATCTTCGGCCGCTCGAACTCCTCGAGGGGGAAGAACTCCGACACGCGCATCGCGAGCAGCCCGATCAGCACGGCGAGGAAGCTGATCGCATTCACGAGGAAACAGACACCCGCTCCCGCGACCAGCACGACGCCCGCCACGGCGGGTCCGAAGATCCGCGACGCGTTGAAGAGCGTCGAATTGAGCGCGATCGCATTCGGCAGGTCGTCGCGTCCAACCATCCGGTAGGTGAGCTGCTGGCGGGAGGGGACGTCGAGCACGAGCACCGTCCCGTTGATGAACGCGATCGTGTAGAGCATCCACGGCTCCGCGAAGCCGCCGAGCGCGATCCACGCAAGCGCGGATGCCCCCACGAGCTGCGCGATCTGTGTCGCGATCACCGTGCGGCGCGCGTCGAGGCGGTCGGTCAACACACCCGCGAACAGGCCGAACAGCATGTACGGCGTGAACTGCGCGAACGCCATCACGCCGACGTCGAACGGCGAGTGGGTCAGCTGGAGGACGTACCAGCCGAGCGCGATGCGCTGCATCCACGAGCCGGTCTGGGAGACGATCTGGCCGCCGAAGAAAAGGCGGTAGTTGCGGTAACGAAGGCTGTGGAACGTGCGCTTTGCCGCCCGGGTCACGCTTGCCTTTCGACGCCTTCGAGCAGCCGCGCGAGCGCGTCGGCGGCAGTGCCCACGGTGGCGAGCTCTTCGCGCGACAGGGTCCCCAGTCGACTCGCGAGCCACGCCGTGCGGCGGGAGCGGACGCGCCGCAGGACGCGCTGGCCCTCATCGGTCAGCGTCAGGCCGACGCGGCGCCGGTCGGTCTCGTTCGGCGTGCGGGCGACGAGGCTTTCGCGTTCGAGCCGCGAGACGCGCTTCGACATGGCAGCAGTGGAGACGCGCTCCTCGGCGGCGAGCTCGCCGACTGTGACGCCGGGCGAGTACTTGATCGCCGAGAGCAACGCGACCTGGTGCGGCGAGACGCCGGCGATCCGCTCGCGGCGGAGCTCGCGCGCCAATCGAAGCAGGGTCGGCCGGAGGCGGTCGGCCACCTCCATCGCCTTCAGCTCCTTCTTCGTCGCCCTGGTCATCCGTTAACCAGGTTAGCAAAATACCTAACCCGGTTAACGGTTTCCTTACAAGCCCGGCGAAGTGATGTCGGGTCCGTGTATGCCTTCGGCGGGGACACCGACGACGCCGGGCCGGCGCCGCGACTTTCGCTGGTCACGTAGCCAGAGAAGGAGCATGACGGTCATCGCGGCGACAGCGATGCCGATCGTCCAGTGCTGCAGGCTGATCGCCGTGGCGCGTGCCTCCTTCTCCCACTCGCCGGGGTTCCAGAGGTTCGAGAAGTTGTTCGTCCTCGGGATGTTGTCCACTCCGAGCGGAAAGCGGCGCGTGTGGTGGATCGCCCAGATCCCCGTCTTGTGAACGACGGCCATCGAGATCACGATCGCTGCGACGCACGAGACGTAGAAGCCGAGCGGCAGGCGGCACGCCAGCCAGCCGACGAGAACGAGCACGAGCGACGGCACGAGTGCCCAGAGCCAGACCTTCCCCGTGTTCCAGCTCGTCGGGTCGTGCCAGACCGTGCAGATCGAGCCGTGGCACTTCCACTGGATCTTTCCGGGCTTCTCGAGGGCGAGCGTCGACGCCATCAACGACGAGAAGAAGAGGGGGAGCGCGAGAAAGCCCGCGATCCCGAGCGGGGCTCGGCCGCGCGAGGCGGGGAGCCGGACCGGGTAACCGAAGCGAGCCGACGGCGGCGGCGTATACATGTCGGGCGGCGAGGTCATGCGAGCTTCTCCGCCTCGAGCACCCGCGCGAGGAACTCCCGCGTGCGCGGTTCGCGAGGGTCGCTGAAGATCTGGGCCGGCGGCCCCTCCTCGAGGATCCGGCCGGCGTCGAGGAAGCAAACCTTGTCGGCGACCTCGCGTGCGAAGCCCATCTCGTGCGTCGCGAGGATCATCGTCATCCCGCTCTCGGCGAGCTCCCGGACGAGGGCCAGTACGTCCGTGACGAGCTGCGGGTCGAGCGCGCTCGTGATCTCGTCGAGCAGCATGAGCTTCGGTCCCATCGCGAGCGCCCGCACGATCGCGACGCGCTGCTGCTGCCCACCCGAGAGCCGATCGGGGTACTCGTCGGCCTTCTCCTCGAGGCCGATGCGGCGTAGCAGCGCTCGGGCGTACGACTCGGCATTGTCGCGGGAGACGCCAAGGGCCTTGCGGGGGCCCAGCGTCACGTTCTGGAGCACGGTCATGTGGGGGAAGAGGTTGTACGCCTGAAAGACGATCCCGATCTTCTTGCGCACCGCGTTGACGTCGACCTTGCCGTTCGTCAGGGGCTGCCCGTCGACGACGATGTCCCCCTCCTCGACGTGCTCGAGCAGGTTGAGGCACCGGAGCAGGGTCGATTTGCCCGAGCCCGACGCGCCGATGAGGCAGACGACGGTGTGCTCGCCGACGTCGAGGTCGATCTGCTTCAGGACCTGCAGGCTTCCGAACCACTTCGACACCCCGCGGACGTGGACGAAGGAGCTGCCCGGATCGAGGCTGGAGGTTGCAGCGGGGCTCAAAAGGCCTGCGCGCGCTCGCGTCGTTCCCGGATGGCGACGAGGTGGTCGGTGAAGCGGGCCAGCGGGATCGTGATCAGGATGAAGAAGACAGCCGCGACGAAATAGCTTGCGAAGTCTCCGTTCTTCGTCGAGAACTGCTGTGCGAGGGAGGCGGCCTCGGTGACGCCGATCACGTAGACGATCGCCGTGTCCTTCTGGAGCCCCACGAAGTCGTTGAGGAGCGGCGGGATCACCCGCCGCACTGCCTGTGGGACGATGACGTAGCGCATCGCCTGCATGTACGTGAGGCCGAGCGAGCGTGCGGCGGCGCGCTGGCTTGCATGCACCGATTCGATCCCGGCGCGGTAGACCTCGGTCACGTAGGCGGTGTAGACGAGGGTGAGCGTGATGACCCCGTACGTGATGAATGAGAGCTGGGAGATGTAGCCGAGCTGAAGCCCAGGCAGGCCGAAGCCCACGAAGAAGGCCACGATGATGATCGGCGTGCCGCGGAAGAAGTCCGTGTATGCAATCGCCAGGGCCCGCAGCGGTTTGGCTGCAGGCCCCGGCAGACCACGCACGATCGCCAGTCCGAGCGCGAACACCAGGACGAGAGCCTCCGCGATCACCATCATCTTCAGGTTGACCTGGAAGCCCGCCCACACGTCAGGCATCGCCAGCGTGAAGCTGTGCGGATTGAAGAACGCGTGAGCGACCTGGTGGAGCGCGTGCACCGACTACCTCGCTACTTCAGGACCTTGACCGCGGCGAAGTTCACGTTGAACCACTTCTTCTGGAGCTTCGCGATCGTCCCGTTCTTCGTCAGCGTCGTGATCTCTTTGTCGACCCACGGCGTCAGCTTCGAGTTCTTCTGAAGCACCGCGCCGTACTGCTCATGGGTGACGATCTGGCCGGCGACCGGGCCGAAGCGGCTCGGCGTCTGCTTCTTCTGCAGCAGCACGAGCGGCACGTCCAGGACGAATGCCTGGCACTTGCCGATCGAGACGGCCTGATACGCGGCCGTCGTCGTCGGGAAGGTGTACGGCCGCTTGTCCGGCTTCAGCTGGGAGGTGATGTAGTCGAGCCCCGTGGTGTCGGTCTGCGCGCAGGTCTGGAGCTTGCGCAGGTCGGCGAGGCTGTGTGGCACCGGCGCATTCTTCGACAGCAGCACTCCCTGGTTCGCATTCATGTACGGCGTGGTGAAGCTGATGGTCCGCTTTCGCTGCGCGGTGATCGTCGCCTCCTGGAACGAAACGTCGAAATGCTTCGTGCCCGGTGCGAACAAGCTCGTCCAAGGCGAGTACATCCAAACCGGCGTGAGGTGGAGCTTCGCCGCGATGTCCTTGGCGAGGTCGACCTCGTAGCCCTTCGGGTTGGTGATCTTGTTGCCGCGGACGGTGCCCTCGGCGAACCCTGGTGCGGGGTCGCCGAACGCGACGATCAACTTGCCCTTCTGCAGCACCGGCGGCGAGCTGCTGTTGTGGGCCGCCGCCGCGGGTACGGCAATGAGCGCTGCGGCCGCAAGCAGCGGGATGAGACGCTTCACAGAATGCCCTCCTCTTATGTTGTTACAACCAGCGAGAGGGACGACTTTACCTGCCTACGGGCGCAACCTCTAGGGCAATTTCAGCCCGCGAGCGCGGTCGCGGTGAGCGTCTGGAAATGGCCGATCAGCTGCTCGCTGCGGCCCATGAGAACGCCCCGCTCGAGGGCGCCCGAGGCCACGCCGCGCTGCACGCCTTCGACGAGCGCGCGGTCCTCGCGCCCGACCTGGTCGTCGAAGGCCATGAGATCGTCGATCCACGCCTGTTCGACGTCCGGGCCGAAGAAGTAGTCGAGGAAGCGGTACGTCCGCTCCGGTGTTCGCGGCACGATCGGGCCGATCGAGATGTTCGGCCTGCCTCCGAAGATGTTGATGCCGAGGTTCGGCCAGAGGAAGTGGAATTGCGCGCGCGGCAGCTCGTTCTCGGCGGTCGCCGTCCGGAGCGGGCCGTGCTGCGTCGAGAGCCGCCCTTCCGTCGAGAGGAGGTACGCGTCCGGCGAGACGTCGATCAGCTCGCTGAACCCGGGATGCGCGACCTGGCAGTGGTAGCACTCGAGGAAGTTCTCGCAGACGATCTTCCAGTTCGCC
>Ga0187776_10000645_pt1 | contig 16888 bp, 17 predicted proteins | sample 0216_BV02_MP12_2_FD_132426 | JGI IMG/M metagenome (GOLD analysis project Ga0187776, IMG submission 132426) | Tropical peat soil microbial communities from peatlands in Department of Meta, Colombia - 0216_BV02_MP12_20_MG | ecosystem: Environmental > Terrestrial > Soil > Wetlands > Peat | place...
CAAGGGGCAGTTCTTCGTCGGCGACGTTTTCTTTACTCAAACCAGTCCGTTGGAAAGGCTCTACACACTGATCCACGAAGCCCGTCATTCCGACGACGACGGGTATGAACATATCAAATGCCCCAGGGGTTTTAAATTTATCTCCTCACGGCAACCCGAGATGGATCTTCAGAGCGTGCCGGCGTGCGATCCTACGGATCGGGGGGCCTATTCGTTTCAGGCGGCATTTCTGTTCGAACTTTTTGCCTTTGGGCTCTTGGATCAGGGTGAAGTTGGACTGCTGTATAACAGTTCGATTTCCAGAGTGGTTCCGCCGAAATAAACCGCGGGCCTAGGGGGAATATTCATTTTTCAAAAGGTCCGCAGCGATTTTCGAGAAGGGGAAATTAAAATCTTTTGATAAATTTCTTGATTCGCTCCCGGTCCTCCGCCTTCAGGTTGGTGAAGTGAACCCCCATCCCCACGCCTTCCTGAACGTACCGGACTTCTGCTTTGACCTTGATGGGTTGATCATCATTAAAAAGACGAAACTTCAGGTCCAGTACGGAGCCCTTCATAAACACCTCAGGAGTGGCGATGAACATTCCCTGCTCGCTGATATCATCCATTCTCCGGACGCTACGATCCCCGAATAACATCTCCTGAAAAATGGATACCCGCTTGTGTTTTCGCCGCTCATCCCCCTTCTTCGCCGGCATATCTGACCTCCCGATTCTTGTTACACTTAATAAAAACGGCTTTAATCCTGTTACATCGGCGGGTCCTGTCCTTCGGCAGCCCCATCCGTCCTCACTCAGCGTCCTCCGAAGGGTTCCAGGGGAACCACACGAAAAACTCCTTGGCCTTTTCGTTGCGGTCGGACGGGGCGCCCCGCCTGCGGCCACCCGCCGGATGTCACTCTAAATTTGTAGTATAGCCCATCGACCCGAAAGCCGCAACGCAAGAGAATGATTATGCTATACTTTGATCATGAAATTCCCGGGAATCTTGTATCCAACGATTACGGTTTTTGCCATATCGTTCCTGATTAATCCATCGGCTCATTCAAGTCCGGTTGAAGAGTCAACGCCCCCTTCGGCGCTTCTGCTGAAGGCTGGCGCCGCCGCGGAAACCATCACACCGGTGGACATTCAAGGTCGCCTCTGGCAGGAGCCTTATACGGACGACAACGGGAACGGCCGGTACGACCCGCCGGACCCTCAAAATCCTTCCGCTCCTTCGGATCGCTTTGAAGACACCAACCACAACGGAAAGTGGGACGGACCGTTTCTGGCCGGATTCAGGCACAAAAAATCCTATTACACCGCCACCGGCGTGCATGATCCGCTCTGGACACGAGTCCTGGTCCTTCAATACGGTGACGTAAAAGTGGCGCTGGTCGCCCTCGATGTCGTGGGATACCTCTACCCGGAGGTCCAGGCGATCCGGAAGGAAGCCGCGGATCTGGGATTCCGCCAACTGATCGTGGCCAGCACGCACACGCACGAAGGTCCGGATACGGTCGGCCTCTGGGGACCCAATCCATTCACGGACGGAAAAGACCCGCGCATGATGCAACATATCCGGCGCCAGACCGTTGCGGCGCTTCGCGTAGCCAACGGTCGGCTCCAGCCGGCTCGTCTCACACTCGCCAAAACCATCCTCCCGGAGACGTTTGGGCCCATCATCGGAGATTTTCGTGACCCGATCGTCCTCGATAACCGGCTGACGATCCTGAAGCTTGAAGACCTCAAAGGCCACGCCATCGCCACCGTGGTAAACGGCGCCATTCATCCGGAGACATCGGGCGGCCAGGGCAGCCTGATCTCATCCGATTTTCCCCACTATGTTCGGGAGGGAATCGAGAAGGGCGGTTTTACCGTTCAGGGACGGACGGTGCAAGGCATTGGGGGAACCGCGATCTATATCAATGGCGCGGTCGGCGGGCTGATGACCACCTTGCGCACAAAGATTAAAGACGAGTCCGGAAACATCTTGCCGCAACGGTCTTGGGAAAAGATGCAGCGCATCGGGGAGCTGATCGCCGGAGCCGTCCTTGAATCGCTTCGGAGCTCGACGCCGGTTTCGATCCGTGGACTGGATGTCAAAACAAAAACGCTCATGATTCCGCTCGACAATCGCTACCTCCAAACCCTCATCTCAAAAGGAGTGATCCAACGCGAAACGTACACAAACGGTCAACCGGTGAGGCCCCCCGCCATTGGACAGGATGTCCAGACCGAGGTGGACCTCATCACCCTCCTGGGCGGGACGGACACGAAAGACCTTCAACCCAAGCCGATCGAGTCTCCGTTGGCGCAGATCATCACGGTGCCGGGCGAACTGTTTCCTGAAATCGCGCTGGGCGGTTATCTGGAGGACACCGACACCTGCTGGACGGTCACGGAACGCAAAAAAAGCATCGACGGCATCGGCAAAGAACGAATCGCGGCCGCCAACCCCGGCACCGCGAAAGAACCAATCCTGCGGGAATTTCTGACGGCTCCGTATACGTTTTTGTTCGGCCTCGCCAACGATGAACTCGGTTACATCGTCCCGTCCAACGATTTTGTCTTTCCGACCTACAATCCCGGACCGGTTTTCGGTATCGACCGATGCGGAAGCAACGATCATTACGAAGAGACGCTTTCGACCAGCTCGAAGATGGCGCCGTTGGTCACCCGAGCCTTAATTGAACTGATCCAGAGCAAACCGTGAAAAAGATCGATGCGCATTGTCCAAACGCAATTTCGATGCTTATCCCTTTGCGCGGTGATCGTGGTATCGCTGACCGGATGTCTCGCGATCGATTACTCTCCGATTGATCAACAGCCCTTTTATCATCGAACCGATTATGCTTCCCCGGCCTACGAGGCCTTTATGTCCTTCAACGGCCCGTACATGGAGGATTACCTGACCTATATCCTGAAAACGATGATCGATGGCTTTAATCCGTCCGGAAATACCGCCGGCAGATGACATAAATTTACAATCAAAGTATAATGATGTATGCTTTTTATGCCCTTCCCCCCTTTTCGAAGCCGGATGAAAAAGATTCTCGCGGGGATCCTGCTCTGCGTCGGACTGACGGCCTGTGCCGGCCCCCTTAGCCAGTTTAATTTCACCGCAGTTGAGTTGCAACGATCGCCGAACTTCACGCACCGCAATCTTGAGGAAGGCAAGGCCGCAATCCTGTCCGCGGTCGCCGGGGATATATTCCACGAGTACCGCCGGGTCCTGGCCGATTCCTTTTCCAAGGCCCTGCGCGACACCTATCCCGATGTCCCCCAAATTCCCCCGCAGGAGACCTTGAGCCTTCTAAACCGCGCCGATCTCGCGGATGAGTACACGGAAATGGTACGAACCTATGAGATCTCCGGTATCCTCCGAAAAACGAGCCAGAAAAAAATTGGCCAGGCCCTGGACGTCCGTTATCTTATTCAGGTGAGCCTGCTACAATACTCCCAGGACACCGCGACGCGATTTGCGTTCCTCGGGATTCGCTTTTTACAGACCCGGTCTTCCTTTCTTCGCGTCTTTGCACAGATCTGGGATGTGCCCTCGGGGACCATTGTATGGGAAGGTTCCTCTTCGGCCACGGTCGCCGGTGAGGATGTCCGCGAGAAACCAATTCCCTTCGAAGAAGTCGCCACCCGGGCCTGGCAGGAACTGTTAAAACAGTTGCCATGACACTCATGTCAAACACGTATCATCTTCAGATGCTCCTTCTGATCGGAACAATCGTTCTTTCCCGCAATTATATCCTTCAACGGCTCGTATATTGAGGATTTCCTCACCCATCACCTGGAAATGATGACGAACGGGCTCATTCCATTCTCCGCGACTCGACCCATGACAGAAGTCCACATTAGAGGTATAATTTGTTCAGGTCTCGAATTTTTGGAGAAATCTCGACACGGGCACGGCAAGAACTCATTAAACAACGGATCTCAAATCGATGCAGACCTTCCACCGGTTCATCATCATCCCTTTCCTCCTCGGCCTGACCGTTAACCTGACCGGTTGTCTCTATTACGGTCAGTACAGCCTCCGTTCCGAATCGCCACCCACGGCCTCCATCGATCCGGATTATTTTCATACCGATCCCACTCCTTGGGTTCCGCAGGTCCTCTCTCAACGGGATCGCGACGGTTACACGATACAAAAACTTCAATTCAAACACCACCTGGCATTTCTCTATGTCCCCGACCAATTGCAACGCGGCCCGGCCGTCATCATTCACCCGATCACGTCGGGGGAATCGGTCACAAAACAGATGGCCCATTTTTTCGCCCAATCGGGGTTCATCTGCCTCCGCTTTCACAGTCATGGGCATCTTCTTCAGGCCAAAAACAGCGACGACGCGCTGACCAGTTTTGAGTCGTTGCTGAAGGACGACGTGACGGACGTGATGGAAGGAATCGACTGGCTCGACGCCCAGTCCTTCGTGGACCGGGACCGCGTCGGGATCATCGGCGTCAGCATGGGGGCGATCATCAGCAGTATTGTCGCCGGAGCGGATCCGCGGATCCGGGCCGGAGTTTTTATTCTGGGGGGCGGGGATCTGGCCGGCATCCTTTTTTCGTCCACGGAGCCTACCGTCGTCTCACTTCGTAATCGGATTGAAGAGGAGGAGGATCTTCCCCCCGAAGAACTCCGGGCCGAGATCGGACGCCGCCTTCGCAACGTGGATCCTCTGACCTATGCCAACCGTCTCGATCCAAAAAGAATCCTGATGATCGACGCTTATTTTGATCACGTGATCAGACGACAATACGCCATGGCCCTCTGGAAAGCCGCCGGAGAGCCTTCAATGGTCATGCTTCCCACCGGGCATTATTCCGCGGCGCTATTCCTTGATTATGCCCAACGCCTGGCCCTGGATCATTTCCAGAAGGTATTTGAGATGCAGAAAAAAGAATAACGGGATTGGACTAGTTCGGTGGTGTCAGGAGAGCGGCCACGGACTGTTCCAGTTCCCGTTCATCCCAGCCGTTCACGATTTCCTCCACCATCTGCCGGCTCAGCGAAACTTCCACCCCGTGGTTGGACGGAATCGGCTCTTCTTTAATCACTTGTTTCATGAGAGCATCGAACCGGGCCCGTTGCGAATCGGAGATCCATCCGGCCCGGGCAAGCCCTTCCTCCCATCGAGCCCGATCCGGGCTCTTCACCATGCGATGGCCCTGTAAGGCTTCACGGGCATCCCGCCAAAACAGGAGGTGACCGCGGCCGATGACCAGAAACTGGGTTTTCAGTGTTTCGAGTTCTCGGCTGGAGGGCGGGCCGTGCCTTTTCAGAATAGACCAGATCTCTTCCCGCGCCGGCTGGACGGTTTCCTCCGGGTCCTCAGCCACAGAAAGGACCAGTTCCGTGATCTTCTGACGCTCCTCCGTAGTCAGAGATCCCGTCCCGGCGCCGTCCGAATTGCAACCCAGGAACAGGGAAAGGCTCAAACCCAAAAAGAAAGAGAGAGTCTTAAAACGTTCCGGTCGATTTCGATTCACCACGTGAAAATCGCGTTTCTTTGCTGATCTTCTTTTAGGTCCCCTTGGGACGAACCCATTTCAGCCACCAGGAAAGAAGCTTCGGGATTTTGCCGGTAAAAAATTTCTCGGCAAAATATTGATCACTGGCCCTCTTATTCGCCTGAGCCTGCGTCGGATAGACATGGATCATCCCGGAAATATCGGCCACCGTTCCCTTTTTCTTCAGGGCCAGCGCATATTCATGGATCAGATCCCCCGCGCCGGCGCTCAAGATCGTGCAGCCCATGATCCGGCCGTTGGGCCGCGTTAGCAGCTTCACGGTTCCCTGCGTCTGTCCATCGATGATATGCCGGTCGTTGTCGGCCACGGCAAACCGCCAGACCCGGTAACCGCCTTCGCCGAACCGTCGTTTGGCCTGCTCTTCCGTCAGACCGACCTGGGCCAGTTCCGGATCGGTAAAGGTGCACCAGGGAACCACGGAGTAATCGGCCTTTCGCCTCAGGAGCGGGACCAGCGCATTGGTCACAACCAACCCGGCCTGGTACTCGGCCATATGGGTAAACGGGAAACCATCCGTCACATCGCCGCAGGCGAAAACCCGCGGATTGGTTGTCCGCATCCACCGATCCACCTTGATTCCCCGGTGATCATACTCAACACCGGCCTCAGCCAGCCCGAGTCCTTCCACCCGCGGACGCTTTCCCGTCGCAACGAGCAGCGCATCGCCTTCGACCGAAAAGGATTGGCCGGCGCGCGCGCAACGGAGTCGGATCCGGTCGCCCTCTTGCTCAACTTTCTCGGCGCTCGCGTTCAACTCGATCCGCAGTCCTTCCTTCGTCAGGATTTCATGAAGTCGATTGGTGGTTTCCCGATCGTCTTTATCGAGTATGCAGCCCAGGGCCTCGATCACCGTGGCACGGCTTCCAAGACGTTGGAAGGTCTGGCCCATCTCACATCCGACGGGGCCTCCGCCCACCACCAGGAGATGTTCCGGCTGCCGGGATTGATCGAAGAAGTTCAGGTGGGTCATGTAGGGAACACGGTTGAGGCCTTCAATCGGAGGGAGGGACGGGTCGGCGCCGACCGCGATGCAGAACCGTCGCGATTTCAGAATGCGTCCATTCACTTCCAGGCGGTCGCGCCCCACGAATGCGGCCCGGCCCTGGATCACTTCCACGCCCATCTTTCTGAACCGGTCCGGATCATCGTGGGGCTGGATGGTCATGATCACGTCCCGCATATGCTGCATGACCCGGGCAAAGTCGACCGGAATCGGCTGATCCCGAAAGCCGTACGAGCCAGCATGCTCCATCAGGTGCCTGACCTTGGCCGACCGGATTAATGCCTTGCTGGGAACGCAGCCGGTCCAGAGACATTCCCCGCCAAACCGTCCCTGTTCGATCAGAGCGACCTTCGCGCCCAAGCGCGCCGCACCGCTTGCGGTGACCAACCCTCCCGCTCCGGCGCCGATCACAACCAGGTCAAAGACTTCCACCGACGCACCCGTCCGATCTATGCTTTTTCTCCTTTTTCGCGGCCGCGCTTCTTGCGTGCCCCGTAAAATTCTTCGGCCACGATCACATCTTCCGGACTGCCGATGAGCAGCGGAACCCGCTGGTGAAGATCGTGGGGGCGGATGTCCAGGATCCGTTCCTGCCCGGTGCCGGCACGCCCTCCGGCCTGTTCAACGATGAAGGCCAGCGGGGCTGCCTCGTAGAGGAGCCGAAGCTTTCCCTGCGGGTTCTTGGTATCACCCGGGTACAGAAAAATGCCGCCGTGAAGTAGCGTTCGATGGAAATCGGCCACCAATGAACCGACGTACCGTAAGGAGTAGGGCCGGCCCCCGCCTGGATCTTTTTCCTTCAGATAACCGACCAAGGCCCGGGTCTGGGATTGCCAAACCGTATAATTGCCTTCATTAACGCTATAGGTCTTCCCCCGGGACGGAATGCGGATATTCTCATGCGAGAGGAGAAATTCGCCGATATAAGGATCAAGCGTGAACCCGTGCACGCCGTTTCCTGCGGTATAAACCAAGACCGTGCTCGGGCCGTAGATCACGTACCCGGCCACGACTTGATCCGACCCGACCCGGGACCATTCTTTGTCCGTCCGGTGCTGAGCGCCGCTCAGCCGATGATGGATCGAAAAAATCGTTCCGATCGTCCCGTTCACATCGATGTTGGACGACCCATCAAGCGGATCAAAAAACAGGGTGTATTTCCCCTTGGAACAATTCTCCGAAAGATGCCTCGGCTTTTCCATTTCTTCCGAGATCAGTGTGCAAACTAATCGACTTTGGCCCAAAACATTAATAAAAGTCTGGTTGGCGTATTCGTCCAACCGTTTGACTTCTTCCCCATGGACATTGACTTCGCCGGTCAAACCCAGAAAATCCACCAATCCGGCCCGACTCACCGCCCGAGCGATGATCTTGGTGATAAGGCCGATTTGGGCCAGCAACATCGAGAGTTCGCCCGTCGCGGAAGGATGGATCCGTTGTTCCAGTAGAATGTGGCGCGTGAGCGTGATCCCTTTAGTACCCATCGGCTCCTCTCTCTCGTAACGTCAATAACCGCTTTGGGGCCCTTAGTTTACACCATTTTGCCGCGACTGTCACCCTGCTGTACAGGACCTTTATTTCAAAACGGAGGGAACGGATTTCCAATCCGTGATTTTCTTCGAACCCTCTAGCGGGACGTTGTCATCCTCTTCGGCCATCACAACCGCCTTGATCTTCAGGTTGGATAGCGCCTCGGCGTCTTCTGTAGAACGGGTAATCCACGCCGAGAGGTTTGTCCAGCCCGCATCACGGATTTCCTCGAGCCGCTCGACGATTCGCTCCGTCCGACGTTCCGCCTCGTTCGGCATGGACCATACATAAAGGGGTGCCGGGGGAAAGTCCTGTTGAATCAGCCAGTCTTTTGTCTCTGGGATCAGCGCCTCATCCCCGGTCTCGATAAATAATAGCTGATACCGCTTGGAAAGCCCGGAAAGAACCTTGACGGCCTCCGGCATTGCATCCGAAGAGGGGGTAGGATTGAACGGAATGGAGGGAGGCTCGCTTGGGATCCGGACGGAGGAGAGGGCCACAAAAAGAATCGGAGCGGAGGCATTACGACAGGCGACATTTAATACGGCCGCATCGGCTTCATACCTCGGGCTCTCAACAATTCGGACCCTGACAACATAGAGACCCGGCGTGGGAGGCACGAAGCGTATTTCGGCCACGCCGTCTCCTCCCGAAAGCGTCTGTCCGAGGGATCGATTTTTTAGCATAAACTCGATCCGCTCACCGCTGATAGGCCGATGGACCAACGACAGTCCGCCCGTGACCAAACGGACAGCTAAACGGACCGGTTGATTGGGTTGAGTGATTTGATCGAAGGCGATGATCGAGGCAGACGATCGGGCCGAAACACCGTTCACAGAAAAAAGGAACAGCACAAGCCCGATGAAAACGAAACGGAACCAGGACATCGTTGAAGAACCCCGGCCTTCCAGCCGGGGATTCTTCGACCCGGGTCGAAAAGCCTTCCTTTTTAATCCGCTCGCGATGCGGATTCAACCCCGTTAGCTCAGAAGATTTTCTGCGGAGCACCGCCCCGGTTCATAAGAGGGGGCGGCTTTTCTTCGAACCGTTAACCCCCTGAACGACCGGCACGTGCCTTGGCCAATCTTTCTTCCGCGAGACGGTTGGCGGCTTCCAGCGGCGTGATTTTTTCTTCTTTCGCCCGAGCAAAAACCCGGGACAGGTTATCGGCGATTCCGGCCACCCGCTCTTCCGCTTTTTCCTTCTGATAGCCCTCCGTTTCGCAGGCGATGTTGATCAGCCCGCCCGCATTGATGACATAATCGGGAGCGTAAAGGATCCGACGGCGTTGAAGAAGGTTGGCATCCGCCCAGTTGGCCAGCGGATTGTTCGCCGCGCCGGCCACGATCCGGCAACGGAGTTTTGAAATCGTGGCCGAATTGAGGATCCCACCCATCGCGCAAGGAGCAAAGATATCGCAAGCTGCAGTATGAATCCGTGTCGGGGGCAGCGTCTCGGCTTTGACCTCGGCGACCACGGCCTTCACCCTCGAGGCATCCAGATCCGAGACGATCAATCGGGCTCCTTCTCGATGAAGCAATCCGACCAACTGCCGACCAACTTTCCCCAGACCTTGAACCGCAACGGTTCGATCCCGGAACGAATCGGACCCAAATGATTCCTTCAGACAGCACCGCATCCCATGAACCACGCCCCGGGCCGTCATGGAGGATGGATCACCGCTCCCGCCTTTTTCCTCGGGGATTCCCGCTGCGTACCGCGTCACTTCGCGGATCGTCTCCAGATCAGACAGGGTCATCCCCACATCCTGAGCCGTCACATACAGGCCGGCCAGGGAATCGACCGACCGACCGAACGCTCGGAGCAATGCCGGTGTTTTGTCTTGAGGCCCCGCACAGATCACCGCCTTGCCGCCGCCCAAGTTCAGCCCGCTGATCGCGGCCTTGTAGGTCATCGCTTTCGAAAGCCGAAGCGCATCGGTGGCCGCCTCCTCAAACGTCTTGTAGGACCAGAACCGGCAGCCGCCCAGAGCGGGACCAAGCAGCGTGCTGTGAATCGAGATAATCGCGTTTAAACCGGATTCAGAATCGGTGGAAACGATCAATTGCTCGTGACCTTCCTTGGCCATGACATTGAATAAGTCCATCGTTTCAACCCCTCGAGTCCCGTTAAATGCTTTTTTTCTTTGTTTGGGATTTCGACTTGTTCCGATTCGCCGCCTTGTCGATCCGGACTTGATAGATGAATCCGGCCCCCTTCCGGAGATCCAAATAAGAGGTGGCATCTTCCCATCGCGTATGTTGGATGGGTAGGCCGAAGAAATCTTCCTGATAAATCTCGTTAGGCTCCCCGAAGCTTTGCTTCATTTCCTCCACTAAGTCTTCATAAAACCGCGTATGAAAATAAATACGGTCATAAATGATAAAAACTTTGTAGAGATGACCCTGATAGAAATAATACTCCACCCGCTCGTGTTTCGGCGTCATCCGAAAATAAACGTCCGGGTCTTCTTCCAGATGCTCCGCATATCCGAACTCATCCGTCATCTCGGCCCGCTCGATCTCGACCTGCTTCTGAAGCTCCTCCACGGTAATGCCCCAGTCGGCCCGATCATATCCATGAGGCAATGCCGGTCCCGCAGCGGCCAAGGACGGTACGATCAGGCTGAGAAAAATGATGACGATCGGCATCGGCGTTTTCCGCCTTCACGTTATCATGTTTATGACCCAGGAGCAAGAGGCGAGATAATGCGGTCTATATTTCAATAAGTTAACAAAATCACGAACCCCCCCGGGCGGGAGGGAACAAGAACCCATGAAGTTGCAGATCCAACAGCAACAGGGTAAGATAGATTCACTATGGCGGCACGTGATCAATCACAGATGAACCTGATCGTCGGCGAGATTCGTCGAGAGACACCGGAGATCAAATCTTTTCGATGTGATCTGGGATCGAACAAGCCCTTCCCGTTCCGTCCCGGCCAGTTCGTCATTATAACGGCCGAGGTCTGGAATCCGAAGAGAAACCGGATGGGAACGGCAAACCGCGCCTTCTCGATATCGTCCTCCCCCACAGATGAAGATTTCATCGAGATCGCGGCCAAACGGTATACGGGCGGCCGCCTCACTTCCTGGCTCCACGACACGGTCAAGGTGGGCGATATTTTAAATATCAAAGGACCGGAGGGAAACTTTGTGTTCAAGGAAGGCGAGAGTGACGAGCTTGTTCTGATCGCCGGCGGGATCGGGATCGCCCCCTACCGCAGCATGATCCGGTATATCCTGGCCAAAGGACTGCCGGTGAGGGTCACCCTTCTCTACAGCGCCAGAACACCCGTGGATTTTGCGTTCAAGGCGGAATTCGACGCGGCAATGAAACAGCACTCCAATTTTCGCTGCATCTACACCATCACCCGCCCGGACCCAACACCCTGGACCGGTCGCATCGGACGGGTTGACGAGGCCCTTCTTCGAGACTATCTGGGGCCGGTCGGGACATTATACTATCTCTGCGGGCCAGATCAAATGATCAAGAAATGCGCCCAAACCCTCGCGGCCCTGGACGTCCCTTATTCCCGGATCCGATCGGAACGCTGGTAGGCCGTCCTCTCTTGAACGATGACCGTTGACAACGCGGGCCGTCTTCGGCAACAATCCGGTTCATTATGCCATCGGACCTGCTCTGGCTGCTCCCGTTATTCCTGTTGGCCGCGATGCTGTATTCCTCGGTCGGTCACGGCGGCGCGTCGGCCTATCTCGCCATTCTAGTGCTGGCCGGTTACGCCCGGCCGGAGATCGCGCCTACTGTTCTGATCCTGAACATCCTGGTCACCGTGACCGGATTCATCAATTATTTTCGCGCTGGTCATTTCACCCCTCGACTCCTATGGCCCTTTATCCTCGCGTCCATCCCGGCCGCCTACCTGGGCGGGATGATCTCGCTATCGCAGCAAACCTTCTCCGGAATTCTCGGCGGGGCCCTTTTCATCGCCGGGCTGCGGTTTATCCTGTTCACAAAGCCGATTTTACCCCGTCCTCCCGTAAAGCCGGCTTGGATCTACGGCATCGGCCTGCCGGTGGGCTTGGCCCTCGGATTCCTGGCCGGACTGATCGGAATTGGAGGAGGGATCTTTTTAAGCCCCCTGTTATTGTTGATGGGTTGGGCGGATGCCAAACAGACCGCCGCCGTTTCGGCCGCCTTTATTATCTTAAACTCATTGAGCGGTCTTGCCGCCCATGCCCTCAACGGAACGATCAACCCGGAGCTTGCCGTTCCCCTGGGACTCACCGTCCTCATCGGCGGACAGATAGGATCGTGGTGGGGCGCCCGAAAGGTTCCGCCAAAAGTCCTCCAACAAGTTTTGGGCGTGGTTCTTTTAGTCGCGTCTCTGAAGATGATCCATGACCTTTTCTAATATCCGGTCGGTTTGATTACCCGGCCCGGATCACGTATAATTTCCTCATGATCAACTCGACCGTCCCATCCGGCAAAATGGCTTTCCTCTTCTATCTCCTCATCGCCGTCCCTTGGTTGACAACATACCTGGAGGAAGAACGTTTTGCTCTAAATCCGCGCGAGCTGATTGCCGGGATCGGCCTTTCGGTCCTGATCGGGGGGGGCGTTTATGTCTCGCTCTATTACCGGCAGCAATACCTTCGACTGCAGGAGGAAATCGAACGGTTGGCCCATGCCGATCCCGTGACGATGCTGGGTCATCCGCGGGCTTTGGAAGAGGCCCTCGTCAAAGAGATTGCTCGGGCGCGCCGAATGGACCGGCCTTTGTCCTGCGTCTTTGCCGATCTGGACGATTTCAAGACGATCAACGACCGATTCGGACATGCCACTGGAAACGCCGTCCTCCAGACCGTCGGCAAAACCATTCAAGGGATCATCCGGCAGGGTATGGATCTGGCCTTCCGATACGGAGGGGATGAGTTCGTCGTCATTCTCCCCGAGGCGGACAAGGCCCAGGCTTATCTCATCGCTCAGCGCCTGCATCAAGCGCTATCGAAACTCCGCCCGCCCGCGATTCCGCTCAAAGCGGTACAGGCCGGTCTGGCGGTGGCCCAGCTCCGTCCCGAGCAGAAAGCGACGGACCTTCTCGGCTTGGTGGACAAGGCGACCCGCGAAGCCAAGACCCGCACGAAAAATTTCATCATCGACGCGGAAGAAATCGGAAAAGATTTAGCGCCCTGATCGGATGACCGCAGTCTGTTCCTCGGCGTGGTAGGAGCTTCTCACCAGCGGCCCGGATTCGACATGGCGGAATCCGAGACGCAGGCCTATTTCCTTTAACGAAGAAAACTCGTCCGGATGGTAATACCGGGAGACGGGAAGATGTTTGGGCGTGGGCTGCAGATACTGGCCGAGCGTCAGGATATCGCAACCGGCTTCAACCAAGTTCACCATCACCGACTGGATTTCATCGTCCGTTTCCCCCAACCCCAGCATCAGACCGCTTTTGGTAACAAGGCTCGCCTGTTTGGCGCGCAAAATAAGGTCAAGACTCCAGGCATATTTTCCCTGCGGACGCGCGCTTCGATAGAGACGCGGGACGGTCTCGGTGTTGTGATTGAGGATGTCCGGACGGGCTTCAAAGACTTGGTCCTGCGCCGCGCGGGAGCCTTTAAAATCAGGGATCAGGACTTCGATGGTGCAGTCGTGCCCCTTCCGGATTTCACGAATCGTCTCGGAAAAAATCGCCGCACCGCCGTCGGCCAGTTCATCCCGATTCACCGAGGTTATCACGGCATGACGGAGGTTCAACGCTCGAACGGCCTCGGCCACCCGGCGGGGTTCATCGAGGTCCAGCGTGACCGGCCGCCCGGTGGCCACGGCGCAGAAACCGCAACTTCGCGTACAGACATCGCCCAGGATCATGAAGGTCGCCGTCCCGCGGTTCCAGCAATCCCACACATTCGGACAGCGGGCTTCTTCGCAAACGGTGTGAAGCTTGAAATTACGAAGCAGGCTTTTCATCCCCTGATAACGCGGACCCGAATAAGCTCGAACCCGAAACCACACCGGCAATCTGGTTCGGCCTTCATGAAATCCGTCAGGGAGAACCGGAAGGGGGTTCATGAATCAGGGTTTCTCAATAATCGATTCGATCATGTCTTTGTTGATCGAGATATACGGCACCTTCTCATGGGATCCGTCGATTTGAACATCCGTCAGATTGATGAAGGTTCGTTCTTCCTCGTTTAAAACGTCCGAGACCCGCTTGCGCATGGGTGGGATGAGCAGGAATCCTTCGTAGCTCGCATACGAAGTTCGAACCTTGACATGAACTTTTTTCCCGGCGGCCATCTTGGGTCTTTCCCTCCTGGTGTTTTGAATAAAACCCAATTCTCCGTCCCGGCCTTGGAGCCCGACCGGACCTATCGGGATTTGGGATGGGTCGAGCGCGCAACGGTTACCGTTTCCGGCGCTGATGGCGCATCTTTTTTCGAAGCTTACGGTATTTGTGCTTCCGCATCTTTTTGCGCCGTTTTTTAACCACTCTCGACATGGACATCCTCCTCTGGAACGCCTATCTTATCGGGATCTGCCCCAAAAGGCAAATCCTTACTCCCCGACATTTCAGTCAGCCGGACCTTCGGCTTGTGCTGCGCCGTTTGGATTCGGGTTTTTCTCGAACCAAGAGCACCGGACATGCACCGTATTCGATCACCTTGAGCGGTACGCTTCCCAGAAAAAACCGCCGAACGGCCGAGCTGCCACTGGCCCCCATGACCACGATGTCATGATCCTTGGCCTCGTCAATGATCGCCTCTGAGGGACGGCCGGAGCGCACCTTGACCTTGGCCTGAACACCCAATTGGGCCAGAATCATCTCCGCCCGCCGTACCTGCTCCTGGGCGGCCTGGAGCCCTACCGCTTCCGCGGCGACGGATAGAACCGTCACCCGCGCATTCAGGGCCTGCGCGATCTGGGCGCCGAACAATTCGGCCTTCTCCGCCAACTTAGAACCATCCGTACACATCAGAAAATCGTGACTCTCCCGGATGTTTTTTGCAATCAAAACCGAGCAAGGGGAAAATTCGGCAATTCGAAGCGCCGTGCTGCCGACAAAGTAACTGGCTATGCCTTCATGGCCTCGGGAACCCGTCAGGATCAAATCATAGCGTCCCTGGCCGGCCTCCGTCAGGATTTCCTCCGCCGATTCGCCTTCACGAAGCTTCAGCCGCACACGTTCGGTATGGCGACCGATCAGATGCAGTTCAACGCCCCCCTCGGCCGACCCCCGAAAGGTCTGACGAACCCCGGCATCCCTTTCGGGGGTAGAGGCCACCAATCCGGCCCCGGCCAAGATGTTTTTCGCACGCTTCAGGTATTCCACTCCCGGAATGTCCAGATCCCACTCCCCCATTTTCTTGCGAGCCGTCGTCAGATAAATCGAGTCCCCGCCGGGGGCCACCGGACGGACGTAAAGAACCGTCACGTCCGCATCCAGCTCGTGGGCAAATTTCCCACCAAACCGAATCGCCTCCTCCGCGTACCGCTGACCATCGGTGCACATTAATATCTTCATTGACCACCCCCCGGAAATGCCAACAACTTCCAGTAGCTAAAGGCCATCAGCATGAGCAGACCCAACGAGACGACATTCATTTTCCAACCGGCCTTAATGAAATCGGCTCGTTTCAGGTAACCGCTGCTATAGACCATGCCGCAGGCCGGAGAACCGATGGGGGTCATATACGTGAAGGCCGACGCCACGGCCGTGACCAGACCGGTCGCCACGATCGAGGTGCCCGAGAGATCGGCCATGTGCAGCGTGACCGGCGCCAACAATCCGACCGTGGCACCGCTGCTCATCACCGAGGCCAAGGCCATCGTCAACAAGGCCACAAAGAACAACATCGGGATTCCGCCGTGCAGCCCCAAAGGCTCGACCCCACGAAGCACCCACTGTGCCGTCCAGTTGGCTGCGCCGGTATCCCGCATCGTGATTCCAAGTGAAATGGCGCCCCCGTAGATGAAGAGGACCCCCCAATTAATTCCCCGGCTGAAATCCTCCCAATGCGCAATGCCGGTCATCAAATAGAGGGCCACCCCGATCATGGCCGTGGTGCCCAGCCCGATCTGATCACTCGCCGTAATCCATAAGAAGACGGTGACCAAGAAAATAATCACGGTCCACCCATCCCGCGCCGTCACGGTTCCTTCCTCCGCGACACGGCTTCGAAGTTCCGCTATGGAACGGCTGAGGTCGGACACTTCGGGTCGAAAGGTTTTGAGGAGGATCCAGGCAACCAGAGGAACCTGAAGGACAACCATGGGATAAAGATACTCCATCCATTGGAGGTAACTCACGTGCAGATGAAAAAGCTGCTTCCAGTAGGTCAGCATGATGGCATTGCGGGCCCCACCGGACGGACTCCCAACGCCGGCCGCAACCGCACCGTAAGCGATGGCCAGCATGATCAGCGCCGGAAGATTTTTTAACTCCCGGGGCTCCGGCCCCGCAGACGCAATCAATGTCATCCCGACCGGCATCATCATCGCCACGACCGTATGTTCCCCAATAAACGAAGCGATCAAGGCCGAAACCACGATGAGTCCGACCACCACGCGTTCCACGCGTGGCCCGGTCACGCGGACAATGGCCAGTGCCAGTCGTTTATCCAGTTTCTGCTTTACGATCGTCTCGGCGATCATCAGCGAGCCCATGATAAACAGAAGCGAATCGCTGATAAAAGACCGCGACACTTCCATCGGACCGGCGATGCCCAGGAGCACCTCGAACACACCGATCAGAACGGCGACCGTGGGAAGCGGCATTGGCTCCGTGACAAAAAACACGATCGCGGCAACGGCAATCGCTAACGATTTCTGGCCCGACATCGTCAATCCGGAGGGG
>Ga0187776_10000646_pt1 | contig 16817 bp, 13 predicted proteins | sample 0216_BV02_MP12_2_FD_132426 | JGI IMG/M metagenome (GOLD analysis project Ga0187776, IMG submission 132426) | Tropical peat soil microbial communities from peatlands in Department of Meta, Colombia - 0216_BV02_MP12_20_MG | ecosystem: Environmental > Terrestrial > Soil > Wetlands > Peat | place...
GACGACCTCGTTTGTCCTGTCGGTGGAGCCGTCGGAGCTTACCACGACCTCCAGCAGGTTTGCAGGATAGTCGCTACTTAATGCGTTTAGCACCTTGTCCCGAATGACCTCTTCCTCGTTGTAAGCTGATACGACAATGGAAACCGGGACCTCCATATCCTTCTGTTTCCAGGGCTTCCGGATGACTGGCTTTAATGCCGCAAGCAGCAGGGGGTAGATGAGGTAGGAATAAACCAGGGAAAATAGGAAAAGATAAAAAGCTATTACCATTGCTTCGCTCAACCCTCTGCTTCTAGTTCGTTTTCAATGTACAGATTGTACCAAGTCTGAAAGACCAATAACGACCATATCAACGTGTCGTGGATTTCTGTACCGCTGTAATGCTCATCGAGGATCCGCTGAATCGTTCCATGATTGAACAATCCATGCCTTTCCAGGTTTCTCTTGGACAATACCTTAAGGGTGAAGGGCCTGAGGTCTCTCTTCAGCCATTGGGCCATAGGACCAACAAATCCCTGCTTACGGTGGTCAATCACCTCGCTCGGGAGTATGCCTCTGACCGCCTTTTTGAGCAGGTACTTTTTGGAAAACCATTTCATCTTCATTTCCGGAGGGATTGTAGCGCAGAATTCCATTAGGGGATGGTCGAGGAAAGGAACCCTGACTTCCAATGCGTGATACATACTCATCCTGTCGGTGACGGCCAGGATATCTTCTGGAAGATAGGTCTTCAGGTCGCAGTAAAATACTCGGTTTAGGGCGTCCCGCTCATCTTCCGCAGGGACTGATTTGAAGTAGTCAAGAATAAGTTCTCTGGGGGCGTCGAGACATTTGCTGAACCTAGCGGTGTCAGTGAAAAAAGATGCCTGAATAGCGGGATTCAGGCGTGTGAGGTATCCATAGTAGGCGTTTCCGTCCTCCTGGGACGACGACCGCACAAACCTCTTCATATGATTGATGGTGTAATGGCCGTCTGAACGCTCGGACAGGCCGTCGACGAAACGGCGGATTATACGCTCCCGCACAAAAGAGGGCAATCTCCCATACAGCCCCCTTGCCCTGAACCCCAGGTATCGCTCATACCCTGCAAAAGCCTCGTCTCCGCCCAGGCCGGACTCGGCCACGGTGACGTTCTCCCTCGCAATTTTGCATACAAAATACGTCGGGATGGTCGAGTCATCCGCGAATGGCTCGTCAAAAGAACGAACAATCTTTTCCAGAACACCCTCCGGTTCGGGAAGGACTTCATATTCCTTGTGATTTGTTCTATATCGGTCTGCGACCATCCGAGCGTAAACCCGTTCATCTAGGTAACCGCCCGCCTCCCCGCCAAACCCCATGCAGAAGGTGTTCACGGGACTTTTTGTCACCATACTCATGACGGCAACAACAGCGCTTGAATCAATTCCCCCGCTCAAAAAAGCGCCCAACGGCACATCACTTATGAGGTGGATTCTAATCGATTCATGGAAAAGCTCCACGAATCGTTTGATAAAATAATCCTCGCTCTTGCCCCTGTCTGGAAAATACTCGATATTCCAGTATTTCCGTATACGAACCCGCCCATCTTGCCAGATAAGGACATGGGCCGGCAAAAGCTTGCGGATACCCCTGAAGATGGTCATCGAGTCGGGAATATAAGAGAGACAAAAATAACTGGCTAAGGCTGCATCATCCATATCCCGCCGAATGGACCGGTCAGCTAGGATAGCTTTCATCTCCGAGGCAAAGTAAAGGGTACTACCATGCTCAGCGTAGAAAAGGGGTTTTATACCGAATCGGTCTCTCGCAACAAAGAGTTTCTTTGTCTTCTTGTCCCATATGGCAAAGGCGAACATACCCCGGAGGTAATCCACGCAGTCTTCACCCCACTCCTCGTAAGCATGGAGGATGGTTTCCGTGTCGCTTCGCGTCTTGAATATATGATTTTTTGCAACAAGGTCGTCGTGCAAAGCGGGAAAATTGTAAATCTCCCCATTGAAGACAATACATAGTGACCCATCTTCGTTGTACATCGGCTGTCGGCCGCCCTCAAGGTCGATGATGCTCAGCCTTCTGAAGCCCAAACCCACGCCATCGCCCACGAAGAAGCCAGAATCGTTGGGTCCGCGGTGGGCCATCAAATCAGTGGCCTTTTTCAGGTAAGCTTCATCGATATTCGAACCGACGATGCCGAATATTCCACACATGTCTTTTGAGAAATAATGTAGGTTTCAGCGATACTACAGGGCGACCGCAAATAGCTCACAGAAGAGAGATGAGATGATTCTCTTTCAAGGGCCCATTTCAAAACGTGAATTTCACGTATCGACTCGCTTCATAGTCTAAGACGGATTTGATTCCCTCTTCCACAGAGACAGGAGGCTTCCAGCTCAATTCTGTGTGGAGCTTTGCAGAATCGTAAAGGATGCTCTTCTGTGAAGAGGTCAGCCGGTATCTCGTAAGAAAAGGCTTTCTCCCCATCCAGGAAAATACTTTTTCCTGGATATACACCGCTGAGTATAAGAGGCTATACGGGATGTATAAGCAGGTAGCATCAGGGTATACGCTTTTCACCAGATGCTCCATATACTCCTTTTTCGTGATTCTCTCTGGGTCGACCACATTATAGACCCCGCCGGCCGTCCCCTGTTTTTCAATCGCCTTTACAATTGCCTCTACCAGGTTATCTATATAGATAAAGGGAAGAACAAATTTCCCGTTCCCGATCACGGCAAACATTTTTTTCCCAAGTGAAAAGCCCATTATGGGGGTAAATATTTCCCCTCCCGGACCCCATATGGTACCCGGCCGCAGGCTGATGATGGGCATCGACCCCGCAGTGACCGCCTCTGCTACGATCTGATCCGCCTTCAGCTTCGCCCAGGAATAAAAGCCCCTCTTTTCTGGGAAGCGCTCGAGCGGGGCGTCCTCTCCGATGACGGCCCCCTTCCTGTAGTCGGCAACCCCATATACCGCGCAGGAACTGATGTAAATCAACTTCCGGATTCCCACCTCACCGCAGAGGTGAAGGACATTCCGCGTCCCCTGAATTGTGCTCAACTCGCCTTCTCTTTCGTTTCCCGCCGTATCGGCGGCGGCATGCACGACTACCTCCATGTCCTGAAAGGCCGCCCGGAAGGACCCAAGATCGGCCACATCCCCGAAAAAGATTTCCACACTGCAAGCTTTCAGCCTTTTTGTATTTGAGAGCTTTCTCACCAAAGCCCTCACCGGGTAACCTTTCTGTGCTAATGCCTCGATCAGCCTTGTCCCCAGAAACCCGCTTGCCCCGGTAACCAGGATCTTCGGCAATCCCTCTTTAACCCCCTGCCTCTCAACCGGGATGATACGCTTAAAAATCAGCCCGGTATTCTTGACCTGCTTGAAGACCTCCTCCATGGCCTCCAAGACCATGAGGGCATTCTCCTTCGAAACCGGCACATCCCCCTGCCCCTTGATGCTATCGTAGAAACCGTGAATCAGATTCTGCATGCCATGGTAAGGCTTGAGCTTCCTTCTGAGAAACCTCCACACATTGGATACCGTCGAGAAGAAGAGCTGTTTGCTCTCGCTGAGATTGTACATCACCTTCTGGGCTGCCTTGGGCAGGCCGCTCAGCGGATGGAAGACGGTCACCATCGTATTGAAATCCACCTGCAGCATGCCGGTGGTACCGTAAATTCTCACGAAATGAAGGTGTGGCTTGGCCGCGAAAGAAAAAATTAGCGTGCCCGAGCAGTTCTCCCCATTGATAAGGATTCGCAGTTCATCGGATATACCCTGGGGAAGCTCGCCATGAGACCTTTCCATCACCTTAATTTCGCGGGGCCTTCCGGTATAGGGCAGCATCACGTACAGGGGATGGGACATAAAATCATGGAATACCCCTCCCGGCAGGGAATAAAGCCAAGGCAAGACGTTGGGGGCTGGATACTTGCGGAATGCATCAATCCGGGTGTTCAAACCGTAGTAGCTTTCTACATTGATAATCTGGCCTATTCGCCTCTCCTCAATAAGCGCGCGGGCCTTAACCATACACGGGTCAAAATAATGATTATGCATGGGGCAGACCTTGACCCCTCTGGATTCCGCTATCTCATAAAGTTCCCTTGCCTCTCGGGAGTGAAGAACTAAAGGCTTCTCGATCAAGACGTGGAGGCCTCGCTCCATGGCCTCTTTAGCGATTTCATAATGACTCGCTGGAGAGGTCACAATATGCAATACTTCAGGCTTCACTTGCCTGACAAGAGCGTCCAGGTCAAGAAAATATCTTGGTATACCATGTGCCAAGGCACAGCTTTTCGCCTTTCCTTCGTCGAGGTCAGCAACGCCTACAAGCTCCGCGCCGGGATAATTTCTTGCGAAATTGATATGATAGTCCGAGTTCATCCCGCAGCCGATTATTCCAATCTTCATTCAACCATTTCCCTTTTTGCTGTCAATCTTGATAATTGCCGCAAAATCAAGGCAAACATCCCCAAAAAGATTGGAGACGAAACCAAATGCCTCCCCTAATGCCATATTGGAGCCGGCAAAAAAGAATATAAACCTTTGTAATGCGATGCCCTCGAGAGGGGGCCTGCCATCAGCGAGGCCCCATGATCTTAACCCTCTTCCTCGACCGAATGGAACCATTGATCGAAGAGTCTTATCCTCGGCCCCAACCACCTGAAGATGCGTTCTTCTCCTACCGTTTCCCCGATTGTATTTTTCAACACCAATAATTATCCTAACTTTCCTTCATTATACTCTTTAGCAAGCCACCCCGCTGTCTTTTCTATAACATCTCTCTCCGCCTCCCTGGATAAAAAAGTATGATCCCCATTAGGTACTATATAAAGTTCACAAGCATGTCCTTTACCCTGAGAAAACTCCTCCAATTTTATTTTGAACTCTTCTATCGGAATAATCTCCTTTTCTCCATAAATAAAAAGAGCCTTTCGCCCGGAAAATATAAAAGTTTCAAAAGCCTCAAAAAATTCTCTTTGCCTTTCACTATAATCTTTGTTTTTTTTCCTCCCTAAAACCCAAAAAACATTTTTAATAAGATAAAGATATTTATCAGAAAAAAGGTAACTTTTCCAAGCCCTAACATTTAGAGCTTTCTTCATCACTCCTCTCAAATAATATTTGGCAGCTATTTCACTTATTGAGTCATTTTTAACTGGGTTTTCAGACCCATAGATAAAGGGAAGTGACCATGAGATAATCGAATCTACTCTATGGTCCTTGGCGGCTGCCTTCAATGCATTCCTTGCCCCAGCGCAAATACCCAAAAGAATGATCTTTTCAACCTCTTCCTCTTTCGTGAGGAAATCAATGGCCCCTAAGGTATCCGCAATATCAAAGTAATCAATATCGACCCCTCCATACTCGATTTCTCCTTCACTCTCTCCAATTCCTGCGAAATCCATTCTTAAAACAGAGAACCCTATCCCACTGAACCTTCTTGCAGCCTTTACATAAATCCTATGAGGGCCCACTCGGTATTGAAGACCAGCATTCAAGAAAATAATCCCCATTTTTCTGCCATTATTTTCTGCAGGGTGCAAGATACCAAAGAGCCTTCTCCCTTTACTTTGCAAGTTTACAGGTTTTTCCATACTGACAGATACTATCTCCTTCCCGATTTTTCTACTAACCAATTCAAAGTACATCTGTTAAACTGCTCCGGAGAATACCACTCGAAAAAAGATTCCCAATCCCAAAAATTCTTATCCTCAACGACCTTCGATTCAAATAAAACCCCATTCTTTTTATAAACGCCCGATAGATCTTCTAAAGATTCATATCCTCCGGGAAGGTCCTTTATAGTCACAATAAAGGCATTGCCTTTAAAATTTGATAGCTGCGTAGTCAGATTAATCCCTGACATTTCCTCAACGCTCGCCATTGTGAGGGGATGACCTTCTATGTTAAAGAAACCTTTGGACCTAATTTCTTCAAAGATTTGACTCTTAGATGCTGCAGCATTTCTATTAATTAAATTCGAAAGCAGTTGTTTCTTGATAAGCTCCTCAATATATTCCTTACCATTTGTAATGGGGGCCCATAGGATAAGGTTCTCCACTCTTGCATCTCGCTCAGCTGTCAAAGCTGCAACGGTCCCTCCCCATCTTAAACCCAGCAAACAGACCTTTCTAATACCCAATTGACCCTCTACAAGATCTATTGCGTTTATCGCATTGGTAACCTGAGTCTCCAAATTCGTGTCTTCAAAATTCCCCCCGCTATCTCCATATCCGTAAAAGTCGAAGCGCAGGACATAAAATCCATTATTACACAACTCTCTGGCAAATCTTACAAACACCCTGTGGCTTAGCTGTTTCTCCTCACCATAAGGGTGGCAAAAGATTATACCCTTATTTAAACTGTTTTTATCGGGGCTATTCAGAACAGCAAAAAGCCTTTTCCCCTCGTTTTCAAAATAGAATGCTCTTTCCATCTATAAATATGCTCCAGCGGTTAGTATTGAGTCGCATAGTGAAGGCATAACAGGAATACCTTCTCAGGTGGCGATTTCTCCGGCCCTGTAAAGAGGGCCGATATCTGTTGTTCGAAGCAAGATGGTATGCGTCTCGAAAATCCTCCTTGCCAGAAAGATTGCGCATCCATTGTTTCGAAAATAATCATCCGTGTAAAAGAAAGGGTTAGGGTGGCAAAACCCTCAAACCTGTCGGAGGGCTGATACTCGTGGGACTACCATAAGGTGATTCTGTGCCGACCGTAAGCTCATCAAGCCACATGGTCTGTGAAATGGGAGAGCCGTCACCGATGTAGGGAGCCAAAACAAATTGGGCCCATTTTTTGGTTTCGTCCTGCTTGGTTCGATAAATCACCCTCCTGAGATCAAAAACCTTCATGCCGTCGGTCCACATTTGCATTACGCCATCCGCCTGGCCTGCATTCGAACGAATCGTGTTCATTCTGAAATAGGCCTCTATGTGAACCCATTGATCTCTGGGTACAGCATAATTGGAGGATCTCCAAGCATAAGCACTATACCAACCACCTCCGTTATAACAAATTCCCATTCCGCAATCCGCTCCAGCTTTACATCCATTGCAGTGAGCAACACTTCTGTTCTCCGTTGTTTCGGTTAGGTTATTCGGTGGACTGCCATAATTCACATTGACACGCAGACTGTCTTGAATTGCGGCGGAAATTCGAATGGCATAGGGGCTTGCCATATCAGAAATAAATTCCAAATATGTGTTGAGATAGTTATTTGCCAAAGGGCAATAATCACCGTCCAAATTTGAAGGGAAAAGAAGGATATGAGGATGGTAGGGTTTTTGTGACCCCCTCCATGCCGGCTGAAATTTTACATAGATGGATACGTAAAGAGCTTCCGTGGGAGCAAATTTCTTCCTTAAAGCCCCTCCGTTGACAGGTGTCGTCTGTCCAGCAGTCCATGCCCATTGGAGACAATTCCCAGTCTTTCCCCCTGGCACGATGGTACCGTGATTGGTATTATCGTACCAATCTCTCGATAAAAAATCAGAATTCTCGAAGCTTTCCATGAAAAGCGTCTCGGCACCCGCAAATGTCGTTAGGCCTATCATAAATAAACCAAAGATCAGCGAGATGAGCTTCCCCCCCTTTTTGAATCTTTTCATCATCGGGATCGGCCTAATATATTATTTTTAACCCCGCCGGAATGCTCGGTAAATCACTATCATTGCCAACTGCCTTCGATAGCGGAAAAGCAGTGCTTCGCTCCTGCCGGTTATTTGTTATCCATAAATAATAGGGCCCTGTACCAAGACCCGCCAGGTCCAGCTTTATCTGTATCTCTGTGTCGCTAATTTTCAAAGGTTCCTGCCATCTTACAACTCCCTGCCCATAGAAGCTATTATTGCTAACTTCAATCTTCGATGCGGGATAAATCCGCGAACTCGAGTAGGCAATCATGTCCATATATATGGCAATCCAATCGGGCGCTACAAAACCATTAAGATTTGGGAATCCTATCTCATCCCAATACAAGGTAGGACCGGAGCTATTGGGGTTGATGGACCCGATTAACTGCCCGTCAATCCAGGCATCGATTCTTTTGGGCAATGTGTATTGAATATATAATTCGAAATGATGCCATTCATTCAAGCCGATATTTTTCGGGGGGGAAAATGTTCCGTAGACATCTGAGCCGCCATTATCTCTGAGAAAATATTCGGTTATTTTCCCGGTTGAGGTTGAATTAGTCCAACCCCATGGCTGGAAATATATTAGGCCGTTACCGTGGGTAGCGACGAGAATAAATTTCAGATACCCCGACGGCCATTTGGACCCAGAGTAACGGAAATAGCCTGCATAATAGCCAGATGAACGGCCATCCATATTATATGTTAAAAGACGGTTACCGCAACATGAAATGGTGCTCGGGCAATTACAGCAGTCATTGATCAGCAATGCAGCTTTATTCCCTATGAGCTTTACATCTTTTGTATACTGCCCATTTTTATCGGCGCCGCATTCAGCCGGATTCCATATCCACCCGTCGGCGTTTGCGGCTTCCTTGATGAAACTATCAGCGCCCTCAAAGCTGGCATTATTTTCGCTCTTCAGCCAGTTCGTAGTATTTAAATTCATGAGGTTGACCCCTGATATACTGATTATTCTGTCTGTTGCTACGGTTCCCCTCACGTTAAGGATTGTGGGAGTTGCAGGATAGGCATAAGTCGAAGCCATTATTGTTTGAATTACCAATTGCAGAAAAATTAATAGCTTCAGTTCTTTCATGCTTACCTCCTCGGGCTTCTTAATTAAAGCCGACGCTTCTATTTTCGAAATTCCCCCACGGCAATCCTCCAAACTTCCCAAGGATAAGCTGTCACTTGACCATATGCGCGCCGAACTCGCCCGGGCAAACTATCTATTGGTTTCAATATTTGTTTCGGCTATATCATCAGGGGATTCATATTCCGGCTCACCCCAACTCCATTTTCTATTACCTTCGCCCTTCCTCAATTAAATTCTTTGAAGCTCATTTCTTTCTTCCAGCGAGATAGGCCTGGAATATTCCAAACCAGAAGAGCGAGGGAGTATTGCCGATGGCTTCGTGGAAACCCACTCTATTCATCAGGAAAGGATTGGTTTCCTTATTATTAAAACCAAGTTGAGTCGTGACCGCACCCTCATAACCGGCTTCGATCACATGTCTGAGCGACTCATCATCCCAGTCCCCGTTTGGGTAACTAAATAGAGCGTTATCTGCCCGGGAAATCTTGCGCAGCATTTCAAGGGACCCAAATATTTCCTCTTTTTTTAGGTCGGTTTCCAACGTCGGAAGGATATAATGGCGCATACCGTGTGAACCGAAACTAATATTGTTCGCGCCCATCTCTTCAATGTTATCCCAATTAATGATGGACCTGCGCTCCTTATGTTCAATCCCAATAGCATCAAATCCTCTCCTTATCTCATCGACAAGGATATCTGCCGGCAATTTCTTCAATAGGGGTATCAGATTATTCAAATTCTCCCCAACGAGTTCATCACCTCGCCAGTCAGGAACTAACCTCCTGAAATGCTCCACAAAAAGTTGATTCCGTTCTCTTGATGCCGCGGCATGAGCGAGATTTCCTAACGAATCAAACCAGAAGGCATCATTTTTACCCACGAGCGCGGTCGGAATAAAAACCGTAGCTGGCAAATTCTCCCTTTTGAGTATTGGAAATGCCACCTCATATGTATCAATCCATCCGTCATCAAACGTTATTGCGCACATTCCTCTTTGGGTTTCGGGACGCCTGAGCACCCTTGAAAGCGACACGATTTCGAAAGCTTTCCCTATTTCTTTGATGTGCATCTCAAAAGATTTTAGACTCACCGAAAGGGCAGGGTCGTCAAATTCACTAGCTATTTTATCCCGAACGCGGTGGTACATCAATACGATATAAGTGTCTCGGAAGAAAGATTCCCTGAAAATAACCCGCCTGAAAATCTCCCCTAAAACGCCCTTGATAAACAGCTTTGCCTTATTCACGGCAGCCACTTTCCTCATATTTGTCTTCGTTAAAAGAGACCAGACCGAAGCAATCAATTGCCGAAGGGGGATTGCTCTGGCGACACAAAAGGCCGATTTGAGGTTATAGAGAATTGAAAAAGTGCTGGTATTCCTCTACTTTGCCGTCGAGGGAAAAATTTCTCGTAACAAAATCCCGCCCGGCGGATGATAGGCGATTGCTCAGTCCCTTATCCGTGAGGACCGTAGTGACTCTCTCCGCCAATTTCTCCTCATCCCCAGCGGGAAAGAGCAACCCGGTCGAACCATTCTCAATTACCTCATTGATCCCCATAACATCAGAACCCACAATTGGAACTCCTACCGCCATTGCTTCCAGAACTGTCAGTGGCAATCCTTCATGAATCGATGGCAGGCAGAAAACGTCAAACATACTCAGTAATTCAGGGATGTCATCCCTTTGGCCGAGAAATAAAACCCGGTCCGATACGTTAGCAAGTACTGCATATTTCTGAATCTCTCCCTTCATGCAATCTGTACCAACCAAAACGAGCTTGACGTCCTGAAGTAGCCGCGCCACCCTCGAAAAAGCCGAAATTAAGAGCTTGTGATTCTTTTCCGGCCGAAGGTTCGCGACCATCCCAATAACTCTCTCCTCCGCGCCAATTCCAAGACTCTGGCGGAGACTTTGCCCATCTTTCCGCCTAAAATGCGCTAGATCGATTCCATTTCCGATATGCCGCACCTTTTCCCGTTTCAATCTGAGGTTCCGGAGGTAGTAATCCTCGATCTGTCTGGATATAGCCAGGACCGCATCCGCCCGGGCGATCATAACTCGATTCAATAAGTTTTCCCCAAAAGACAGCTCTTCCAATTGCCATCGCGAATGCTCAGTGTAGACCATTTTAATGTCCAGTCCTATTTTGGCAATCGAGCTGTATAGAAATGGACCATAATGGTGTGGGTTGAGAATATTTATTCTTTCCCCGCGAAATGCTTTGCGGAGTCTCACGATTAAGGTAGGATCGAAATGCCTCTTTTTTTTCACGACCAATACTTGTACCCCTAGATCTTCGTATCGCTTCCTAACCGGACCATCGGAAAATCCGATGACCATCAACTCGAAGCCCTTCCTGTCGATTTTCCTTGCCAAATCATACACGACCCTCTCCGAACCCCCCATTCCCTCAAGCGTCCATACGATAAAAGCAATCTTTATCCTGTTGTTCGATGGTTTTGTCATCATGCGATCACAGTTTTTTGTTCCTTAATTTATCTCCTTGTCATCAACTTGCCATGCATCGCCATCCCCATCGCTATAGGTCAGATACCAATTATCAATGTTGGAGATAAATACATTTCTATAATCTTTCTCCCAATTATTTACCATGAAATATTCCCTATTCCTGCTTTTAACAAATCCTAATCTTTCCAATTCTCTCTTAAAGTGAGGGTAGGAGCATATGACCCCGATATAATCTGTGCCTAAGTTTGTTAATTCCAAATCCGCTCTATTGATCAATGCTTGAAAAATTCTTGGCTGGCTTGGGTCCGCTAATATATCGACGATTTTGCCGCGCTTTCTAGACCCGAAGGCCTCTCTTTTGATAACCATATATCCCGACAAGTCATTTTTCTTGTCCAAGGCTTTATAACATTTATAATTGTTAAAAGGCTTTTCAACGAATTTCCAATTCAAATACCTATGCTTTCGCACAACAATGATCCCAAAATTATGCGATATTGAGTCATAAAATTTATCATATTCTTCATCAAAGGTTTCAATTTCTTGTATTTTTATATCCTCATAACCATCCTTAGTTCGGAGAGCCTCTTTAACACCCAAAACGAGCCGCACCATAGCCGATAGACACCCTGCAATTGGCTTGGTCTTGAATTTTTGCTGGATGAATGAGATCGGATTATATATCTTTAAATACGAGGTTAAATTCGGCACATTTTGCCAGCCGCACTTTTCATACATTCTATGATTGGGCTCGTTAAACCAGAGAGCGCCCGTCAAGGAACCATCATGGGTTAGTGCCCCAATCGGTAGAAATCTCCCGATTCCTTTTCCCCTGTATTCTTTAGACAGCAATATATCATGAGACAACCTGAAACTTTTCAGCCCCCCATTGATCGTAATCTCTAATGGCATATGACCAAGCATTCCGATCATCCTATCCTTGTGAAACAGCAGATAGTATGGGCTTTCTCCTTTCAGGTAGGGATTCCGTTCGGTCAGCCATTTGAACAATATTTCTCGCCTTATCGCATAGTTCGGATCATACCGTTCAGCCCACAAAGCTCGAAGGCCTTCCAGATGGCTGACATCAAACTCTCTGACATTGAAGGTATTATCGATGCGCACCCAGGGGACCCATTTATCCGATGCCCATCATTGTTTTAGTCTTTAATAATTTGCTACGCCCTCTTTGTCCGCACCCAAGTCTTCCGACCAAAGCCAATAATCGAAAAGAAATCAATTGCCAACTTCCATGCAAGGAATACCGGGGCCATAAAGAGTGCCAGGAAATTTGTCAATCTATTTTTTGTATGACTTATGCCAATCATAAATATGAACAGGTGTAACCCGAGCATGAGTGCAAAATAATACACAAAATCCGGGCGTTGCAATAAGATCGAAAAAAGGAGCAATAATGCGTTCAGGTTCACCCCGGTCGAAGGATTTGGAAAAAGCAAAGGAAAGGAGGCATCTATTTTTCTCAGGTTTCCTTGGAGTAAACCTACCGCGAATATTCTTAAGCCATACCGCCAGGCGACCGCCATCCGCCCGCTTGACCACCTCATCCTCTGGGGGGTCGCTTGTTTAAGCGTCCGGGATTCCTGGTGATAGACGCGCACGTCTTTTGCAAAGGCGATACGCTGTCCCGCGCTGATTATTTGAGCATAATACTCCCAATCCTCCCCGACCGTAAAGGCGTTCCACCCGTATCTCTCTATGACCTTCTTGTTGATACTCATACCATTGCCCATAAGATGGGAGGAAAGGCCAAGTTTCTCCTTGGCTGGTTCGAATATTTCGTTCGAAAGGGTTCGGGACACATCGAGCAGCCTTGTGAACCAACTCTCGTTTGGATTGGCGACACCGTTGTAACATTGGATAACATCCGCGCTGCCATGAAAAACTTGGTTCAAATTCCTGAGAGCATCTTTGTCCAAAATACTATCCGCATCCACGATGAAGACGGCGTCATATCGATCCATCTGTATGTTATCCAGTGCATATTTGATAGCGTACCCTTTGCCGATTCTCTCGCGGTCATGCCTTTCCAGCACTTTTGCCCTAAAAGCAGAGGCCAGCTGGCCTGTCTCATCCGTACAGTTGTCGGCAACCACAATCACGTCAAACAACGCCCGGGAGTAGTCCTGAGTCTCCAAGCTTCTTAACAGCCGCGGCAGAAGCATCTCCTCGTTATGGGCGGGAATGATTACGCCAATCCTTGTCTTAAAAGGCAACGCTGGATTGGTTTTATCCCTGACGACCAAATTAACTAGGAAGAGAAATAAGTAATACCCTACATAGAGACTTAGGTAGACTCCACTTGCTGTGAGAATGATCGTGATAATTAGCACCCATCCCTCATCTTGTGGCGCATCTATTATTTATCGCTTCGAAATAGTAATTTTCCATTTCGTGCATCCATCTTTCCAGTCCGAATCTGCTCTTAATGGTTTCAAGGGCCGCGGTGGAGAGTTTATCGCGGAATTCAGGATTTTCCATAATACTTCGGATAGCATAAACAATTTCATCGGTCCTGCCCGGAGATATGAGAATGCCATTTTCTCCTAACCTTATAAGAGCGGGGATCTCTCCTACGGCACTTGCTACAACAGGAAGGCCGATTGACATAGCTTCTAACAGGGCCATTGGTGTACCTTCCGTCAGGGAAGGAAGAACAAATACATCGAAGATCGCCATCAGTTCCCGGGCATCTTCCCGGAAACCAGCCATAATGACCTTCTCCTTTAAACCCAACGAATGGGTTACCCTTTCTATGATTGATCTTTCCGGACCATTCCCTATGATCATGACCTTAATGGGAAATCCTGCCTCCCTTAGCGTAGCCGCGGCTTCTAGAAGACTCGTTATTCCTTTTTCCGGGCTCAATCGGCCACAAAATCCGAGGACAATATCTCCCTCGCCGATGCTGAACATTTTGCGAGCGCCATTTCGCAGTAGCTTCGCACGTTCACTGTTATCACTGACTTCGACTGCGTTGGCGACTAGTCGGATACGAGGACTCGGAATGCCATGTTCGATCAATAGGTCACGGATTTCCATGGATACACAAAGCACCCTGTAGCTCATCCTCAGGGCATAGAGGTCGAGCCGGTTGTATAGCCTCAGCCGGGTATCATTGTTAATGAAACCGTGGCACGTGGAGACTGTCGGAAAGCCCAGAAGCCTGGCAACCGGAAGTGCGCAGATATCCGCGAAATACCCGTGCGTATGCACGAGATCGAAAGAATACCTTTTCAAATGAGAGTAGACTTTTGCATAAGCTCGAAAGACCCTCAAAGGGTCAGCCGATTCCTGCAAGGCCACGGGTACACTCAAGTAGGTGTATCCATATTTGCGAATCTCTCGCACAAAATAAGGTTCATCTTCCCAGGGTCGGATAAAAAGAATGGGTAGAATGTTAAATTTCCTCCGGTCAACGTATTTAAGGAAATTTAAGCTAACTCTTTCCGCCCCTCCGAATGTGACGGGGGTCAGCATGTATGCAATATGTGGCCGTTTATTTGAAATCAATTTGCCACCATCATTCCCAGATTCCGTCCAAGGAGTCATGGACAACCGGCTGCAACGAACCGTGCTTGAACACCTTATATGCCGTATCATAGCACCACATAAATAACGGCAGGGGATCTCGCCAGCAGAAATCGTCGTAAAGCTCGCTTCTGCGTCGAGGGAGGAAGAATTGGCGTATGAAGTCAAGTCTATTTTTAGAATTTCTTAACGCCGGAAAGAAGGTTCTCAAATCCCCCGCAAGCCACCTCGTTACAACCCCGGTTTTGAATGTCTCAACCGGATCGACATCCCCGTTAACCGCTATTTCATAAAGCAGGCTCGGAAAATCCACACCGGAGGCAATTGCCTGGGACAGGGAGCCCCAGAAACGTGGGTTTACATCAATCAGGTAAGAAATATCTCTTTTCTTTTCGACGATAAAATCGGCCTGACACACACCGTGCCAATTCATTTCCTGTAGAAGCTTTTTCAGATAAGATTCTGCATGAGGGTTGCGTATGCTGACCCGGAGTGTCGCTTGCCCCCCCGTTACCGGATAATCTCGCAATTGCCTGTATGTGATCTGTGCTCGCAACTCCCCGTGATTAAATAGCATGGCAACGCAGTGGGACTCACCATTGATCTTTTCTTGAATGAAAAACCTATCCCACGATTGTTCACAGTATAAATCCCGGCCAAGCAGGTCCAGGAGTTCCCTTTTTGAATTTATCTGCTTGATTGCCCACGCGCCGCCGCCTTGCTTCGGCTTTACGAGGAGGGGGTAGCGCAGGTTGTCAATCCGGCCTGCTTGGGCCCGTAACTCATCAACCGCATAGGTCTCGGGCACGGGTATGCCACAGGCCCGCGCTATAGGTTCCCATCTGTCCTTGTTGTGCGCGGTGAGAACCTGATCGTAATCAGGCACCACCATCTTCGCGTGGCAGGATAATTCATGTCTGTATTTTGCAACCAGAAATGTCTCTTCAAATACGGGTATCAGGACGCAGCTCTTGAGTGCTGAGGTTCTCTTCTTTAAGCAATCTACAAACCCCTGCTGGTCCCGAAAGGGGGAAGGATAGAGAAAGTTGCCTTTCGAATATCGAGAGGAAAACGACATGGAATGCGGCACGAAATCCGCCGTGTAGACGTCTATGCCCTTTTCCCCCAGACTACGCACGATATTGTAGGCTATGCGGTTTTTCGCATTGGTAACAATTGCGGGCGGGCTGTTGTTTCCTGCGAATTTCGGTTTACCAGACATGGTAGGCTAGGAATTTTCTTCCGGCGATCACACTCGGTCCATGGCAGTAAGGTGCTCGAAGGTCTCTCCCTGGCGGATCAATTCCGCCCTGCCTTCATCTACCATTACAATGGGAGGCCGTGGAAAGGAGAAATTCGTAGAATAGGATGAGAAGTATGCCCCGGCATCCATGACCGCGAGGATGTCACCCGGAATCAGATCGGGCAATAGGCGGTTCTTGAGCATCCAATCCGCCGAGGTACATACCCGTCCCATGATCTGGTAGGAAGAATTGAGCCGGGCGTTGGGACGGTCAGCAAGGAAAACTTCGTGGTATTCGAAGTCGAGGGGATAGGTAATAGATAAGCGCCCGGCATTGGTGATAGCAAACCACGTTCCGTTCATTTTATGCTTGACGGTCAGAACCTTAGCCAGCATGAATTCGGAGCGGCTCGTAAGGAATCTTCCGGGTTCGATCAGAATTTTGGGCATCTCGATATGGCGGGCCCGACATTCTTCCTCAATACAGACGAGAATTTCGCCCAGGAAAGATTTGATCGGCTGGAAATCTGCAGGGTCAGGCGGCCTGGGAAGAATGCCCAGAGACCTGTAAATAGCATATTCGACCGAAGACATATTCTTGGATGTTGGAACCCCGAACCCACCGCCGATGTCGAGATATTCGATACTCCGGCCGGTTTCCTGCTTCACCCGGGAAATGAACTCCACCGCTTTTTTAGCGCAGGTTTTATGAGTCCAGGCCGATCTGGCATTGCTAGTAACGTTGAAATGGATGCAGCACAGCTCCATGTTCTCGCGCAGGGAGGCGACCCGTTGGCACGCTTCGAGTGCCTCTCCGGTTTCGATTTCCA
>Ga0187776_10000647_pt1 | contig 16795 bp, 13 predicted proteins | sample 0216_BV02_MP12_2_FD_132426 | JGI IMG/M metagenome (GOLD analysis project Ga0187776, IMG submission 132426) | Tropical peat soil microbial communities from peatlands in Department of Meta, Colombia - 0216_BV02_MP12_20_MG | ecosystem: Environmental > Terrestrial > Soil > Wetlands > Peat | place...
AAGGGGTTCCCGACCTCGATCACCGGCTGCAGCGCGGTCAGCGCGAGCGCCTTATCCGCTAAGGCCGCCACCGCCACCGTCCCCGCTGTCGCCTTCAAAAACTGCCGACGTGATAAAAACATGAGTGACACCTCCTAATGTTGAGGGCTTCAGTCAGCCCACCTCTCTTCACGGAGACACAACAAAAACCCTGACCACCTCCCTTCGTTGAAAAGCTGTCCAGGCGTCAACCGCATGAGGCCTGACTGACGTCGACTAAGCAAAGATTTCACAGCCACCGCGTTGTTGTTTCTGGACATCATGGGCTGTATACTTTCGCAATAATCGAACCATAAAGGCCCTCTAGATCGGGGATGGGATTATAGTCGTAAGCAGTTGATATCAATGCTAATTGTTCTTAAATCCTTGCTTTCGTTGAGATGTGATCTGAGCAGTGCCGTGAGTAGTTGGTGTATCGCGGATATGCTGGAATGAGGTGCGCTTCTCAACAAAGCTTTTAATTTCATATACATACGAAAACTATCGTCGCGTTACTGTTTCGTAGCATGTGGGCAATCTGTAACGTTGAAAAATAGCGAAAAATTCAGTCTCGTTGGCTTGCTTGACAGCCCATCCCTTGCTCAGTAGAATCCCGTCCCTCTCCGTAAAAAATGTGAGCGGGAATAGCTCAGTGGTAGAGCATCGCCTTGCCAAGGCGAGGGTCGCGGGTTCAAATCCCGTTTCCCGCTCCAGCGCATTTCACCTTCCTAACCCCTGTTGCTGTAATTCTGACCAACGGCGAGAGTTTCGTGTTCCTTAAGCCCCGAATAACCGATGGCAATCAGGAACCGAGGTGGTAAGAGGAAACGAATTTTCTCCCGTTGGGTCGAGCTGGTGCAGTGCGCGAAGGGAACAAGCGGTGGGGAAGAGCTGGAAAGAGATCGTTAACTCGTTCGTAGAATCCGACGGAAAGAATTAGCGTATTCTGTCGCTTGTGCGAATTCTTGTTGCGTGAGCAAATGACGGCCGAACCGCACACGGCAATACAGTTCAATGAATCCCGCCGCCGACGGTCCTGCAGTGACACACCGATGATGAACCTGCTGCACAAACTCTTTCGGAGTGGTGGAAACGGATCGTGTGATGCCCTCTCGTTCTGCAACTCTTCTCATTTGAACATACAGCCCCACGATGGCTCGGTGATGACGCGCACCGGCGTTCTGAGCGGCTGCTTTCCACTGGGTGTTCCTCCAGATCAATGTTGCGAGGACTACAAGACCAAAAAGAGCTACGCCGCCTAAGAACCATAAGGCCCCTTGCTGAGACGCTTGCGCGTTGGGTGTAAGTGTAGCAATTAGGCGAGTCAAAGGGGACAAGAAGCTGGAGAACATGGTGCTGATGTGATCGCGAAGGATATCGCTGCTTTGTCGGATTCCATAGACCAACGTCAGTTGATCGGCCGCGCTGTACCGAACGAATAGTCGATCCCAGTACAATCGAAACGACTCGCCCAGCCTTCGCAGAATCTCTCCCCGAGATCCGGGCATAGAGGTGCCAACCGTTGGCGTGGGATCCATGGTGATCCAGCCTGAACGAGGGAAAAACACTTCCACCCAGGCATGAGCATCTTGTTGACGGACCGTGTAGTATCCCCCGTACTCGTTCCATTCCGTTGCGAGAAATCCCGTTACCAATCGCGCCGGGATGCCTACGGATCTGAGGAGGATCACCATGGCAGTCGCATAGTGCTCACAATATCCAGTTTTTCGGACAAAGAGGAAATCCTCGACGGGATGTTCGATGGTGGATGTCTCGACCTCCAAACTGTATCGATAGTTTTGGGTAAGATGTTCCTGAATTGCGAGCGCCTTTTCGTACGGACCCGTGGCTTTGCGCACAATGTCTTGCGCTAATTCGCCCACCTGGTCTGAAATCTTTGGCACTTGAAGATAGTGGCGGCGAATGGCTTCCGGATAATCCAGCACAGGAGCGGATTGTTCATCCGGCGTCATCTGACGCGGTTGCGAGGTGACGGAATATCGGATGCGTGACGTCGATGGAAACGGCAAGTGAAGTCCGCCCATGGTATCGGCTTGAACCGCAGGAAATTCTCCACTGATTGACTCGGCAATTGGTGCGGCAAACAAAACGGAGGTGTCGAGCGCTTCCAGGAGAATGTCCTGTCGCAATGGTAGTGACGAATGCCCATATGACCGGATCCCTCCTGACCGGACGACAAATGTCCCTTCCGTCGACATAGCCAGCGAACGGCGATACACGGGATTCGAGTTCCATGCGCGGCCGTCATAATAATTGTACGCAGTGCCCCGGAGGTAGAGAGCTTCGTGTCGATCCGTCGCCTGATCCGGCAGCTCCACACGCATCACGATGCTCGGATCTTGCTTGATCGAGCCGATCGTGCCCAAATCGACTCGATCAGAAAATCCTGTCGCGCGAAGCCCTGCGTTCTGGGATTTTTGCACCCATCCCGTGCCGACGCGGGGCATGATGAAGAAGATGAGGAGCGTCAAACCGAACGTGGTCAGGGCAATACCGTTTGTGAGCCAGAAAAATCTGCTGGTTATACGATGGCTGAGAGCGACAGCGGCCCTAGATGTATCAGCCTGACGAGCATTATCGGTGAGGTGGTAGAGCAAGAGCGTCCAGACGGCGGCCAGGAGATAGAGCAGAAAGATCGGGACGTACCAGACATCGGTCGTCAAGGCGGCGGAAGCCAAAATGGCCATCAGACTGATGGCATACAGATGACGAAAGTCGCGCCGCTCGCGGAGTGAGGCCAGCTTGATGGTGAGGAGAATCACCAGAAAGTGGATGCCGGCCGGGAGGAGTTCCCGCGAGATGAGGAAGAGGTCCAGGATAAAACCGATGAACGCCGCGATTAGAACGAGATTCCAGATCACCGATCGCACCATAGTCTCTGCCGCTATGATTCGATGTGCCATCACGCCCGCAGTCTGCAGCAGCGTGAGGCTCAAGATGATGCCTGTCAGGACGGCTAGCCACAGCGGGACCGCGTGCGCCAATACCAGACCAGTAAAGGCCGAGGCAGCCAGCAGCAGGGAGCTGAATCGGAAGGCTTGCTCAATAGCCATGGGTGAGCTCTTCTAGCTGTGTTTCATCGAGCAGTCGATCTGCGTCTGCCCATGCCGCAGATGCTGTGGGGTCGGACCACGGGATGACGGCCAGTAGATACCCGTCTTGGCCGTCATGACAATAACACGGTGTCTCCTTGTCATTCGGGTTCCGGCGTTGACATAAAGCCAGCAAACGCAGGATCGTTCCGAAGTGCGCAGTGCCTGCTCCAAAGCCGGAGTCCGCTGTCCCGACCACCAGTCGAACGAAGTACGATCGTTGAGACAGTTCCCATAGAAGTGATGCGACCAAGATGACGGCTCGTTCAAACAGCGCGTCATTCTGGCGAGGCGCCGTGGTCGATAATGCAACTGTGAGGCGCCGCTGGTCGTCGGTTTCGGTCTCACGGACGATCAGCTGAGAAGTCCGGGCTGTGGACATCCAATGAATGGTCCGGGAGTCATCCCCTGGCTGGTAGAGACGAAGGTTATGAAGTTCCGTTCCATGGCCGCGCCGGGGGAACGAGTGTCCCTGGCCTTGCGAAACCAGTTCGTCCACAAATCGGACGGCCATCGGTTTGATCTGAGGCCCGACGAGAAGCTGCGACGGCATACGAAACAGCGCCCGCTTGAGAAAGAGACCAAACGGAAACAAGGTCTGAACTCGAAGGCCGTCGAGCTTGAGCCAGCCTCGTTTGGCAGCCACGAGCGAATATGAGAGCAGGACTGATTGCCGAGCAGGGAGGTGACGAATCCACATGCCGCGATCGATATCAATGCCGTCGACAATATCAAGCAGATGGAGAGAAAAACTGGGAATGTGACCATTGCGATTGGTCACCGAGAGGGTAACCGTCGTCGGGTCTTGGGCAGTGATCAGATCGGGAAAATGTCGACGAAACTCTAGGCGTCGAAGACTGTATTCGGACAGGAGCCCAGAAATCACGATGAGGCTCAACATCATCGCCAGCAGCAAGTAGAAGAGATTATTGCCGGTATTGATGGCGGCAATCCCGATTCCAAGGGTGAAGAGGAGGAAGCGAGTCCCTTCTGATGTAAGGCGAATTGAGCGACGAACAGACAGCCGGTTCAGGAGCCAGCGAAGGAACGAGGCTAAGTGGTCCACCAATATCTTCATGGTGGTGTTCCATTCAGGATTCGTGGTGTTTATACGGGAACGGGAACCGTGTCCACGATATCCGACACGATCTGTTCAGCCTGTTCAAAATTCTGCGCCCGCATGCTGTGGGTTCGATTCACCATGATGCGATGGGAGAGAACAACGGGGGCCAACTCTTTCATGTCCTCTGGGAGACAATAGTCTCGGCCACGAACGAGTGCTAAGGCTTTGGCGCTCGTGCTGAGCGCTACCGCGCCTCTTGTGCTGACACCCAATGCGAGGAATTCACTCTGACGGGTGGCGTGCACAATGGCAAGCAGGTAGTCCATCAGGCTCTCTTCGATGTGAACTTGTTCGACGCGCGCCTGAAGTTCGAGGACATCTGAAACTGCCGCCACAGGCTGTAAATGTTCCGCCGGGTGGAGCGAATGGGGACGGTCGAGCACCTTGCGTTCCTCTTCTGCCGCGGGGTAGCCGATACGCAGACGCATCAGGAATCGATCGAGTTGAGATTCCGGTAAGGGAAACGTTCCGTGGAATTCAGCCGGGTTTTGTGTCGCGATGACCATGAACGGCTGGCGTAAGGGATAGGTCTGGTTGTCGACGGAAATTTGCGCTTCACTCATCGCCTCTAAGAGGCTGCTCTGCGTCTTCGGCGTCGTTCGATTGATCTCATCCGCCAAGACGATATTTGCGAAGATGGGGCCAGGCATGAATTCGAACCCCTGTTTTTGCCGATTGAAGATCGATACACCCACGATATCCGACGGCAGGAGGTCGCTGGTGAACTGAATGCGTTTGAAGGAGCAGTCGAGTGAACGGGCCAGACTGTGTGCGAGCGTGGTCTTGCCGACGCCGGGCACATCCTCCAGGAGCAGATGACCTCGCGCGAGAAGGCAGACTACCGCCATTTCAATGACGTGCGGTTTTCCCTTGATGACGCGCGCGATATTATCCTGGATGGCCCGGATCCTATGCCCCGATGTCATGGTGAATTTAGGGGTTGGGGTGGTTTGGAAATGATGTGTGGATGGACACTGTCGAAGTCTAACAAAGGGTCGATAGACGGTCAATTTTTCGGCGGTTTTCTGTCGTTATCGGCGTTCGGATTGATTGCGGTGCTGTCGAGCGAAAGCACGGGGTTGTTCCGCCTCACGGACGTCCTGGCACGAGACAAAGGAACCACGGAGTGGTTTCCTCCACCATATCGCGGAATCGTCGAGCCGTACTACTGGCTGGAACATTGGGGAAAACCGCTCCCCGACGAACCTGGATTGAGGAAAAGCAGTAGGGCCCCATCGCTCCCGTTCGAATCGGCAACACACGTGGCAATTGTGCTCGGATTGGTCCCACATCAGTCAGATTCAGTGTGTCGCCGACTTCGAGGCTTCCCAGTCGATTGAAGGCCTCACCGAACACATTTGGAATCGTCTGCGCGGTGAATGGAAGATCGTGCGGTCGATACCGTTCATCCTCGAGGAGTTGAGCGAGGAGTTCCCAAAACACTTGGCTGTCAACGGCTCCCAGAATACACAGTACCCCCAGGCGGGACATAAGATCCAGCAACGCGAGCGGGCCCCTGATCTCAAACTTCCATGGTGGAAACAACAGAGCTCGGTCGCCGTGTTGAACTTCCAGGGCCGTTTCGCCTTCGAAGCACGTTTGACGGAACGAGCCTTTTGTGCGACGGAGCTCGCCTGTAATCACATCGACAGACAATCTCGTGGGTTCATAGGCAAACGTGGGAGTGGCTGGTGCCCAACAGGTGACGATGGTGTAGCGTGGCGCCATCCGTCCCGCACGTATCAGTTCTTTTGAAGCAAACATGTCTTGGTCACGAAAGAATTGAAACGAGAGGCCTGGTTTTGTCCGAAGCGTATCCAGTCGCTGGCGTCCGGGATGCAAAGGTCCGCCGAGTTTCGAATCAGGATGAAGTCGATCGAGACAATGGAGCGTCAACTGGCGGCCTTGTTGCTGAAAGCGCGGCATGTACTGATCGGCGAGTTCACTGGCAAAGGAAAGGTCTCCCGCTCCGATGTCCAACAGCGAGGCCATATCTGCCTTGAGCAATAAATCAAAGGGATTGTCATGCTGTTGGATGAACGTCGAGACCGTTTCATGTGACAGCAGCGGCAGAGGCCACTGCGATGTCGGACTTTCGACCAGGTCAAACCAGACGCAGAGTGCGCGAACGGCCTTGGTCGGGGGGAGTCCCGTCAGTTCCTTGAGTCGAGGCCCGATCAACTCTTGGAGCGTAGCTGCCTCACCCTGCTTGAGCGCGACTTCAATGGCGTCGCGGACGGGAATTGGAATCTCGACGCGGCGTGCCTCTTCGAGCAGCCGTTTCAGGGTGGCGCCGAGACGATCGACACCGACGAGGCGGCGCGACGCTTGCCATTGGGCATCTCGCTCTTGCAGGAGCTTGGTGATTTGCGATCGAAAATCTGCCAGGACTTGGGCGTGCAAGGTCATGCCACCGTGAAATGGACGAGAGCTGCACAACACTTCCTGCTGGTGATCAGCAGAGCGAGGCAGCATAACGGGCTGCTCTCAGAGCGTCAAGGTTGTCTGCTTGCCGGTCCCAGGGAGCTGTGTTAGGTAAGGCCTATGGCTCAGGGTCAATCTGAAGGACGTCGTCTCTTCGATCGGCTTCACAGAAGTTCTGTCCTGCTGGGGGTGGCTCTCATGAGCATCGCGGCTTGCACCGCCGGCGAACCGGCGTCTTCTCAATTCGTCCAAAACCGAGAGCGATTCCATGAATGGCAGGTCATCAACGCCGTCAGTGGCCAGGTGTTTCGAATGGATGATGTGATGAGGGAGCTGGCTCTGCAAGATGTCGTTTATCTGGGGGAGGAGCACCACAACCGGTACCACATCGAGGCAGCTCTCCAAGTCATGAGGGGGCTCATTGAGCGGGGACGGAAGCCGGGGCTGGCTATGGAAATGTTCGGCTGGGATGGTCAACCGGCTCTCGATCGGTATGCCTCAGGGCAGGAACGCGACCGATCTGTATTCATCGAACAAAGTCACTGGCTCCAGAATTGGGGAGGGCCATTCGAAGACTATGAGCCCCTGGTTCAGTTTGCGAAGGATCGGCGGCTCTCGCTCGTGGCGCTGAATCCTCCAAAAGGTTTAGTGAAAATGGTCATGAAGAAAGGACTCGTGGCGGCGAGGTCCGATCCTGAGATGGCCCAATGGGGGATGAAGGATGAAACGATTGTCGATGAGCCGTTGTATCGCGAGCGGATAATCACGCAACTCCAACAATGTCATGGGGGAGCGCAGGGGGGCTATCAGTCGATGTATGAGGCCTCGATGGTGCGTGATGAAGGCATGGCTAAGACGATAGTGGAACGGCTGGCAACCATTCGCTCTGCTCAGGATCCTTTGGCGGGCCCAGTAGTGAGCTACACAGGCGGGGGTCACATTCAATACCAGCTTCCGGTGCCGAATCGAGTGACCCGTAGAGCTGGTTGGCCTGTCCGCCAGCTGAGTATTTATATGATGTCCTTTGAGAGAAACCGGGTCTCGGAGTTGGAGGAATTGATTCGGGACAAAATTGCAGATTATATCTGGCTGACACCTATCGGAGTTCAAGGGCCGCCACGCCGCTGTCGATAGGTTCTGTTACTCGGGCAACTGGTGTAAGAAACAACGAGGGGACAACATGGCTGATCAGCTCATCATTGCGCAACGCAATCCCTATGTGTTGGAGGTTGGACCTGGGACGATCTATTGGTGTCGTTGCGGCCGATCTAAAACACAACCCTTCTGTGACGGATCCCATACGGGAACGGATTTCGCTCCGATCGAGGTCACCTTTGACGAAAAGAAACGGGTGGCGTTCTGCGGCTGTAAGCATACAAAGAAGCCACCGTTTTGTGATGGCACCCACCTGAGAATTTAGGAGCAAAGGCGCCGATTTACGACGTCTTCAATATGAAACCCTTCCATGGTTCCGCCCATCTAGGCCTTAGCCATTAGACCATCCTTCGATCAGCAGGTCTGCACCTGCCAGAACCAGGCGAACGCTTGACAGTTGGGTCAGTCCGTTCCAGACTACCCCGGAACATCATACGGGTCCTTTCAAACGTGGGACTGTAACGGATGCGAAACAAGATTCCCTGCTCAGCGGAGCGACTCAGCCTCCTCGACCCCCCTATGATTCAGTCAGTTGTGGATCGGGGTGCTTTTCAAATCGGGAACCAATACGTCACAGAAAATCGAGTCCGCATCGTGGAAGCGGATGAATCACAGATCTCCTCGGCAGTAATCGGCAGCTCGGGATTGTACGAGCAAACGATCCGGCTGAAGGATGGGCACCTGGTGTCGAAATGCAGTTGCGCGTTGCCGGAAGAACCCATGTGCCGCCATTGCATCGCGGTGTTGCTGGAATACCATCGATGGGCTCAGCCACGCACCAGTCGGAAAGCAAGGACAGCTCCCACCGTACAGCCTGCAGCAAGCCCGCCGAACGGGAACGGATCCGTGGCGGCAGGGAGTTCTGCCATGGGCGATCTGAAACTGAGTGAGGTGATGGCCTTCATCGAATGGTTGCAACCAGCCATGAAAGCCGTGGAACGAGGTCAACCCTTGCCCGATTCCTCCACACTGAGCGGCGAGGTGGCTGCCTGGGCGCATGCCATCAGAAATCTTGACGAACGTCGCCGGGAAGGAGAGGAAATTCAGTTGAGTTTGGAGTCCGACATCCGAGACCGGGAAGCCTATGTCGGACGGCTGACCCACCAACTTCAGGCATCCATGGCAGAGGTCAAGACGGCTCAGGTCGCCCACCAAGAGGCCATGCAGGAACTTGCAACCTATAAGAGCACATTGGCAAGAGTCGCGGATCTTGCGACCGAAGTCGGTGGGTATGACAACCAGCTCAAGTCGATTGCAGGAGATATGCTCTCAAAAGGGACCCAGCTCGAGAAACTCGCCGCATCGTTCAGAGACGTGGCCGCGGCCCTGAGGACCCTCACAAAGTCCGGCCCCTCTCAATAACGCATCCCTTACAGCTACCATCGGTCCGTTTGCATTCAAACCCTCTTGCGTCTCGAAAGCCAACTTCAGTACAATGCCGCCCACTTTTATGTCATCCGATTCGAGGAGGATTAGGTATGAGAAAGATGGTTGCACGATTTGGTACGGTCGCGGGCTCTGTGCTTCTGGTCGGCGTCTCCCTGGCACTGGCCAACGAACCGAAAGGCGAAGGTGGGCCGGATTATTCCGGAATTAGCTATATGTATTACACGCTGATCGGAGTCATTCTCGCCTACGGTGTCTACGACACGTTTTTGAAAAAGAGCTAACCGCTCTTTCCGAGAGTAGCGGACACCAGGCCCCTTGATCCTCTTAGAAGGCCTGGTGTCCGTGTTTTTCACGGTCCCCATCATCGCGGCGGACCTCCTTCACTTCTTCAGCAGGGGTTGTACCGTTTCCAGGATCTTCCCAACAATAATGCGATAGCCTTCCGCGGTAGGGTGTATTCCATCGGCTTGATTCAGTTTGATCGATCCGGCTACTCCGTCGAGGAAAAACGGAATCAGTTCGAGATGATACCGTCGAGCCAAAGCAGGATAGATCGATTCAAAGGCCCTGGTGTACTCGGCACCGTAGTTAGGCGGTAGCTTCATGCCGGCCAACACGACCGTGACCTTGGCCTCCTGGAGCTGCTGAATGATGTGTTCCAGGTTCGTCTGCGTTTGCTCGGGGTTGAGTCCGCGTAACCCGTCATTGGCTCCAAGTTCCAGGATGACGATGACGGGCCGGCTCTTGAGCACCCAGGCCACACGCCGGGCTCCTCCCGCCGTGGTTTCTCCACTGACTCCCGCGTTGACCACGCGATAGTGATAGCCCAACTCATCAAGTCGTCGTTGCAGCTGCGCGGGATAAGATTCCGCAGGTCCGACTCCCAAGCCGGCCGTCAGGCTGTCACCAAACGCGACGATTCGCGGCTGCTCGACGGATGACGTCACACCGTTGGTCGAGGACGGCGTTGAGGCATGGGAAGGCGGCGGTAACGAGACCGTGGGCATTGGGGCGAGTATCACCAGCAACGACCACAGGCCTGTCAGGCTGACTAAGAACCTGCGCAAAGGTGCGGGGTCTGGCATAGGAGTACAGTATAATACGGTCGGGTTCGCTCAAGTATCGTGAGGAATTCTTGCCATGATCGTCTTAAAGGGGTTGTCGATGCGGTTGGCCGCCGGTGGACGGGCGGTCACGATTCTTGATCAGATCGACCTCGTTATTCCATCGAAACAAATGGTCGCGATCGTGGGGCCGTCCGGCAGCGGAAAGTCGACTCTTTTGGGTCTGATGGCTGGATTAGACCGTCCGACCTCTGGCTCCGTCGTGCTCGACGGAGTGGATATCACCACCTTGTCGGAGAGTGCGCTCGCGCGGTACCGACGAAAAATGATTGGGTATATCTTTCAATCGTTCCACCTTATCCCAACCTTAACCGCGCTCGAAAATGTCATGGTCCCACTTGAGTTGACCGGAGTTTCTTCAGTGAAGAGGCGCGCGAGCGATCTCCTGGACGCAGTTGGCTTGCAGGACCGTCTTCACCATTATCCGGTGCAATTGTCCGGAGGTGAGCAACAGCGGGTCGCGGTGGCCAGAGCGTTCGCCTGTCGACCTCCAATCCTGCTGGCCGATGAACCGACCGGCAATCTTGATTCGGCTACTGGTCGGCACATCATCGGGCTCCTACTCGACCTCCATCGTGACTACGGCACAACGCTGGTGTTGGTCACGCACGAGCGAGATGTTGCCTCGCTCATGCAGCGCGTGATCACGTTGCGGGATGGCCGCATCGAATCCGACGAGGAAACCGACGCGACGGTTTCCTCGGGAGAGTCCCCCTCGTGAATACGTTTCTGTTCGCCATGGCGTGGCGAGAAACCAGGGGAGCCTGGCGACATTTTCTGTATTTTTTCGTCTGCATCGCCGTTGGTGTCGGCACATTGGTAGCCGTGTCACTTTTCGCTGCCAATGTGGAACGAGCCGTGATGCGTGAAGCGCGCGGACTACTCGGCGGTGATTTGGAGGTGCGTCTATCTCATCCGCTTTCGGCAAAAGGGCGGGACGTGTTGACCTCCCTCACTACCCGGGGCATCACGACGACTCACGTGAGCGAACTCATCGCGATGGCCGCGCGGATAGATCAGGGTGGATCAGGTGTATCAGCGACACAGATTGCTGAATTAAAGGCAGTGGAACAGGCCTATCCCTTGTATGGAGCGATACGGCTTGAACCAACTGAACCCCTCGATACATTGCTACATCCCGACATCCGCCGATGCGGGGGGACTCCCTGTTTCGGAGCGGTGGTACAGGAAACCTTGCTCGTTCGCATGGGTCTCTCTGTCGGCGAACGTCTCAAAATCGGGCAAGCTCTGTTCGTGATCACGGGTATCGTGCGAACTGAGCCGGATCGGATGGCCAACGCCTTCAGCCTGGGGCCGCGCGTGCTGATCTCGCGGGATGGCTTGAGTGCCGCTGAGCTGATCAAGCCCGGCAGTCGGGTTCGTGAGCGATATCTCCTCACACTTCCTTCGAATCTCTCGACGAGTTCGCTTCTACCTGAACTACGGGGTCGATTGGCCACGGATTCCGTACGCGTGTCTGGCTATCAGGACGCGCAACCTCAACTCAAGCAGTTTCTCCAACAGCTCACACGGTATCTCGGATTGATCGGCCTGACAGCGTTGTTTATCGGAGGGCTAGGTGTCGCGACGTCTATTCATGCGTTTCTGCGGGAGAAGCTGCAGACGATCGCTATCCTCAAGACGGCAGGGGCGGATTCCGCAACGGTGATCAAAGCCTATGCGCTGCAAGCGATGTGGCTCGGCCTGGTCGGCAGTCTTGCCGGTGCCGCGATTGGGATCGGGTTGCAACGCGGTCTTCCCACACTCGTGACGAACCTGTTTGCCTCCGATCTCCTGGACCAATTGGGATTCTCGCCGGAGCTGTCGATGTCTTCTCTATGGCCTGTGGTAAAGGGGGTGGTACTGGGACTCTTGTCGACGTTGCTCTTTGCGCTGTGGCCTTTGCTGACGATCAGAAACATGAAGCCTGCTGCAATTCTTCGACGTGATGTGGAGCCGATGCAAGCTGATGATCTCACGACACCACGCCAGTGGCAGGCGCGATGGGGATTGTGCGATCGGCTGAAACTTTTTACGGCGTGTGGTTTCGTCGTGGGATTAGCAGGTCTCTCGGTCTGGCAGGCAGAATCATGGCGTATTGGCCTCCTGTTTGTCGGTGCGCTCGTCATGGCCGTTGTATTTCTCGCTCTGTCGGCCAAACTCCTGGTGTTCGGACTTCGGCTGCTGCCCATACCGAAGTCGTTGAGCCTTCGGCAGGCCCTCAGCAATGTTGCTCGACCAGGTGGCCAGGTCGTCGGAATCATGGTGGCGATCGGAATCGGAGTAATGGCAATCGCAACTGTGTCGCTCGTGGAACATGCGCTGCTTCAGCAGGTCGGCGACAGTCGACCGAGTGATGCACCCACGTTCTTTTTCATCGACATCCAGCCTGATCAGGCGGATGGGTTCGTGCAGATCGTCCACCAACAGCTTCCCGGGAGGAAGCCAGACCTCACACCGTTGGTTCGGTCTCGACTCCACGCGATCAACGGGGAAACAATAAAAATAGACTCAGAGAGTGAGCAGGAAGAGAAGAAGGAGGCTGACAAGCAAGAGCAACGAAAGAACTGGTACGCCACACGCGAATACGTTCTGACCTTTCTAGATCAGGTTCCGAAGGACAACACAATTGCGAAAGGCGAATGGTGGAAGCAGGGAGAGGCCTTTGCAAAACCGCAGCTGTCAGTCGAAGAAGAAGCGGCGAAGCATCTGGGCTTGGACGTCGGTTCCACGGTCGACCTCGACATTCAGGGCGCTATCGTCTCGGCAGAGGTGCGGAGTATTCGGAAGGTCGAATGGGGAAACTTCTCGACCAATTTCTACATGATTCTCTCACCGGGATCGCTCGATGGCGCTCCGGTCACCTATGTGGCAACGCTGCGCGTGTCATCCGAGGAGGAAGTGCCGATTCAACAGGCGGTCGTGGCGTCGTTTCCGAACGTCAGTGCCATTCATGTCGGCGATGTCCTCCAAAACTTTGCCCGCGTCCTTGATCGGCTCTCGTTGGCGATTCGCGCCGTCGCATCGTTTTGTGTATTGGCCGGCGGATTGGTCATGGCGGCAGCTCTTGCTGCGACACGCTACCGGCGCCTGTATGAATCGGTGATCCTAAAGGCATTGGGCGCAACGCGCGGTCTCGTTGCACGGTCCTTCGCCGCGGAATATGCGCTGTTGGGAGGAGTTGCTGGTCTCATCGGCATCTTGCTCGGGAGTCTGCTGTCGTGGGCGGTGCTGACCTATTTCTTCGAACTCGCATGGAGCCTCCAGCCGAGCGTTCTGCTCATTGATATCAGCTTAACTGTCCTCTTGACCTTGGTCGTTGGGTTTCTTAGCACCTACCGTTTGTTGGGCCAACGTCCTCTGGCGGTGCTGAGACACGAATAGGAGTTTTAGCGGATTTCCTCAAGCATCAAGCGCGCCCATTTCCCCTGCTGTCGATTCGAGAGTTTCCGTGCTAGGTTTACCAATTGGTCGGTAATCAGTTGGGGACTATCCGAAACAAGCTTCCTTGCGATGTCAGGATGTAAAGTTCCCCCTGGGCATCTTCCCCGAAGCTCGTAATGCTGCCGCCGGGAGCGAGAAGCGGCCACTCATTTTGTTCAGTAAGCTGTCCACCGACGAAACGAAAGCTTCGGACAAACCCGGAACAGAGGTCACCGTAGAAATAGGTTCCCGGGAGCGCGGGAATAACCGATCCTCGATATACGTACCCGCCAATAATGGCGCAGCCTTGACTGTGGTCATACACAAGTGCTGGCAAGGTCAGACCTGCTGGTGGGGGGCAGGGCGAAAGGCTCGGAAAGCACAGAAATCCCTCCATAATGTTCCATCCATAATTCACTCCTCCCCCAGCCAGAGCTCCGTTCGCAATGTCAATTTCTTCTTCTGTGCTTTCCCCCACGTCTGCGATATAAAGATCGTTCGTTCCACGATCAAACGAAAATCGAAAGGGATTTCGGAGGCCATAGCTCCAGACCTCGTTCCCAAACGGGTTCGGCCCAGAATTCGCACAGGCTGCTGGCGGTCCAGAGGCATTAGGGTCCAATCGCAGGATCTTCCCGAGCAACGAACTAGTATTCTGGGCGGGTGCACCGCCTGTCCCGCCATCACCGACGGAGGCATACAGACAGCCGTCTGGTCCAAAGGCCAGCATTCCCCCGTTGTGGTTGGCCGCATTGGGGTGAGGAACTGACGCGAGCACCACACCTGTCGACTGATCGGCAAGATTCGGGTTGACGGCGTTTCACAAGTACCGAGCGACAGTCGGGTTGCCGGACTGGTCGGTGTAGAAGATGTAGAACTGCCTGTTTGCGTTGTAGTTGGGATGAAAGGCCAATCCTAACAGCCCTCGTTCACCCCCGCTGGATATCTGCAAACTAATATCTAGAAAAGGTGCTGCATTCGGAGTGCCGGTCGCGCGATCGAGAAGCTGAACCTGCCCTACCTGCTCGACCACAAACAGGTGTGTGCTGTCATTTGGTGGTGCAGTCAAGAAGGTGAGGGCCGAGAATCCGGTCCGAACGGTTTGCAGTTTAAGGCTGACCGACGGTGGCGGCCCCCCGCCCTGTGTGGTGCCGTTATCTGAGTTGCTTCCACCACCGCATCCAGTGAGGGGGATAGCAAAAACAACCAGCAGCTGACCAAGAAGTGTGGTGACTCTGGAGCGACGGTAGCACCACATAAACGTCGATCCTAGGAATGGCTGAAGGATGTGAAATATAACAGCCGAAGATAGCAGAAACAATCCGGCTTCTTACAAGGTTCATTCAATTCTGTCGTGCCATTTGATGGGATTTGCGCGGGAGAGGTCTGACGGGTCCGTAAGGGATGACGTGAAAGATGTTTCCTTTTATCGTCATGAGATAGATTTCCCCTTGGCATCCTTCCCGAAACTAGTTATATCGCGGCCGGGGTATCTCAAAAACTCAATCTGCTTGGTCACAATCGTGCTCCTGCTGCCCGACCGGCGACTGTGAGCAGATAGTCATAAAGCTGCTTTCTGTCGCGCTCCCGCATGTGAACCGCGATCCGCAACTGCTCTAGATACTGATGCAATGTTTTCCCTCCGAGATCGATCTTGCGGGACGTGAAGAACGCATGGACATCTCGTTCAAGTTCCGGTGTTGCCAATGCAGCGATGCCGCCGCACATGCGACGCAGGCCTTGTTTCGGAAAGAGCCGATCCATCTGATCCCAATTGTTTTTGACAAAGGCCCATGCCAACTCGCGTCCGTGGACGTTGCCCATGACGGCGCTGATCAGGAACGGAGCATCCTGAGTTCGAGTTTCCCCGTTCAGCGTGCGCGCCAGCGTCTGCTCCAACAACGGCTTGTGTCGGAACTCTGCCAGCGAAAACAGGTAGCGGCGCTCTTCTTGCGGGGTCGAGGCAGTACGGAACCGTTCAGTAAATTCCTCGTAAAGGGCCTGGTCACCCGTAAATGCCAGAGTCGACACGACGGCGGGGACCAGATCAGGGTGGATCGCTGCCGGGTTTGTTTTGAACGCAGCATAGAGTTCTGCCGCGCGCTGCTGGGTCGGCGGATCGTTTCCGAGTTTCCCGAGCGCCGTGATCAATTCGCTTCGTAGTTGTCCAGTGAGTTCGGATTCTCCTCGTTTCGGCGTCCAGCCGATGTCCATAACGGCGGGGCTCACTCGTTGCCGTACCAGGGATTCCAACGCTGGCCGTACGTCCGAACCGATGAGACGGTTCAAAAATGCGAAGGAGTTTAACATGAGGGCCCACACGTTCTTGTCGCGGTCGGTCGCGAACTGCGCCGCGAGGTCGAGATACTCGGTGATCGGCATGAGTCCGGCGATGGTAATGGCCCATGCATCGTTGATCAGCGCAAACCGTTCCACAGCAGCCAGTTTGTCGAGCCCGGTTTTCAAGAGGCGAGCCAAGAGATCGGGCGCGTAACGGACTCGGTAGAACCCATGTCCACCCTCGTTGAGGAACAGAGAATCGAACTCGCTCGGCACGGGGAATCGTGCTTCTGTCTCTTCCAAGAGCAGGCGTGAGGTGGTGGGTTTGTCTCCAATGACGACTCGCATTTGAACCGGAATATGCCACCGCTGTCCTCGCGCGTGTTGTGACTGCCCATCATCGAGGTATTTGAAACGTTGTTGGGTCAAAACCAGCTCAGACGACTGATTGACGCTGGCGGTGACAAGTGGAAAACCGGGCTGGAAAATCCATCCCTCCATTAATTCCGGCACCGGTTGTTTCGCGGCCTTGCCGAGTGCGATCCAGAGATCTTTCGTATCGGCGTTGCCGTAGGCATGCGTTCGCAAGTAATCACGCACTCCGTCCCGAAACACCGTCGGATCGATGTGCTGCTCCAGCATTCGCAACACCGAAGCCCCCTTTTCATACGTCAACACATCGAACATCGCCTCCGCGTCTTTCGGAGCGCGAACCGGATATTCAATCGGTCTCGTGTTCTGAAGCC
>Ga0187776_10000648_pt1 | contig 16792 bp, 10 predicted proteins | sample 0216_BV02_MP12_2_FD_132426 | JGI IMG/M metagenome (GOLD analysis project Ga0187776, IMG submission 132426) | Tropical peat soil microbial communities from peatlands in Department of Meta, Colombia - 0216_BV02_MP12_20_MG | ecosystem: Environmental > Terrestrial > Soil > Wetlands > Peat | place...
TTCGAGACGCATGCCCGAGACCCCCAACCTTGCGCCGCCAAAGCAGCCCGAAGGTACGCCCATGCCGCAATTCCGGCGCGAGCTGCGGAGTTGGACGCGCGACCTGGCCGTGGCCTTGGGGCTGGCGCTCGTCATCATCATCTTTCTGTATCAGCCGGTGAAAGTCGAAGGCACCAGCATGGCGCCGCTGCTGAGCGATCAGGAGCGCATTTTCATCAACAAGTTTGTCTATCGCTTCGAGCCCATCGAACGCGGCGACGTGGTGGTCTTCTGGTACCCGCTGGACAAGTCGAAATCGTTCATCAAGCGCGTCGTGGCGCTCCCGGGCGAAACCATCGAACTGCGCGCCGGGCACTTGTTCGTGAACGGCAAGGAGCTCTTTGAGCCTTACGTGCCGGCCAGTTATCTCGACGGCGCGAGCTATCCGCCGCTCACGCTTGGCGCGGACAATTATTTCGTGATGGGCGATCATCGCGACAGCTCCAACGATTCGCGCGTGTTCGGCCCCGTCGGACGGCAGTACATTTACGGCAAGGCCGTGTTCGCCTACTGGCCCGTGGACCATTTCGGCTCGCTCACTTCCACTTCCACGGTGAATGCGGCGTCGCCATGAATTCTTCTGGAGGACACACTGACCGAGGCCCCCGCAGTTCGCGCGCTTCTCGCGTTCGAGGACGGACGAGTCTTTAACGGCCGCGCGGCGGGCGCTCGCACCCGCCGGGGCGGCGAAGTCGTTTTCAACACCTCCCTCACCGGTTACCAGGAAGTCTTCACCGATCCCAGCTATGCCGGGCAGATTGTCTGCCTCACCTACCCGCACATCGGCAACGTAGGCGCGAATCACGACGACGAGGAATCCGGAAAGCCATACATTGAAGCGCTTGTCGTCCGGGAATTCTCGGCGCTCGCATCCAACTGGCGCTCCACGGAAACCGCGCAAACCTATCTCGAGCGCCACGGCGTCCCGGTTATCTGGGACATCGACACGCGCGCGCTGGTCCGCCATCTGCGCACCGTGGGTGCGCTGCGCGGCGTCGTTTCCACCGACGGCACGCCGGCCGAGAAACTTATCGCCGAAGCCCGCGCCCTTCCCACGATGGCGGGTCTCGATCTCGCCACCCGCGTGACCTGCGCGAAGCGCTACGATTGGTCGCGCGGCTCGATTGATCTTGCCGGTCCGATCACCTCGCGAACTTCCACGAGCGGCGCCGATTCGAAGTCGTCAGGGCAAAGCTTTTTACCCCGAGCGGAGTCGAGGAGTAGCCGTGCCGATAAGCCGGGTCAATCAGGGGTTTCAGCCCCTGAGGGAAGACCTCGCTACAAAGTCGTCGCCTACGATTACGGCATCAAGCAAAACATCCTGCGCCTCTTTGTGGATCACGGCTGCGACGTGATCGTCGTGCCCGCTCAAACTTCCGCGGAAGACGTTTTGAGCCTGAAACCAAACGGTGTGTTCCTCTCAAATGGCCCGGGGGATCCCGAGCCGGTCGGCTACGCGATTGAAAATATTCGCAGGCTTCTAGGACGCGTCCCCATCTTCGGCATCTGCCTCGGCCACCAGCTCTGCGGTTTGGCGCTTGGCGGCCGCACCTTCAAATTGAAGTTTGGCCACCACGGTTCGAATCACCCGGTGAAAAATCTGCTCACCGAGAAAATCGAAATCACCGCACAAAACCACGGCTTCTGCGTGGACCCGGATTCGCTGCCGTCGAGCACGGTGGAAATCACGCACCTGAACCTGAATGACCACACCAACGAAGGCCTGCGCCACCGCTCGCTGCCGCTCTTCAGCGTCCAATATCACCCCGAGGCTTCGCCCGGCCCCCACGACGCCCGCTACCTGTTCGACGATTTCATTTCGATGATGTCCGAGGCGACGCAATGAGTGCCGATGCAAGCACGGAAGGGCGGGGCTTCAGCCCCGCCCTTCCCATTCCGCGGTGCGAGCGATGAAAACCTAACCATGCCGAAACGCACGGACATCAAGAAAATCCTGATCATCGGCTCGGGGCCGATCATCATCGGCCAGGCCTGCGAGTTCGATTACTCCGGGACGCAAGCCTGCAAAGCTCTCCGCGCCGAAGGCTACGAAGTCGTGCTCGTCAACTCGAACCCCGCGACGATCATGACCGATCCCGAAATCGCCAACCGCACCTACGTCGAGCCGCTCTCGAAGGAATATCTCGAAGCCATCATCGCCGTTGAGCGGCCCGATGCGCTGCTTCCCACCGTTGGCGGCCAGACCGGCCTTAACCTCGCCGTGGAGCTTGCCGAAAGCGGCATCCTCGAAAAACACGGCGTGAAGCTCATAGGCGCGTCGCTGCGCGCCATCCGCATCGCCGAAGACCGGCTGCTGTTCAAAGACGCCTGCCGCAAAGTCGGCCTGGAGGTTCCTGCCTCGGAGGTCGTGACCAATATTCAAGACGCCGTTCGCTTCGCCGACCAGCTCGGATATCCCATCGTCATCCGTCCGTCGTTCACTCTCGGCGGCACGGGCGGCTCGATTGCCTACAACCGCGAGGAATTTGGCGACGCCATCGCGCGCGCTCTCGACGCCAGCCCCGTCCGCCAGGCGCTGATCGAAGAATCTGTGCTCGGCTGGAAGGAATATGAACTCGAAGTAATGCGCGACTTCCGCGACAACTTCGTGGTCATCTGCTCGATTGAGAATTTCGACCCGATGGGAATTCACACCGGCGATTCCATCACCGTCGCGCCCGCGCAGACTCTCACCGACAAGGAATACCAGCGCATGCGCGATGCCGCCGCGGCCATCATCCGCGAAGTCGGTGTCGAGACGGGCGGTTCCAACATTCAATTCGCCGTCGAACCGGAAACCGGCCGGATGGTTGTCATCGAAATGAATCCGCGCGTCTCGCGCAGTTCGGCGTTGGCGAGCAAGGCCACTGGATTTCCAATCGCTAAAATTGCCGCCAAGCTGGCGCTCGGCATGACACTCGACGAAATCCCCAACGACATCACGCGGAAAACCCCGTCGAGCTTCGAGCCGACGATTGACTATGTGGTCGCAAAAATCCCCAAGTGGCAATTCGAAAAATTCCCGGGCAGCGACACCACGCTTTCAACTCAAATGAAATCGGTAGGCGAAGTGATGGCCATCGGCCGCACCTTCCAGGAAGCCCTCTGCAAGGGCATTCGGTCGCTCGAGCCGCACACGCCGTGGCGCGCGCCCGCGGAGGTTTCCCCCGCGCTGCTGCGCGAGAAACTTTCCGTCCCCGGTCCCGACCGGATTCACTGGCTCTTTGAAGCCTTCTCACGCGGCATGAGCCGCGCCGATGTGTACGCGCTCACGAAGATCGATCCCTGGTTCCTGCGCCATCTCGAGGAGATCGTCGGGCTCGATCGCCGGCTTGCGGGAAAAACGCTCATGACCGCCTCGCGGGAGCTGCTGCTCGAAGCCAAGCGCTCCGGCGCCAGTGATGAAGAACTGGCCATGCTCTGGAAATGCTCCGTCGAAGATGTCCGCGCGCGGCGCAACGAACTCCGCGTGCGTCCCGTGTTCAAGCGCGTGGACACCTGCGCCGCCGAATTCGAATCGTTCACGCCCTATCTCTACTCTACTTACGAGGACGAGGACGAAGCGGACGCCGTCGAGCGGCCGAAAATTGCCATCCTTGGCAGCGGACCGAACCGCATCGGGCAGGGAATCGAATTCGACTACTGCTGCTGCCATGCCGCGTTTGCGCTGAAGGAAGACGGCTACGAAACCGTGATGGTGAATTGCAATCCGGAGACGGTTTCGACCGATTACGACACCTCCGACCGCCTCTATTTCGAGCCGCTCACGCTCGAAGACGTGCTGGCCATTTTGCAGCGCGAGAAGCCTCAGGGAGTGATCGTGCAATTCGGCGGGCAAACGCCGCTCAACCTGGCGCTCGACCTGAAACGCAATGGCGCCAATATCATCGGCACCGATCCTGAATCGATCGATCTCGCTGAGGACCGCCGGCGCTTCGGTGCGTTGCTGAACGATTTGAGAATCCCGCAGCCCCGCGCCGGGACGGCGTTCGCCCCCGCGGAAGCGGTTCATGTGGCCAATGAAGTCGGCTTGCCGGTCCTTGTGCGGCCAAGTTACGTGCTCGGCGGGCGCGCCATGGTGATCGCCTACGATTTGAAAATGGTCGAGGAATACGTCGAGCAAGCGGCGCGGATTGGCGCGGCTTCCGATCCTCGCCGGCCGATCCTGATTGATCAGTTCCTCGAAGACGCCATCGAAGTGGACGTGGACGCCCTTGCCGATGGGGAAGACGTCGTCATCGCCGGCATCATGGAGCACATCGAAGAAGCCGGCATCCACTCGGGCGACTCCTCCTGCGTGCTGCCGGCTGTCACGCTGAAGCCCTCGGTGCTCGATCAGATTCGCAACTACACCGCGCGGCTCGCTGAGGCGCTCCACGTGGTGGGGCTGATGAACGTGCAATACGCCATCCAGCGCGACACGGTGTACGTCCTCGAAGTGAACCCGCGCGCTTCCCGCACGATTCCTTACGTCAGCAAGGCAACCGGCGTGCCGCTGGCGAAAGTCGCGGCGCGGCTGATGACCGGCCGCAAGCTTCGCGACTTACATCTTCCATGCATCCAGATGAAAGGCATCAAGGAACTTGCCGTCCGCGATTTCTATGCGGTGAAGTCGCCCGTGTTTCCCTTCAACAAATTCCGCGGTGTGGACACGATTCTTGGTCCCGAGATGCGTTCCACCGGCGAAGTGATGGGCATTTCTTCCACGTTCGGTCTGGCGTTCGCGAAGGCGCAGCTCGCCGCCGGCCAGCGACTGCCGACCGAAGGCACCGTGTTCATCAGCGTCAACGACCACGACAAGCGCCACGTGGCGTTTCCGGTGCAGGACTTGCAGGCCGCGGGCTTGAAAGTTGTGGCCACGCGCGGCACCGCCGCTTCGCTCGCTGCTGCGGGCGTCCAGGTCGAAACGGTTTACAAAGTCAACGAAGGCCGCCCCAACATCGTGGACCTGGTCAAGACCGGCAAGGTGAATCTGGTCATTAACACGCCGCTCGGCCGCGAATCCTTCTACGACGAGAAATCCATCCGCCGCGCTGCCATCCGATACAACGTCCCGTGCATCACCACGCTTTCCGCCGCCATTGCCGCCGCGCGCGGTATCCGCGCCATGGCCGGCCACGCCGTCGAAGTTGCCTCGCTGCAAGATTTGCATCGTCCCAAGGATGCCACAGCGCCCGCCTCCGCCATTCCGACCGAATCTTAAGGCTGGAAGGGTGCTGGGGTGGGGTGTGCGCGGTCTTTCGTCAGAGCACGGCTTCAGCCGTGCCGAAAGTGTAGAAGGCTCGGTGCGGCTTCAGCCGCTGGGGCACGGATTTGCTGATCCTTTCAGGCAATCATCAGGCCCCGCAGCTTCGATTCAGATCCAATGTCGGTTCGATTTTTCCTAATCTCTGTTCATCTGTGGTTCCCCTTGCATCTGGTATAAAATGGCGCCATGAACCTTCACGGAATTTTTCCGCCGCTCACGACGCCTTTCGCGCCGGACGGCTCGATTGCGCCCGCGCGGCTGCGCGAAAATATCGCTCGCTACAATCGCATCGGGCTCGCGGGCTATGTGGTCAACGGCTCGACCAGCGAATCCGTCCTGCTGCGCTGGGAAGAAATTTACAGTCTCTGGGAAACTGCCAAGGCAGCCGCCGCGCCGGGAAAAACCATGATTGCCGGTACCGGCGCCGAATCCACCGCGGAAACCATCGAGCACACCAACCGCGCCGCCTCGCTCGGTTTCGATGCCGCTCTGGTGCGCACGCCGAGTTTTTACAAGCCGGCTATGAACGACACCACGCTGGCCGAACACTATCTGCGCGTCGCCGACGCCGCCCGCATTCCCATCCTGGTTTACTCCGTGCCGATTTTCACGCACATCCAGGTAGAAGCGCCGCTTATCGTGCGCGTCGCGCAGCACCCGAACATCATCGGCATGAAGGACAGCTCCGGCGACGTTTCCGGCGTCCAAAAAATTATCGCCGCGGCGCCGAAGACTTTCCGCACGCTCGTCGGCTCGGCCGCCACGCTCTACGAGTCGCTCGAACTTGGCGCTGTCGGCGCGATCCTCGCGCTGGCCTGCGCGTTCCCCGAATTGTGCGTCGAAGTTTACGAGGCTGCGCGCGCGGGCGACAAGCCGCGCGCCCGTTCGCTGGCGCAGAAATTGATCGCGCCGGCGAAAATGTTCGGCCCGCAATACGGCATCGCGGGATTGAAGTACGCGCTCGACCGGCTCGGCTATTACGGCGGCCCGCCCCGTCGCCCGCTGCTTCCCGTAGGCGAAGCGGCGCAGCGCGAAATTGACGCGATGCTCGCCGGGCTCGTCACCGAATCCGCGGCGCGCAGCTAGTTTGCCTCACCAGCGCGCGAAAAATACGCCGCGAGTGGTACGGCCAGGGATCCCGTGGCGCCCGTTGTCGCATCGCGCACGAGCACACGCAGCGTGGCAGCGTCGGGTTGCAGAGAAATCTCCTTCGAATAATTGAGGCCGTCCTGTTGCACCTGGCGGAGCCGTTCGGTCGATAATTTCAGGTCGAACGTCTCGTCGCTCGAATCCACGATCCGGTTCTTTGCGTCAAGCTGCACGAACACAATATCGAGCCTCGCCCTCCATCCTGCTTCGGTTCCGGCAAACGCCAAATCCTGCCCGCCGATTCGAACTCTGGCATCGAGCGCTTGCGTCCCCGGCACGCCCGCGGCTTTCACGCGCACGCTCAGCCCGATGCCGGTCGCGTCAAGCGGGCTCGTCGCCGCATTGGCAAGCACCGCCTTCCTGGTTTGCGTGGTGAGCTGCGGCGTGATCGGATCGAAATAGCCGCGGCGCACATGTACCTGCATCCCGACCCGGCGCACACTCACGGCGAGCGAGTGCAATTTCCCGTCGGCGCCAATCGCGTCCGCATAGTATCCGAGCTGGTAGCTGAGCGCAGAATCATCGAGCGCCGCACGAACCGCCCCGAAGATGCTCTGCGGAACGGCAAAGGCTCTTCCGCCGGTCAGCGCGGCCAAGTCAGCCATCGCCTCGCGACGCGCCAAGTCGGTTTCCGATGAACCGGCGTGCAGGGAATTGCTCACCTGGATTTGTTCTGCCGGCATCATCCCACGTGCATCCACGGGATAGATGGCCACGCCTGCCGCATGCAAAGCCCGCGCAGCTTCTGCCGTTTCCCCCTGCAAAGTTCCTTTCGCATCCTTCTCGGCAGATGTGGCCTGCGTGAGATGCAATCCGGCGGGAAAATGTTCGCTCACCCATACGAGATTCTTCCGCCCGGGCAGTCCACCAAAGTGATCGGCGATGGCCGCGAGCGCCTGCGCCGTTCTGCGAAGGCGAAAATCTTCGTCGGGTTTCGCGCTCCGCCCCGGGCCGGATTCGAGGAACGCATCGAGCAAGTCGTCTCCACGAGGAGCAGCCTCGAGGCGATACGCCAGCCGCTCGCGCGGTTGAGCCTCCTCCACTAGCGGCGCAATTTTAATGTCGTCCTCCTTCAAAGCCGCAAGAAAATCCGACGCTTCGCTCGAAAAATCCAAAAGTGTGCGCAGTTCACGGCCGAGCACATAGACGGCCACGTGATCCCCGGGCTGGATTTGTTCCAGGAATTTCACCGTCTGCCGCCGGGCGTAGGCCAGGTCCTCGAAACGCGTGTTGATTCCATCGAGCAGCACCGCGATCACGCTGTCCGCCACCCGCGGATGATCCTCGAATCGGTTCGAGTATGTTCCGGCTTCCATCGACGGTGTGTACTGATCCACCGGCTGGTTGGTCACAGCGGCGAATTCCTGAATCGCCTGCGGTCGCCCGTCATCCAACAAGATGAAGTCGTCCGGGGTTAGCCCCGGCACGGGATTGCCTGCCTGGTCCTGCACCACCACATTCACCCGGACCAGGTGCGGCGCAGGCCGCGGCATGGGCACTGGAGCAGCGGTCGTCGGCGATTGACCAGTGGCAGCAGGGAGCGCCGCTTCTTGCGCGCGAGAGCCGGGAGCCAAGAGGAAATTCGCCAGACAAGCGATGACCGTGAGCGTCGTACCGAGACCCGTGGACACTCGCAACCCCATTTGGCCGGGAGTCTACTCCTGGTTGAACTCATTGACCAGAGCCGCCCTCGGGCTGTGTTCTGCTAACCTCTCCCCCCTCTGCGCGTCCCACCTGCGTTGCCGCTGCCCGAGGCCGCGTGTATCATGAGTTCCTCCATGGAGCCGCACTGTCCCCACTGCCTGCCCCTGCGCGAACTTCCTCACACCACCAAGCTTTTTTCCACTTTCGTTGACGATTTCCCGCGCATCAGCCGCTATTTTTCGCACCCGCCCACCGAAGCCGGGATTCTTGCCGCCGCTCGCGAAGTTCAGCTCGCGCCCGCCTCGCGCGCCGCAGTGGTGGAAGTTCTCCGCGAACAGAATCAGCGCCTCGACCCCAAATCCACGCTCGATCCCGCCACCGCGCGCAATCTCGACCGGCTTGCTGCCGGAGCTGTGGCCGTCGTCACCGGCCAGCAAGTCGGCCTGTTTTCCGGCCCGGCCTACAGCATTTACAAAGCCGTCTCGGCGCTGCGCTGGGCCGATGCGATCACGGCAGGCGGCACCGAAGCGGTCCCATTTTTTTGGCTGGCCACCGAAGACCACGACGTCGCCGAGGTGAACCACTCCGACTGGAACACGCGCTCCGGCCTGGCGCATTACGAATTGCCGCTGCGGAAAGAGGACGAAGGGCATCGCGTCGGCGAAATTCGGCTCAGCGAATCCGTCAAGCCGCTGGTGGAAAAATCCGCGGAAAGCCTCGAAGGTCCCTATGGCGAAGAAGTCGCGCGCGCTTTGCGCGAATCCTATACGCCGGCCGACACCTACGGCTCCGCGTTCGGCAAATTGATGGCCCGGCTGCTCGCCGGGCGGGGAATCATCCTCATCGATCCGCTCGACGCGCGCTTGCACCGCCTCGCCGCCGGTGTCTATTGCCGCGCGGTGAACGAAGCCGATTCGCTGCGCGACGCGCTGCTGGCGCGCTCGAACGAACTCGATCGCACCGGTTATCACGCCCAGGTGAAAGTCACGCGCGAAACCACGCTTCTGTTTTACAACGTGAATGGCAGGCGCCAGCCGCTTCGCCGCCGCAATGGAAATTTCACCGCAGGAAAAATCAGCTTCACGCCGCATGAGCTTTGCGCCGCCATCGAGAAAAATCCCGAAGCCTTCACCGCCAACGTGCTCCTACGCCCCGTGATTCAAGACACGATTCTCCCTACCGCCGCCTACATCGGCGGCCCGGCGGAAATCGCTTACATGGCGCAAGCGCAGGTGGCCTACAAAACTCTGCTCGGCCGCATGCCGGCCATTCTGCCGCGCGCCGGATTCACGCTGGTCGAGCCCGCTATCGCGCGCCTGCTCACCAAGTATGGCCTCGAAATCCGCGACGTCTTCCGCGGCCGCCAGCATCTGCGCTCGAAAATGGAGCAGCATTCGCTCCCGCGCTCGCTCGCCCGGCGCTTTGAGCTCGACGAGAAGGCCCTGCGGCGCATCCTGGGCGCTTATAGCAAGCCCCTCGAACGCCTCGACCGCACCTTGCTCGGCGCGCTTGACGCCGCGCAGAAAAAAATCCTCTACCAGTTCCTCAAGCTGAAACGAAAAGGGGGCCGCGCCGAAAATTTCCGCACCGGCGTGCTCGACCGCCACGAGCGCCTCATCCTCGAGGCGCTCATCCCCCACCGCATGCCCCAGGAGCGCACCCTTTGCGCGCTCCCGTTCCTCGCCGCCTACGGCTCCGACCTCTTCGACACGCTGGCGCGCGACATCAACCTCGCCGCGCCCATGCACCACGTCCTCTCCTTGTAGGAGTCACGCCTTTATGGAGTGCGAGGGCTTGACCTCGCTCTGTTACGGCGAGGCTCGACTCGCCAGCGAGCGCCCAGCGCGAGCTCCTTCCTCGCCATCTTCGTCTTCATCTGTGGTTCCACGTTTCCGCCCATGTTAAAATGTCGCTTACCTCTTCCAGGTTCCTATTCCTCATGGAGGACTCACCATGAAAATTACGCCCGGCAAACAGAAGGGCATGAAGGCCGTCTCGGACGCGCGCGGTGTGATCGCCGCTGCGGCCATGGACCAGCGCGGTTCGCTCAAAAGCGCCATCGCCAAGGACAAGGGGATTGACAAGAGCGCCGTCACGGCGGACATGCTCGCGGAGTTCAAGACCGCCGTCACACGCGTCCTCACGCCCCACGCCAGCGCCATCCTCCTCGATCCCGAATACGGGCTCGCCGCCGCGAAGGCGCGCTCGAAGAATGCCGGCCTGCTCCTCGCCTACGAAAATTCCGGCTACGACAATACGCGCCCCGGCCGCCTCCCCGACCTGCTCGACAACTGGTCCGCGCGCCGCCTGGCCGCTGCCGGCGCCGATTGCGTGAAAATCCTGCTCTACTACACGCCGTTCGATCCGCCTGCGATCAACGACATCAAGCATGCCTGGGTGGAGCGCATCGGCGGCGAATGCACTGCCGCGGACGTGCCGTTCTTCCTCGAATTTGTCGGCTATGAAGAGGGCAAGGACGAAAAGACCATCGAGTTCGCGCGCAAGAAGCCCGAAATCGTCACCCGCAGTATGGAGGAATTTTCGAAGCCGCAATACGCCGTGGACGTCCTGAAAGTGGAAGTTCCCGTGAACATGGCCTATGTCGCCGGCTCGAAAGCCTGCAAAGGCGAGTCCGCCTATACGCGCGACCAGGCCAAGGAATATTTCCGCAAAGCTGCCGCGGTGGCGAAGAAGCCGTTCATCTATCTTTCGGCCGGCGTGTCGAACGAGGTCTTCATCGAATCGCTCGAGCTCGCTGCCGAATCCGGCACAAATTTTTCCGGTGTTCTATGCGGCCGCGCCACCTGGAAGGAAGGCATCCCCGTGTACGCCAAGCAGGGCGGCAAAGCCCTCGAAGACTGGCTGCAGGACACCGGCGTGAAAAACATCAACAACGTGAACGCGCGCCTGAAAGCCGCCAAGCCCTGGTTCAGCTTCTACGGCGCCACCTCCGCCGCCGCGCTGGCGGATTAACAGGCCGGCATGAGTGGCACAGGCAATCCTGCCTGTGCGGTTTTCTGGCTCACACTACATGTCAATACACACGCTGACCGTGCGCACCACCCGCCGCACCGAGCTGAAGAATGTCACCGCGGAAGTCGAAAAGGCGGTTCGCGATTCCGGCATGAAGAGCGGCGTCTGTTACGTGTATGTGCCGCACACCACCGCCGGCGTCCTGATCAATGAAGGCGACGATCCCGCAGTCGCCCGCGACATCGAAACCACGCTCGACCGCCTCGTCCCGCACGCCGGAAATTACCAACACGCCGAAGGCAACTCCGACTCGCACATCAAGACCGCGCTCGTCGGCTCTTCTGAAACGGTGTTCATCGAAAATGGCCGCCTGGCGCTCGGCCGCTGGCAAGCCATCTTCTTCGCCGAATTCGACGGCCCCCGTTCGCGCGAACTTCGCGTCAAAATTGTCCCCGACCGCGCCGCGTAGCGTAATTCCAGGGCAGGGTCGAGTGGAAGTGATGCGGGCCAGCAGAGAGCAAATCCACCGCAGAGACGCTGAGGGCGCAGAGTAAGTCAGGCGCGGGTGGGCTGGTTGTCCTCATGGCCTAAGGCGGGGCTAGGCAAGAGACGCGGATTTAACACAGAGGACACCGAGAAGACCGCGAGGACACGGAGTGAGAATGAAAGAGAAACAATCAGGAAGGGATGACGCAGGAATTGGGTATCCAGGGTAGCCAATGGCGATGACTTCGATGGTTTCGTCTTTTTCTCTGCGTCCTCTGTTCCTCTGCGGTGGATCCCGGTTTTTGGCGCGGCGCGCGTCCCTGCGCTAAACTAAAGTCCGCGATGAACCTCGGCGTGTACATTCAAGTGCCGTTCTGCCAGACGAAGTGCACCTACTGCAATTTCCACACCGGTGTCGTCTCGCGCGAGCGTTACCAGCCCTACGCCAGCGCCGTCTGCCGCGAAATCGCCGGTAGCACAGACAATCCTGTCTGTGCCGGCAACGCCGCAATTACATCCCCAGCGTCTGCATCCGCCGACACCATTTACTTCGGCGGCGGCACTCCCAGCCTTCTCGAACCGAGCGCGCTGGCAAGAATCATTTCAACTGTTCACGCTACATTTCAAATCGCGCCGGAATCTGAGATCACCCTCGAAGCCGACCCGGAGACGATCAGCGCCGAAAAGGCCCGCGCCTGGCGCGCTGTCGGCTTCAACCGCATCTCGCTCGGCGTGCAATCCTTCAACGACCTCGAACTCCGATCCGCCGGGCGCATGCACCGCCGCGCAGACATTCAGGCGGCGTTGGAATTTCTCCGCGTCGCCGGGTTCGACAACATCAGCATGGACCTGATCGCCGGACTCCCGCACCAGACGCACGCCTCCTGGGAATCGTCCACCAGCGAACTGCTGCGCCTTCGCCCCGAACACGTCTCCATCTACATGCTCGAAATTGACGAGGGCAGCCGCCTGGGAAGGGAATCGCTGGCGGGAGGCGAGCGCTACAGCGCCGGAAAGATTCCGCCGGACGACGCGATTGCCGAATTTTACGAATCGGCCTGCGCGCGACTGGCCGCGGCCGGCTACGAGCACTACGAAATCTCCAATTGGGCATTGCCCGGCTGCCGCTCGCGCCACAACCTGAAATACTGGCGCCGCGAACCCTATCTTGGCTTCGGCGCGGGCGCGCACTCCTTCGATGGCGCCACTCGCTGGGCGAATATTCATGATTCAGGGCGCTACGTGGCCGCCATCGAGCAGGGAGTTTCGCCCCGAGAGCAAATCGAGCCGGTCACTCCCGAGCAGGCTCTCGAAGAGGAGCTGTTCCTCGGCCTCCGCCAGCTCGAAGGGATTGATTTGGCGCGGATCGAGCGCGAATACGGGGTCGAGCTCGCCGGCCGCATCGCCCCGCTGCGCTCGCAAGGCCTTGTAGAATTAGTAGGTTCACGCCTCCGGCTAGCGCCGGATCGGCTCACAATTTCGAACGAGGTTTTCGTCGAATTGCTTGGCTAACCACTTCTCTCGTTTGGGTTTACAGTTTTCCCGATTCGGGAAAATTTGACAGCCGTGCTAGTCTGAAATATCGTGCTCACTCGGAATTCGGCGGCTTGGTCGCGCCGCAAACCCAATTCATGCCCACAAACCAACACCTACAATTTTTTTAATCGTTACAGCTCGGAAATAGAAGCCACTCTAACTTATAGAAAACAAACAACCGCACCTCGCTCTAATCGTTACAAATTCGAGAGTTGCTTGTCGCGCTTTTTCGACCCCTCCAGAAAATGGAAAGCCGGCCATGCCGCCGATTGACCTTCGCAGCGACACCGTCACACGGCCTACGCCTGCCATGCGCCGCGCCATGGCCGAAGCCGAAGTCGGTGACGACGTGTACGGCGAGGACCCCACCGTCAACCGGCTCCAGGCCCGGGCGGCCGAAATCTTCGAGCGCGAGGCAGCTCTCTTTGTTCCCAGCGGCTCAATGGGGAATCTCCTGGCCATCAGGACGCTGACGCGGCCGGGCCAAGAGGTCATCTGTGAAACGCGCGGCCACATCAACCAGTTCGAGTTGGCCTCCATGTCCGCCATCGCCGGCTGCATGCCGCGCACTACGCCCGCGCCCGACGGCATACTGACCTGGGAACTGGTCGAGCCGTTGATTCGCCCCAAGACGTACTACTACTCGCAGACCGGGTTGATCAGTCTGGAGAACACGCACAACATGCACGGTGGCACCGTTTATCCGCCGAAAGTCGCTGACGAGATCTGCGACCGCGCGCATGCGCTTGGCCTGCCGGTGCATCTTGACGGTGCGCGCATCTTCAATGCCTCGGTCGCGCTCGGCCGCAGCGTCGCCGAGCTGACGCGCAAATTCGATTCGATCATGTTCTGCCTGTCGAAAGGGCTGGGCGCGCCGGTCGGCTCGATGCTCGTCGGCTCGCGCGAATTCATTGAGAAGGCGCACATCGGGCGCAAATTGCTCGGCGGCGGGATGAGGCAAGTGGGCGTGCTGGCGGCGCCGGGACTGATCGCGCTCGAGGAGTCGCCGAAAATTCTGTATCGCGATCACGAAAACGCGCGGCGCCTCGCGGAAGGCCTGGCGCAAATCGAAGGCATCGCCCTGGATCCGAACAAGGTGGTCACCAACATCGTCATCTTCGACGTTCGCGGCGCCGGACGCCCGGCCGCCGAAATCTGCGCGGACCTTGGCAAGAAGGGAATTCTTTGTGGCGCTGTGGAGAAGCATTCGATTCGCATGGTCACGCATTACGACGTGGACCGCGCCGGGATCGATGCGGCGATTGCGGCCATGTCCGAAGTTCTGAAAGGCCATGCGCCGGCGGCGGCCGCGAATTGAACCGCCATGTCAAATTGGGCGGATGTATACTTTCGCGCGGCCGTGGGGCGCGGCCCGAGCAGCGAAATCAACCCGCGGAGGTGGCGAGTGGCCGGGCAAAGATGGCTTCGTTCCATTGGTGTGAAATTGTTTGTACCAGCAGCACTGATTGCCGGGGGATGGATGGCACTTCACGCTAAGAGCGCAGCCGAAGTAAGCTCCGCAGCACCGGCAAGCGCCGGAGCGGCGGCTACTGCGGAAGAGGCGCGCAAATTTATCGACTCGGCCGAGACACGCCTGTTTGACCTGTGGATCAAATCCAATCGCGCCAATTGGGTGCATGAAACTTTCATCACCGACGACACTGAACTGCTGGCCGCGCAAGCGGACCAGAATGTGAAAGCCGCGACCGCCGATCTCGCCGCGGAATCGCAGCGCTTCGCCGGCTTGAAGCTGCCCGAGGACGTCTCGCGAAAGATCAGCCTGCTCAAGCATTCCGTGGACATTCCCGCGCCGCGCGATGCTGCCGACCAAAAAGAGCTTTCGCAGATTGTCGCCTCGCTCGACGGCGACTACGGAAAAGGGAAGTGGTGTCCCGAGGGTCCTCAGGGGAAATGCCTGACGCTGAATGAGCTGGAAAATATTCTCATCTCCAGCCGCGATCCCGAAGAATTGAAACGCGTCTGGGTGGGGTGGCACGCGATCGCACCGCCGATGCGCGAGCGCTACAGCCGCATGGTGGTGCTGGCGAACAAGGGCGCCCGCGAAATGGGATTTGCCGACGTGGGCGCCATGTGGCGCTCCGGATACGATATGCCCGCAGACGATTTCGCCATGGAGCTCGACCGCTTGTGGATGCAGGTGCGGCCGCTATACCTTTCGCTGCATGCTTACGTTCGCACCCAACTGGCGAAGAAGTACGGCTCCTCGGTCGTCCGCGAAGGCGCTCCGATCCCTGCCGATCTCCTGGGCAACATGTGGGCGCAGGAGTGGAACAATATTTATCCGCTGGTCGCGCCGCCCAGTGCCGATCCCGGCTACGATTTGACGGAAATTCTCAAAGCGCGGAAATTTACGGCGCAGGACATGGTCCACACCGGCGAGCGCTTCTTCATGTCTCTCGGCTTTCCTGCGCTCCCCGGAACGTTCTGGGAGCGCTCCATGTTCACGCGGCCGCGCGACCGCGACGTGGTCTGCCATGCCAGCGCCTGGGACCTCGATTTTGAGGACGACCTGCGCATCAAAATGTGCATCGAGCCCAAAGCCGACCATTTCACCACCATCCACCACGAGCTCGGCCACAATTTCTACCAGCGCGCTTACAAGGCCCAATCGCCGCTGTACCGCGACAGCGCCAACGACGGCTTCCATGAGGCCATCGGCGATACCATTGCGCTCTCGGTCACGCCCGAATATCTGAAGCAAATCGGATTGCTCGATACCGTCCCGCCGCCCTCCTCGGACATCGGCCTGCTCCTCTACAAGGCCTTGTTCCGCGTCGCGCACGTCCCCTTCGCTCTGGTCATCGACAAATGGCGCTGGGACGTCTTCTCCGGAAAAATTTCGCCCTCGGAATACACCAAGACCTGGTGGAAGCTGCACCTTGAGTACCAGGGCATCGCTCCGCCGGTCCCGCGCAGCGAGGCGGATTTCGATCCCGGAGCAAAATTTCATGTAGCGTCGAACACGCCCTACGCGCGCTACTTCCTCGCGGACATCCTGGAATTCCAGTTTCATCGGGCCCTGTGCCGCGAGGCGGGCATCACCGGCCCGCTGCATCGCTGCTCGATTTACAACAACAAGCAAGCGGGTGCCAAACTTGCGAAAATGCTGGCCATGGGCAAGAGCCGCCCGTGGCAGGAAGCGCTCGTAGCGCTTACCGGCGAGAAGCAGATGGACGCCACCGCGATCGTGGACTATTTCGCTCCGCTCCAGCAGTGGCTCGACGAGCAGAACAAAGCCAGCGGCGCCAAGGTGGGTTGGTAGCGGCGCTCCGGCAGAAATCGGGACGATCAAAGATGCGGCGAACTGTGGCGGAACATGGTATAAATGAAACCTGCAGTCTGATATATGCAGAATTTATAGGCGAGGGACCGTGGAATTCTCACTGACCGATGAGCAGAAGCAGTTGCGCCGCACCGTGCGCGAGTTCGCCGAAGGCGAAATTCTCCCGCACGTGATGGAATGGGACGAAGTCTCTCACTTTCCCTCCGAAATCATCCCGAAACTCGCGGAGATGGGTTTTCTCGGAGTGATTTTCCCGGAGAAGTACGGCGGCGCGGGGATGGGCTACGCCGAATACGCCATCATCATCGAGGAACTCTCGCGCGTGGATGGGTCGGTCGGCATCATTGTCGCGGCACACAATTCGCTGTGCACCAATCACATCTACAAGTTCGGCACCGAGGAGCAGAAGAAAA
>Ga0187776_10000650_pt1 | contig 16749 bp, 18 predicted proteins | sample 0216_BV02_MP12_2_FD_132426 | JGI IMG/M metagenome (GOLD analysis project Ga0187776, IMG submission 132426) | Tropical peat soil microbial communities from peatlands in Department of Meta, Colombia - 0216_BV02_MP12_20_MG | ecosystem: Environmental > Terrestrial > Soil > Wetlands > Peat | place...
AATGCGGCCCGCACATTGAGCAGAAATGCGCCACCTTCGCGCCCTCGGCCGGAAGCGTTGCATCATGATAGGCCTTCGCCGTTTCGGGATCGAGGGAGAGATTGAACTGATCCTCCCAACGAAACTCGAAGCGCGCCTTGGACAGCGCATTGTCGCGGGCCTGCGCGCCCGGATGGCCTTTCGCCAGATCGGCTGCATGGGCCGCGATCTTATAGGTGATCACGCCTTCCTTCACGTCCTCCTTCGTCGGAAGACCGAGATGTTCCTTCGGTGTCACGTAGCAAAGCATCGCGCAGCCGAACCACCCGATCATCGCCGCACCAATGCCGGAGGTGATGTGATCATAGCCCGGAGCGATGTCGGTCGTGAGCGGCCCCAACGTATAGAACGGCGCCTCCTGACACTCCTTGATCTGCTTTTCCATGTTGACCTGGATCAGATGCATCGGGACATGGCCTGGCCCTTCGATCATCGTCTGAACTTCGTGTTTCCAGGCGACCTTCGTCAACTGGCCGAGTGCCTCGAGCTCGCCGAATTGCGCTTCATCGTTGGCGTCGGCCACCGAGCCGGGCCGGAGCCCGTCGCCGAGGCTGAACGAGACGTCGTAGGCCTTCATGATCTCGCAGATCTCCTCAAAATGCGTGTAGAGGAAATTCTCCCGATGATGGGCCAGACACCATTTCGCCAGGATCGATCCGCCGCGGGAGACGATGCCGGTCAGCCGCTTGGCGGTGAGCGGAACATAACGGAGCAGCACCCCGGCATGGATCGTGAAATAGTCCACGCCCTGCTCGGCCTGCTCGATCAGCGTGTCTCGGAAGATCTCCCAGGTCAGATCCTCCGCCCGTCCGTCCACCTTCTCCAGCGCCTGGTAGATCGGGACGGTCCCGATCGGCACGGGCGAATTCCGGAGGATCCATTCGCGCGTTTCATGGATATTCTTGCCGGTGGAGAGATCCATCACCGTGTCGGAGCCCCATCGCGTCGCCCAGATCATCTTTTCAACTTCCTCTTCAATGGAGGATGCGACGGCGGAATTGCCGATGTTGGCGTTGATCTTGACCAAAAAATTCCGGCCGATGATCATCGGCTCCAGCTCAGGATGATTGATGTTGGCCGGGATGATCGCCCTTCCGCGCGCCACCTCATCCCGGACAAATTCCGGGGTGATGACGGAGGGAATGCTCGCGCCCCAGGACTGGCCCGGATGAAGGGCCACGCCTTTTCCATGGCTGCGATAGTCATCACGGATCATCTCACGCGTCTGGTTCTCCCGGATCGCGATAAATTCCATTTCCGGCGTGATCATGCCCTTTCTTGCATAATGCATCTGGGTGACGTTTTCTCCGGGCTTGGCGCGAAGCGGCTTTCGAACATTCGGGAAGCGGACGGAATCAAGCCTGGAATCGTTTGCGCGGAGTCGGCCGTATTCAGAAGAAATCTCTGAAAGCGGTTCGACATCTCCTCGTCCCAGAATCCAGGAGCGGCGAAGCGGCGGAAGGCCGGCACGGATGTCGATCGTTGCGCCGGGCTCGGTATAAGGACCGGACGTATCGTAAACAACGGCGGACGGATTTTCCTCCACCGATCCATCCCTGGCGGTGCGGGTCGGAGTCAGCCGGATCTCCCGCATCGGGACGCGAACGCCCGGCTTCGAGCCCTCGATATAAATTTTGCGTGACTCGGGAAAGGGTTTGGTGGTCAACCGACTTTGATTGGATCCGTTTTCATCCCCGGTAACGGCCATTGGAACTTCATCGTCCGTCTTCTTTAGGGTTGTTTTCATTTCGAGGCTTCCTTTCTGGGTTAACCCCCTCTTTTTTAATTGCAAAATAAAAAACCGCACCAGACTCGGGTGCGGTTTTTGAGGAATTAAACCGTTCGCTTCCCTTCGCTGGCATTATCCAGATCAGGTTCAAAGGGTCACCGCCGATGCGGTCTCTCAGCCCTTCCGGGCGCCCCTCGCGTATATGAACGGATTATATGATGGTGTTCGGACCTTAGTCAACCGAAAGTTTTAAGTCGGACTACTGATCGGGGTATTGAGTATAATAGCAAGCCGCCCCGCTGGATGCAGCGGGGCGGCTCTAATTTCACAACGTTTAACTTCAAGCCTTTCGGTCACGGCGTGAATGCGATTGTGCCCGTGATCATTCGGATGTTGTCTTCCTCTTGCCGCTGCCCGCCCTAAGGGACGTTGACCTGGAAGCCGGAGCAGAGGGTATTGTTCCCCTCATTCGTCTCGGTCACCTGATCAAGCGAATCGGCCAGTGTACACACATAGTAAGCTCCCGAAGGTGTCGCCCCGGGAATCGTCAGAATGGTGGTATCCGGGCTTGACGCCCCGGCAGCCAGCGAGAACACCACCCGCGGCGTCGTGATGACCACATCGTGGCTCACCCCGTCCGAGGAAAGGTAAAAGGCGATCCTAAACGCCCCGCTGGCGCTCCCTCCATTGCTCACCGTGGTCGCCACCGACAGCGTCTTGCCTTTAGTCGCCGTCGTGTCGCCGGGGGTCACATCCGTCATGCTCAGATCCGGCAAGGTCACCTGGATCGTTGAGCCCGTGCAGAGCGTGTTGTTCCCCTCATCCGATTCGTCCACCTGACCCAGCGAATCGGCATTTGCACAGACATAGTATGTCCCTAACAATGCGGTGGAAGGAATCGTCAACGTGGTCTTGGCGGTACTGGTGGCACCGGCCGCCAAGGCGCTCAAGGTCCGCGTCGCCGTGATGGCCACATCCTGGGTACTCCCGTCGTGGTTGACCGAAAGGTAAAAGCCGATCTTAAAGGTGCCGGCATTAAAGCCGCCCTGGTTCTTCACGCTGTTGGACAGCGCCAGCGTCTTTCCCGGGGCGATCACGGTCGTGTCGGTCGTGACCCCCGTCATCAGCAGATCCGCCTTCGGCAGCGTGACCGTGGCCCCGCAAAGAGTGTTGTTCAACTCATTGGTTTCGGCCACCTGATTCACCGAATCGGCCATCGCGCAAACATAGTAAGTGCCGCCCGGCGCCGTAGAAGGGATCGAAAGAATGGTGGTCGCATTATTCGAATCCCCCGCCCCCAACGTGGTCACCGTCCGAATCGTCGAAATCGAAACATCGTGGGTAATCCCGACGGAGCTGAGCGAAAAGTAATAGCCGATCCGAAAAGTGCCGCTGTCGGCTAGTCCTAAATTCGCCACCGTATCGGTCACCGATAGGGTGCCGCCTTGATTCGCGGTTGAGGCATGGGGGGTGACAGCGGTCATAGTCAGATCGGGACATTGTTGGTTGAGGAGGATGGACACATTATTACTCGTGTGATTGACGGCCACAAGATCCGGCTTGGTATCCGCGTTCAGATCCCCGATGGCCACAGAGGCCGGGCCAGTCCCAGCCGCAAGGTTCACGGCTGCCGCAAAAGCGCCGGTGCCATTTCCCCTGAGGATAGAAACGGTCGTGGCACCGTAGTTTGCCGTCACCAGGTCCAGGTTTCCATCCCCATCCAGATCTCCAATCGCTACAGAGGTCGGCGTATTCCCCACGGGAAAATTCGTGGCCGAACCAAAGCTGCCCGAGCCATTGCCCAACAGAATGGAAACATTGTTGCTGCCTCCATTGGCCACCGCAAGATCCGGCTTGGTATCCCCATCCAGATCCCCGATCGCCACAGCGTATGGATTGGACCCTACGGCAAAGTTGGTGGCCGAGCCGAAGGTCCCGTCACCATTGCCCAAGAGGATGGAGACATTATTGCTGCCGTAGTTCGCCACCGCAAGATCCGAATTTGATCCTCCATCCAGATTTCCAATCGCCACAGAGACCGGCCCGGTTCCCGCGGTAACAGTCGCGGGCGAGGCGGCGGTAACGGTTCCGTCACCATTGCCCAATAGGATGGAAACATCATTGCTGCCGTAGTTCGCCACGGCCAGATCCGGGATCGAACCCGCGTCCAGATTCCCGATCGCTACGGAATACGGGCCGGTTCCAACGCTAAAGGGCGAGCCCGAGACTTCGGTAAATGTGCCATCGCCATTGCCTTTAAAGATTGAAACATTATTGTCGCCGTAGTTCGCAACGGCCAAATCCGCATTGCCGTCCCCGTTCAGATCCCCGATCGCAACGGAGACCGGGTTTGTTCCCACCGTGACGGTCGCGGTGGATGCGGCGGTAAAGGTGCCGTCCCCATTGCCCAGAAAGATGGAAACGTTATTGCTACTGTAGTTCGCCGCAACCAGATCCAGTTTTCCATCTCCGTTCAAATCCCCGATCGCAACAGAGTACGGGTACGAGCCACCGGTTGGAAAGTTCGTGGGGGAGCCGTAAGAAAGACAGGCAAAACTGATTCTGGCAGTAAATATACTCAACAGTACAAGGCCAATGCATAATGAATACAATAGCCCTGCTTTCCCCTTTCCTTTCATCATGACAGCCTCCTTTGGGGTAATTTTTCCCGCAACCACATTATTGATGGGTCACAACGAATTGAAATTCCATAAAGAAACAATTTTTAATTCGGAAAACCCTCCACACCAAGATAGCCAAATTTTCTTTTCCTGGCAACCCCTCCAAAAGTAGGGATATCCATCTTACCACCGGTCTGACTTTGGCCGGCTTTTGAGGTCATGTGCAACTCGAGGTGCCGGCCCTTCGAATGCCTTGTCGCCGATTATCTCACTGCAGGTGTTAAAAACCGATCAAGGTGAAGTAAATTCTAAGTATTAATAAATAAAATATGTTGACCAAAAAACACAAAAGCCTTCCCCCGAGCCGAAGCTCAGAAGAAGGCTTTATATTAAGTAACCCGATTCCCTGCACGCCATTGGGGACGGCATGGAAATTATCCTCGATAGAGAAGCCTAAAGCGCTGCTAATTTATATGATTCACAGTAGGCCCTATTTTCCTGTGAAAGCGCCTGGCCTCTGATGATGTACTCTTATCAGGTTCCCGGTCAATAAGGAACAAGACGAGTGACTAATAGCATACCCATAGAGATTATGTCAACTACACGAAAGAGGGTTTTTGAAGCCTGCGGCGAATTCAGAAACCGGCCGGCAGCCGGATTTTCCTTATTGAACCAAAATCCAGGTTAGCCGTTCGCCGTAGAATTCGGCCTGGATCGGATCGCCCTTCTTCAAGTCCGATTTGGCCAGTACCTTTTCGCCCTTCATGATCATGCTGCCTTCGTCCAGTATGATCTGGATCGGTCCCTGCTCCTTGGTATTCAGCGAGACGAGGTTCAAGGTGGGATGAACGCCGGTGACGGTGCCGGTCAGGCGTTGATTGCCGTTTGTGGTGCCCCGCCAGATCGCGCTCAGGTTGATCTCGCGGATCGGATTTCCGTCCTTGGGTGGGTCGCCGGCCGTTTTGAAGAAAAGACGGTTGCCAAGTCGGGGACATGGTACGCCTTCCACCGAAATATACTTGTAGACCCAGACTACGTATTGGGTTCCCGGTTCCAGAGGATCTTCCGGCGTAATGATCATCTGCGCTCCGTGCCACTCCACCTTCCCACCGACACCCGATTCGCTGGTAAGAAGTCGGCCGAGCTTGTACCGGCCTCCGGCAATATTGACCGCGTTCAGAAAAGGCCTGAAATCGTATGGAGCGGTCGATGGTTTGCCGGTTTTCGGATCGGTATAAGGAATCATATCGACGGCGCGATCGAGCGCCAGCACGATGGGGGCCTTTGGGTCATGCGCCGCGACATTCATATTCGCGCCGACCATGATGATCGGCGGGGTGGGACATCCCGTCGCCGCCAGGACCGGCTCGCCCCCCATCCATAAAATCGAGAATAAATAAACTCCGGACGATATCAATGGAATTCTTACTCGCTTCATCAAACTGACCTCCTTTAAGGCGGATAATTTAGCATATTGCACCGTTACGGCTCAATTGAAATGATACTTTGAGGCTGTGCTTTACAAAGACGCTGCAGACACGATTCACGCCTGGATAAACTTACTCTCCCACGCGAACGAGAAGCCCCTTCATTTTGACGATCCGAAACATTCCGTTGAAGAACAAAATGGCACCCACAAGATAGATGACATTCAGGCCGACGGCCCAGATCAGCTCGTCAAGCGGGAAGGTCTTCGTTTCGATCACCGCACGCATCCCTTCAAATACATGGGAGGCGGGAATGGCGTGTGCAATCTTTTGAAGAAAAGGCGGCAGTACCGAAACCGGGTAGAATACGGCCGAGACGGGCTGGAACAGGAAGGCCAGCCCCCAGGCAAGCACTTCGGCCTCCTGGCCGTAACGAAGAATGATCGCCGTGGTGAAGATGCCGACCGCCCATCCCGTCACGACGAGATTGAGCACAAACGGGATCAGCGACAGGCCGATCATGAACAGATTGAACGAATAGAGCAGATAGGCCAGGACGATCGTCACGATTGCGGCCCCGATGACTTTGATAATGCTGACCAGCATCGTGGCCGACAGGAATTCACCGACCCGCAGCGGGCTGACGAACAGGTTGAGGAGATTGCGGGACCAGATCTCTTCCAGAAACGAGATGCAGATCCCCTGCTGCGCCCGGAAAAGGATATCCCAGAGAATCAGCGCGCCGAGGAAGAATGTGACGAAGGCCGGCAGCCCCTCCTTGTATCGGGCTAGGTACAGCGTGATGAAGCCCCAGACCAACAGGTCCAGCAGCGGCCAGTAGATGATCTCCATTATCCGCTGCGGGCTGCGCTTGTACAGCATGAGATGGCGGTTCACCAGAGCCAGGATGCGATGCAGCTTCATTCGTAGTCCTCAAAGGCCCGAAGCGGAGGGGTGAAAGAAATGGTCATGCGCTCGAAAACGCTGATACAGAAAAACCACCGGCCGGTACGTCGTAACGGCGACCTGCCGGCCCAAGGAGAATCTGTCCTTATCCAAAGAACGCTCATCGCATATGACCAATTCTGGAATCCCTCCGCGAGGGCCTTAGGTATTAATTTTTCCACGGGCCACCTTGAGGAACACTTCTTCGAGGTCCTCTCCCTGGAAACGCTTCATGATCTCGACGGGTGTGCCGGTCGAGATGATCCGGCCCTTGTCCAGGAAAATGATCCGGTCCGACATCTCCTCCATCTCCTTCATGTTATGCGATGTATAGAGAATCGTCAGGCCGGAATGGGCGCGGATGGCCTTGAGCAAGGAACGCGTCTTGTCCGCGATGTCGGGATCCAGGCTGGCCGTCGGTTCATCCAGGAAGAGAATCTTTGGATCGTTTAAAAGCGCCTTGACGAGAGAAACGCGCGTGAGCTGGCCCGTCGACAATTTCCGGGTTACGGTATCCCGAAGGTGGAGGATCTCAAACACCGAGAGGAGATGGCTGATCTTCTCCCGGGAATTCTGAACCCGATAGAGCTGGGCGAACACCCGGAGATTCTCACTGACGGTCAGGGATTGCGGAAGAGAAACATAGGTCGATGAAAAATTGACCCGCCCCAGAATCTCCTCGCGGTGCCGGGCCAGGTCCAGACCGAAGATCCGGATCTGACCGTCGGTGGGCGTGGTGACGCCCAGGAGCATCTGGATCGTCGTGGTCTTCCCGGCGCCGTTCGGACCCAAGATTCCAAGGATCTCGCCCTGATAAATCTCGAAGGAAATTCCGTTAACCGCCGTGACGCGTTCAAATCGCTTGGTGAGGTTCCGGACTTCTACGACGGTTTGCGGCATAGTGAATTTTGATTAAACGCTTATTTCTTTCGACCGAAGATCTTGGCATTTTCCCGCTCATCGTCCGAAAGTATCTTCTGCCAATCTCTTTTCTTGCGCGGGGATTTCCGGAAGGTTTCGTAAATCCCTTTGGCCAGCTCGACGCGGTCGACCCCGGCCGGCGCCACCTGGATATCCATCTGCGCCATGGTCAGATCGAAATCGGTGTCGAGCATCGTCTCCGGATCCATGCCATACTCCTGGAGGGTCTGGCGAATCACGCCCGCATCAACCCCGAAACGCCGGGCCACATCATGAATATTCGCGGGCCGGTAGGATTTATCCGGCGCGATGCCCAAATGATAGGCGCAAAACAGATCGAAGGAATCAATACCCGACTTGGCCTTTAGGGGGCGCGCCGCGGACCGATCGCCGCCTTCCGATCTCTCGCGGTCCATCGGAGGACGACGTCCACCACGGTGCCGGTCCGGAAAATCTCGTCGATGTTTCAAGAAACCTCCTTGTTTGTTTCAGGGGCTCGCTGGGTACCTACTGGAACCTTCCGAGGATGCTCTCCTCCCGAACCAGGACTAATTCTTCACCGTTCACATCCACTTTAGTGACGCCGTATTTCTCGTAGAGGACATGATCACCCGGCTTGATCACCGTCGGAACAAATTTCTTCTCGATCACCTTTCCCTTTTTATCACGTTCCTCTTTATAATGACCTCCTCCGACGGCCAGCACCTCCCCTTCCTGAGGCTTCTCCTTGGCCACGTCCGGAATAATGATCCCGCCGGCGCTCTTTTCTTTTTCCGATTTGGGTCGGATCAATGCCCAATCCTGCAACGGTCGAATATTCATTGGAATCTCCTTTTCATCGCCTTTTTGCGGGCGAGGCAAGCCTCGCCCCTACAGAATCAATAAACATCTGATTAATTCATCGGTGCTTGGCGCACCTCCAACGTCCCTACCATTCCTTTTTCTTTATGGCTCTTAAAGAACAGCAACTTCTTGTCACAATAGAACTCGATTTTCCCCGCTCCCGTGGGAGTAAACTGAACCGTGACGGTCTTGCCCGCCGGGACGTCTTGGCTCACCTCGACGCCCAACTCCGGAGCTTTGATCACAAAATTATGCGGCACGATGACCGTTACGCTCTTCAGGGTGAGCTCCACCGGATGCCCCACCGTCACGATGAGATGATCCGGCTTATACGAATACGAATCCACCACGATTTCTGCGCGAAAGACCCCGTCGGCGCCGAGGCCGATGACCTCGGCGGGCGGCGTCGGTTGATTGACCGAGGTCTGCGCAAAAACGCCCGGCGCTCCGGCCGCAAGCGCCATTAGTCCTATTAGCGCGGAGATCGTTTTTCCCATCGGATTACAACCTTAATGGCTTGGGGTTGAGGTCCATTTGATTTTATTCCGAGGGCCGATGGTCTGTCAATCACGATCCTCTCAGCTCACAAACGAGTCATCGCTTGTATGTCCCCATCACCTGGGCCTCGGCCAGGACATGGTCCTTCATCGCGTCCAGGACCCGGGGTTTGGTGGCGCGGGGCGGCAGTCCGAGCTTTTTGTCGAGGGCGTACAGCTTGAAAAAATAACGGTGGGGCTTCCCGGGAGGCGGACAGGGACCGCCGTAGCCGACGCGTCCGAAGTCGTTCAGGCCCTGCTTTGTCCCGTCCCGAAGTGTCTCTTGCTTCGAAACACCTTCGGTCAACTCGCGCGCTTCGGCCGGAAGATCGTACACCACCCAATGGACCCAGGTCCCCATCGGAGCGTCCGGATCATCCGCGATCAGGGCAAGGCTCTTCGTCCCCCCCGGCGGATCGGTCCAGCGGAGGGGAACCGAGAGGTCCGCTCCTTCGCAGGTGTGGTTTTTCGGAATCGGTTGACCCTGGGAAAACGCGGAGCTCTTGATCTCAAAGGCCATCGTCTCTTCTCCTGTGATCATCGAACCGATCACAACAAGCGAAAAGCCGCCAGCGGCTATTCCGGTTCTCAAGGGTTTGCGCCCTTATAATAGATACCGAATACAAGGTCGTCCCGGTCTTCTTTCACCGTAACCTTCGCCTCTCCGAACTGTTTTTTCTCCGGGATATCGCGTAAAAACTGTTCCCGGTCGGCCTCGGTGAAATAGCCCTTCGGCGTGGCGATCTCCCAGGTTTTTTCCAACCCCTTTGGACCGTATAGCTCGGCGTAAACTTTACTCCAGGTTTTCTCCGACTTCTCGGAAGACCCGGAAATCGGGGGTTGCGATTCCTCCGGAGGGTGGCGGTATTTTAAGCGCTGGGGATTGGTGTTCATGGTCAGAAGGGCGAGCAGCGCCAACAGGCAGAACATCAGGAACCAAAAGCCGGCCGCTTTCATTCTAAACTCACCTTCCGCAATGGTGTTTCAGATAGTCCCGAGCATGTTCGGCCTTGGTGGGCTCGACCGCATCCGGCGGAGCGATCTCCAAAAAGCGATTAAACTCCCGGCAGGCCTCCGTGACGCGATCGATTTTTTCACTGGCCCAGGCCGTCATGAAGACCGGCGTGTAGATCAAGGGCCGGTCCCGGATCTGATAATCCTTGGCCAACGCCGCCGCCTTCTGAAAATTCACGATCGCCTCCTCAAATTCGGCCTCGGACATCGCGATCATCCCCTGACGGTTATACTCGTACGCCTCCTCTTCGGATTGGGCCATCGCCCATGGGTCGAGGGCGATAATCCCCAGACTGACGACCCAAGCCACTAGAAGAATCTGCTTTTTTATCAATCGAATCACAAAGGACCCATCGCCGGAATATTTACCCTTCAGGCACCGTACCAAGTTGTCGGAAAAATGTCAAGGAAGTCCGACGGGGTAAAAAAATATTGTTCAACTGGACCCGTGTGTTTAGTATAATAGATTCGGACAGGCGGACGGTGTTCAATGGACCACGACCACGATCATTTAAAAGCCATGGAGCTCCGCAAAAAGCTTCGCGACCGGGTGGGAGACCTTCAGACCCGTGTCGAAAAAAGTTCGTCCGAGGCCTTCGAGCAGGTGTTCCATGAGCGGATGGATACGTACTTCGCCCAACAGGAACGTCTTGAAGAAATGGAACAACTGCTGGACCAGATTCTCCATGAGATCGACCAGTCGCGTCTATTGGATGATCTCAAGAAACTTTCGGGCAGGCTCAACTTCCTGGAAGAACATTTCGAGGAGATCGACAGCCAACTTTACAACCGGCCGATGCGCCGCCGAAACCGTTTCAACCTTTTTGATTTCCTCCGGCAGTGGGAAAACCACTCGACGCCGGAAGCTCGTCCCGAATTCAACAGCGAGGCCGAAGCCTATCAAGAACTGGGCATGGAGCCGGGCGCCACGATGCGGTCGATCACGGCCGCGTTCCGACGGCTGGTGAAGGAACTTCACCCCGACCGGCGCGGCGGGGATCGCAGCACCGAACCGAAATTGAGAAGACTGGTTGCTGCCTATGAATTCATCAAAAGAAAGTCGGCCGCCCGTCAGGCCTTCTCCCGGTAGGGGCGAGGCTTGCCTCACCTGATAACCATCAAAGATGTTTTTTCAGAATTTCATTCTCGGCGATCTTGGGATTATTCGGCGCCAACTCCTTGGCCGTCTTGAATTGCTCGGCCGCCTCCTGATGATTTCCCATCTGATCCAGGGCCAATCCGAGATTAAAGTGCGCCTCGGCCAGATTAGACGACATCGCAATGGCGTCACGGAAATAACCGGCAGAGATGTCCCAGTGTTCCTGCTTTAAATGGCCGACCCCTTCGTTGTTCTTCGCGGCCGCATCTTTATTCGGGAAATTCGGCGGGGATTCGAGGGCCATCCCCACCACCGGATTTTGCTGCGGTCCGCCTCCGGGGGGATTGCCGTAGCAGGATGCCATTACGAAAAGCAAGACGATGCCGATCAGGGCCGTTACATATTTGCGATCTGCTCTTGTCATGGGGCACCTCCTTTTTGTCTTCTTATACACCCCATTCGACCCTTCTTGCAACTAACCTTGAAGAACCCCGGCCTTCCAGCCGGGAATTGCGCTCCCTATGCGGATTCAATCGCGCAGATACCGGCAATGGTTCTCCTCCGGCCCGAGTTTCTGTTATAATAGGCCTGTCATGAGAAAGGTGCTTCATGAAGCCGATTAAATCTGACGGGGGAGGTTCCTTACATGAAAGGTCTTCGGTTTGAATGGATCGGGAACCGACACTACAGCGCGGTCTTACATTTTGGAGAAAGTTTTGTGCCGGTGGAGAATCATGTTCTAAGGCTTCTCTCGAAGCAGCCCGGGGCCACGCCCGAAGAGTTTCTGGAGCAGGCAATCGAACGGATCGGAATCAATCCTTATCTGAAGATAAAAATTCGCGCGGCGGCCGCCGAGGGGGATCCCCGGACACAGATCACGGCCATGAAAGAATTCTTAGTTAAATATAAAGTATAAATATATTTTATAACATATTGAAATACTGAATTTTGTTCTATGTTTATCTTGGAAGGTTTCAGAAAAGGAGAAGGCAATGACCAAAGAACCAAAACATCACAAAGATACTGAGCCATCAAAGAAAAAACCGAAGAGTAAGCCGATCGAAATTCATCTTCCCATCGTCCCCAGTGATGAAACAACCATGGATGATGAGATGAGTGATCTTTTCAATGAGGACAAGGTGAAGCACGAGCACGGACATACCGAACCGGAGAGAGATTAACACAAACTACAAATTTAGAGTGACATCCGGCGGGTGGCCGCAGGCGGGGCGCCCCGTCCGACCGCAACGGAAAGGCCAAGGAGTTTTTCGTGTGGTTCCACTGCAACCCTTGAGAGGATGCTGAGTGAGGACGGATGGGGCTGTCGAAGGACAGGACCCGGCGATGAAACAGGATTAAAGTTGTTTGTACTATTCGGATTCAGTAGCCGGAGCCCCGTTTCATGAGGGCGATCAATGCCACCAGTAGAATCCCCACCGTCCCGATGGCCAGAATGATTCGTATGATCGAATTCACCTTTTCCAACCGGCTGGGCTCTTTAGAAGGGTCGTCCATACTGGCCTCCTCTGTCGTTTGATGCTTATTTGGTCTTCAGATACCGTTCGAAGCTTTCAAGAGGCTGCACTCCGGCTACAAATTCTCCGTTGAGAAGGAAGGTCGGCGTCGAGCTCACCCCGATCTTGCTCGCATCCGCCATATCCTTCTGGATCCGCGTGGCTTGCTCCCCATTGTCATAGCAGATCAGGAACCGCTTCGTATCAAGGCCTTGTTGTTTCGCCAATTGTTCGATCTGCTCCCGCAGTTGTGCGGCGTCGCGAATCGGGGGGTCGGAAAAAAACCGGTCGTGAAAGGACCAAAACGCCTCGGCTTTCTGAGCGCGCGCGCATTCGGAGGCCATCGCCATCTTGTAGGCCATTGGATGAACTTGGGTGATCGGCAGATGTTTGTAATAGATCACCACGTCCTGAGGATATTTTTTAAACAATTCGTCGATCGGTTTCGTCGCCTGTTTGCAATAGGGACATTGAAAATCGGAGAATTCCACAATGACCAATTTTCCGCCCGGCCTGCCGCGAGGCACCCGATCCGCAAGATCCAGATCCTTGATATCATAATGGACCGGTTGGGGCTCTCCGGTCTGTTGGTCCGTCAGATTTTGCTGTGTTGCAAGGTCAAAAATCTGACCGAGGATAATTTTCTTCCCGGACAGGTACACCAGGCCGTTCTGACGTTGTCCGTTCATCTCCACAATGAATTTGACTTGCTGCAGTCCGGGGATGGGCGAAGGTTCAACCTGGTGAACAACCGTCAATGCGACGATCGGCTGCTTGGCCGTCAATTTCTTTAAAAATGCCTCGATGGCATCGTAATCCACGACCGGGGCGTCTTCACCGGATACGTTGCCGATTCCGAGCCAGGGCAGACGGATCGGGGCGAACGATCCGATCATCAAAATGGCGAAACATATGGCCGCGATCGGAAACACACGATAGAAACAGCGGACGATCATCCTAAACGAGATATTTTTGTATCGCGGCATCTAATTCCTCGGCGGTCAGCTTGTGGTCTTCCTGATGAACGAGTTGCCCGGCTTTGTAGAATTGCGTCGTGGGGAAGGTTTCGAAGCGGTATTTCCGTTTGATTTCCCGACAGGCTCCCGGAACATGAAGCAAGGCCACTCCCCACCGAATCCGGCCGTCGTACTGCTTCATCGCTTCGGCCACAATGGGCAGGAACTCTTCGCATTTTTCACAGTTCGCGATTTTGAAAAGAATCAACGCGGCCGGTGCGGCGAGATAGTCCGGATAATTTTCGTCCGTGACCCGTTCCGGTTGCAGATTAATGGCCATGTTCGTCTTTCCCGGATATAAAATTGGGGTAGAGAAGTCTCTCTACCCCAATAATTATACCAGCAATCTGACCTTATTTCAAAGATTTCAGCGCGATCAGGATCTCATTGTCGTCCCGCGCCGTCAAGATTTCCTGGACCTTGACATACTTCACCGGCCCCTGTTTGTCCACGACCACCGTCGCGCGCTTCGTGATGAATTTATCGTCCAGCCACATGCCGTATTTCTTAGCCACATCCCCGCTCATGTCCGAGAGAAGGCGGTGCTTGAGTCCCAGCGCCTCCTGCCAGGCCTTATGGGAGTAGACGCTGTCGCGGCTGATACCCAGGACCTCGGTGCTGGCCGACTGGAATTTCGGGAAATCGTCGTTCAGGCATTTATTCTCGGTCGTGCAGACCGGACTCCAATCGAGAGGATAAAAAGCAAGCACCACGTTCTTTTTACCCTTGTAGTCGCTCAACTTGACGTCTTTCTGATCCTGATCCTTCAACGTAAAATCGGGCGCCGTCGCCCCTACTTTAATCTCTGCGGCCATCGCGCTTCCTCCTCTTATTATACAGATATAGATTTGGGATTCGACCCCGCGATCCTAAGGGCGTTGCGGAGCCATTGATTTAATTTTCATTCAGAATAATATAGCCGGGGAAGCTTGGTCAACAGAAAACGCGATTTGGCTTCATGGACGGAGATTGTCTCGGTGGAAAGGGTAATTATTTCCCCCGGATTTCTTTATACTGATTCGTAATCGGGACGCGGCGGTCGCGGCCGAAGGCGCGGGGGGTAATCTTGATGCCGATCAGGCTCTGCCGGCATCGACATGTTTAGAGCTTAAATTTCTATAAGCAAGGCCTGAGATCGGTGGATTGGTAGCGCGGAGCGGGCTCGGGTGCGAAAAAACCAGAAGCCATCCTCCACAATATACTCCGAGGCTCTTTTATCCAACATGAATCAAGATCAACCTTTACCCTTTTACTTTACTCCGATTTTCTATTAAGTACCGAGTCATATCTTCAGCAGAAAGGGGTTTACTATATACATTACCTTGTATCTGATCGCAAGCGACTGACCGTAGATATTGAAGTTGATCCTCCGTCTCGACCCCTTCGGCAACGATCTTGAGATTTAGGCTATGGGCAAGCGTTATTATGACTTCCACCAGCCTCTTGTCATCCGAATTAGAGGATATATCGCGCACAAAAGTTCGATCAATTTTTAATTTAGTAACCGGAAAACGCTTAAGATACGCCAAAGAAGAATAGCCGCTTCCAAAATCATCAATCGAAATTGTTACCCCGATGGCGTTTAGGTCCCGTAACGTCATCTCAGCGGTATCGGCGCTTTTCATAATGATGCTCTCTGTAATCTCCAGTTCAAGATATTTCGATTCAAGACCGGTTTGCTTGAGAGTGCGGGCGATCATTTTAGAGAGATCTTTTTGTTGAAATTGAATGGCGGAAAGATTAACGGCTATATCCAAAGGGGGAAGGCCCGAGGCTTGCCAATCCATGTTTTGGGCGCACGCGGTCTTCAATACCCATTCACCGATCGGCAAGATAAGTCCAACCTCCTCTGCAAGAGAAATAAATTCCCCTGGGAGAATTATATTTTTACTATTCGGCTGTCTCCATCGAATTAAAGCCTCGGTCCCAATAATCCTTCCGGTAGCCAGATCAACCTTTGGTTGATAGAAAAGAAGAAACTCTCCCCGATCTACTGCATGGCGGAGACCGTTTTCAAGCCTCAATCGTTCAGAAATTTTGGCATTTAGGGTCGGGGAATAGATTTGATAATTGTTTTTTCCCTCCTCTTTAGCCCGATACATAGCAATGTCGGCATTTCTAACGAGTGTCTCGTAATTTTCACCGTCATCGGGATAAACGGCGATCCCGATGCTGGCGGTGATAAAAATTTCACGTTCTTGCAAACTAAACGGTTTTGACAATGCGTTAAGTATCTTTTCCGCGACAAGATAGGTATGATCCGGGGTGGCCATCGCGTCCAGAATTACTATGAATTCGTCTCCGCCGAGACGAGCTACGGTATCTCCTTCCCGAATACAATTCTTCAATCGTACTGCAACGGATTTGAGTAAGAGATCACCAAAATTGTGGCCGAACGTATCGTTGATGTTTTTAAAACGATCCAAATCAAGGAACAAAACAGCTACGGCGTTATGGGTCCGGGCGGCTCGGGAGGTCACCTGACTTAGACGATCATAGAACAGTGTACGATTGGGCAGACCCGTCAGTGAATCGAAACTTGCCAAATAGTTAAGTCTTTCTTCATCATTCTTCCGCTGTGTAATGTCTCGGAAGCTCCAGACTCTTCCCACGATTTTTTGGCCAACTTTTTGGGGTTTTGAGTATCGTTCGAATAATCGACCGTCTCTAAATTGCAAGAAATCCTGACTCTCAACCTCGGGCAGTGAATAAAGTTCCCGGACTTTATTTAAAAAACCGTCAGGATCTTTCAATTGATCAAGAACATGAGCCAGAGCCTTGTTATCATCTCCGGAGGCTAAAATGAAAGTCGGAATATTCCACATTTCAACAAACTTTTGATTGAAGCTGGTAATCTTTCCCTTGTTGTCAACCACCAGGATGCCGTCCGTCGTGGATTCGAGCGTCGCATTCAGTAGGGAAAGCATCTGTCTTTGCTCTTCTTCAAGCCGTTTTCGCTCCGTGACATCCCGGATGATGACGATGCCGCCTAACGTCTCATCCTTTTCATTTATGAGATAAGAAGCGTGGCCTTCTAAAATTAAT
>Ga0187776_10000651_pt1 | contig 16736 bp, 13 predicted proteins | sample 0216_BV02_MP12_2_FD_132426 | JGI IMG/M metagenome (GOLD analysis project Ga0187776, IMG submission 132426) | Tropical peat soil microbial communities from peatlands in Department of Meta, Colombia - 0216_BV02_MP12_20_MG | ecosystem: Environmental > Terrestrial > Soil > Wetlands > Peat | place...
GAGGCGCTCTACAAAAAGCTGTAACGCCGGACCCGGGGACTCCGCGGGCCCTTCAACTGAGGCGAGCCTGAACGCAATTCGCCCGAATTCAAGATTCGCGGGATCAGCAGTACCCGCAAGAAGACCGAGTAGCTTGCGCAAGGTCCCCTTGGGACTCAGAGGGCGGAGCTACGCACGGGCGGAAGTCCCTGGCTTCGTTTAGAATCCGGCGGGCATCCGCGACCTTCCAGGCCGGGCCTGGTTCCAATTACAAAAAAGAAAGAGTAGGGTCTACTAATGCAAACCCTCTCCGTTGCGCAAGCTACTCGGCAAACTATCCTGGCATGGCGCCCTGACGGCGCGTTCGCCGCCCACGTGCGAAAGCGGGCGGCGCGCATCGGCAAAGTAGCGCTCGTGCTTTCACTCGAACTGTCACTGGCGGCGCTTTCTTACGTGCTTGTGGTCTTCGCCCTGGCGGAAACTCGCTGGCCCGGCTGGCCTCGCGAGGTGCTGGGCGCGACGCTGGGCCTTCTGCTGCTCTTCCGGCTCACGGCGGTGGTGAGCGCTGGGCTGTATCGCCGCTCCCTGCGTTACGCCTGCCTTGCCGACCTAATTTCGATCACAAAAACTGTTTCCGTCAGCAGCCTGCTGTTCACCGCCTTCGTTTCTTGGCAATTCCGGCGATTGCAGATCCGGGCTGCCGTGTTTGCCATGGACTGGGCGTTTCTCCAGTTGTTCTGGGGTGGGCTGCACTTCGGCATCCGTCTGCTAAAGACGCAGCAAGCCTCCTGGCGCTCGGCGGGAAAGCGCGTCGTGATCGTCGGCGCAGGGGACGCCGGCATGGCGCTCATCAAGGAACTGGCGCTCGACACGGCGGCCGGGTGCCGGCCCATCGCGCTGGTGGATGACGACCCAGCAAAGTGGGGACGAGTCATTCACGGAGTCCCGGTTGCCGGCCAGATCGCGGAACTGGCAAGTATCGCTCGAGCCATGCGCGCCGAAGAAATCTTCATCTGCATTCCCAGCGCCACGCGGCTCCAGATGCGGACGATTCTGGAAACGTGCCGCGCCACCGGCATTCCGGTTCGCACGCTCCCATCGCTGGCTGAGCTGGTGGGAGGGAAAGCGTCGCAGAGCGATTTGCGGCGGCCGAGGATTGAGGATCTGCTGCAACGCCGGGAATTCCGAGTGGATCTCGAGGAAACCCGGCAGATTGTGGGCGGAAAAGTGGTGCTCGTCACCGGCGCGGGCGGAAGCATTGGTTCCGAGCTTTCCCGCCAGATTGCAGCCGCCGGTCCGTGCAAGCTGCTGCTGCTCGACAAGTCGGAGAACGGCCTCTTCTACGCCAACCTGGCAGCCGGCGAGCGGCTCGGCCCGTCCAAGGTAAAGCCGTTGCTCGCGGACCTGGTGTACAAGGAGCGCCTGCGCGAACTTCTCCGCGAGCAACGGCCTGAGATCATTTTTCACGCAGCGGCACACAAGCACGTAGGTTTGCTCGAATTGCATCCTGAAGAAGCCATTCGCAACAACGTCATTGGGACGCACAACCTCGCGGAAATTGCCCGGGAGTGCGGCGTGGCGCGCTTCGTAAATATCTCCACCGACAAAGCCGTGAATCCGTGCAACTACATGGGCCTTTCGAAGAAATTCACCGAGCTGTGCATCCAGGAATTCGCCCGCAGCGGCAAGACGCGGTTCATGAACGTCCGGTTTGGAAACGTGGCGGGAAGCACGGGGAGCGTCCTGCGAATTTTCCAGGAGCAAATTGAGAAAGGCGCGCCGGTGCGCGTGACGGACCCGCGCGCGATGCGTTATTTCATGTCCATTCCGGAAGCGGTTCACCTGATCCTGCGCGCGGCCGCGCTCGGGCGGGGAGGCGAAACGTTCGTGCTGGAAATGGGCGAGCCGGTAAATATCTACGAACTGGCGAAAACCATGGCTTTGTTCGCGGGACTCCGCCCCCACGAAGACGTGCCCATCGAGTTCACCGGATTGAATCAAGGCGAAAAAGTTGCGGAAGAGCTCTGGGAGGATTGGGAGCGGCCCACACCGACGGAATCGCCGCGAATTCTGGCGATTCGCGACCAAGACCCGCACTCCCGCGGAATACTGGAGACGATTCGCACCATGGAGGGTTTCCTCCGGCGCGATGATCGTGCCGGGCTGCTCACCTACCTCCATGAGCTTCGCCCCGGTTTCAAGGGGCAACAAGGCTTTCCGCGGCAGATTCATCCCGGTGTGTTTGCAGCGCCTGAGAGCTCTTCGATGGAGGCTATATGAGAATCCCCCTCTCCCGCCCCGACATCGGCGAACGGGAAATCGAATATGTGACGCGCGCGCTGCGGTCCGGCCAGCTCAGTCTGGGCCCGCGGCTTGCCGAATTCGAGGAGGGATTTGCCTCCTACGTGGGCACGCGGTACGCGGTTGCGACCAGCAGCGGTACCGCCGCTCTGCATCTTTGCGTGAGAGCGCTCGGCATCGAAGCGGGAGACGAAGTGCTGACCACTTCGTTCAGCTTTGTGGCCTCGGCAAATTGCCTGCTGTATGAACGGGCCTTGCCGGTGTTTGTGGATATCGACCCGGAGACGCTCAACCTCGATCCCCTTGCGCTCGAACAGTGGATCGCGCGCCATTGCACCTGGGAACGGGTGCACAGGCGGCTCATCGACAGAAGCACCGGCCGCGCGGTGAAAGCCATCCTGCCCGTGCATGTCTTCGGGTTGCCGTGCGACATGAAGCCCATTCTCCAGATCGCGCACGAGTTCAACCTGCGCGTCATCGAAGATGCTTGCGAGGCTCTCGGCGCGGGATACTGCGGCCGCCGGGTGGGCACTTTTGGCGATGCGGCCGCTTTTGCTTTCTATCCCAACAAGCAATTGACCACGGCTGAAGGCGGCATGGTGGCCACGAACGACGAGCGAATCGCGCGCGTGTGCCGGAGCCTTCGCAATCAGGGGCGCGACGACAATTCCGAGTGGCTGAGCCACATCCACCTGGGTTACAACTACCGGCTGAGCGAGCTGCATTGCGCGCTGGGCCTCGCGCAGCTTGAGAGAATCGATGAATTGCTCGACGCGCGCGCCCGCGTGGCAGAGGCTTACACTTGCTCTCTCTCGAGCGTGCCGCAAATCGCCGTGCCACAGACTTCTGACGAGCTGAAGCGAAGCTGGTTCGCCTACGTCGTTCAGGTACGGGATGTATTGGGGGCCGAAGAACGGAACAGGCTGATGCATGGCCTACGTGAGCGTGGCATCGCCTGCCAGGCTTATTTTCCGCCTATCCACACGCAACCGTACTTCCGCGAATTTGCGAAGTCGTCGCACGCACTGCTGGCGAATACCGAATCCGCAGCTTCGCAGTGCCTGGCTTTGCCGTTCTTCAATTCGATGACCAGCGCGGAGATCAGCGAAGTTTGCAGTGCAATCACCGAGATCCTGGCCGAGACAGCTCCGGCGTTCGCGCCCATGAAATCGCGAGCTGCGACTTTCGACCAAGCCGCCGATTAAGTCCCGAACGCTCCGTGGCATTCACCAATCAAATCCTGACTCCGGCGACGGCAAGCGGGCGTAAGCGCCAAGAGGCACAGCCTGCATCGATCAATGCGCCTATTTGCCCGCTTTGCGGCTCGGGCGAGATTGAGCCGGCCTTCACCGACAACGGCTGCATGCTGTGCGTCTGTAACGTGTGCGATCTGTTCTTCGTGGACCCGTATCCCGCCGCCAACCACCAGCATCAGGAAGTCTCCTCCGGCGCGAACCGGCACATCGAAATCCTCGATTGCCGGCGGCGGTACCAGGGCGAACGGCTATTTTACAACCGCCATTTCGGACGCATCGCCGAGGAAATTGAGGGTGCTTCGTCGCTGCTGGACGTCGGCTGCGGAACCGGAAATTTGCTCGAACGGCTGCGGGCGCGACCCCGGCTTTATCGCGCCGGAATCGAACTCAATGCCCAAGCGGCCCGGTTTGCGCGCCAGACCGCCGGGTGCCCGGTCTGGGAAGCGCCGTTCGAGCAGTTTCACAGCGACCGGCAATTCGACGTGATCACGCTGATCAACGTGCTTTCGCACATTCCTTCATTCGACGGGCTTTTCAGTTCTCTCCGCGCCGCGCTCCGGCCCGGCGGGAAAGTGATTATTCGCACCAGCGAAATGAGCCGCAACATCAGCCGCTGGAACCAGCTCCATTGGGGAATTCCCGACGACCTGCACTTCCTGGGGCTGGGAACGCTCGAATTTCTCTGCTCGAAGTATGGGTTTGTCGTGGCGCGGCACATCCGCACGCCGTTTGAACACGAGCTCTTCCGCCGTTCGCGCTGGGAACAGTTGGGGCGCAGCCGCGTTCGCAACATCATCAAGACCATGGCGACTCGCGTTCCCGGGGCGCTGCCGGCGCTGAAGGCTCTTTACACCGCCCTGCTTGGCGAGCGGCTGTTCATTTCATTCATCGTGCTCATGCCGGTGCCAGGCAAGGAGACGAGGTTCAACCTCACATCGGCTCAACGGCGGATAGTCTCGCCTATAAACGCACAGGCCAGTTGAAACCAATCCCCACAAAACAGGCTGCGACGGCGCCGCGCTCGCGCTCCGTGCTGCGAACGGTCCGCGGCCGGCCGCGCCTGTACAGCGCGATCTGCAAAGCCAGGCTCTTTTATTCGCGCCGCGTCGCCGGCGCGCCGGCACGCGCTCTATTCTTGCGCAATCGGAATTTGTTCCACATGAGCGAATTCGAAGCAGAACAGGTGAAATGCCTGCGGGCGACCGGCTACACGCTCATTCGTGATTTCATTTCGAAGGAGCTCAACGATTACATTTACCGGCAGGCGGATGCGCTGTTTCACGCGCTGGAAATCGACCCCACGCGCGCCTATTCCGTGCAGATGCACGAGCGCCCAAGCCTCGATGGCCTCACGTATGAGCAACTCGCCGCTAGCGAGAAAATGATCGCTCTGCGCGAACCATTGATTCAAATCCCGGAGGTGATGGGCATCGCTTTCCACGAAAGCATTCTGCGGATTGCGGCAAACTTTCTTGGGTACGTGCCACCGCTCTACCGCGTCACTTTGGTCCGCGATTTTCCGCACAACCCACCCCTGCACTCGAGCAATTTCCACAAAGACAACGACGAATCCGACTCGCTCCAGATCTTCCTTTACCTCGTAGACATTGACGATACCTGCGGGCCGCTGGTCTATATCCCCGGGTCGAATCACTACGACGTTCGCTCGTGCCGCCCACGCCTTTCGCGCGATCTTGGCCTGGCAGCCAACGACGGCCGCCTGAGCGACGAAGAGGTCGAACGCATTTACCCGCGGGAATCGTGGGCCAGGCTGAGAACGGGGCGAGGAAGCCTGGCGATGATTCATGGAAACGGCATTCACAAGGGACCGGCATGGGCCGACTCGGCTAACCCGGCGAATCGTCCGCGGACAGCACTCAAACTGGACTTGCACGGCTACAAGCGGGGAGTCGTGCGGGATCTGCGTGAAAACCCCATGCCCCAAACCGATTTCGAGCGCTTGAGCGAAATGCAGCGCTTATTCGCCCATCCGACGTTTGTTGATGCGCAGGCGCGAGCGATGGCCCACGCGGTCTGAACGCAGGGAAGAAATCAAACATGCACTTGAGCAAAACCGCCTCGCGCGCCGCGACGCTGCTGACCAAGAGGCCTGCGCTGTTTGGACGCGTGCTGCTCGGCAAAATCAATTCGGCGCGCCGGATGCCGCCGCTTCCGGTGCGCAAGAGCGTTCACGGCATCCTGTTCGAATACGATCTCGCGCCTTATCGCGGTACGGCGCCCATGTATTTCGGTTCTTATGCTCCGCTGGTGATTGAGGCGATGCATCGGTACCTCAAACCGGGTGACATTTTCTTGGACGTTGGCGCGAACATCGGTTATCTGTCGGCCGTCGCGGCAGGAATTGTGGGCAAGCACGGGCAGGTCCACTGTTTTGAGCCGGTGCCAGCCTACTACGCGCGGGTTGAAAAACTGGCCCGACTGAATCCCGGCCATACCATCTGCACGAATTGTTGCGCGGCGGGAGACGCTGCCGGGAGATGCACGATTTACGTAACCCGGGAAGCGGGCCAGAACACGATGGTTCCCTCCTATCAGCCGCCGTTCGAAATCACCTCTACTCTGGAAGTGCCGGTGGTGCGGCTCGATGACTTCTTCGACGAGCACGGCCTTGACCGCGTAGCTCTCGTCAAGATCGATGCCGAGGGATTTGAATTCCCGGCGTTGAAAGGCCTTCAGAACTATTTCGAGCGCACGCGGCTCCTGCCGCCCATCATTTGCGAGATCGCGCCTCGAGCCTATCCGTTGATGGGCCGGAAGGTGACGGAGTTACGGGACTACATGGCTGCGTACGGCTACACCGCGCGGGATTTGATCGATTGTTCGACGCCTGTGGACCTCGCTGCCATGGAACATGTGGATGACGTGTTGTTTCTCGCGGGAAAAGGGATGTAGGAGAAGAAGAGGGTGATGAATCAGGAGTCCCGCGAAAGGCAGCCATTCTTTCGTTCGAGAATCGTGCTCCTGGCAGCCGCAGTCACGATCGGGTTCGTGCTGTTCTCCTTTGATGCTCCTCTGCGCGCGATTCTCATACTTGCGGCTGGCGTGTGCGGTGCGGGGTTGTTTCTGTATCCTGAGCTGGCCCTTGCCCTCTATGTCGTCGGCGGCGATGTGAAAGGAGACGAACGAGTCGCTTCATTGCTGCCTGTGGACCTCACCCTCGTGCTTGGGGCAATCCTCGCCGCGGGGATGGCTCTGAATTTCCTTCGCAAGAAACGCTTCGTGGCGATGCCGCCCGCATACTTTCTCTTCATCGCGGTCGTAGCTCTGATGGCCGCCAGCCTCGCTTACACGCCGGTGGTTGATGCCGGCGTGGAAAAACTCGCGCGGTTTCTTACGGTCACGGGAATCGTGATTGTCGCGCCATTTTTCGTGCTCGGTACGCCCGAGGCGATGAGGCGTTTTCTGCTCGGGTTCGGTGTGGCCGCATTCGCTATCTGCGCTTATTCACTCGGCGATCTGGGAGGCTCGTCCCGACTGGTCACGCCGAGCAGCAACACCATCGGTCTCGGGCACGTCGCCTGCGCGTTGATTGCCTTGATATGGTTTGCGCTGGTTCCGCGGTTTTCGTTTCCCCGGCGGATGCTTACCTATCCGTTGCTCCTGGTCCCGGCGGTGGCGCTCTTCGGATCTGGATCGCGCGGCCCAGCCATCGCGCTCGCCATCGTAATATTTGCGAGCCTGTTCATCTATCGGCGGCTGCTCGTTGACGTTTGCTGTCTTGCTTCGGCGGGACTTCTCGCCTACCCATTCCTCCGCGTGCCCGCTTCGGCGATCGACTACATGAGCACACTGGTCCGCAGCCGCAGCGCCGCGGCGCTCTTGAGTTTCCGGGGCGAACTCCTCGACTACGGCTGGAAGCTGCTCCAGCAGCATCCCTTCATCGGGGCGGGGCTTCAGGGCTACCGCTATTACTCGCCAAACGCCGGCGTGTACAACTGGCCCCACAATATTTTTCTCGAGGCAGGTTGCGAGCTGGGAATTCCCGCGGCCTTGATCGTGCTGGCGATATTCGTTGCGGCCATCCGCGAGGCAGTGCGTCAATTGAAGGACCACGCGTCGCCCTTCGCCAGCCTGTCGCGCGTCGCAGCCGCACTTCTCGTGATCGGCATCATCAATGCTACAAACACAGGGGACATCAATTCCGACCGTTCCACATGGTTGTTCGTAAGCCTCGTGTTCACTATTCGCGGCTTCCGGAGCGAATCCGATCAGCCGGAGATTGCTCCCTTGGAGGACGCACGCCCCGAACTTGCATGAGCCGGGATTCGACAACAGTAATTCAGCTTCCAGCCCCGCTGGATGCATCTGTCCGTGTGGCTACTCCACGGGCGAATTGCGTCTCCGATCCACCCTCCCGGCCCTTGGGCCCCATCAAACTCTGCCACTTCTCGACAGTTCACACGGAATTGAAGAGCCGCACATTTCATCGGCAGTGCTTGCCTCTGGCGGCCGCCGGATTTGGCATCCGGTACGTCTCTCCCGTGGCGCTCGAGGGTTCCTGGGATGGAATTGAATTCATCCCACAGCCGCGCGGAAAGGGTCTGTTCAGTCGGCTGCTCGCGCTTCCTTCCTTGCTCCGCGGACTGAGGGCCCAAGGCGCGGACGTCTACCACTTCCAGGATACGGAACTGCTCCCGCTTGCCTTCATTCTGAAGATGCTCGATCGCCGTCGAGTGATTTACGACGCCTACGAAGATTTTCCCTCCATGGCCTTAAGCCATCGCAGAATCCCCAGACTTCTAAGACCGTTTGCAGCGAAAATGATCGCCGCTATCGAGCGCCTCGCGGCGCACTGCTTCGACGGCATCATCACTGCCGACCCGTTCACCATGCGGCGCTTCGCTCACACTGGCAAAAGCGCGAAGCTGGTGTTTCACAATTTTCCAAATCTTGAATTTTTCCCGCCGCCAGATCTGTTGGGCCCCAAACCATACGATCTCATGTACCGTGGCGGCCTTTCCGTGCGCGCAGGGACATTCGTATTGCTCGATGCGCTGCGCCTGCTTGCAGATCAAGGCCGCCGGTTAAGACTGTCGCTGATCGGCTATTTCGACAGCCCCGCGGACAAATCAATTTTTCTCGATCGCATTCGCGTTCTTGGACTCGATTCGCAGGTCACCATCACGGGCAGGATACCGCACGAAGCGATGGCGCAGGCGCTCAGCGGCGCTCGCATCGGGATCAGCCCGCTCCAGGACGTTCCAAAGTTCCGCCTGAATCTGCCGGTAAAGGTTTTCGAATACTGGGCCTGCGGCTTGCCCGTCATCGCGTCTGATTTGCCGCCAATGCGCCCATATTTCCAAAACGTGCGGGGCGGACTTCTCTTTCCTCCGGGTGACGCGCTGCGCCTCTCGCGGGCCATCGCCTGGATGCTCGACCATGCGGCAGACGCTTCAGAAATGGGCCGGCACGGGCGCGATGCAATCGTCTCTCGCTTCAATAACGAATGCGAAGTTCGCAGGCTGCGAGATTTCTGCCAACGAATCGCCGCAATTCCTTGACGCCGGCCAGCCGGGAACAATCCGCATCATGCTCGAACCCTTCATTCGCTCCAACCTCGCCCGCTGGCAATCCTGGTACGACCGCGCGCCCGCACCGGCCCGCCACCTACTTACGTCCGCCCGGGGGTGGGTGCTTTCGCGCATCCGCTACAGCAGCGAGACATTCGACATTCTCAAGAAGATTCGAGCGCAGGAGTCCTGGACCGCTCCCCAAATCGCCGGGCACCAGCTTGCCGCTCTGCGCGGAATCCTCGAGCATGCACGCCGCACCGTTCCTTACTACGCGGATTACCCGCCGGTCAGTCTCGACTCACTTGTGGATTTGCGCCGCTTTCCTGTCCTGGCCCGCGAAACTGTCCGTCAACACCAACATCGGCTTCTATCGCGCGACATCCCGCCTCGCCGGCGGATTCGTGCCGGAACTACGGGAACAACGGGAGCTAACCTGCAGGTCGCATATAGCGAAGAATTGGCGCGCGAAAACTGGGCTTTTCTGTTGCGCCAATGGGCGTGGGCTGGTATTGAGCCGCGCCATCCGCGCATCACGCTATTTGGCGCGCGCATTGTCCCGTCAAGACGCCTTGCCCCGCCGTATTGGACGCACAATCTCTCCGAGCGGCAAACTCTGATGAGTATCTTTCACCTGTCGGAAAAGACTGCCCCTGACTATCTCGATTTTCTCCGGCGCCAGAAAGGAAAAGTCTTGGAAGGCTTCCCCTCCGTGCTCGGCTTGCTCGCGGACTTTGCAGTTCATCGCGGTGACGAATTGCCCATGCGCGCGGTGTTTTCCGCCGGGGAGCCGCTCTTCCCTGCGGTCCGCAGCAAAATCGAGGAGGTCTTTCAGACGCGCGTCTTTGATAGCTACGGAATGACGGAATATTGCGGCCTGATCCAGGAGTGTGAGTGCGGTCAGATGCACCTGGCGCCCGAATACGGCTACCTGGAGATTCTGGACGATCAAGATCAGCCGGTAGCTCCCGGCGAAGAAGGACATTTTGTGTGGACCGGCTTCCTGAATCGCGCCATGCCTCTCATGCGCTACAAGATTGGCGACCGCGGACGATGGCAGACCGGCCCAGGGTGCCCCTGCGGCCGGGCTTTCCCCCGGGTAGTGCCGACCATCACGCGCGAGAGCGACATCCTCCGTGCAAGCGACGGGCGCCTGTTCTCTCCGCGCGCGCTCAATCAACTGCTGAAGCGATCGTCTTCCTTGCGCTCTTGCCAATTCATTCACGACCGGCGGGAACGCGTCGTGGTCCGTGCGGTCGCGAGCAACGGCCGGGCCGCGGAGGAAATGATGCAGATTCGAGCCGAGTTGCAATCATTGCTGGGCCCGGACATGAAGGTGATCGCGGAGCTGGCGCCGGCGCCGGTCGCGCGGCCCGGCGGGAAGATTCCGCTGATTCTGAATCTGGTACAGCAATGAAGGAAACCCGCCTGATCGTGAATGCCGACGATTTCGGCATGAGCCGCGGAATCTCCGATGGAGTCTTGCTGACCCATCGGTACGGGTACGTCACAAGCGCGTCTCTGATGGTCAACATGCCTGCGTCCAGCTACGCCGTGGCGCAGGCGGCGCACGCGCCACGGCTTGGCATCGGAATTCATCTGAACATCTGCCGCGGAAAGCCGGTCCTGCCCCCAGCCCAAGTCCCGAGCCTCGTGGATCGCCGAGGTGAGTTCTACCCCGCTTCCGGAATGATTGGGCGGCTGTGGCGATGGCAGGCTTCGCCCCGCGAAATCGAAGCGGAATTCCGCGCTCAAATTCGCTGGATGAAGGATCGCGGCCTGCACCCGACTCATGCCGATTCCCATCATCACCTGCATATCTACCCGGCGGCTGCCCGGGCATTCGCGCGCGCGCTCGAAGCCGAAGAGGTGCGGTGCGTTCGCGCATCGCGCTGCACTCAGTGGCCGAAAAACAAGGCGCTCGGCGGGCCTCACGAAGGCTCGCTCTTGCGGCGGCTCTTCGTGCAGGTCTATCGAAGTGCCTTGCAGGCGACTCTCGCGCGCCAATTCCATTCTCCCGACAGCCGGATATCTTTTCACTCGGCTGACCGTCATAACTTCACCGTCCTGGGCGAACGATGGTTGGCGGCGTTTGCCAGCCTGCCGCCCGGCACTTTTGAGCTGGCCTGCCACCCCGGGTTCTTTGAACGAGGATTCTCCGAGGCCGATCCTATCCACCTTCAACGCGAAGAAGAGCTGCAGTGGCTTACGAATCGAGATTTTCGGACTGTGATCGAGCGCTGTGGGATTCGCTTGATCACCTACGCTGACGTTGCCGGCGAGCCTGTAGCCCAGCGTGCCGCCCAGCAGGTGGCCGCGCTCTGAAGGCCGCTAAGGAATAATGCAGATAGTGTTCTGGACCTGCGCCGCAGTTGTACTTTACGTGTACTTTGTATATCCCCTTGTGCTGCGAAGCGGCGCATTGGGCCGCCGCCGGGAAGATGTCACAGGGACGGAGCAGCCGCTTATCAGCATCATCGTCGCGGCGCATAACGAAGAGTCCGTGATCGCAGCAAAGCTCCGGAACCTGTTGGCCTCCGACTACCCGCGCGACCGCACCGAAATTCTCATAGGCAGCGACGGTTCATCCGACCGCACCGAAGAAATCGTGGGGCCTTACGTGGCCGAAGGCGTTGGGCTCATTTCCTTTCCCAGGCAACAGGGAAAAAGTGCGATGCAGAACGGGCTCGTGGCAGCTTCTTGCGGCACGATTCTCGTATTTACCGATGCCGATTGCTTTTCCCCGGCGGGGGCAATACCTCGCCTCGTCGAGCATTTCGCTGACCCGCGCGTCGGCCTGGTGACAGGCCACCCGCGTTTCGAAAACGAGAACGAGTCCCGCGTCCGCGAAAACGAGAGCTTGTACCTGCGATACGAAACATGGCTGCGCGAACAGGAAGGCGCCCGCGGCCTGCTCGCAATGGCTTCAGGCTCATTGTTTGCCGTCCGTCGATCACTGTGGAGGCCGCTTGACAAGACCCTCGGCGATGATTTTGTGCTCCCGTTGCAGGTTGCCGAGGCCGGCTACAGGAACATCCTTGAACCGCGCGCCGTCTCCTCCACGCACCTGGCGCAGGGCGATGTCCGGTCAATGCTTCAGCTCAAAATTCGCATAATCAGCAAGGATTTCCGCGCGCTCCTGGGCCATCGCCATTTGCTCAACCCGCTGCGCTATGGGGCAACCGCGCTCAGCCTCTGGTCACACAAGCTTTTGCGCTGGTTCATCCCATACTTTCTCATCGCGATGCTTGGCGCGAGTCTATGCCGCCTGGAGCGGCCCTTCTTTCAGGCTGCTTTCGCAGCTCAGGCCTCCTTCTATCTGCTTGCATTTTTCGGACTGCTCTTCAGAGGAAGGGGAGAACGCGGTGGCAACCATCTGAGGTTCCTTTGGTCCTTGCCGCTCTCGTTTTGTGTCGTGAATCTCGCTGCGCTCCTCGGCACCCTGAAATGCCTCGCGGGGCGCACGTCCGGCCAATGGAAACCTGAGCGCAGGCATTTGCCGGCATGAACAGCAAGCAAGTTCTCTGGAACGCGCTCACGACAACTGGCCAGGAACTCGCGAGCGCGGCAATTCTCTTCTTCTTGTACCGATTCCTGTTCCGGACAATCGGCGCCGCCGGTCTTGGAGTTTGGGCGCTTGTCCTGGCCAGCACGTCTGTCATCACCCTTGCGAATCAGGGATTTTCGTCAAGCGTCGTCAAATTCGTTGCGAAGTATGCCGCCAGGGGAAAAGTGGAGGACGTCTCGATCCTGATCCAGACGGCTTTTCTATCTGTCAGCGCCACGTTGGCTGTTGTATGCGTCGCCCTCTATCCGGCTGCCACCTGGATATTGAGGTTGTTACTGCCGGCTGCCAGCGTCGGCGCCGCCCTGGCCATCATTCCCTGGGCGCTTCTCTCCTTGTGGATCAATGCGAGTGGCGATGTTTTCCTCGCCGGCCTTGCCGGCCATGAGCTGATCACATATCGCAACTACATCGTACTCGGCAGCTCGGCTTTCTATCTTCTGCTGGCCTATTTCCTGGTTCCACGATTCGGCCTGCTCGGGCTTGCTTATGCGCAGGTGGTCGAGGCGGTCGTTGCGTTTGTCGCGATGTGGATCTTGCTTCGTCGGCAACTTCCCAGCCTGCCAATGGTGCCCAACCGATGGAGTTACGCGAGATTTCGAGAAATGCTGGAGTATGGGGCCGAATTGCAGTTTATCACCGTGTGTCAGGCCGTCAGAGAGCCGGTCACGAAAGCGTTGCTTGCGAAATTTGCAGGGCTGGCTGCGACGGGGTTCTACGACATGGCATCGCGCTGGGTTGTGAGCTTTCGCGAGTTGATCGTGCAAGCCAACCAGGTGCTGGTCCCGACGATCGCCAATCTCCAGGAGCGCGACCCCGAGTCTCTTCCTCGAATTTACCGTGATTCCTACCGGGTAATTCTCTACCTGGCCGTCCCCACGTTTGCTTTCCTTCTGCTGGTGAGCCCAATCGTTTCGTTCGTCTGGCTAGGAAGCTACCAGCCGGTATTCGTCTGCTTCGTTGCGCTGTTGGCGCTCGGCTGGCTTGTGAACGTTTTGAGCAATCCAGCATACGTCGTGAATCTCGGCACAGGGGCGCTTCGCTGGGTTTCCATCGGATGCGCCGCCACAGCCGTCCTTACTGTTGTACTCGGCGTCACATTCGCGAAGACCTTAGGGGGCACAGGTGTTGTCTTAGCTTCTGTCATCTCACTGGCGCTCGGCTATGTGCTCGTCGTGATTTCCTTTCATCTGGAGAACCGCATGCCGTTCCGTGTCCTCCTGCCGCGAGAAAGCTCGTCGCTCATTGTCTCCGGCGTCTTCAGTGTGGGGTCATTCTTCTTTTTCTTTCGTAATCCACACATCTCGCCGTTTTCGATCCGTGCCACCAGCGGGCTGCTCGCCACGATCCTTTTCCTTATCGCGATTCCGGCGTGGAGCCATCCTTTGCGGAGACGACTGCTCCGCTGGGTTTCGTCCCGACTGCCTGCTTGAATCTCGAACCATCTCGATGAATTGTGAAAATTTGGTGTTGTGGCATTCGCTGCAGGCCGAGCCAGTGGCATGCCGGGTAGCAATCGCGGGGGACTTTCTCCCAGCCGGCAGATTGATGGCCCCGCAGATCCGCGATTGGGACGACATGGCCCAGTGCCTGGAGGATTACTTTCGAGATGTTTCTCTGACGTTCGCAAACCTTGAAGCTTGCCTTGCAACCGATGGGCTCACGCCTCGCCGGCTTTGCGGAATTGGAGAAATTGTTTCCGCACCGGAATCGTGCCTGGATTACCTAATGGCATTGCGTTCTCAAGCGGTGGGTATGGCCAACAATCACAGTTACGACTTCGGCCAGGCGGGCGTGTTCCGAACTCGTGAAGCGATTCTGAGCCGCGGCATGGTTCCGATTGGCGCAGGACATACCCTTGCGGGTCCGCCAGAAACATTCGTCTGGCAGGGGCCGGGGCCCGTGCGCGTTGGTTTCTGGGCCGCGGCAAAAGCCACGCTGCAACCTGCGAATGCGAAAATGCCGGGCGTTGAGCCTGCAAGACAGACGCGCGCGCGCCAGGCTCTCGAGTCCTTGAGATCGCAAGGAGCGCAGACCCTCATCGCGCTGATCCACGCAGGCTGCTTGCGGACAAATCGGCCGGATCCCGAAGATGTGCACTGTCTCGATTCCATCGCCCAATGCGGGTTCGATGTCGTAGTGGCGTGCCATTCCCACCGTCTCAGCGGCTATCGAGAAACAAATGGTGCCTCTGTCCGGCCATCGTTCTGTTTCTATGGCGTGGGGAGCGTGGTTTCGGGCTACGCCTGTACACCAGAGGAACGGGAAGGCTTGATTGTTGTTGCTGGCTTGAATCTTGCGGGCGAACTCGTGCGCGTTGAGGTGCGCCCAGTGGTACTTGATCGCTCGGGATTCGGGACGGTTCCGGCGCCTCCGGCAGCCCAGATGGTGCTGGATCGATTTCGCGGCCTCTCCGCAGAAATTGCCGACGGCTCTTATGAGTACGCGTTTTACGACGACATGTCACAGGGCCTCTTGCAGCTCTACATTCGGGACGCCAAGACTGCCTTCCGGCAATCGGGAATTCGAGGACTCGCACGGAAGTTGAGACGCATCCGGGTGCGCCACCTTCGACGTGTTGTGCATAAGGCGATAGGGTGATTGCCCCCGTTTCTAGGTCGGGAGTAATTGCGTTTGCCGCCGCTCTGCTGTTCACTCCCTGCGTTCAGTTCACTTGCCGCCAATGGAAGCTGTACGATGTCCCGGGCCCGCTGAAAATCCATTCGCGACCAATCCCCCGTCTGGGAGGCGTAGCGATTGCGCTGGCTCTTTTCTCTGGAATCATCCTCCCGCGGGACTTCCGCGCCTTTCCTTCATGGCCCATTTTTGCCTCGCTGACGGTGGTCTGGGTGGCGGGGCTCATCGATGATGTCCGTGGCCTGCCGCCCGTCGCGCGGCTAATTGCGCAGATCACTGCGGCTTCGATCATTTGGGAAGGCGGCTGGCGAATGCCTTTTGTCGCAAATACGGTTCTCAATCTCACGGCGACGTGCGTGCTCGTTGTTTGGTTCGTGAACGCCTTCAACTTTTTGGACGGGATTGACGGCCTGGCAGCAGGGACTGCAGCTCTCCTCGCGGTTGGATACGGACTCGGATCTGCCTCAAGGCTGGGCATCGCTGGCGGAACACTGGCTTGGGCCCTGACGGGGGCTTGCCTTGGATTTTTGTGCTTCAATTTTGCACCCGCGAAAATCTTTATGGGGGACAGCGGCAGCACATTGCTCGGATTTTCGCTGGCATTTCTGGCCTTAGATCTCTATCGCGCGCATTCCGCGGGAGTCGCCTCGCCTGTTTTTCCCGTGTTAATTGCAGCGATCCCGCTACTCGATGCGGGGTTGGCAATCGTGCGACGGGTTCTCAGCGGCGGCTCACCGTTCAACGGCGACCGCCGCCATTTTTACGACTTGCTTGTCGAGCGCGGCTGGCAGCCTCGCAAGATCGTCCTCGTTTGCTACGCGCTCACGGCAGGATTGGTTGGGATTGGCTGGCTCAGTCTGAGAATGGCGATTGGAAGTGCAATTCTTCTTACCGCCGCTTGCTGGGGAATGTTGGCGACTTGCGCTATTCGGCTGGGCGCGTTGCGCTCTGGGCAAAGTGTTGAGCGAGTCCGCGAAGCTCCAGCGGCGGCAACTGCAGCAGACACACTAGAGATCGAGGGCGGTCCGTCTCTGTCGAGAGTCCGGGATTAGTTTCAGGATTGAAGGCGGAATTCTAGGTCGAAGAAGAGAGGATGGTACGTGTGGCGCGCTTGCTGCGCTCCTTTGGCGTAGTTTGCTTCTGCACGTTCCCGAGCTGCACCAGTAATTTGCGCAGCTTGGCACGCTCCTCCAGGTCAATGTCCACCACCTCGAAGGCCCGCGCCTGCGTATTAGCGTCGCGCACGATCGTCTGAGCCTTTACCGGTTTCTGGGTGGGATTCAGGCGGAGCCCTACAATGCTGCCCGGGTGCAAGCTCTGCTCGCACACGGCCACACCTCCACCGAGCGTCATCTCCGGGATATCCATCTTGCAGTTCTCTTTCAGATTTGTCGTCGTCGCCGGCACGGAGCGCTCCAGGCGCAACCGCGGATAGCGGCGCTGCCGGATCGCGGAAGACTCCGGATC
>Ga0187776_10000653_pt1 | contig 16723 bp, 12 predicted proteins | sample 0216_BV02_MP12_2_FD_132426 | JGI IMG/M metagenome (GOLD analysis project Ga0187776, IMG submission 132426) | Tropical peat soil microbial communities from peatlands in Department of Meta, Colombia - 0216_BV02_MP12_20_MG | ecosystem: Environmental > Terrestrial > Soil > Wetlands > Peat | place...
GGCAAGCGAAAACACGCCCGAGATGAGCCGCGCGTCGCTGCGAACCGCGCGCGCCATGGCCGAAGCGTCCTCGCTCTGACCTGCGGCCACCTCGTCCCACGTGGCGAGGATGTCCAGCACCTCTTCGTCGATCACCAGCAACTCCACATCCGTGATCGCCTTGGTGCGCACGAGCGGCGCGTCGCGCCTGTTGAGCGCGTGCCGCGTATCCTCGGTCCCGCCCACGACCACCTGCGTGCTGCCATTGCGGAATACCAGCAGCAGTTCGCCGCGCAGCAGGAACATCGAGCGGCCGGCGGTCGGATATCCCTGCAGCGGATCCGCGCCTCGCGCGCCGCGCTCGAGCACCGCCACCTCGGCAAGCTCCATGAGCCGCTCCGGCGACAAGGTGCCGAGCGGCACCAGTCCGGCGAGTTGCTCGGGGCTGGCTCTTGGGGCACTTGCCTGAGTGGCGCTCATGCGCTCAGAACTCGAATACTTGGTTGTTTTGCAGCATGCGCGGGCGGAACTCGCCCGCGCACTCCTCGATCTCCTGCATCGTCAGCTCGATCTCGCCCGGCTTCAGATGAGTCACGTAAATGTCGGCGCTACGCTCGAGTTTTGCCAGCTCCTCGGCCAGCGTCTCGGGGCAAAGGTGCCTGGATACGTCGGCGAGCTGGCGCTCCTTGTTCGAAAACGCTGTCTCGACGATCAGGTATTTCAGGTTACGTATTCGGTTTACGATCTTCCACAACGCATTGTTCGGTCCCGTGTCCCCCGTGAAAACCAGGCTGGACTTGCCGCTATCCAGGTGATAACCCACTGCCGGCACTGTGTGATTGGCTGGCAGTGGCGTGATTTCCCGCCCTGCGATGGTGATCGTGTGCCCGACTTCGATCTCGTGGTAGCGCATGAACGGCGCGTCCGGGCTGGGAATCTCGGAAAAGTCCGGCCAAATCGCCCAATTGAACAGGTGGCTCCTCATGATTTCGATCGTGGCGCGACTGGCATATACGTTTATCGGTCGCGCCCGCATGCCTCCAACCGTATCCACTACGAACGGGATGCTGGTCACGTGATCCAGGTGAGAGTGCGTGATGAAAATATGATCGACCAGCGAGAGTTCGGCGAGAGACAGCTCGCCCACTCCGGTCCCAGCGTCGAGCAGGATATCGCTGTCGACCAGAAATGAGGTGGTGCGCAAGTGGCGCCCGCCTATGCCCCCGGAGCAGCCAAGCACGCGCAGCCTCATCGCGCTATGCCTATTTGGTCTCGAACCGAGTCACGCCGTCCCAGCCAGGATCTGGCGGATTGCGGCGGAATCCCTCAATGCGCCCGACGAATCTCGCGTAAAGCTCGCTGCGCGGTCGCATACGCTGAAGATTCAGGAGCGCCACCTCGGCTTGATCCCAGTCGCGCGCACGGTAGTGCCGCAGGCACTGGTTCCACAGCTTGAGCTCGTCGTGCAACGTCCTGTCCACCTCTCCGTCGAGACCGATCGGCTCGAAGATTGCCACGGCTTCGTCTTTGCCCTTGACGCGCACGCGGTCCACCTCGCGGAAAACGATGTCCCTTACCGCACGGCGCGTTTCCTCGCCCACCAGGATGCCGACGCCGTAATCCTTCGTAATGCCTTCGAGCCGCGAGCTGAGATTCACCGGATCCCCCATCACCGTGTAGGCCTTGCGCAACTTCGACCCCATGTCTCCTACCCGCATGAGGCCCGAGTTGACCCCGATGCCGATGTGGAACTCTGGCCAGCCCTTCGCCCGGAATTCCTCGTTCAGGGTCACGGCGCGCCGCTGCATTTCGAGGGCCGTGAGTACTCCGTGCCGGGTGTGGTCCGCGTCCTCGACCGGGGCGCCCCAGAACGCCATGATGGCGTCCCCCATGTATTTGTCTAGCGTACCGCGGTTACCGCGAATAACCAAGGACATCGCGGTGAGGTATTCGTTGATGTACGAGGACAGGTCTTTGGCGCTTAGGCTCTCCGAGATGGTAGTGAAGCCGCGGACGTCCGAAAACAGCACCGTTAGCACTTCCTCGCGGCCTTCCATCGTGTACTTCTCGGGGTTTTCGGCCATGCGGTCTACCAGCTCGGGCGGCACGTACTGGCCGAACAGCTCGGTGAATTGCCGCTTGGAACGCGTCTCGACGAAATAGCCATACGCCATGTTCACGGTATAGAGCGTCACGATCATCAGCAGCGACGCAGCGAGCGGCAGCACCATGCCGGCTTGCACCCAGATGCCAAAATCCACTCCGACGATTAGCATGGCGCCCGTCACCGCCGCGACTGTCGCCCACAGCGCCGATAGCAGTGGGATCACGACAGCAAGCGCAATTCCGCCAAGCACGAGCAGCACCACCTCAGCGCCGAGCATATACGGCGGCTTCTGCTTGAGGCTGTGTTCGAGCATGCCCGCGATGAGGTTGGCATGCACCTCAACCCCGGGGAACGCATTTCCGACGGGCGTCGAGCGCAAGTCGAGCAGCCCGGGCGCGGTGGTGCCGATCAGCGCAATTCGCCCCTCGAGCTGCTCGGGCTTGACACGATCATGCAGCACATCGGCGAGCGAGACGTAAGGAAAGCTGCCCTTCTCGCCGCGATAAGGCACCAGCGTGCTTGCCGTGTCGTCCACGGGGATCGTCAGCGAACCCACACTCAGCCACTCGAGGCCCGTGTAGCCCCGGTGCAGCATCGATCCCGGCGCGAAGCCGGGCCGGACCTTGGGAAGCTTGCCATCGTCTTGCTGCGCGAGGAGCGTACGCACCATCGCAAGCGAAAGCGATTCGTAGTAAGCGCCGTCGAATTCCACGATCATCGGCACTTTGCGCACGACGCCGTCGGAATCGAGCATCGGATTGAAATGGCCTGCCGCCGCAGCGTTCCTCTGCAGCTCGGGAAGATTCCCGCCGTAACCCAGCCAGAGCGGAAAATCGATGTTGCGGCCGGCAAAAGTCCCCTTGGGCAAGACCGGATCGGGTATCGCCGCGATACGCTTTGCGTCGGCGTCGCTGTTGAAGTAGTAGCCGAGCACCACGGGCCGCCCCTTGATCGCCCGGGCGAACAGACCGTCATAGTCGAGCGTCGGGCGCAGCTCGCGATACACGCGCTGAAATTCTCCGTCCCGGCTAAGCTGCGTGTCGGCGAGCTGGTCGAGAGCGCGTATGCCAGACGAATAGTCGGCCTCCGCCCACACTACGTCAAAGCCGACCTCAGCCGCCTTGTACTTGTCGAACAGCTTGTCGACGATCTTCGCCATGATGTTCCGCGGCCAAGGCCAATGACCTACCTCCTGTAGGCTCTTCTCGTCGATGTCCAGGATGACGATGCGAGGGTCGATTCCGCGTGGCATCGTCAGGCGCAGGCGCGCGTCGTAGATGATGTTGTCGAGTTGGCCGATCAGCCCGATGCTATAGAAGCGCGCCGCGTGTCCTACAAAAAATAGGGCGATGGCGAGACCGAGCGCAATGCGGACGACGTGTTGCTTCACGCGGCCTCCTGCGCTCGCGTCATGGCCGTAGCAGGGGTCGCTGGCGGTGTGATCGGCGAGATGGCCTGCGACCGGCCTCAGCTCTTGAGGAAGAACTCCATCTTCACGCTCGCGATTTCGATGACATCATGATCCTTGAGCGCGTGCGGCGAAGAGCCGATCGATTGCCCGTTCACGGTAGGATGCTGCGCACCCTCCACGTGCGTGATGTAGTAGCCGTGCGGACGGCGCGTCAGTACAGCGACCTGTGTGCCCGGCTTGCCGAGCGTCGTCAGGGGCTTGATCAGCTCGAGCTCCTTTCCGGCATTGCCGCCGGACAGGATCTGGATCGCGCCCAGGGGCTGCGTAGCCTTCGCCGCCTGCGGCTCCGGAGCCGTTGTCAGGGGTTCCGGCCTGGACGCCGTTCCGGCGCCGATCGCCGCCGAGGCCACCTGCTGCGCGGCCACCGCGCGCATGATTTCGGCTGCCGCCGGCTTGGGCTGCGGGTGGATTCCTTCGGCTGAGGGCGCCACCGACGCAGGAGCCATCGCTCGCGCTTGCTCGGCTGCGCTTCTCATCGCGGAAGGGCGCAACACCATCGTCTTCTCGAAATCGGCTGCGCTGGCGCCAACCGGTTGCCCGGCCTCCGCGATGTACTTGAGCTTGTACTTGCCCAGCTCGATCACATCGTTGCCTTGCAGGAAGTGCTTCTTGACGCTGTTGCCGTTCACCATCGTTCCGTTTGTGCTGCCGAGGTCCTCGAGGAACGAGTCGTTCATGATCGTCACGATCACAGCATGCTCGCCGCTCACCGCCAGATTGTCGATCTGGATGTCATTGTGCGGCTTGCGGCCGATGGTGGTGCGTTCCTTGACCAAGGGGATTTCCTTGAGCACCAGCCCGTCCATGCTGAGTATCAGTTTTGCCATAGCTCACCCCTAGGGGTTATTTTAACCATGCAAGGAACTTGGCCATAACGCCGCGAGCGGCGGGATACTCCCGCAGGACGCGTACGAGTATAACCGAAACGTTGTCGCGACCGCCGTTGTCATTGGCCATCTGTACCAACTGCTGCGCAGCGAGACCTAGGTTGGCGCCCAGCGCTTGCAGTGCCATGCCGACATCCTCGTCGCTCACCATGTCGCACAGGCCATCCGAGCATAGAAGATAGATATCGCCAGGCTTGCAGGCGTGCTCGTGAATCTCGGGCTCGATGCCCAGGTCGATGCCCAACGCGCGGGTGACGAGATTCTTGTGCTGCGCAGTCTTCGCCTGCTCGGCGGTGAGCAACCCCGAGTCGATCTGCTCCTGCAGCAGCGAGTGATCGCGCGTAAGCTGCTCTAATTGGTCGCCGCGCAGCCGGTAGAGGCGCGAGTCGCCGAGATGCGCGACCATTACGCGGTTGTCGTAGAAGAGGCAAGTCACCAGCGTCGTGCCCATGCCGGCGTACTGGGGCTGGCTCTGCGCCGCCTGGTAAATGGAGGCGTTCGCGCTCAACACCTGCTCGCGCAGCAGGCGCTCGGCGATGGGGCGATCGGTCTTGGGGTCGATCTCGTATGGCTGCACGTCGCGCAGCGCGCGCGCAAGTTCTGCGGTGATGACCGTGGTCGCCATGCCGGCGGCCACCTCGCCGGCGTTGTATCCACCCATTCCGTCGGCGAGCACTGCGATGCCGTGCGCCGCGTCCGTGGCCACCGCGTCCTCGTTGTGCGAGCGCACCATCCCGGGGTCGGTCGAGCTGGCGATTTCGAGGACGTGGCTCAGGTCCATGCGTGTCTCACAGCTCGATGTCCACAGCGCCCCCGGGGCGCGGTAGCTCGAATCCGGCGCCCGCGGCGGCGGCCACTCCGGCGGCGGCGCGCAGCGCCTGCGCGAACTCCTCGCCGTTCTGGAAGCGCTCGTCCGGGTTCTTGGCGAGCGCCCGCTGCAGGAATGCCACGAGACCCGACGGAATCCGCGGGTTGTACTGCAGGATGTCCGCGGGCGGCTCGTTCGAGATCTTGAACATGAGCTGCGCCATCGACTCGCCTTCGAACGGCAGGCGACCGCACAACAGCTGGTACAGGCTGGTGGCGAGCGAAAACAGGTCGCTGCGGCCTTCGATTCTCTTGCCGGCAAGCTGCTCGGGCGACATGTACGAAGGCGTGCCGAGCACCATGCCGGTCTTCGTCTTCGAGCTGTCGGTAAGCCGCGCGATGCCGAAGTCGGTCACCTTGAGGGTGTCGCTCTCAGGGTGATACATGAGGTTCGCTGGCTTGATGTCGCGGTGCACGACCCCCTGACGGTGCGCATAGCCCAGCGCGTCGGCAACGCGCGCGATGATCGACACCACGCGTTCGGCGGGCAGCAGGTTCGCCGGCTTGGTGAACGGCACCAGGTCGCCACCCTTCAGCAATTCCATGGCGATGTAGCACAGGTCGTGCTCTTCCCCTGCGTCATAGATGGTGACGATATTGGGATGCGACAGCCGGCCCGCGGTCTCGGCCTCGCGGAAGAAGCGATCCTTGACTTCGGCGAGCTCGTCCGGTTCGAACTCCTGGGCGAGCGCCATGGTCTTGATCGCGACCACGCGCCCGATCTTCGGGTCGCGTCCGAGATACACGACGCCCATCGCGCCCTTGCCGAGCTCCTTTTCCACCTGATAGCGGCCGAGCATCGGCTTCTCCACCGTGCCACCCGCGCCGAGAATGCTGGTATTCGTCGCGCCGCCCCCGCCGCCGAGCATGACCGTCTCGGAGAGCTGCTTGGCGCGCGTCAGCCGCTGCTCGAGGTCTCGGTACTTCGTATTGAAGCCGTGCATATGGCGGAACACCGACTCCGCCTTGTTGAACTGGCGCTTGCGCTCGAAGTCGAGCGCGAGGTTGTAAAGGTTGTCGAGCAGCGCGTCGGACATCGGCACCTGGCGGAACTTGTCCCAGGCCATGTCTAGGTTGCCTTGCCCCTGGTAGGCGAGCCCGAGCATGCGGTTCGATTCCGCTGAACTCTCGTCGGAGCGCAGCTTGGCCCGCTCCGTAACGATGAAACGCTTGGTGACCAGCGCGAGGTGGCCGACCAGCAGCAGCGTGGCCGGGACCATCAGTTGCACCCATGTGCCGCGCGCCACCATGAGCCCGAAGTGCGTCGCGATCAGGACGACCAGTAGCATCGCCGTAACCGCCGCCGCGGGTCCTGCGCTCAGGCGCGGCAGCAGTACGACCAGGTACACCGCAACCAGCAGGTATGCCAGTTTCTGGGCCACCCATGCCCACGGCGGCGAGACGAAGAAGTCCTCCTGCAGGATCGAGGACACCGCGTGCGCGAGCGTGAGCACCGGCGCCATCGCCGGCGCGATCGGCGTCACCGAAGTGCTGCCGACGCCGGCCGCCGTCGGGCCGATCAGCACGATCTTGTTGCGATACTTTTCTGCGGGGATCTTGCCGCTCAGGACGTCGTAGAACGAGTCGACCGTGAACGCCGGGCGGCCGTCGCGGTCCTTGTAGAAATAGGTGTACATCTGCATCGCCGAATCGGTGCCTATACGGAGCCGGCCAAGCGTCACCCCCTCGCCCAGCCGCAGCGACATGTCCCGCGGCCCGAGATTCAGGCTCTTGGCCGCGATCTGCATGGACAGCGATGGATAGAACTGGTCGTAGTACTGCAGGACAAGCGGTTCGGTGCGGATTGCGCCATCGACATCCGGGTTGGCATTCAGATGGCCGAGCGCCGCAGCCGCGCCGCCTATCTCATCGATCGGAACCTGCACGCTCATCGTTGGCAGCGGCAGCGCGCCCGAGTCGCCCTTGACGCTCGCACAGACGTTGCGCTGCATGAAGTCGGGCAGTTGGCGGTCGGGCTTGCCGAGCGGCTGACCGAGCGTGAATAGCACCGGCAGCAGCACGTTGCCCGCGCGCGCGATGCTATCGGCGAGTTTGCGATCGGTGTTCAGGTCCTTCTCGGCCTGCTCGAGCAGCTTCACCATGGGCGCGAGCGCATCGCTTTCCGGCGTCGCAGCGGGCGGCGCCTTTTGCGCCATGTCGAGCAGTTGGGCGATGTAGCGGTAGCCAGGGTCGATCTGCGGCTCGCTGAAGAACACCGTGTAGCCGATGACTTTCGCCTTCGCGCGGGAGAGCAGGTCGACCATCCTCGCGTGCACGTCGCGTGGCCACGGCCAGCGCCCGATGTTGGCAATGCTGGTATCGTCAATTGCGATAACGGCGATGCGGTCGGAGGGCGTACGCGAGGATGCCTGCACACCCATGTCGTAGGCCTTGCGCTCGAGGCTCTGCAGCAGGTCGCTCGAACCGGCGAACAGCATGAGCAGTGCCACCGCCGAGCCGAGGAACCAGTCGGTCTTCCAGAATCTCGACTTCATGAACGGGCGCTCATGATCTGCTTATTGTCTGGCGCTTGCGCAGCGGGCGGAACGTCCTGCGCGAGCCACCGCAGGATCCCGTATTTCCCATATAAATCAGTAGGTAATACTTCCTGAGCTGGAAGCGTGGTGCAACCTGGAAGCGTGTTGCCTTCCATCGTGGGTGCACCACTCCCCTCACGCGCACCTGGCTGAAAGACGGATAACCCCCCTTAAAACAAAAGCCTAATGCGCATTCTTACAGTCAGATATAAGCTGCGTCAAATATTTGCCCATCCTTGGAGGGGCAGAGTGGGCAAGCCGGGCGTGACCGCTGCGCCGGCGGCTACGCGCCGAGCATCATGCCGGACTTGATGGCACCGGAAGCGATGAGGTCCGCGGCCGACACTTTCTTTCCGTCACCAAGCTTGGCGCGCAGCACCTCGATGCGGCCGCCCTGCGCGGTCACCTGGAAGCTCTTGTCAGACAGCTCCACGACCTCGCTGATCTTTCCTCTGACCGCGCCGAAACTGCGCACGGGGTGCTTGCGGCAGTCGTAGATCTGCAATTCCTTGCCAACGTGCGTCGTCCACGCGCCCGGCGCCGGATTGCTCGCGCGGATGAGGTTGTAGACGAAGTCGACGTGACTGGCCCAGTTGATTCTCGCCTCGGCGCGCCGGAACCAGCCCTCGTAGGTCGCCCGCACCTCGTCTTGCGCGGTCTCGCGATGCTTGCCCGCAACGACGAGATCCGCTGCCTCGAGCATCGCCGCAACGCCCAGGGGAAACAGCCGGTCGAAGTACACCGTTCCGAGCGTGTCGTCGGGGCCGATCGCCGTCTCTTTCTGCAGGATGACCGGGCCCTCGTCCAGACCGTCTGTCGGCCGAAAAATGGTCAGACCGGTCTTGGTGTCGCCGCGCGCGATCGGCCAGTTGATCGACGACGGGCCGCGGTACTTCGGCAGCAGCGAAGGGTGATACTGGATCGTGCCGCGCTGCGGAATGTTGACGAAGTCCTGCGGAGCAAACTGCAGCACGTACGCCATAACTCCCAGCTCGACGTTCAGCGCCTTCAATGCGCTTCTCGCTTCGTCGCTCTTCAGCGAAGCGAACTGGAACACCTGCACCCCTTTTTCCTGCGCCGCCGTCTTCAATATATCGGCCTTGGCGCCCGGCTTCTCCGGCGCGCAGAACACCCCCGCCACCTGGTCGCCGCGCGCGAGGAACGCCTCCAGGACGGCCTTGCCGAAATCCTGCTGACCGATGATCGCGATCTTCATGCGGCCTTCTTGGGAGGTGCGGACAACGCGCCCGCGGTCTTTAGGGAGCCGATCCTGTTCTGGTCGTAGCCGAGGACTTCGCGCAAGATTTCCTCGGTGTGCTCACCGAGCGTGGGCGAGCGCTTGATCACCGCGGGCGAGTCCGAGAGCTTGATCGGCATGCCGACGTTCCACCACTTGCCGCGCTGCGGGTGATCCAGCTCGACCCACATCTGCCGCCCGCGCACGTGCTCGTCGTTTGCCAGGTCCTCGGTCGACATGATCGGCCCGCACGGCACATCGAGCGGGTTGAGGATCTCCATGAACTCGCGCTTGGTGTACTTCTCGGCGAACTTGTTGATCAGGGTCCACATAAGCTGCTGGTTCTTGCGCCGCTCGCCGATGGTGGCGAAGTGCGGGTCGGTCGCGAGGTTGGGCATGCCCAGATCCGGACCGATACGCTTGGCGAGCGCGTCCCACACCGCCTCCTGCACCACCACGTAGATCCAGTCGTTCGCACCGTGCGGTTTGCAGTGGATGGCATTGCCGAGCTGCCCGCCGCCCGAGTCGTTGCCCGCGCGCGGCACTTCGCCCATGCCCCGGTAGGTCGGCACCGAGTACTCGGACAACTCGCTGCGCGCCAGGCGTTGATGGTCGCGGAACTTCACGCGGCACAGATTCATCACGCCGTCCATCATCGCCACCTCGACGTATTGGCCTTTGCCGGTGCGCTCGGCCTGCCTGAGCGCCGCGAGCAGACCGATCGCGAGGTGCAGCCCGGTGCCCGAATCGCCGATCTGCGCTCCGGTAACGAACGGCGGCCCCTCGGGCACGCCGGTGGTGCTCATCGCACCTCCCATCGCCTGCGCGACGTTCTCGTAGGCCTTGAAGTCCGCATAGGGTCCGGACGATCCGAAGCCCTTGATCGAGCCCATGACGACCTTCGGGTTGATCTCGCGGATCTTCTCCCACGGAAAACCGAAGCGGTCGAGCACGCCGGGGCCGAAATTCTCCATGATGATGTCGCACTTCTTGAGCAGGTCGATGAACACCTGCTTGCCCTCGGTACTCTTCATGTTCACGGTAATCGAGCGCTTGTTGCAGTTGAGCATCGTGAAGTACAGGCTGTCGGCGTTCGGCACGTCGCGCAGCTGGCCGCGAGTTGCGTCGCCCTGCGGGTTCTCGAACTTGATCACGTCCGCTCCCATCCAGGCGAGCAACTGCGAGCAGGTCGGACCCGCCTGCACGTGGGTCATGTCGAGTATGCGTACGCCTTTCAATGCTTCCATGCTGGTCTCCAGAAACTCACTTCTTCTTCGCGCTCGGATTGAGGTTCGTGATGCGTCCGCTCTCGGTGCCGGCGCCCTCGTCGATCACGGCGTTGATGAGCGTCGGCCTGCGCGAGCGAACGGCTTCTTCCATCGCCTTGCGCAGCTCTGCCGGCGTCGTGGCGTGCACGCCCACGCCGCCGAAGGCCTCCATCAGCTTCTCGTAGCGCGCGTCCTTGACGAACACCAGCGGCGCAGGGTCACGACCGCCGATCGGATTCTTCTCGTCACCGCGATACACGCCGTTGTTGTTTAGGATCACGACGCAGACGGGCAGGTTGTAGCGGCAGATTGTCTCCACCTCCATGCCGGAGAAGCCGAACGCGCTGTCGCCCTCGACCGCGATCACCGGCTGGTCGCCTACCACGGCGGCAGCCACCGCGAAGCCCATGCCGATGCCCATCACGCCCCAGGTGCCGACGTCCAGGCGCTTCCTCGGCTTGTACATGTCCACGATGCTGCGCGTGAAGTCGAGCGCATTGGCACCCTCGTTTACGAGGAACGCGTCGGGATTTGCCTTAACGATGTCGCGCACCACGTTCAGCGCGCTGTGGAAGCTCATCGGCGCCGGATTCCTGGCCAGCGTCTCGGCCATCTTCGCGACGTTCTTGCCTTTGCGCTCGGTGACCGCATTGAGCCACTCGGCCGGCGGCTTGGGCCACCCGGCCCCCATGCCGGCAAGCAGCGCCGCAACGCACGAGCCGACGTCGCCGACTACCGGGGCGTCAATGCGCACGTTGCTGTCGGCCTCCTGCGGAGAGATATCGACCTGGATGAACCTCTGGCCGCCCCAATCCTTGGAGCCCGCGCCGCCCCAGGTCTTGCCCTTGCCGTGCGACAGCAGCCAGTTTAGGCGCGCGCCGACCAGCATGACCACGTCGGCCTCGGGGAGCACGAACGAGCGCGCGGCCGAAGCGCACTGCTCGTGCGTGTCGGGCAGCAGGCCCTTTGCCATGGACATCGGCAGGTACGGGACGCCGGTACGCTCGACGAGCGCGCGGATATCCGCGTCGGCCCGCGCGTACGCCGCGCCCTTGCCGAGGATGATGAGCGGGCGCCTGGCGCCTTTGAGCAGCGCGAGGGCGCGCTGCACCGCGTCCGGGGCCGGGATCTGGCGCGGCGCTGGATCCACCACCTTGATCAACGATTTCCTTCCGGTGTCGGCGTCCATGGACTGCGGGAACAGCCTGCCCGGAAGGTCGAGGTACACGCCCCCCGGCCGGCCGGAGACGGCCGCGCGAATGGCGCGCGCGATGCCCACGCCGATGTCCTCGGCGTGCAGCACGCGGTAGGCAGCCTTGCAGAGGGGCTTCGCGATCGCGAGCTGATCCATCTCCTCGTAGTCGCCCTGCTGCAGATCGACGATCTCGCGCTCGCTTGAGCCGCTGATCAGGATCATCGGGAAGCAGTTGGTGGTGGCATTAGCGAGCGCCGTCAAGCCGTTCAGGAATCCGGGCGCCGACACCGTCAGGCAGATGCCGGGCTTTTGCGTCATGAATCCGGCAATCGCGGCGGCGTTGCCCGCGTTCTGCTCGTGGCGGAAGGAGATGACGCGCATACCTGCGGCCTGCGCCTTGCGCGCGAGGTCCGAGATCGGGATCCCGGGCAGACCGAAGATCGTGTCGATGCCGTTCAGCTTGAGGGCATCGATGACCAGGCCGAAACCGTCGGTCATTTGTGTCGGTTTCGCCTCGGCGGCGATTTGGGGCTCGCTGACGGTGCCACCCATGGTTGTCTCCTCTGCAGCGGTGCGCGGGTTCGCGCAGGCCGCTATGTTAGTGAGCACGGCGCGTACCCGCCCTTGACGGTGGTCAAGGGTTTGGATCGTCTAGAATAGGCACCTTCGGCGAGGCTTGGAACAGCCCCGGAATGTCATCTCTCCTTACGCACCCGCAGCGCAACACCATACGGCTGCAGCTGCACCAGAACCTCATGCTGCGAGGCATGCCGCCGGCCCAATGGGACGAGCTCGAGCCGCTGCTTGCGGTGGCCGACTACCGCAAGGGGGACCTGCTCGTGCGTCAGGGTGACTCCGAGATGGAGCAGTTCTTCATCCTGGACGGCATGCTCAAGCGCGTGGTCTCCAACGCCGAGGGTCACGAGATGATCCTGCGCTTCGCCGCGGAAACCGAGATGGATACCTCGTACGCCGCCTGGCGCCTGGGCACGCCGATTCCTTACAGCATCGTGGCGGTGACGAAGGTGCGCACGGCCAAGCTCCCGTTGCCGCAATGGGTGGAGTTCCTGGAGCGGCACGTGTCCTTGAAGTCGCTGTTCGAATACGAGGTCATGAAGGTGATGTCCGAGGTAATGGCGCACACCATCACGCTTCACCTGCTGGACGCCCCCGGACGCCTTTCGCGCTTTCAGCGCAAGCACGGCGAGCTGTCGGGGCGCATCCCGAAGAAGGAGCTTGCCGCCTACCTGAACCTGACGCCCGAGACGCTTTCGCGCCTGAAGCAGAAGCTCGGCGACCTCTAGCGTCTATTTAAATCTGCGGATCAGCCAGGACAGCATCGGCCAGAAAAGCAGGAAAAGCGCCAGGCCGGTGAGCGTACCGACCAGCTTGTTGGCGAAGAACACCCCCAAGTCGCCTTGCGACACCAGCATGGACTGCCGGAACGAGGCCTCCGCGTTGTCGCCCAGCACAATCGCCAGCACGAGCGGCGCGAGCGGATACGATAGCTTCTTGAACATATAGCCTGCGACGCCGAACACGACCATCATGTAGATGTCGAAGTTCGCGTTGTGCACGGTAAAGGCACCGATCGCGCAGATTACGATGATGATTGGGGCGATGACCGAGAACGGAATCCGCAGGATTGCGGCGAACAGCGGCACGCAGGTGAGCACCACGATCAAGCCGGCGATGTTGCCGAGGTACATGCTGGCGATCAGCCCCCAGACGAAGTCCTTCTGCTCGACGAACAGCAGCGGCCCGGGCTGCAGGCCCCAGATCAACAAACCGCCGAGCAGCACGGCCGCGGTGGGCGAGCCCGGCACGCCCAGCGTGATCATCGGCAGCAGCGCCGAGGTGCCGGCGGCATGCGCCGCGGTCTCGGGAGCGACCACGCCCTCCACCACGCCGGTGCCGAATTTGTCTCCATCCTTGGAGAAGCGGCGCGCCACCCCGTAACTCATGAAAGAGGCCGGCGTCGCGCCGCCCGGCACAATGCCCATGAAGCAGCCGACTCCCGCGGAGCGTAGCGAGGTGAGCCAGTAGCGCGGCAGCTCCTTCCAGGTCTGAAGCACCACCGCCAGGTTGATCTTGGCCGACGCGCCTTTGAAGGCGAGCCCCTCTTCAAGGGTGAGCAGGATCTCGCCAATGCCGAACAGGCCGATCACCGCCACGAGGAAGTCGAATCCGTTGAGCAGTGAAGTGAAGCCGAAAGTCATGCGCAGCGTCCCGGTCACCGGATCGGTGCCGACCGCGGCCAGCGCGAAGCCGAGCATCATGGAGGCGATCGTCTTGAACGGCGACTCCTTGCTCATGCCAATGAAGGCGCAGAACGTGAGCAAGTACACGGCGAAGAATTCCGGCGGTCCGAATTCGAGCGCGAAGTTCGCCACCACCGGCGCGAGGAAGCTAATCACCAGCACCGCGACGAGCGCGCCGAAGAACGACGAGGTGAACGACGCGGTGAGCGCAGCGCCCGCGCGCCCCTTCTGCGCCAGCGGATAGCCGTCGAACGTGGTCGCCACCGACCAGGGCTCGCCCGGGATGTTGAACAAGATCGAGGTGATCGCCCCCCCAAACAGCGCCCCCCAGTAGATACAGGACAGCAGGATGATGGCCGAGGTCTGGCCGCCGGGGGTCTGCGCCATCGAGAAGGTCAACGGAAGCAGGATGGCGACGCCGTTCGCGCCGCCCAGCCCCGGCAGCACGCCGATGATGACACCGAGGATCACGCCGACCATCATCAGCGCGAGGTTCTTCATCGTCAGCACGACGACGAAGCCGTGCATCAGTGACTGGAGATCGTCGATCACGCTGCGGGTCCGATCAATCCAGGCCGAGCAAGGCTTCGAGCGGTCCCTTGGGCAGCGGCACCAGGAACCACACCTCGAAGATCAGGAAGAACACTACGCTGTTGCCGATCGACACCAGCGCGACCAGCCACCAGGGATACTTGCCGAGCCAGCGCATGAACAGCGCCACGAACAGCGCCGAGGGCACGTAGATGCCGAGCCAGCCGACCAGCGCCACGTATATCACCGTAGGAATCAGCACCGCGAGCACCAGCTTGAGCTGCCCGACCTCCACGAAAACGCCGTTCTTCTCGCGCGAGATAAGCAGCCCGCGCACGAAATTGACCGCCGAGGAAACACAGATGATGACGCCGAGGTAGAAGGGAAAATAGCCCGGCTGCGGGCCGTCGGAGCCCCACTTCGCGCCCAGCCGCAGGCTGTCGTAGATCACGATCAGTCCCAGCAGAATAAAGAATCCCGCGACCGCCAGCTCGGCGGTCTTGTAGCGCAGCGCTGGGCGCGTGGGGCTTGCATCGGACATCGGGTCTCTCCGCTCGGATACAAAAGCGGCGCGCCAGTGAGGACGCGCCGCGGCTTGCCCAGTGCGAAAGCTATTTGGTACCGGCGAGGAAGCCGGCGGCTTTCATGAGGGCGACGTGCTCGGCCTCCGCACTCGCCACCCAGTCCGCATAGTCCTTGCCCTCGAGCGAGGTCTGGTTGAATGCGCCTTTCTCCATCAGGTCCTTCCACTCCGGCGTCTGCTGGACCTTGCGCAGCAGGTCGACGTAATAGGCAACCTGGTCCTGGGTCACGCCACCCGGCATGAAGATGCCGCGTAGCATCAGGTAATGCACATCCAGCCCGCTTTCCTTGCAGGTCGGGACGTCGTACCACGACATCGTCGCAGTCATCTTGTCGTGGTACGGCATGCGCTTGTCGTCGAACACGCAGAGCGGATTCAACTTGCCCGAGCGCCAATGCGCCACCGCCTCGATCGGATTGTTCACCGTGAAATCGACGTGGTTGCCGACCAACTGCACCGCGACCGCGCCGCCGCCCTTGAACGGAATATAGGTGAACTTGGCGCCGGTTTTCTGCTCGACCGATGCGGTAACGATCTGGTCTTCCTGCTTCGAGCCCGTGCCCGCAATCTTGAATTTGCCGGGGCCGGCCTTTTTTGCCGCCTCAATGAAATCCTTGGCGGTCTTGTAAGGCTTGTCGGCGTTCACCCACAACACGAATTCGTCCAGCGCCATCATCTTGACCGGCGTGAGGTCGCGCCAGTTGAACGGGACACCAGTCGCGAGCGGCGTGGTGAACAGGTTCGACAGCGTGATGATCAGCTTGTGCGGGTCGCCTTTCGCGCCCTTGACGTCCAGGAAGCCCTCGGCGCCGGCGCCGCCCGCTTCATTGACAACCACCATCGACTGCTTCATCAGTCCGTGCTTGGCGACGATCCCCTGAATCGCGCGCGCCATCTGGTCCGCGCCGCCACCGGTCCCCGCGGGGATGACGAACTCGACAGTCTTGGTCGGCTCCCAGGCCCGTCCGACTCCCGGCCACGCTGCGACGAGCGCCGCGCCGACCAGCATGCCTAACGTTCGGGTGAATTTCACTTTCATGCTTTTGCCCTCCTCCCTTGTAAAAATCGTACGGCCTCGAATTCTAGCGCCGTTTCTTGCGTGATTCTTACTCCATTTTCTGGATTGAGCCAAAGCTGACGCCTTGACCGCAGTCAAGATTCCTCGGATTCGGCCCGCGCAGCGTACTCGGCCGGCCGCGCGCGGCGCGCGAGCCAAGCCCCAAGGCCCACGACGAATGCCGCGCCGCACGTGCCCGCGACCTTGTACTCCACCAGCCACGCGGCGCGCTGCGCGACCCAGCCCTTTATCGCCGGGTCCGTCGCCATGATCTCGCCGGCGATATAGCCGAGCAGCGCGCCGCCCAGCGTGATGATGATCGGAAAGCGTTCCATCATGCGCAACATGATCGTGCTGCCGAAGATCACGATCGGGATCGAGATCGCGAGCCCGAGCACGAGCAGCACGACCTTGAGGTCCGGCGGCCCCTGCTCCGCCGCGGCCGCCACCGCGATCACGTTGTCCAGGCTCATCACCAGGTCGGCGATGAGGATGGTCTTCACCGCCTGCAGCAGGCTGTCTACCGCCTCGACGCCCTCTTCGCCGTCCTCGGGAACGAGCAGTTTCACGCCGATCCACAGGAGCAGCACGCCGCCCACCAGCTTGAGCCACGGCAGCTGCAGCAGCGCCACCGCGAAGATCGTGAGCAGCACGCGCATCACGATCGCGGCAGCGCTGCCCCAGAACACGGCGACTTTCTGCTGCCGAGCCGGCAGCGCGCGCGCCGCGAGCGCGATCACCAC
>Ga0187776_10000655_pt1 | contig 16711 bp, 19 predicted proteins | sample 0216_BV02_MP12_2_FD_132426 | JGI IMG/M metagenome (GOLD analysis project Ga0187776, IMG submission 132426) | Tropical peat soil microbial communities from peatlands in Department of Meta, Colombia - 0216_BV02_MP12_20_MG | ecosystem: Environmental > Terrestrial > Soil > Wetlands > Peat | place...
CGCTGCCCGCTCATGCGTCCGATCCTACCGAGGTGCGGGTCTTGCACCCGAGCTACCGGTACCCCTGGGTGCGGCCGTATTCCTGCGCGACGTAAAGAGGCACGGCCCTCGACCAGGCCTCCTCGACGAGGTCTCGCATCTCGTCGGCATCGATCGCTTCGAGGCGAACGTGGATCCAGTTGAACCGCATGTCACTCTGACCCGGCAGCTGGAACTTGTGCGGCTCCGCCTCGGCGGCGGCCTGTCGCATCTCCTTCGGGAAGCCGCACCCCATTCGCTCGCCGTCCTTCGAGAGCGCGAGCCAGACAATCTGGCCGACCCGGAACTTGATCTGACCGCGGACGAACACCTCGTAGCTACGAGGAAGCGTCTGCGCTATCGCCCGGATCTCGTCAGGGGTGACCACCGCGCCCTACGCCGAGGATAGGGGAAGTGGCGACAGCCGACCTAGCCGCGGGTCTATCGTCGTGTCAGGCGGAGGGGGAGGGATTTGAACCCTCGTCGGACCCAGAGGCCCGAAACGGTTTTCGAGACCGCCGCATTCGACCGCTCTGCCACCCCTCCGCGCTCGCACAGGTTACCTCGCCCCATTCTCCGTTCTGGCTCGTCGCCGGGTCGGCGCAGGCCGCGAGAACAGTGCTCGAGGCACGGGCTCGCGGCCGGAGCCGGGCCAGCGGCGAGAGCGGCGCGCGGAGGGCGGCTCCGCCGCCCGCAGTGGGCCGCGGCCAGGTCACCTCGCCCGTTCTCCGTTCTGGCTCGTCGCCGGGTCGGCGCAGGCCGCGAGAACAGTGCTCGAGGCACGGGCTCGCGGCCGGAGCCGGGCCAGCGGCGAGAGCGGCACGCGGAGGGCGGCTCCGCCGCCCGCAGTGGGCCGCGGCCAGGACGGAGAAGGAGGGATTCGAACCCTCGAGGCAGGGATTCTCCCCACCTAACGCCTTAGCAGGGCGCCGCCTTCAGCCACTCGGCCACTTCTCCAGGAGCGAACAGGATAGCCCACCCGGCCGGAGGCACTCGGATCGGATCCCCCTTCAGGGGCATGCCGGGAACGCGCGGTTTCGGACATGCTGAAGGCGCCGGCTCTCCCCTCACAGATCCCGGCATTTGCGGGCTCGCCTCGGTCTCCGGGGCGGGCCTTGCTCTTAGGAGCGGCTTCCGAGTCAGCTCCGGCGCACCCGACCGGTCAGTTCAGACGGACGCACGGGCAAGCCCGTACGTCCTGAAGTCGGCATCGCAAGCGACGCCTCTAAGGAGACTTACGAGACGGTGATCTTCTGCTGCATCCCCTGCTGGCGATGGCCGGGGATCGAGCAGTAGAGGGTGTAGGTGCCGCTCTTCAGCTCGGCCGTGACCGAGCCGCTCGAGCCGGGCTGGATGTCCTGGGTCGACTCGGTGGAGCCGCCGCCCTGCACGTTCAGGTTGTGGACGACCCTGCCCTTGTTGAAGACCTCGAACGTGTAGGTCCCGGGCGCGAAGGTCGTCGTCTGCAGCTCGATCTTGTACTCGACCTCGGTCACCTGGATCTTCTTGCCCTCCGTCGTGGCCTTCGACTCCTTCCCGAAAATGAGCACCGCCGAGATCATCGCCACGAAGAGGAGCACCGAGACGCCCACGAAGGCCGGCAACCCGCGCCGGCCCGGGAACTCGGGCCGGAAGCGCGGCACGACCATCGACACGGTCAGCGAGAAACCGGTGAAGACGAGAGCGACCAGGGCGAGCCCGAGCTTGTGGCTCGACGAGAGCGCGAAGAGCAGCACGACGAGGGGAATCTAACCGGCTGCGGTGCTGCTCGCGCCGGGCTCTTCGACCCCGGTCTCCGGAGGCCCGACCTCGGGCTCGGTCGGGCGCAGGTAGAGCCACTCGTAGGCCAGCGCGGCGGCCATGCCCCCGACCACCGGGCCGACGTACCAGACCCAGGCGTTGCTCCAGACATTCTGAACGAGCTCCGGCCCGAACGCGCGGGCCGGGTTCATCGCGGCGCCGGTGTACGGCCCGCCCATGAAGATGTCGAGCGTGATCGTGAACCCGATCGCGAGGCCGGCGATCATGCGGAAGGCCCCTCTTGGATCCGCGGCGCACGCGAAGATCACCCAGACGAGGAAGAACGTCAGCACCGCCTCGATCACGACCCCCTGGCCGCCGCTGATCCCCGGGCCGAGGGCGGGGACGCCGAGGTTGACGGCGTCGACCTGCTGCTCCGGAAGCAGGCCCTGGAGGAGCAGCGCCGCCAGGATCGCCGCGGTGAACTGGGCGAACCAGTAGACCGCAGCGAGACGGCCCGCGAGCCGGCGGGTCACGAGGAAGCCGAAAGTCACGGCCGGGTTGAAGTGGCCGCCGGAGATGTGGCCGACCGCCGAGGCCATCACCCCGATCGCGAGGCCATGCGCCAGGGCGATCGCCGTCAGGTTGCCCCCGCGGGTGGCGATGATCGAGCCGGCGCCGACGAAGACCAGGGTGAAGGTCCCGACGAACTCCGCAAAGCCCCGCTGCAACTCGTCCCGGCCCACGCCGAAAACCTTAGGGCCCTAACCGGACGAGGGATGGGCCCGCACGGCGTTTCGGCCGACGATGTCCGTGGCGTATCCACTGCGGAACGAAAGGCGGCCATGTCTGCGGACATTCTTAGGCGCAAGCTCCGGAACTTCCCGCTCGGAAGCCTGGGCGAGCGCATCGCAGCCGCGAGTTGAGCTCGCGTGCCGGGAGTAGGGCCCTTGCCGGAGAGGTCCTGATCCACTAGGTTTGCCGCTCCCAGAAGGGAAGGAGCGGCTCAGTGGACGACAAGCAGGACACGAACGAGGTTGCTCCCGGGCCGGCCGGGTACGGCGCCGTCGGCGAGCACGTTGCGGGGATCCTCGAAGCCGCCGAGCAGGCCGGCGAGAAGATTCGCCAGGAGGCGCGCCACGAGGCCGCCGAGCTCGAGCGGCTGGCGACCATCGAGGCCGAGCGTCTGAAGAACAAGCTGACCGAGGACGCACGCAACCTGCGCAACGAGGCCGAGGAGTACGCGCGCGACATGCGGCTCGCGGTCGAGGCCTATGCGACGCAGCACCGGCGACAGGCCGAAGAGGAGGCCCGGACGATCGTTGCCGACGCGGAGCGCAAGTCGGCGGCCATGCACGAAGCAGCCGAGGCGATGGTCCGAGAGGTCGAGGGCAACGTTCGCCGGCGCCAGGAGCAGCTCCGGGCGGAGGTGCGCATGCTCGAACAGCGCAAACGCGACTCGATCGAGCGGCTACAGGAGATCGCCGCGCTCGTCCAGGACGTGCTTCCCTCGCGGCCGGAGGACTCGCTCGTCGACGACCTCAGGCCCGAGCGACAGCCCCAGCGCTAGCAGGCCGAGAGCAGCGCGGCCCGGCGCTCCACGTTCGCGACATAGCGCAGCGTGGAGAGCGAGGGCGCCGCGCCGGCCAGCTCGACCGCCGTCGGCCCCGCGTTGTAGGCGGCGAGCGCGAGGTCGACGCTCCCGAAGCGGGCCAGCAGCTGCTGCAGGTAGCGCGCGCCGGCGAGAACATTGTCCGCGGGAGCGTCGCTGTCGAGGCGCAGCTCGCGAGCGGTCGCGGGCATGAGCTGCAGGAGGCCCCGGGCCCCGGCCTCGGAGCGTGCGGCCGGGTCCATCCGCGACTCCTCGTAGGCGGTCGCGACGAGTAGCGAGGCCGGCACGCCGGTCCTGGCCGAGGCCTGTGCGAAGGCGGTACGGAAGCGCGCCGGGACGGGGCAGCCCGCGCCGAGTGCCGGCTGCTTGCGACTTGCGCTCGGCCTGGCGTTCGAGCTCTCGAGCCCGATCGACTCGGCGACGACGGCCAGCAGGACGAGCGCGAGCAGCGAGGCGCGGATGCTCCGACGGCCGAGCAGTCCCGGCTTCCGCGGCTCCCTCCGGCGCACGGCCGCGGCGCGGCGCGAGCGCCTGAAGAGGAGATCGAGCTCGGAGAGAGTGGGCTTGGCGGCCACGGCGGCAAGATCCTACTCGGCTGGGACCGGCGCACACAGCGTCCTCGCTGGACGGGTGCAAGGCCCTCCTGTACGTTCACGGCGGGGTTGGCATCGACGAAGGGGGAGAGAGATGAAGAAAGCTCGATTTGCCGTGTTGCTCACGGCTCTGGCAGGCGTCGGGCTGTTCCTGGCGGCGAGCGTGCGGGCGGAGCCGCCCGGAGGCGACGGTCCCGAGAAGGTGCCGTTCGTCCGTTCGGTGGCTCCCGGCGCTGTGTACAACTGGGCGTTTGAATGCACCGCGTTCTCGGGCGGCCTGAACACCAACCTGGATTGCGACGACCCGTACCCGAACAACGAGCCGAACATCGTCGTCGACCGGTCGAACCCGCGGCACATGATCTCGAGCTCGAACGACTACGGCTCGTGCTGCGACCAGTACTACACCTCGTTCAACGGCGGGGCGAGCTGGTCGACGGGGAACATGTCGATCGAGGATCCGAGCCGGACCGGCAGCGACCCCGTGACGGCGATCGACGTCAAGCACCACGTAGCGCTGCACTCGTCGCTGAACTACAACTTCAAGGACGACGGGGAGGCGTGTGACGGCGACGTTGTGGTCTCGCCTTCGCCGGACGGGGGCCTGACGTGGAAGAAGCCGGTCGTCGTCGGCTTCGGGAAGGGCTGCGACCTCGACCCGACCCAGGTCTTCAACGACAAGGAGTGGATCGCCACCGACAACAACCCCCACTCCCGCTTCTACGGCCGCACCTATGTGACCTGGACAGCGTTCCTGTCGCACAGCGGCGAGTTCGTGGAGTCGCCGATCATGGAGACGCACAGCGACGACGGCGGCAAGCACTGGTCCGACCCGCAGGAGATCTCCGGCTCGAGCCGCGAGCTCTGCACCTACCAGACCGCCGGCCGGCAGGGCGAGTGCGACGAGGACCAGGCGTCCGTCATCACCACCAGCCCCGACGGCACCGTCTACGTCGCGTTCATGAACAGCCAGAACGAGTCGCTGTACGAGTCGCCGGCGGAGTTCGACGACCAGTACATGATCGTCAGCTCGAAGAACGGCGGCGAGGACTGGTCGAAGCCGAGCTTCGTCGCCGGGATGGAAGACGGAGCCAACGACTACCCGATCAACGTCGACGGGCGGCAGACGCTCACCGGCTACCAGGTGCGCGTCTGGGGCGCCGGCAACGTCGTCGCCAGCCCGACCCAGGACGGGAAGCTGTACCTCGTCTTCTCGGACAACCGGAACGGCGTGCACGACAGCGACAACCCGGTCACGAACTCGGATGTCTTCATCGTCACCACTTTCGACGGGGGCAAGCACTGGACGTCGCCCTCGAAGGTCGACACCGGTCACGGCGACCAGTGGTTCCCGTGGGCTGACGTCAACCCGGTGAACGGGAAGGTGGGCGTCCTCTACCACGACCGCGGCAACGCCAACGGGCCGACGTACAAGACGGCGCTGGCCGAGGGCCATCCGGGCTCGTTCGTGAAGACGGTCATGAGCACGCAACCCTCCGACCCGACGAACTCGGAGTACTTCCAGGCCGGGATCCCGGGCTGTGAGTTCTGCGCCGTCTTCCACGGCGACTACATCGGGCTCGCCTACGGCAGCGACGGCCACGCGAACGCGACCTGGACCGACATGCGCGATCCGTCGCCGTTCACGCCGGGCCTGTTCCTGCAGTTCATCTACTACGCGCGGAAGTAGCTCTGGCGCGGGCTAGGGCCGCGGCGACGCGGCCCTAGCCTCGCCAACCCTGCCTCCCTGCTCGGGGCGAGACCTAGAATCGCCCGGGTGCGCTTCGTGCTCGGCAACCGCCTGCTGGTGAACGTCGGCGGGACCGAGGTGCACCTCGCGATCCTCGGCGAGCAGCTGCGGCGGCTCGGGCACGAGACCGTCGTCTACTCGCCGGAGCTCGGGCCGTACGCGGAGCATCTCCGCAGCCTGGGCTTCGAGGTGACCGACGGGTTCGCGGAGCTGCCGGAGGACTGCGACGTCGTCTTCTCGCAGGACACGCTGGTCGCCTACGACCTGGCGGCGCGCTATCCGGACGCGCGGCACGTCTTCCGGATCTGCGGCCAGAGCCACGACTTCCAGCTGCCCCCGCAGCTCCCCGGGTCGGTCGACCTGGTGGTCGTGCTCAGCGACCGCTACGCGCGCATCGCGGCGGCCTCCGCCGCGGACACCCCGGTCCTGCGCCTGCGGGTCCCCGTCGACACGGAGCTCCTGGCACCGCTCGGCGGCATCCGCACGCGGCCTCGCAAGGCCGTTCTGCTCGGCAACTATCCCGAGCGCTTCGAGCTCGTCCGCTCGGCCTGGGGCGCGCAGGAAATCGAGGTCGAGCGCGTCGGCGAGGCGAACGACTCCAGCCAGCGCTTCGACCTCTCGAGCGCGCTCGCCGGCGCGGACATCGTCGTCGGCAAGGGACGGGCCGCCCTCGACGGGATGGCGTGCGGGCGCGCGGTCTACGTCTTCGATCTGTTCGGCGGCGACGGCTGGGTGACGCCGGAGCTGTACCCCGCACTGGAGGCCGACCAGTTCGCGGGGCTCGCCACGGGCCGGGTGATCGGCCACGAGGAGCTGGTTCGAGACCTGGCCGGCTACGACGCCGCCATGGGCGCGGCGAATCGCGACCTCGTCCTGCAGCACCACGACGCGCGCACCCACGTCGTCGAGCTGCTCGAGGCGCTGGAGGCACACGCGCCGCCGGCCGTGCGGCCGGTCTCGGCCCTGCGAGAGGCCGCGCGGCTGACAAGCCTGCAGTGGTCGTGGGAGAGCCGGGCACGCGCGGCCGAGAGGTGGATCGGCAGCACGCTCGCCGAGGAGCAGGACGCGCGAGCCCTGGCCGAGCACCACCTGGCGCTCGCCGAGGCGCGGGTTGCAGAGCTCGAGCGTGCGCTGGCCGCCTCGCAGGCGCTCGTCGAGGAGATGCGCGCCACCCGGGCCTGGCGCCTCGCGGTGCGTTACTGGGCGCTCAAGGCCCGCCTGCTGCGAAGAGGGCCTCGCGACCCCGCCGAGCCCTCTTCGGCCAAGACCTCGCCGTGAAGTCGATCCTCGACTCGATCGGGAACACGCCGCTCCTGCGCCTGCGCCACTGCGCGCCCGCGAACGGCGCCGAGCTCTGGCTGAAGCTCGAGAACCTGAATCCGACCGGCTCGGTCAAGGACCGGATGGCGCTCTCGATGATCGAGGGCGCCGAGCGCGACGGGCTGCTCTCGCCCGGCGACACCGTGGTCGAGTACACCGGCGGCTCGACCGGCCCCGCGCTCGGGCTCGTCTGCCGCGCGAAGGGCTACCGCGCGCTGATCGTGATCGCCGACTGCTTCACCGAGGAGCGGATCCAGCTGATGCACGCGCTCGGCACGGAGGTCGACGTGATCCCCTCTGTCGAAGGCCCTCCGAAGGTGACGCCGCAGGACATCGACAACATGGTCGCCCGCGCCGCGGAGCTCGCCGCACGGCCGGGCCACTACGCGACCGACCAATTCAACAACCCGTACATCATCCCGGGGCACCGCGACCACCTGGGTAGAGAGATCTGGGAGCAGACCGACGGTCGCGTCACGGCGTTCTGCAGCGGGCTGGGTACCGCCGGAACGGTGATGGGCGTCTCGGAGGCGCTGCGATCCCGTGGCGTCTTCATCCAGGCGCACGAGCCCGCGTCCTCGGCCGCGATCTCCGGCGGGCCCCCCGGACCGTTCCTGATCCAGGGCTTGACCGGCCAGGTGATGCCGCACTGGGACGCGTCGAAGGTCGACCGCGTCGAGCCGATCGGCGATGAGGAGGCGCTCGAGATGACGCTGCGGCTGGCGCGCGAGGAGGGAATCTTCGCCGGCATCTCGTCGGGCGCGAACGTGGTCGGCGCGCACCGCCTGGCCGAGCGCCTCGGCCCCGACGCGGTGATCGTCTCGCTCGCTGCCGACACCGGCTTCAAGTACATGAGCGTCGCGCCCTATAGTCGCTCCTGATGGGCCTGCGGAGCCGGTTGTTCGCGTTGACCTACGACCGCCAGCTGGCGAAGGTGGAGAAGGCCGGGTTGGGCGAGCAGCGGCGGCGGCTGATCGGCGGGGCCAGCGGCCGCGTGCTCGAAATCGGCGGCGGCACCGGCGCGAACCTGCGCCACTACGGGCCGGGCGTCGAGCTGACGGTCACCGAGCCGGACGAGCCGATGCTGAAGCGGCTGCGGCGGCGCGTCGACGCAGAGGCGCCCGAGACAGCAGTGGTCCAGGCTTCGGCCGAGGCGCTGCCCTTCGACGACGCCAGCTTCGACACGGCCGTCTCGACACTCGTCCTCTGCGGGGTCGACCAGGCGCGAGCGCTCGGCGAGCTGCGCCGCGTGCTCCGCCCGGGCGGGCGGCTGCTGTTCCTCGAGCACGTCCGCTCCGAAGATCCGGGGCGGGCCCGCTGGCAGGACCGCGTGAACTTCCTCAACCGCTTCGTCGCCTGCTGCGACTGCAACCGCCGGACCCTCGCCTCGATCGAGGCGGCGGGCTTCGGCGTCGAGGAGGTCGAGCACACCGAGCTGGCGAAGGCACCGCCGTTCGTCCGCCCGTTGATCATCGGGGCGGCGACCTCCCCTTAGAGCGCGCTACCGAGGCGCGGCCCAGACGGGCGCCGGAATGCCCATGGCGCGGTTGAGCGCCCAACTCGAGGCGGTGATGATGACGACGCCTGCCGCGACTGCAAGGACTTGGTGGAAGCTTGCGAGCAGCCCGGAGCTGACGATGATCGTCGTCGCACCTGCCGGTGGATGCGCCGCCCTCAGCAACCGGAGGACTCCTCCGGTCACGGCGACGGAGAAAGCGACCGCGCCGATCCGCGCCGGCGTGATGCCCTGCTCGTAGACGCTCGGCGCGTGGAGCAGGCCAAACGCGGCGAGGCAGGCGAGCGCAGCCAGAATCGCGACGCCGTGTCCGATGATCGCGTTGCGCGGCGTGCCGACCTCGGCGAGCGGCGTCTCGAAGAACAGAAACGCGGTTGCGCCGAGGCTCGGGAAGAGCAGCGGTTCCTGGAAGAGCCAGGCGCAGAAGCCGCTGAGCCCGATCGCGAGCAGGGAGCCGACGAACGTGTAGACGGCGTTGCCGCGGTTGCCGTAGTGCTCGTAGAGCCAGCGCTTCAGCCCGTACGCGCCGGGCACGCCGACGAGCGAGCCCCGCCGGCTGAGGATCCGCACCGACGAGTCCGCGTACTCGGCGATCCGGTCGAGCTGCTCCCGTGGGTCGAGCGCGGACACCGCCTGATTATGGTGCTGAAGGCGTCAGACATCGGACAGCGATGAATCTGGAACCGCGATGTCGCCGACGCAGTGCGGCGCACTTGGGCAACCCTTGGAAAAGGGGGAAAAGAAAAGGGGTGTCCGACACCGCTTCTTGTCAAGGGGAATCCGTGCCGAGAGTGTGAAAATCGCCGCCGGTGCCGGCTCCGCCGGCGTTGGCTCCGAGCCGCTGACCGCTAGAAGGTGAAGTCGATCGAAGTCGTCATGCCTGCGCGCAGCGGAGGCGGACTTCGATCGACGAATGGGCGTGCCTGGGATTGAACCAGGGACCTCCCGCGTGTGAAGCGGGCGCTCTCCCGCTGAGCTACACGCCCTTCGGGCTCAGGATACCGTCGGTCGATCCAGCAGCTCGCGGGCGCGCGCGCGGGCTTCCTCGTCGTGGTTGCGCCAGACGTGCTCGACGAGCGCGCGGACGACCTCGCGGATGCCGACCACCCCGAGCAGGTTCTCGCCCTCGAGCACGGGCAGGTGTCGGATCTTGCGCTCCCCCATCAGCCGGGCCGCATCGAGGATGTCGTCGCCGGGCGAGAGGGTCACGAGCTGGCGGGTCATCACGTCGCCGACGCGGATCTCGGCGAAGTCCGACCCCTCGCCCGCGAGCCGGAGTACATCGCGCTCGGTGAAGATGCCGACCAGGCGCTCGCCCTCGCAGACGGCGACCGAGCCGACGTTCTCCTCGAGCATCCGCGCGATCGCCAGGCGCACGGTGTCGTCCGGCGCGACCTTCACCACACGGAAAGCCATCACGTCTGCGACCGCCATAACTTGGAGTCTAAACGCACAAGGGCCTCGGATACCATCCTCTCCCTCGGGCCCGGCCCCGTGCGATGGGAGCTTGCGAACCGCGTCAGATCCGGAAGGAAGCAGCGCTAAGCAATGTCTCTCAGGCGCTGCGGTGTGTCGGGCCCGGGGTTCGGTAAAGTCGCTGCGTGGCCGCCCTGTACCGGAAGTACCGACCTCAGGACTTCGACGAGGTCGTCGGACAGGAGGCGGTCGTCAGGACGCTGAAGAACGCGATCACGCACGGGCAGATTCGCCAGGCCTACCTGTTCGCCGGCCCACGGGGCACCGGCAAGACGTCGCTGGCGCGGATCCTCGCCAAGGCGCTCAACTGCGAGCAGGGCCCGACGCCGAGCCCGGACAAGACCTGCCACGCCTGCCGTGCGATCGCGGACGGCACCTCGCTCGACGTGGTCGAGATGGACGCCGCCTCGCAGCGCGGCATCGACGACATCCGCGAGATCCGGGAACGCGTCGTGCTGCAGCCGGTCGAGGGCCGCTACAAGGTGTACATCCTCGACGAGGCGCACCAGCTCACCGACGCCGCCTGGAACGCACTCCTCAAGCTGATCGAGGAGCCTCCGCCCCACCTCCTCTTCGTCTTCTGCACGACCGACCTGGCGAAGGTGCTGCCGACGGTCCGCTCGCGCTGCCAGACGTTCTCCTTCGCGCGACCGCGGCTGCCGGAGCTCGTCACGGTCCTGCGCCGGGATTGCGAGGGCGAGGGGATCGAAGCGCCAGATGCGGCCCTGGCCCTGATCGCCAGGAGCGCCCGCGGTTCCTTCCGCGACGCAGAGTCGACGCTCGACCAGCTCGCAGCGGCGACGGAGAAGCAGGTCACGGTGCAGGCCGTCCTGCAGCTCCTGGGCGCAGTCGAGGAGGAGGCGCTCTTCCGGCTCTGCGACCTCGTCGTCGATCGCGATACCGCCGGGGCGCTCACGTTCATCGAAGAGCTCTCGGAGCAGGGGCAGGATCTCGGGCGGCTCGTCACCGACCTGCTCGAGCACCTGCGGCACCTGCTGCTCGTGCAGCACCTCGGCGAGGTGCCCGCGTCGCTGCCGGTGACCGAGGAGACACGCGACCGGCTGCGTGAGCAGGCGAACCAGCTCGGCGAGGCGACGGTGCTGCGGCTCTGCGACCTGCTCGCCGTGGCGGTCGAGGACCTGCGCCAGGGCGGCGACCCGCGGCTGCCGCTGGAGCTCGCGCTCGTGAAGGTGACCCGCCCGGCCGCGGATCTCTCGCGGGAGTCGACCGCCCACCGCCTCGAGCTGCTGGAACGGAGCGTCCATTCCGGCCATGTCCCAGGGACAGTCCCTGGGCCACGTCCCGAAGAGACGGTGCCGGCCGAGGAGCCGCCTCCCGAGGCGCCGTCGGTGGACCTGGAGCAGCTACAGGAGGCCTGGCAGCGGACGATCCTCCCGGCGGTCGAGGAGAAGTCGATCCCGACCGCCTCGGTGCTGCGCGAGGCGCACCCGAAGGGCCTGGCCGGCGACACGCTGACGGTCGAGTTCCCGCGGGCGGCATCGTTTCACCGCGAGCTCGCCGAGGAGCCGAAGAACGCGACCCTGCTCGCCGAGGCGCTCTACGAACTCACCGGACGCCACCTCGATCTCGCGTTCGAGGTCGGCGAGAACGGCGAGGGGGGCGAGCCCGCGCACGAGGAACCGGTCAGCGAAGAAGAGATCATCGAGCTGATGAAGGGCACCTTCGACGCACGCGAGGTCGAAGAGCCCTGAGCCCGGGGTGAGCAGGCGGGGAGCGCTCGCGGCGTGCGCCCTGATCTCGGGCGTGTCCCTATTGGTCGCAGGATGTGGATCGTCGGGCTCGGGGTCGTCCATGTCGACAGGACCCCCGAGTGCGCGCTGGACGAAGAAGGCCGATGCCCTCTGCGCGAAGACGTTGAACACGCTGAACGGACTCGGTCAGGTCCGCACGCCCGCGGACTACGTCAGGAACCTCGGCGCTTCGCTCCGCGGCTACCAACGCGCCGCGAGCGGGATTCGCGAGCTCGATCCGGCATCCAGCGACCCGCGCGTGGCAGGGATGCTGCACGCCATCGACGTGAGAGTGACGACGCTCGAGCAGGCCCAGGCCACGCTTGCGCGAGCAGAAGGCATTCCGGCGGCCAGCAAGGCGATCGCCTCGCATCACGTCGAGATTGCACGTGGAGCCACCTTCGCGTTCGAGCTCGGGTTGACTAGCTGTGGATCCCTGATCACCCCTAGTTAGCCGTAACCTACGGCTGGCGAAGGGAGGAGACCACGTGAGCATGGACTTCAACAAGATGCTCGAGCAGGTCCAGCAGATGCAGGGCCAGATGCAGAAGGCCCAGGAGGAGCTGAAGAACGAGACCGTCCAGGCCAGCGCCGGAGGCGGCATGGTCACCGTCACGGCCACCGGTGCCGGCGAGATCAGGGAGATCAAGATCGACCCGAAGGCGATCGACCCTGCCGATCCGGAGATGCTCGAGGACATGGTGGTCGCCGCGGTCAATGAGGCGCTCCGCTCCTCGCAGAGCCTCGTCGAGGCCAAGCTCGGCCCGGCCCTCGGCGGGCTGCACGGGCTCGGGCTTCCGGGGCTATGACGGCGAGCGCCGACGACCTGCGGGGGATCAAGCTCTTCGCCGGGCTCGAGCCGGAGGCGCTCGAGTGGATCGCGGCGGCGATGCACGAGGTCGACGCTCGCGCGGGCCAGTCGCTTATCCAGCCGGGCGCGACCGGCAGCGGGATGCTCTTCATCCTGGAGGGAACCGCCGAGGTCGTCGCCCGGGAGACCAGCCGCGAGCTCGGCCCCGGCGACTTCTTCGGTGAGCTCGCCCTCCTCACGGACAAGGGCAGGCGAACCGCGCGCGTCCGCGCCAAGACGGACATGCGCTGCCTCGCTCTCGACCGGGCCGGATTCGACCAGCTCGAGCGCGAGCACCCGGAGGTCGCCGCCTCGCTGCTCGAGACCTCGCTCCGCCGGATCGACACGAACGCGTAAGCAGGTCGCCAAGGCACAATGGGCCGGTGTTCAGCCCTTCCGTGGACAATCTCGTCGCGCAGCTGACGCGCCTGCCCGGCGTCGGCCAGCGCACGGCTCAGCGGCTCGCCTTCCACCTGCTCCGCGTGCCCAAGGACGAGGCCGGCGCGCTGGCCGCCGCGATCGCCGAGGTGAAGGAGCGCGTCCGCTTCTGCCGCGAGTGCGGGAACCTGACCGAGGAAGAGACCTGCGAGATCTGCCGCGACGCGCGCCGCGACCACACGATCGTCTGCGTCGTCGAGCAGCCGGCCGACCTGATCTCGGTCGAGCGCACGCATGAATACCGCGGGCTCTACCACGTGCTCGGCGGCGCGCTGTCGCCGCTCGACGGCGTCGAGCCTGAGCACCTGCGCATCGACGAGCTGCTCGGCCGGGTCGAGCGAAACGGCGTCGAGGAGGTCGTGCTCGCGACGAATCCGAACATGACCGGCGAGGCGACCGCGGCCTACCTCGCCGACCGCCTGCGCGGGCGCGTCCGCGTGACCCGCCTCGCGAGCGGCCTCCCCGTCGGCGCCGACCTCGAGTACGCCGACGAGGTCACCCTCGGGCGGGCTCTGAGCGGCCGTCGCGAGATGTGACCGCGGCCGAGTTTGCCGCCGCCGTCCGTGGCTATCGGTTCGAGCAGCACCCGTTCGATGCGGCCGCGCTTTCGCTCGCAAGGCAATCGGTAGCCGATGCGCGCATGCTGGTCATCGGCGAGCCCCACGGCGTGAGCGAGACGCCGAGCGTCCTCTACCGGCTCGCCTGCGAGCTCGGAACGCGCGCAATCGCGTTCGAGTGGTCGCACGAGGAGATCGACGAGCCGTTGCAGGCTTTCGTGGGTGGTGACCCCTTCGACTTCGAGGCACTGTGGTCGCTCCCCGTGACGGCGGAGTTCTTCTGCGGCGACGGACGGATCACCGCGGGGCATTTCGCGCTCCTCGAGCGGCTGCGGCAGGAGAGGAGGCTCGAGCAGGCGGTCGCGTTCGACCGCCTCGACCCCGACCCACTGCCGGAATGGCAGGTTCGCGACCGGGAGATGGCCGAGCGGCTCCTCGTAGAGTGGCAAGACGCACCGCTGCTCGTGGTGGCCGGCGGCTTCCATGCCCAGCTGGAGGGAGAGACGATGGCAGCGCACCTCGCTCGGGCGCGGCCGGGGCTGAGCTCGGCGATGCTCGACTACCGCCACGGAGAGCTGCCGAAGACGCCGATCGTGCTGCGGCTTCCGGCCGGCAGCCGGGCCGTCGTGCCCCGACACCTACACTTTCGCCCGTGACGACCACGCAGTTCGAGCGGCTTCCCGACCTCACGGCCGCGGAGCCAAGCGCCGGCACGCTCGTGATGAAGTTCGGAGGCACCTCCGTCAGCGACCCGCAGAAGATCAAGGACGTCGCGCACCGCCTCGTGGCAGCGCAGGCTGCCGGCCACCGCGTCGTCGCGGTGCTCTCGGCGATGGGCGACACGACCGACGACCTCGTTCGGCTCGCCTACGAGGTCTCCCCGCAGCCGAAGCCGCGCGAGCTCGACATGCTGATCTCGGTCGGCGAGCGAATCTCCTGCGCGCTGGCCGCGATGGCGATCTACGACCTCGGCGCCGAGGCGATCTCGCTCACCGGCTCGCAGGCCGGAATCGTCACCGACACCGTCCACGGCCGCGCGAAGATCGTCGACGTCCGCGCGCGCCGGATCCACGAGGCGCTCGACCAGGACCGGATCGTGCTCGTGGCCGGTTTTCAGGGCGTCTCGACCGACCTCGACATCACGACGCTCGGCCGGGGCGGCTCCGACACCACCGCCGTTGCGCTCGCCGCCGCGCTCGGCGCCGAGGTCTGCGAGATCTACACCGACGTCGAGGGCGTCTTCACGGCCGACCCGCGCCTGGTTCCGGAGGCGCGCAAGCTGCACGCGGTCAGTTATGAGGAGATGCTCGAGCTGGCCGCCTCGGGCGCGAAGGTGCTGCAGGTACGCTCGGTCGAGGTCGCCCGCAACCACAATGTCAAGCTCCACGTGCGCTCCACGTTCTCTCCGGAGAACGGCACCTGGATTCGCGAGGAGGACGAACGGATGCTCGAGAAGGCGCTGATCTCCGGGGTGTCGCACACGCTCGAGGAGACGCTCTACCGCGTCGATGGGACGACGCCCGCACAGCTCTTCGCCGCGCTCGCCGAGGCGGGCGTGAACGTCGACACGATCGTCCAGACCGGCCCCGAGATCGTGTTCTCGGCTCCCGCCGACGACCGCGCGGCCGCGGCCGCGGTGCTCGACGGGCTCGGCGTCGAGTGGAGCGCGCGCGACGACCTCGGCAAGGTCAGCGTGATCGGCGCGGGCATGAGGAGCCACCCGGGGGTCGCAGCCAAGGCGTTCGCCACCCTCGCGGAGGTCGGGATCGAGCCCGCCGTCGTGACGACCTCGCCGATCAAGATCGCGTGCCATCTGCGCAGCGACGAGGTCGACAAGGCGGTCGCCGCGCTCCACCGCGCCTTCGAGCTGGATGCGCCCGAAGCGGAGCGCCAGCATGCCTAAGGTGGCCGTCGTCGGCGCGACGGGCGCGGTCGGCCAGGTGATGGTGGAGCTGCTCCGCGAACGCGGCTTCGACGACCTGCATCTCTTCGCCTCGAGCCGCTCGGCCGGCAGCGAGGTCGGCGGGCTGCGCGTGGAGGAGGCCACCCCGGAGTCGCTCGCAGGCTTCGACCTGTGCTTCTTCTCCGTCGGGGCCAGGGGCAGCCGCGAGCTCGTCCCGCACGCGGTGAGGGGCGGCGCGGTCTGCGTCGACAAGTCCGAGGCCTTCCGACTGCAGGACGGGGTCCCCCTCGTCGTGCCCGAGGTCAACGGCGAGCGCGCGCTCGACCACGACGGGATCGTCGCGAACCCGAACTGCTCGACGATCCCGCTGACGCTCGTGCTCAAGCCGCTCCACGATGCGGCGGGCCTACGAGCCGTGCGGGTTGCGACCTACCAGTCGGCCTCCGGCAAGGGCGCCCAGCGTCTGCGACAGCTACTCGACGAGCCGCAGGCCGAGCACGACCTCTCCACCGACTGGGACTTCGACGGCGAGGAGTTCGACGAGGAGGCGAAGATCCGCGAGGAGACGCGCAAGATCCTCGAGCTCCCGCAGCTGCCGGTCAGCGCGACCTGCGTCCGTGTGCCGGTGCCGGTCGGCCACGCCGAGTCGATCTGGATCGAGACCGAGGAGCCCCTTGTGCCCGAGCGTGCGCGGGAGCTTCTGGTGCGGGCACCGTCCGTTCGGCTCGAGGAGTTCCCGACCCCCGGCAAGGCCGCGGGCGGCGACGAGGCCCTGGTCGGCCGGATCCGCCGCGACCCGGCCGCCGAGAATGGCCTGGCGTTCTTCCTGGCCTGCGACAACCTGCGCAAGGGCGCCGCCCTGAACGGCATCCAGATCGCCGAGCTCGTCCTCGCGAACCGCGCAGTCGCCGCGTAGCTCGCGGCCGAATCGGTCGGTATCCGTTCTTTTCTCAAGCTGGGAGCGGGAGATTCCGATAAACGAGGCAATGCGGCCTGCACGTCTGGACCACACGTTCTTCGACGACGAGCCTCGCTCGCACCTCGGCGCGCTGCTCCTGCGCAAGGGGCTCCTGACGAACGAGGACCTCGACCGCGCGCTCGAGGAGCGCCAGCCCGGCGAGCTGCTGGGCGAAGCCCTCGTGCGGCTCCGGATCTGTTTCGAGAACGACATCGCCCGCGTGCTCGGC
>Ga0187776_10000656_pt1 | contig 16707 bp, 12 predicted proteins | sample 0216_BV02_MP12_2_FD_132426 | JGI IMG/M metagenome (GOLD analysis project Ga0187776, IMG submission 132426) | Tropical peat soil microbial communities from peatlands in Department of Meta, Colombia - 0216_BV02_MP12_20_MG | ecosystem: Environmental > Terrestrial > Soil > Wetlands > Peat | place...
GCGATTCTTCGATCTTCTCCTTGAGAGCGATCTTCTTGACCAGGTCCTGCAGTTCATGAATCGACTTCTCGGAGACCGCGTTTTCGCGCGCCGCCACCTCCAGGGCATCGCGTGAGGAGGTGAAGTTCAGGTAATAGGTCTCCACTCCGCGGGCGCCGGGATCGCGGCTGGAGTTGGCATGAACGGAGATGAACAGGTCAGCCTCGTGCTGATTGGCGATGGCTGTCCGCGTCTCCAGGGGAATGAAGGTATCGTCGTCACGGGTGTAAATAACTTCCGCTCCCAGGCGGTTCTCGAGCAGCTTGCCCAAGCGGAGGCTGACATCGAGCACCAGGTCCTTCTCTTGCAATCCGTGCGGGCCGATGGTGCCGGTATCGTGACCGCCGTGCCCGGCATCGACCACGATGCGGCCGATCTTCAACCCCAGGGCGCGAGTCAGAGAGCGGTCGCCATCCAGGGTGGGCTGCGCTTCGCGCACGTCCAGCTTGTCGCTGGCACGGCCCTTGCGCGAACGGGTTTTGCTCCTGGGGACAGCCGCGTCTTCGTTTGTCTTGGCAAGGGTGGCGTTTGCCGGCCTGACATGGCTGTCCCGCCTGGCTTGGTCCTCGGCCGCCTTGGCTTGAGTCTTTGCCGGCTTATCCTTAGAGTCATCCACTGCCGCGGGAATCTCGTCGGCATCGACCACCGTTCTCGGGATCTGGCCGGACGGGTTGCTCTTCGCCGCGCTCGACTGCGCCGGCGCGGCTGCTTTAGCGCCGGCGTCGAGACGTCCAGGATCAGCGGCGGATTCGGGGGACCTGGAATCCTTGATCGTGGGGCTCGGGGCCCGGACTGCGGCAACTTCCGTGTTCGCCTTGGCCTTTGCCGGGGTCTTTGTTCCCTTCGCCTCCTTTCCATCGTTGCCGTCTTTGACGTCGGCGGCCGCGCTAGTCTGGGGCGTGTCGGCAATCTTGACCGGCGCTGATGGCTGCCCGGCTCGCGCCGGGGATTGGGCCGACTTCTTGCCGTGAATGTCGATGATCAGGCGATAGGGGTTAGGCAGGAGAAACGCGGAGTAGTCGGAGACGTCATCCACATCCAGCACCACCCGCGCCTGGCCCGGCAGGTACTGTGCCACACGGATCTTCTTCAGGAATCCGTCCTCCACGTCAAAGCTCTTGCCCACCAGGGTTGAGGCCAGCCGCGTGTCTTGGAGATCGAAGTAAATGCGGTCGGGATTCGGGATACGCCAGCCCTCGTACTTGACCTCGCCTTCCAGGTCGATGGCCACACGGGTGTAGTCGGGAGTGGACCAGTGGCGGATGCCGGTCAGCAGACGACGCGAGGAGCTCCTGGACGGCTCCAGCCCCCCGGCGGCGGCTGGTGGTTCCGCGTCTTTCTTGCTGGCAGCGTTCTCAGGATTCTTCTGCTCCGCCGCGCGCTTGATCGCGGCCAGCGCCTTGCCGGCTTCCTCTGCCTGAGGCGCGCGCGGATAGAGCTTTAGCAGTTCTTCGAAAGCGGCTCGCGCCTGATCGGGATCGTTCAGGTCATCTTTGTAGATCTGCCCGATGGTGAAAAGAGCCTGCACGCGGTACTTGCTGGCGGGATATTCGCGGCGCAGAAAGCGATACTGGCCGATAGCGCTCTTGAGGGCAGTGTCGTCATCCAGAGCCTGCCCCTGCTCGGCCAGCAGTTCGGCGACCGCGACCACGCTGGCATCGGCTTTGGAAGCGGTGGGCGCCAGGTGATAGACCCGGCGGTAGGCATCTTCGACGCGCTTGTATTCGCGTGCGCTGCGCTCCCTCTCCGGCCGCCCGTTCAGGGCCTCACGCATGCGCTCGGCTGTCTCAAATTGTGTTTGGGCGAGCTGCCTCTTCTGCGAGTTACTGCCGGCGGCCGCGGGAAGTACAGCACAGGAGACCAGGAGCAGGGCGGTAGCGAAGGCAATCCGCGCCATCGAGCGCCGGAGGAGTTCTCCGGGGAGGGTCGAGGAGTCCAATTTTTGAAAATCCGAAGCGGCTCTGGTTGAGAGCTTCATCTATTCCGTGTTCGTGATCCTCAAAACTCCATCCGGCGCGCGCGAGACTCGGATCGGTCCGGCATTGCTCAGATACAAGCCCATGCCCGGGTTTCCTCCGGCATAAAGCTCGGTAATGCGCTTCACATAGTTCCGTGTTTCCGCGTAGGGCGGGATGCCATTGCTGCGGTTTACCGCGCCCTCGCCGGCGTTATAGGCGGCCAGCGAAAGGCGCACGTCCCCGCCGAAGTTGTTGAGCAGCTGTTTCAGGTGCCTCACTCCCGCATCCACGTTCTGCTGGGGGTCAAAAGGATTCTTGACCGCCAGAACCCGCGCGGTTTGCGGCATGAGCTGCATCAGCCCGAGGGCTCCCTTGCGCGAGACCGCACGCGCATTGAAGTTGGACTCCACCTTGATCAGAGCCCGCACCAGGTTGGGATCGACGTTGTGGCGGGAGGCCGCTGTTTCAATGGCATCGTCGATATCCTTGGCGGTAACCGCTCGCCCCTGGGCTACCCCACGGTAGTTCGGGTTCGCCTGGGCAGGGCTGATCTCGCTCCTCGGCTGCTGCCCTATGTAGTCCGTGACCTCGGCCACAGCGCTGCGGGCGGCAGTGGCGGCGGCACGGCTGGGAGCCGGCACCGGCTTCCAGCAATGCTCCGTATTGCTCCAGTAAATGAGGCGGTTAGCGCGGACTGGCACGGGAGCCGCCGGAGCCGGGGCGGAGCCGCTGGAGGCTGGGGCTTCGTCATTGACGTAGACAGTGCGGCCATAGGAGTCGCGCACCGCCACGATGGCGTCCCCGGCAATGGCATGAGGGAGGAGAATCGCGAAAGTGATCGCCGCCAGAACCATGAGCGGGAGTTTTGGCGCCGCGGTTCGGGGTGGAACCTGTGCCCGTTTACCCATGCGAACGTGTTCCTCGTAAGTCGCACGCCCTGGGAATGCGGTGCGCGAATTACCAACCCCTACCGACAGAGATATCAACCAGAGTGAGTGGATTATAGGTCGCTGGTTAGAGGGGTGCAATCTGGCAAAGCACGGGGAATCTGGGAAGTGAACCTGGCCAAGTGCCAGAAAAATCAGGGTAAAAGCCGGAAAAAACCTATCGAAAGACAGCCCGGGTACGGAGGAACATGAACCGCCGGATTCGGGAGATTACGTGCCAAAAAAGGGCGCTGAAAACGGAGGACTTAGGGAATGGTAATCGCCAAATGGTAATCGGGTAATCGCAAGTAGGAAGTACGAGCTCTCAAGTGCAAAGCAGCAAGCCAGCCCCGAGCCACTAAGTCCGAGGCTGGGCAGCTTTCACCCCAGGATCCCGGGCCGCACATCATCTTCCCCTATTTCAACAGCGACTCCACCAGCCCATAGGTTGAAGCCAGGGCTTCGTCCAAAGCAGCGGGATCCTTTCCTCCAGCCTCGGCCAGATCGGGCCGTCCTCCTCCCTTGCCTCCAACCTTCTGGGCAATGGGACCGATGATCTTCCCTGCCTGCAGCCGGTCCGTGAGGTCGCGGGTAACGCCAACGATGAGGGCAACATCGCCATTGGAAGATGACCCCAGCGCCACCACCCCCGAGCCCAGTTTCTGACGAAGGTTGTCCACCAGGGTGCGCATCTGCGGCCGCTCCAGGTTGTCCACACGATGTGCCAGAACCTTTACCCCATTGATGAGCCTGACCTTATCGTCGATGGAGGCGGTGGTGGCAGCGGCTGATTTCATCCGCGCCTGCTCCAGTTCCTTGCGCAGCCGCTTCAGCTCCTCGTCGCGGGCCTCCAGTTCGCGCTTCAGGGCTGTGGCCAGCGAGCCTTCGGACTCGCGCCCAAAACGCACCAGCTGGCGGGCGACGCCCTCCAGTTGATGGTCGGCCCGGAAGTGATGCAGGGAGCTCTCGCCCGCCACGGCTTCCACGCGTCGCACGCCGGAAGACACGCTGCCCTCGTCCAGGACCTTGATCAGTCCGATCTCGCCGGTCGCGGCCGTGTGCGTGCCGCCGCAAAGTTCAGTGGAAAAGTCGCCGATCCGAATCACCCGCACCCTGTCGCCGTACTTCTCGCCGAACAGCGCCATGGCATGGTACTGGTTGATGGCCACATCGATCGGCACGTCCTCGATCACTTCCACTTTCTGGTTAGCCAGGACCTCCTTGTTGATCAGGTCCTCGATGTCCTGCAGCTCTTCGTCCTCGACCGCCGTGAAATGCGAGAAGTCGAAGCGCAGGTGACCGGGCGAGACCAGCGATCCTGCCTGCTTCACGTGTTTCCCCAAAACCTCGCGCAGGCCCGCATGCAGCAGGTGGGTCGCCGTGTGGTGGCGCATGGTGGCGCGGCGGATGTCGAGATCGACCACCGCGTCCACCTTGTCGCCGACCCGCAGGTCTTCTTTCGCCACCACCTTGTGGGCGCGCACGCCCTGCACCGGGTAGTAGCATCCCTGGACTTCTGCGACCACCAGAGTGTGGTCATCGTCGTAGAGCAGGCCGCGGTCGCCCACCTGCCCGCCCGCCTCCGCGTAAAACGGCGTGTGATCGAGAATGACTACGCCCTGCTGGCCGGCCTTCAGCTCCTGCACTCCCTGGTTGTTGCGCATGAGCGCGATGATCTCGCAGCCGCTCGATTCGGTCTGGCGATAGCCTTCGAAAATCGTTGGCCGAAGCTGCTGGTAGGCTGGATTCGCCGTCTGCTTGGCCGCACCTTTCCAGGAGGCGCGGGCAAGCTCCCGCTGCTTAAACATTGCCTTGCCGAAGCCATCGTGATCAAACAGGAGGCCGCTGTCTCTAACTGCGTCCTCGATCAGATCCAATGGCAGGCCAAATGTGTCGTACAGTTTAAAGGCTTTTTCTCCGTTGTACTTTGGAGCAGACCTGAGTTTCTGAACCATTTCATCGACTGCTCCGGCACCGATAACCGTGCCAAATACCTCATTGGCCTGTTGTTGGAGAAGCCGGGGATCTTCCGCCAATTTCTTTTCCGCCAGCAGCGGAGCCAGATCTTGCTCCAAGCGCTTCAATCCCTCGACTAACGTTCTGGCAAACCGCGCCTCCTCACTCTCCACCGCTTTTGCCACGCGCTCCGCCGTCTCCATCAACTCCGGGTACGCGTCCTTCATCAGATCGCGCACCGCGTACACCATCTGATAGAGAAACGGCTGATTCTGGCCCAGCAGGCGTCCATGGCGAATCGCCCGCCGGATGATTTTGCGCAGCACGTAGCCCCGGCCTTCGTTCACCGGGATCACGCCATCGGAAATCAGAAACGTCGAAGCCCGCGCGTGGTCCGCGATCACTCGCAGCGAAGCCGCACCGCGGCTGCCGCTCTCCGCCCTCAACTCTTTCTCATAATCGACCCCGCACAACTCTGCCGCGCGCTTGATCAGCGGCACAAACAGATCCGTATCGTAGTTCGATACTTTCCCCTGCAGCACCGCTGCCAGCCGCTCCAGGCCGGCGCCGGTATCGATCGACGGCTTCGGCAGCGGATTGAGCACCCCGCCGGCATCGCGGTCGAACTGCATGAACACCAGGTTCCAGATTTCGACGTAGCGCCCGCACTCGCAGCCGAACTGGCAATCTTTATGACCCTCGCCGCTGGCGGTCGGCCCCATGTCGTAGTGAATTTCGCTGCACGGGCCGCAGGGGCCGGTGTCGCCCATCTGCCAAAAATTATCTTTAAGCCCGAACTCGAAAACCCGCTCCTTGGGCACGCCCTGATCTTCATGCCAGTGGCGGTAGGCCTCTTCGTCGCGCGGCACTCCGCCTTCGCCCTTGAAAATTGTGACGTAGAGCTTGTCCGCGGGAATGCCGAACCACTTGGGAGAAGTGACCAGTTCCCACGCAAAACGAATCGCGTCCCGCTTGAAGTAGTCGCCAAACGAGAAGTTCCCCAGCATCTCGAAAAAAGTATGATGGCGATTGGTGAACCCCACGTTCTCCAGGTCGTTGTGCTTGCCGCCGGCGCGCACGCACTTCTGCGAACTGGTGGCGCGGTTGTAGTCGCGCTTCTCCAGGCCCAGGAAAACGTCCTTGAACTGGTTCATCCCCGCATTGGTAAACAGCAGCGTGGGATCGTTCGCCGGCACCAGCGAAGACGAGTGCACCTCCTTGTGACCATTCTGGACGAAGTAGTCGAGAAACTTGCGGCGAATCTGGGAGCCAGTCAGCATGAGGAGTAAACTCTCAATTCTAGCAGGCGGCGAGGGCACGAGGCGTCATTCCTGCTCGCTCTCCAGCGCCGTGAGCACCTCGTCCTCGACCTCCCACTTTTTCAGGATCGCAATGATGGTCCGCGTTGCGAAGCCGGCGCGCACCAGCGTCCGGAAGATGCGCGCCGCCTGTTTCTGGTCCGCCGGTTTTTGCACGCGCTTGCGGCGGAGGTATTCGCGCGCCAATCTTTCCTCGTTGGTTTCCGAGTAGGCAGTCGAGACTGCTTTCTCGATGATCGAATCGTGCACGCCCCGCTGCTTCAAGTCCGAGATCACGCGCCGCCGGCCAAATTTCTCGTTCTCCTGGCGCAGCGAAGAATAGGTCGCGGCATACGCCGAGTCGTTCAAATACCGTTCTTCCTTCAGCCGCGCGACCACCGTTTCCACCAGGAGGGTGCCGTATTCAGACTCTTCCACCCGCTGGCGCAACATGCGCTTCAACTCGGCGACCGTGCGCATCCGCCGCCCGAGCGCGGCAATGGCGTACTCGTAGAGAGCGGGTTCGTCGCAGAGTTTCTGCTTGCTGCGGCCAAAGGCCATGGGCCTACCATAGCGCAAATGGGCGGGCGACGCCTATCTGAAGCTGAGGCTGGAGCGGCGGAACCGGACCAATTGGGAAAGGGCGGCGCGCGAATCGCGGAAAGACCTGCGATCGAAGAGTCCGATCGCAAGTCATTCCATCGACGATGAAGGTTGCATCTATCTGCCGAAGCCGGAGCCCGTGCCCACGCCGAAGTTGGCGCTGGCCTGCATCTCGTCGCGAGCGGCGTCGGCGGTGCTGGCGATGCCGGCCACCCGCAGCTTGAAGTCGTCGGGGTTGGTGGCGTTCTCCAGCGCAGTTTCAAACGAGATCAGGTTCTGCGTGTACAGGTCGTAGAGCGACTGGTCAAAGGTCTGCATGCCGTATTGCGAGGTGCCGGTGGCCAGCGCTTCGCGGATGTTGCGGGTTTTTTCCGGGGTAACGATGCACTCCCGCACGTAGGCGGTGGACATCAGCACTTCGCAGGCCGGAACGCGTCCGCTCGAATCCGCGCGGCGCACCAGGCGTTGGCTGATGACGGCCTTCAGCGTGGCTGCAAGCTGCAGGCGGATCTGTTTCTGCTCCGGCGGAGGAAAAACCGCGATGATGCGGTTGATGGTCTCCACCGCGTCCAGGGTGTGCAGGGTCGAAAACACCATGTGGCCGGTCTCGGCGGCGTGCAGCGCCGTGCTGATCGTTTCCAGGTCGCGCATTTCGCCCACCAGGATCACGTCCGGGTCCTGGCGCAGGCAGGCGCGCAGGGCGGAGGCAAACGAAGGCGTGTCCACCTCCACTTCGCGCTGGTTCACGAACCCCTTCTTGTCGCGGTGCAGAAATTCGATGGGGTCTTCGATGGTGATGATGTGCTCGGCGCGGCTGGAATTGATGCGGTCGATCATCGCTGCCAGCGTGGTCGATTTACCCGAGCCGGTGACGCCGGTGACCAGCACCAGGCCGCGCGCCTCGTCGCAAACCTTCTCCACGATCTTGGGGAGATAGAGCTCGTCGATGGGCTTGATCTTGGTGGGAATCACGCGCAGCACCAGCCCTACGTTGCCGCGCTGCTGAAATACGTTGACACGGAAGCGGCCCAGGCCCGCCACTCCGTACGCCATATCCAGTTCCGCGTTCTCCTTGAACTTCTGCTTCTGCCGGTTGGACATCATGCTGAAGGCCATGTTGAGCATGTCCTCAGCCGTCACACGCGGCTGGTCGGTCAAGGGGACCAGTTCGCCATCCACCCGGATGTGAGGATAGTTGCCGACCTTCAGGTGCAAGTCGGAGGCCTTCCGCTCCATCGCGATGCGGAGCAGATCATCGATTGACATCGGCATAAGGTTTTCTGCTTTCGGTGGCCGAAAAGTAACACGCGGGCATAGGGGAAGCAATTCCTCCGGGTGTACGGAAGGGAAAGGCGGGAGTGGGTCTTTCGTGCAACTGAGCTCTGACCGCGTTGCCCCAGCATGAGCCCTGCCGGCCGAAGTGTCGCGTGTCGCCTCGCCAGATGCCGGTTCTCTATTTCATCTTGAGCGACGACGGGGAAGCGCGCTGGGCTTCGGCCTCGATGACCAGGCGGTGGACGCAGTCAGAAGATGGGTGTTCTCGCCTGCCACCAAGAACGGCGAGCCGGTAGACGTGCGGATCAACGTCGAGGTGAATTTCAAGCTCTACTGACTGCCAACGAATCGTGCGGTTTCCGCGTCCCTACACCCCCACCGCCTGCTTGGCGCCTACCGGGACCGCGGTGAACCAGTTGTGGCGGTCCGGCTGGCGGCCCTCGACGATGCCGTAGAACTCCTTCTGCAGCGCCTTGGTGATGGGGCCGATGGTGCCCTTGTCCACCAGGATCTTGTCCACCGAGCGAATCGGCGTGACCTCGGCGGCGGTCCCGGTGAAGAACACCTCATCGGCGATGTACAGCATTTCGCGGGGGATCATCTGCTCGACCACGGGAATCTTCAAGTCACCCGCCAATCGAAGCACAGAATCGCGGGTGATGCCGGGTAGCACCGAGTTGGCCAGGGGCGCGGTGTAAAGCGTGCCCTGGCGGACCACAAACAGGTTCTCGCCTGAGCCCTCGCTGACGTAGCCGCCGGCGTCGAGCGCGATGCCCTCCACGTAGCCGTTGACGATGGCTTCCATCTTGATGAGCTGCGAGTTCATGTAGTTGGCGCCCGACTTGGCCATCGCCGGCAGCGTATTGGGTGCGATCCGTGTCCAGGAGGAGACGCAGACATCCACCCCTTCGTCGCCCTTGGCCAGATACTTTCCCCACGGGTAGTTGCAGATATAGACCTCGGTCGGCGAGTTGAAGGGGTTGACCCCCGCTTCCCCATAGCCGCGCAACACGATGGGGCGGATGTAGCACGGCCAGACGCCGTTGCCGGCCACCAGATCCACCATCCCCTGTACCAGTTCCTCGCGGGTGAAGGCAACGTCGATGCGGTAAATCTTGGAAGAATCGAGCAGGCGCTGCATGTGCTCGGCGGCGCGGAAGATGGCCGGACCGCTGGGCAGCCCATAGCAACGGACGCCCTCGAACACCGAGGAGCCGTAATTCACCACGTGCGACATGACGTGGAGCTTGGCGTCATCCCACGCGATGAACTTGCCGTTGTGCCAGATACGCGCGGTCTTCTGAATGGGCATCCACAATCCTCCGATGCCAGTGTATCGCATCTGTGGCTGGTTCCCGACCCCCGTTTCGAACCTGCTGGTCCCCGTCAGGCGGTGTCCCGCCCTTGCTGCGCAGAGTCCCAGCTTGGTTGAGGGCGTCGCGCCGGCTAGCTGGTAATGGTCTTCACCGCCGCCTTGGCTTCGTTGGCAGGAAGCTCGTCGCCGCGCAGGAACCGGCCATTCCTGTTGCTGCGCATGTCGGGCATGGCGGCAAAGGGCTTGCTGTAGTCGTTACGCGCATTCCAGAACAGGAAGCCGATCCCGCCCTTTTCCTTGGCCACGGCCACCTGCGTCTCGATGTACTGCGGCGAGTAGGTCTTGGTCCGCCAGGCAAAGGCCTGCAGCCAGGGCCGCAGCACCACCCCGGACTCCTTGGTGATCAGGCGGAAGCGGTCCATCGATTCGGAGATGAAGTGCTCAGGCGCATCGCCGGGCGCCTTGTAGCCATCCATGCCGAAGAAGTGTGACGGGTAGATCATGGGGGAGAGGATGTCGCAGGCCTTCGCCATACGCACGATGTCCTGCCCGGTGTGGGAGAGATCGATCGGACGCTGCCAGGCCATCACTCCGAAGACGTCGAGCGAGACCAGCACCCCATCCTGGTGCAGCTCGGAATAGGCGCGCGTAAGGAAGTCGGCGATCACGTCCGCCCGCTTCCATTCCGGATGCTTGGCCTCGAAGGCAAATTTTGCGTCCTTCTGGTCGCCCTCCGCCGGAAAGCGGACATAGTCGAACTGGATCTCATCGACGCCGGACTCGGCGGCGTGCCGCGCCAGGGCAATGATGTAATCCTGATATTCACTATTGGAGGGGTCGATCCATACCAGCTTTCCGTTTTCCCGCCAGGGCTGGCCGCTGCGGCGCGAGTGTACCGCCAACTGGCTGCGATTCTCCGCCATCCACTGGTCGCGGAAGATGGCGATGCGCGCGATGGCATGCATCCGCTGCGCGTGCAGGAAGCGGGTGTACTTGGGAAGATTGCTGATCACCGGCTTGTGCCCCGTGGGAACGAGCTTGTGATCGAAGGGAATGTTGATGATGCCGTCGCTGTCCTTGACGTCAAAGACCACGGCGTTGCCCCCCGCCTTGCGCCAGGCGCGTACCAGGTTGATGCCCTTCTCGCTGCCCGCCATGGTGCCGGTCAGGTAGATGGCGCGCACCTCGTAGTCCTTGGGTACCGGAATGGCATTCTCCGACCAGTTGGTCACATCCATTCCCGGCACAATGATCGGTTCGTCAGCCTTGAAGTAAACGCTGTGGCTGAGCTCCGGGTTGGCGCTGCGAACCGCAGCGCGGAACTCGGTGCCCGTCATGAAGCTGCTTTGCGAAAGATAGCTGTGGACAAGTGTGTCCATGGTCTGGCCGCGCTTGGCCGTGAACAGGATGCTCCCCGGTGGCACAACGGGAGCCGCCGGCGCAACTGCCGTCGCAGGAGCCGGCGCGGACACCGTCTTGAACGGCGATGAGCCCGCCTTGGCGGCTGGGCCGGAAGCAGCAACCAGCCGGTAATGTGGCACCGCCACCACGAATATCGCCACGAACAACGAACAAACAAGAGCCGCAAGGGCCGAGAGCCGCAGGGTCCTGGACATCATGATCCCCAAAACAAAACCAAGATCTATGGATTCGTCGGGATGCTACCACCTGTATTGATGCGGGCTAGGTATCGGAAGAAGTACACCTTTGTGCACACCATCCGATCGCAATGCCCATCTGGGCATGAACTTCGGAAAAAGGCTTTCCGGGCGCTGGCTCTGAATGCAAGCCAGGGCAATGCCGCGATCTCTCCACGCCTTTGCCTGCATCTCGCCAGCGGCGCCAGGCATCTTCAGATCAGGCGGTTCGGCCGGCGAAGGGCGGCTTGTTGCCCTCGCTGGCGGAGAGGGTAGTACGTAGCGATCGTGATTGATCGCGACACCAAGAGGCACTGATCGCATGAGAATCCAGCAGCATTGCAGGCGGGCTCTGACACTTCTGGTGGTGATCGCGCTCACGCTTCCGGCCTGGGGCCAGGCTCTGGTTCCCCTGCCCAAGCCAACCGGGTTCAATGTCTTTTCCGCTGAGCAAGACGTTGAGCTGGGCAGACAAAATGCCGCCCAGGTGCGCAAGCAACTGCCCCTGCTTCCCGATTCCAGCCCCATCACGCAATACGTCCAGCAACTGGGGAGAAGACTGGTGGCCACCATGCCCCAGCCCACCTGGCCCTATGAATTCCACGTTGTTCAGCAGAAGGACATCAACGCCTTTGCGCTGCCCGGAGGGCCGATTTTCGTAAATCTGGGCACCATTCAGGCAGCCGACAACGAGGCTCAGCTGGCGGGCGTGATGGCGCACGAGATGTCCCACATCTATGAGCGCCACTCCACCAAGCAGGCCTCCAAACAGGCCGCCCTCCAGCTTCCGCTCGGAGTTCTCGGCGGACTGCTGGGAGGCAGTGCGGTCGGACAGTTAGCCGCCGCCGGCATCGGCTTCGGTCTCGGCTCGGTCTTTCTAAAGTATTCGCGCGATGCCGAGGCTCAGGCCGACGCCGTTGGTGCGCGCATCATGTACAACGCTGGCTACAATCCGGTGGAGATGGCCAACTTCTTCCGCAAGCTGGAGGAGGAGGGCGGTGCGCGGGGCGCGCAATTTTTCAGCGATCACCCCGATCCCGGCAACCGGGTGCAGGCGGTGGAGAAGGAAATTGCCGCTTTTCCGGCAAAGAACTTCACCACCACCAACCCGGCGTTCGCCCAGATTCACCAGCAGGCTCTGAATACGCGGGCCTACAGCTCCCAGGAAATTCAGCAGCGGGCCCGCTATGCGTCCGCTGGCGCCAACGGTGGGGCCATTGCCGCGGACTCCATTCGGCCCAGCGACAACTTCACTAGCTTTCAGCACCAGGCCTACTCCCTCACCTATCCTGAAAACTGGCAGATATTTGGCGACTCGACTTCTGCCGTCACCATCGCGCCGCAGGCGGGAGTCTCCAGCAACGCCGTGGCCTTTGGTGCCATCATTAGCGGCTTCCAGCCGGAGCAAGGTGACTCCATCGACGCCGCCACGCGCGAGCTGATCGACTCCTTGCGGCGGTCGAATCCCGAGCTGCGGGCGGTGGGCAATGCCCAGGAGACTCGCGTAAACGGCGTGACTGGCCGCTCCCTGGATCTGATCGGCCGCTCCCCACTGCAGGACGCCTCGGGTCAGCCAGTCCGCGAACACGACTGGCTGGTTACCCTCCCACGCAGCGACGGCATGGTCCTCTTCGCCGTCTTCATCGCCCCGGACAAGGACTTTTCGGCGCTTCACCCCACCTTCGAGCGCATGCTGCGCAGCCTGCAAATGCGATAATGCAGGCTCCGCAACCCCGCTGATCCCGGCTCCTCACTTCGCAGGAGCCACCGGAATCATGGCATGTTCATAGGGCGTGCCCGCCCACATCATGTAGGGTTTGTTGGGATCCGGGTCCGGCGCCTCCGTGTAGCCCAGCGCCTTGCTGGGAGGACCGAAGACCATGATGTGAGGTCCGGTCACAATCCAATGATTGGTCGCGGTTTTGCCGCTTGCGTACGGATCCGTGTTGCTGGCTCCATCGTCGCCGGCCAGCATGTACGAGATGCCCACCTTGTTGGGCGGCGGCTCGTGCTTCATGACGGCGTGCATAAACTCCATGCTGTTGGCGTCGTTGCACATCTTGTCGGTGCCCATGATCATGCACGTGAATCCGTTCTTTCCCGCGCGCAGCGTGCGCATGGTTCCATCGCTTTCCATGCGGACCACGGCGGCGCCCTCGGCCACCGCCTTGGGAGCAGCGGAGAGCGCTTGCGCCGTGTACTCCGCATCCGACAGCCGCTTTTGCGCCCCCGCCGTAGCCGCCATCGCCAGCAGCAAAGCGGCACTTGTTAGCATCGTCCTCAAGCTTGGCATGTTCTCCTCCACAGACCTCTGGTGAACCTGAGTCTTACCATCCAGGCAGGCGGCATTCTATCGCCGATCATGGTGGCGTCAAGCCGGACTGCCAGCCGGCTGGAACAGCCTAGAAGACGGGGGATCCCCGCAATGCGGATTGTTTGAGGTGGAGGACCCTGCTGTCCTCCCATGGCTGCGATGCTCATGTCCCGGGGGTCGACAGCTGTGTGCTGACGGCTTGTCAATTCACCATGAAGTTCACCATGTTCGACGCCTGGTTGCTCGCGGTGTAGATGCCTCCCATGGTTAGCACATATACCGGTTTGGCCCCGGCCAACACGATCTGGCTGGCGGGGATGATCGCCTCCAGCTGATTTCCCGACACGAACTGCGTGGCCTGAGCAGTATTGTTGAAGTAGACCACGGAGTTCGAGGCGAAGCCGTTGCCCTCCACGTTCAGGGTGAATTGCGGTCCGCCCGCGCTCACGCCGGTCGGAGCGATGGACGTGATCTGCGCCGCTCCCACTCCCGACATGCTGGTCGTACTCGACGGCGCGTGATAGCCGCTGCATCCCAGGGCAACCACCGTCAGCAACAGCGCACATAGCGTTTTCACGATGCACCTCCAAGTGGAGGAATGCCCTCAGGCCGGCCTGAGCAGCACATCCTCCTCAAGTCGCAGTGGATACAACTCAGACGGCAGTTTAGGAACGGGCCTGATCGGATTTGTCAGGACCGTGTCATTCGCTGGTAAAGGTTTTGTCTCAGCAGGGAAGCCCGGCCCCAGGCCGAGGCGAAATGCAATCTGCATGCAACTTGCATCGTCCGTCTGTGTTTACAACCGTGATTTGATATAGCGTTTACAATCTGCAGTGCCCAGTCATGAACGACATTTCTAAGAATCCTGCCCCGGAATCGTGGCCGAAAGTGCCGGGCAAGTGGATCGCAGTGCTGGTTGCGGCTGTCGTCCTGGCCGAGGCTGTCTGGGCATGCCTGGTTGCCGTCGCCAACGGACTGGTTTTGCCGCTCATCGCCGGCCTGGTGGGCCAGGATCCTCAATCCGTAGCGCTTCTGGGGAAAGCCGACGTTAACCTCCACAGCCTTCTCAGCTCGTTCCTCGAGTTAGGACTGGCGGTGGTCGTGTTCGTGCTTGTCCGAAGGTGGGCGGAGCGAGAACCAGCGCCTCCGCGGGTGAAAAAGGTAAAGGTAGTCAGGACGGTGATGCGGCCGGCTTCGCGGTCGCTTTCAATCACTCCGCCTGCGAGTGCGCCGGAACCGCCGCCTGAACCGGTGCAGCCGCCCCCTCGGCCTGAAGTTGCCGGGCCGGTGGCCGCTCCAGAAGATCGCCCCCCAGCGCCGGTGGCGGAGCCGGCTGTGATTCGCCGCGAGATGCCCGCCGAGGTGCAAGCCGCGCCCGCACCGCCGCCTTCGCCTCCTTCTCCACCGCCGGCTGCCGCCGAAGCGCCTGCCAAGACGAAGAAGCCCAAGGAGATCTACTACAACCTGGTGGGCGAGCCGATCGAATCAAGCGACGACGAGTAGAGTACGAGCCACTCAAGCGCATCTCTCTTCCTGAGCGGACAGGTGGCGCGGACACTCCTGTCCGCGTCCCAGGTTCGCGCCGCGGTTTTGGGCGCTAACCTGGGTGAAGGAATGTTCGTAGGGGTCCTTCGCGGCATTTCGTCTCGCTGATTGGGATTGTGTGCGCAGTGACGAGTCCCGGTCTAATGTCCAAAAGGCCCCAGGTTAGCGTCCAAGAGAGGGACGCGAACCTGGGCCACCAGCCGAGGCCGGGAGTCCGCGGGCTAGTTCCCGAGAAGTGGAGCGACGAAGGAGCTACGCAAGGACCATGCGGTTCCTACCCCCCTACCCCTTTTTCAGCTCCACCAGCACCTGCCGCGCAACCTCTTTTAAGGTCTCGAACACGCCCACGCCCTGGAAGGCGACGGCTTCGAAGCTGGGTTCGCCTTTCTTCACCAGCTCTTTGCGCAAGGTGTCGCACGGCATCGCATTGGGCAGGTCGCGTTTGTTGAGCTGCAGCACGTAGGGGATCTTGCTGAATTCGTAACCGTGCTCTTTGAGGTTGTCCTGCAGGTTTTCCAGGGCCTCGACGTTGGCGTCCATGCGCTCCTCCTGCGAGTCGGCGACGAACACCACGCCATCCACTCCGCGCAGGATCAGCTTGCGGCTGGCGTCGTAGAACACCTGGCCGGGAACGGTATAAAGGTGGAACCGGGTTTTGAAGCCGCGCACCGTCCCCAGGTCAAGGGGAAGGAAGTCGAAGAACAGGGTGCGGTCGGTCTCCGTGGCCAGCGAGATCATCTTGCCCTTCTGGGCTTCGCCGGTACGGTCGTAAACCACCTGCAGATTTGTGGTTTTGCCGCCCAGTCCGGGGCCGTAATACACGATCTTGCAATTGATCTCGCGGGCGGCGAAGTTTATGAAGCTCAAGGCCCAGCCTCACTGTCCGCGCCGCTCCTGGCCACATCGAACGGCGGGTCCTGATTGCCTCTATTACCTGGGGAAGCACCAGTTTTATACCACAGCGGGGGTTTACTGAGCAGTACAGGTCTCCCGAAGGTAAAACTAAAGTCATGCGACGATCTGCGGGCTGCACCCGCTAGCGCGAGGGAGGCAGCGGATAGTAACCCCCCTTGGCCGTCACCTTGAGGTTGGGACGCCGCACCCGGACTTCGATTTCGCGATAGGTGCTGGAGGGCGTGGCGGGAGTGGTGTAGCCGAGCGTGTACTGATTGCGCGCTTCTTCCGTGCCCCGGCTGTAGACGGCTTCGATGGCGTCCTGGGAGTACTCGCTGAACACCTGCCCGCCCGTCGCCCGCGCGTAGCGCGGCAGAATGTCGCCGTAGCCCTGGCCGGGAATGCGGATCTTCTGCAGCTCGCGATAGGGGGGAATGCCCAGGTTGCCCACACCCACGGCATACACGGTGATCTCGTTGGACAGCAAAACCTTCAGTACGTCGCTGTAGCTGGCGGCGCTGCGGAGCTCCCGCCCGTCGCTGATGATGAAAATAATCTTGCGATTTGTGCGCGGGCGTTTCGCCAGGTCAAGCGCCGCGGCCAGTACGGCGTCGTTCAGCACCCGCGCCTCGGGGCGGTAGATGGTGCCGCTCTGGCTGGAATTCACCGTGGCGGATCCGCCTGGGTCGGCGGGATGTCCGTTGATCGAGGGACCAGAACCCAGCGGCCCCGCCATGCCGAAAGGCCCGGATTGCTTGCTGCTGGCCGTCTTCTGCACCTTGCGGAAGACGTTGCCGACCTGGTTGCCCGCCGCGGGAATAAAATCCTGCACCATGCGAACCGTGTCGCCGTAGGTGAACAGGCCGACTTCATCGAATTGGCCGAAAGCTCCCACCAGCGCCGGCAGCGTGTCATTCACCTTCTTGACCACCGTGTCCGGCATCCCC